>QWCH01001294.1_pt1 | contig 119480 bp, 129 predicted proteins | sample 1972671 | NCBI WGS metagenome assembly QWCH01 (sample SAMN09866713, study PRJNA288562) | Human gut metagenome isolate term3_stool, whole genome shotgun sequencing... | isolation source: gut | host: Homo sapiens | place: USA: California
GCAGATTACATCGAAGGTGCAATGAGGGCTTTTGAAATCTTAAATGGATAAATTAGTAACTAAAGACAACAAGGGTAAAACTAGAGTAGTCGAGATTAGTTGCGAATGGGATGATGCCCAACATGGCTTTGTTATAAGAAGAAAGACTTATCAGTATGGTGGCAAAGTAACTGTGCAGCCAGAGATATGGATATTCCAAGGCAAAGCCAAAAGGACTGTTGCAGAACAGGCTAAGTTAGAGTACAATTCTCATCTAAAGAAGTATACAGATAAGGGTTATAAGCTACTTCCATCCTCTGTTAACATAGAGGATGCGAAGGCAGTTGCAGCATTTGTTGAAGAACACCTAGGTGAGGGTGTTACTGATTCAAATGGATTTAAGAAGCATATGAAAGCCAAGAAGTACGAGGAGGTAGCTACTAAGGTATTTGATAAAATCAAGTACTGGCTAGGTTCTCGTAAGATAGACGGTGTCAGATGTTCTTTCTATCTAAAGGACGGAGAGATAGTATCTGCTAGTCGGGGAGGTGGTGATTATGACGCTTCTACAGTACACCTAAGAACACATCCCAAGATGATAGAGTTATTTAATAAGATGCCAGATTTGGTTCTCGATGGTGAACTTTACATTCACGGTCGAAGCTTGCAGTATATAAGTGGTACAGCAAGATTAGAATCTGGAGAATCCCGCTGTAATGAATTGGAATATTACATCTATGATACCATGGATGCTAATATGACAGCACAGGAAAGGTGGAATTATATATCTGACGAAATAGCTCCTATACTTGGAATTGTGGATTTTGACCCTAATGCTAATTGGAATGAAGATGACCTGAAGGTTAGAATAGTTCCAGAAGAGGAAGTAGTAGGGTGGACTAACATTCAGAAGCTTCATGATAAATATGTCAGCGAAGGGTTTGAAGGTATAGTTATTAGAGACCCGGACAAACCATATAACTATGGAGGACGTACTAATGCCATGATTAAAGTCAAAATGTATCAAGACGACGAGTTTGAGATTGTTGGCTATAGTGACGGATTACGTCCTGAAGATATGGTGTTCATATGTAAGACTCAGGCTGGTAAGGAATTTGAAGCCAAGCCTATGGGACCTAGAGAACTTAAGTATGAATATCTAGACAGAATGGATGAACTTATTGGTAAAATGGCTACTGTCAAGTATTTCTACTACTCTGACGATGGCAGACCATTACAACCAGTACTTAAGTGCATCCGAGACTATGAATAAGTATGAATTACATTGTAGTATATAGGCAGCAAGGCGAACCTAAAATGGAGTTCTTTAAATATCGCGACGAATCAGACGTTGCATATAAAAGAAGTACATTAATTAGGAATGAAGATGATGTGATTGATATTATGCGGAAGCATTATCAACCAGATGATGATGTCTTTGTTATTAGAGAAACACTATTAAATGTAGATGATTTCTCTGATGCAGAGTTAATTAAAATACTATCTAACGCATTGATGTATCTGTGATTAACAAAACTTCAATATCTATAAGCGCTAAGGTGGCAGACTTATTAACTTCTCTGGTAGGGAATACTCTATCAGAGGAGGACAAAAGTCAGCTATATGAAACTGTATTTGATTTCTATAGAGACCTTCTTAGAGGTTATGACAGTGAGACTATTAATGAAATTCAAGAACAATTAAAAGGTGTAATATGGTAAAAGGGAACTTTATAGAAGTAGTAAATTCATTGGAAGCTATCAACTCCAGATGTTTCAAATTGTCTGAAATGGGAATTGATATTGCTGACAGTGATATAGTCAGTAATGCTGAATGTATAGCCATGGCTATATTTAAAGAGAACTATACTGACGAAGGCATAGACTGGATTATGTGGTGGGTTTACGAGAAAGCCGGAGACCCAGATATAAAAGCCTATGACGAAGAGGGTAAAGAAATTATAAGCACATTGGATGAGCTTTACGAATATGTTGAATCATCCTACAAGATTGTTTAATTTTAATTTATAAGATTATGAACGAGACATTTGACTTTGGAGAAGCTCTATCTATGATGAGAGCAGGTATGACAGTTATCAACTTAAGTAAGAGACGTTACAGAATGAAGGAAGGCAATATCATCTGTCTTCCTATATCTGGTTCTAACCAGTACTACGTTGTTACTAAGTGGTTTCCTGATGCCGTTTTAAGTCAAGATTGGAGTCTAGCTGAAGATTAGCTGTAAGCAATTATTGACTAGTTTTGAATGCAATTAAATCAATCACCTAAAATCAATATTAACTATTGTGCTAAGATTGTGGAAATCCACGATTTTACACCACACCCAAACCCTAAGTGCGAGCGTCTTAAATGTGCTCATATAGACGGATATACTATTTCGGTTAGTAAAGATACAGAACCTGGAATGTATGTGTATTTCCCTATAGGATGTGCTATTGACTATTCTTTCTTGTCAGCTAATAACCAGTTCAGACATATTGAGCTGAATGCTGACAAGGAAGCAGCACCTGGGTATTTCGAAGATAACGGAAGAGTGAAGATTATTAAGTTGCAGGGCCATGTTTCAGAAGGATTTATTATGTCTATAGAGTCCATTACTAAATGGATAAGCTCTCTTGGACATACCGAAGCTGTAACTGGAATAGATGCCGGCACTGAATTTGATAGGGTAGGAAACCTGTTTATTTGTAAGAAGTACGTATTAAAGAATAGAACTTCTGGCTCCAGCAATAAAACTAGAACTGGTAAACAGCCTAAAGGGTTGAGCAAGTTAGTTGACAATCAGTTTAGATTCCACTACGATACTATTCTTATTAAGAAGTGTCCATGGATAATTAAGCCAAACGACATTATTAGTATTACTAGTAAAGTTCATGGCACGTCTGGAATATCAGCAGATGTGTTATGCAAAAGGCAATTGAAGTGGAAAGACAAGGTGGCTGGTTGGCTTACCTATGTGCCTGACACTGCATATGACTATCTGTGGTCCTCTAGAAAGGTTGTAAAGAACCAATATTATAATAAGGAAGTTAGTGAGGGTTACTATGGCTGTGATGTGTGGGGAGAAGCTCATAAAGTATTACAGCCATTTTTAACTAAAGGATTAACTCTTTATTATGAAATTATAGGCTGGCTTCCTACTGGAGGAGCAATTCAGTCAATGGGAGGTAAAGCTTATGATTATGGTTACGATATGCCGATATGGGACCCTACTACTCCATATAAGTATAATGTGCATTTTGGTATCAGAGTGTACCGTATTACTTATACTAATCCTGACGGAATAGTGTATGAATTTAGTGCTAGACAAGTGCAACAATGGTGTAAAAATAAGGGCCTCACTCCGGTAACAGAACTGTATTATGGATATGCGAAGGATTTATATCCGGATATATCTGTATCTGAACACTGGAATGAGAATTTCATACAAAGATTAGCCGAGGACAAGAATTTCTTCATGGAAGAACTATCTCCGGAGTGTCACAATGATGTGCCACATGAAGGTATAGTAATTCGTATAGAAGACGGTCTGTCTGGGGCATATAAGTTAAAATGTAATAGATTCTTATTTGCAGAATCTAAAGCATTAGATAAAGGTGAAGTTGATATAGAATCTGACCAATGAACAGGTATATTATAACTTGCATTAATGATTTCGAAACATATAGTGGATATGCTGCATACGCAGAGAGCTTGTTCGATGAAGACATGAACAATGCAGCTGATGCATATGCTTTCGAAATCGCAGTTGGTATAGTTCCAGATTCGTTTATAGTTACTACAGAAGGTTATGAATATCATAACATGACTGAAGAAGCTATAAGACAGGTAGTTGATAGTATCGAGTGGGAAGATTACTACAACTATAAAATTACTCCTTATGAAGGAACAGATGAAGAATTTGATAAACTCATATTAATATATGATGGAAGACTTAGACAAAGAAATTCGGACTCTAGAGTCGATGAAGGAGAAATTGAACCAGTTCAAGGCTGAGTTCGCTAAAGAAATATTTAAGAAGGCAGATGAAGGAGCTATCTCTAAGGAGGTAGCTCTTGACCTGCTGACTGTCTATGATTTATTACCAGTAGCTCCTTGGATAGAACTTCCTGCTTTCCTGGAAAGCTATGATTACTTTGACAGATATTCAACAATCAAGTATATGAACTACTTAGACATAGCCGATTTCAAGGATGAAGATGGTAATGTATCACAGTATGCCCAATTTCCTGACCTAACGTGGGATGAACTATATGAGTTCGTTAAAGAGAAGCAAGTAATCGGTTGTGTGTATGACTGGTAAATTGTTATAATATTAGAGAATGGATAATCTGTCACTATTAGCAAACCTTCCAAACCATGTTAATGGTAAGCATCTAAATGTGTATAGGTGGTTAGATGGATGTGGTTGGTCTATTGATGTGGATGGGCATCACTTCGAGAATCATAGTTTTAATCTTTTAGTACATGAAGTTTTAGAATACTTTAGTTGTTACGAACGTAGCAACGAACGTAGTGGCTATAGTCTAAAAGGAAGCAGAGAGAAGATTATTCAGAAAGTTGAATCAGATTATTTTTATTAATGGAAGATTTTAAATTTTATGAAGTAGGCGGTAAGATTAGAGATGAACTCCTAGGTCTTACCAATAAGGATGTTGATTATGTTGCTGTGCCCAGTGAGGAGTTACTGCGTAATATAGAGGAAGCACAATGTTTGGTGGACGGAATCTATCCAAATACTACTAATGCAGTCTTCACTATGTTAGAAAGCCATTTGAGGGAAGAAGGCTTTGAAATCTTCTTAGTAACTCCAGATTGCTATACTATACGTGCTAAGTTCCCAGAAGGATACAAGTATCAAGGTGTGGCAGACTTCGTAATGGCTAGAAAGGAAGTAGGATATGTCCCAGGCACTAGAACTCCCATAGTAGAACCAGGTAACTTGTATGATGATTTATCACGTAGAGATTTCACTGTTAATGCTATGGCTAAAGACCCTGATACTGGAGAAATCATTGACTACTTTTATGGTAAGCATGATATAACGAATGCTTTGATAAGAACTCCCCTCGACCCTGTAACAACATTCGATGATGACCCTCTTAGGATACTTAGAGCCATTAGGTTTGCGGTTACTAAGAGATTCACAATAGAGCAAACAACTTGGCAAGCTATGGTGTTATATGATTATGATTCTAAAATGCCAGTAGTGTCAGAGGAGAGAATTAGAGAGGAACTGATTAAGTGTTTTAGATGTGATACCATTAGAACCTTAACGTATCTTGATTACATTCCAAGACTTAGAGATTATATCTTTAGCAGGACTAATTTATGGCTTAAGCCAACTAACGAGAAATGAGTAGTTATTTATCATTTTACTTAGTGCCTAGGGCACATCCGGAGGAGAAGTTACTACTCCAATCATTTAGTAGGTCTAACGAGGTATATCAGAGATTCTCTGACAATCTCAATATAGCATATGCTGGTAATGAGGAGAAGTATACTAAACTCACTATTAGTGATGTTGAATCAGTAATTCAAGACATTGATGCTGACATTACTAAAGCAGAAACAAGACATACAGAATATGAGAAATTCTGTTATGGTAATCCTGAATCTATAGAGGAGATAATATCCACTAAAGAGTATATACGAGATTTACAAAGCACAAGAGATTATATATCGTTCATACGGGACGTTTTAACTGATTTAGATTATAGTGGATTCAGTGATGTCTTATGTAATATTGATTAATGGAAACACTTGATATTCCAGAACATATATCTAATAGGAAGGATTCTACAACTATAACTATTAGAATATGTAGAAGAGAGATATTACAGTTGTTACAAGATGTAATAACTAACAATAACTTATTTCATTTGAAACGTAAATGGAACAAACTAATGATAAAGGAGCCCTCTGCCAGCGAAAGCTAATTATATGCAGAGGTCGGGAAAATCTACTTGGGCTAAACAATGGTGTCACGAAGACCCGGAGCACAGAGTAAGATTTAACAATGATGATATTCGTAACATGTTAGGTGATTACTGGGTTCCTAATAGGGAGAAGCTAGTTACTGAAGCTAAAGCTAATATGATAACGTTTGCTTTGATTAAAGGTTACGATGTAGTAGTTGATAATATGAATCTGAATCCCAAAGAGGATGAATGGATTAGAACTCTATGTGCCAATATAGAGAAGGACAAGGGAATACATGTTGATATAGAGTATAAGGACTTTTGGACCCCTGTTGACGAATGTATTCGCCGGGATGCTGTGAGACCTAATCCTATTGGAGAGAAGGTTATTAGGCAAACTTGGAGACGTTATAAGGACTTCATAATCCATGAAGAAATTATGGCAGCCAAAGCTAAGTCATTAGTTCAAGATACTAACCTACCAGCAGCAATCATTGTAGATATGGATGCAACTGTATGTTTGAATACTAGTGGCCGTCCCTTCTACGGAGAAGGTGCAGCTGAAGGTATGCTTACTGATGAGCCTATTACTCCTGTCATTGAGCTTATTAGAAACTTCTGTGATAATTATCCTGCTAAGTTAATAATTCTAACTGGTAGAGAGGATACTCCTGAAGTTCGTAAAGCTACGGAACAGTGGTTAGAGAACAATTGGTTGCGTCCTGCTAAGAGCTTTACTGCTGGTCCTATATGTAAGAAGAAACTGTATGAGGACAATATCAAAGGCAAGTTCTATATACCTTTCGTACTTGAAGACAATTGTAAGTGTGTGGAGATGTGGAGAAATGAAGGCTTGATTTGTCTACAACCGAATGAGGGTAAGTTCTAATGGCAATACTTGTAGGACAACTGATTGAAATTCTCCAAAAGTATGACCGAGACAGAGAAGTAACTATACATACTCTTAAAGGAGAAACTGTCGAAGTTAACGGATACTTCGTACAAAGAGATTTAAACGACAATGCATTTTATTTGACAGATTTAGATGTAGTTCCAAATGACTGATTTAGAGAAACGATTTCTAAAGAACACTGATGACACTGGTAGGAAATACTATGTTGAACCAATTGGAGGACATTCAGATTGGGGAGATATCAATCCCGCTACTAAGAAGGTAGGGGGAGATTATGGTGAGAAGATTAAAGACGAGAAGAATGGTAATAGATAATTTTGACCAAATACTAGACATTCTGGAATTTAATAATTCAGATGAGTTCTATTTCTTGCAAATTATACAACGCAAGAAAGACGGCTGTGTTACTGATACTGGTAATAACGGATATAGGACTGTTAAAACTTACTATATATTCAGTAGGGAACAGCTAGAGCGCAAAAGAGCTAAAATTACTGAATTGTGCCAGAGTAATCATGCAAGAGCATACATTACCTTGAATAGACGTAATGCTGAAGAAGTGGCATGTACTGCTATACAAGAGTATGCCAAACTAATCCAAGAAGGCAACTGCTATCAAGGATACCGCATTTGGGATTCATCTTGTGGGCATACTAGAGCTAGAGGCTACAAGCCACTATGGGTTGTGGATGTTGATAGTAAGGACGAGAACTATCTTAACACAATCATAGAAATTGTTAATAGTTGTAGAGGTGCACAAGACATCAAAGTTAAACATGTAATTCCAACTGCACATGGTTATCATCTTATAACGATAGGGTTCGATACTAATCAGTTCGCTCAACAGTTAGCTATTAGGAATCTGGATTCTATAGATATACAGAAAGATAACCCAACGTTGCTGTATTTCGATACAGCTGATTAAGACTCGGTGACGAGGTCTGTGGACAGATTACTTATTATTAATTCTAACAGCTATTAATTAATGAGTAATTTACCAGCTGGAGCAGAACGTGACCCATTTGCTCCTTATAATGTAGGAGAGAAAGTCTTCAAAGTTGACATAAATGCTAAGGGATTGGCATGGTATGAATATTACGGACATTTGGATATAGATGAAGCCATAGAAGCTATTAAGAGCAGAATACAAGCCGCACTTAGTAGCTTAGGAGATGTTGATATTAGTACTGTTGATATTGAGGTTTCATGATATATCTAGTCAGTAATCAAAGGTCACTATTTGAAACTGACGCTTATAAGGAATTATCTCTATCTGATGCTATAGACATGATTATGCCACATAGTTGGGTAGAATATGATTCAGAAACTGCTGGTTTAGACCCCTATACAAAACCATTACTGTGTACTCAGTATGGTTTAGGGGAAGACCAAATAGTCGTTGACAATGTAACTATTCCAATTGAGAAGCTTAAATGTGTCCTTGAAGACCCTACTAAGACTTTCTTAGGTTGGAATATTGCATTTGATTTAAGGTTTCTATATCACCATAAAATAGTTCCTTATAATGTATGGGATGGAATGATTGCGGAGAAGTTACTCTATCTTGGCTATCCTCCCCAGTTTCATAGTCTTTCTTTAAAAGCAGCAGCTGATAACTATCTTGGTATAGATATTGATAAAACTGTTCGAGGGCAGATTATCACTCAAGGATTAACCATACCAGTGGTACAATATGCTGCTGGTGATGTTATGTATCTTACTAAGATTAAAGAGAAGCAAGATGCAGAATTAGAGAAGAAGGAATTAACTAAAGCTGCCGAATTTGAAATGAAGTTTACCCCAGTAATTGCCTATATGGAATATTGTGGAGCTAAACTTGACCCAGTAAAATGGAAGCAGAAAATGATTCGAGATAAGGAGGAAGTTAATAAAGCAGAAACTAAGCTTAACGAGTGGGTTGAAAATTATTATAATGAACATAAATCTTCTGAAGGCTATATTAAAGCCTGCACAGAGGAAGTGGACATTATGCATGAGAATCAACTATTTGACAAAGTAGGCCCTCATATGGGACAAATAAAGAGGGTTTGTAATCCACAAACTGGGCTAATTCATTATGAATATGACAAACCTTTCCCATATGTTACCAAGAATCTACAAGGCGATTTGTTCAGTGGATTTGATGCTTCAGCTAAGTGTAACATTAACTGGTCTAGTAGTCAACAAGTAGTTCCACTATTTGAAATGTTGGGACTTAATTGTACTACTATTGATGCTAAAACTAAGCAGAAGAAGAAATCTGCTGATATTAAGTTGATAAAGCCACAAGCACATAAGTGTAGTATAGTTCCTCTTTATGTAGAATATAAGAAGGCTAAAATTCTAGTTGATACCTTTGGACAGAAGTTCATAGATAAAATTAATCCAGTAAGTGGTAGGATTCATCCAGACTATTTTCAATTAGGAGCTGATACTGGGCGGTTATCCGCTACTAACCCGTCTTTAATGAATTTGCCGCATGACCCATTTACTAGGTCGTGTTTCATTTCTGATACTGGGTATAAATGGATTAGTTGTGATTATAAAGGACAGGAGTCTTTCTTAATGGCATCTATTGCCAATGATAAGGCGATGTTGGAAGAGCTTATCTATGGTAGTGGTGACTTACACAGTCTAACTGCCAGAATAGTATTTACAGACATCCCCGATGACACTCCACTATCTGAAGTTAAAGCTAAATATAAACCTCTTAGAGATGCTGCTAAAGGGTATGAATTTTGTTTTAATTATGGTGGAGATTGGAACACTTTAATGAAGAATTATGGTCTTACTAAGGCAAGAGCTCAAGAAGTATATAATAACTATATGTCTGGTTTCTCTGGACTAAAGAGATATCAGGAGTTTAGGAGAGAAGATGTCCTTGATAAGGGATATATCCTTCTTAATCCTATTACTAAGCATAAGGCATTTATATATGACTGGGACAATCTGTGTAAAATCGACGGTGAACTTGGGTCTCCTGAAGCTAAGTATATGCTAGGGCGTAGTGGGGACAATTATTATAAAACAAGCTCACAGCATTTGAGAAGAAGGTTATCTGATTCCATGAAGCAATCTATTAACTATCCGATACAACATGCTGGTTCTATGTGTTTCAAGTTGTCTGCAATTAAGTTCTTCAATTGGCTAAGGAAGAACAATCTGCTATTTATAGTTAAATATTGTGTTCCCGTACATGATGAACATAATGTTGAAGCACCGGATGATATTGCTGAAGAAGTAGGTAATGTACTAGTTAAATGTATGGAAAGTGGAGGCGAACCATTTTGTGTACGTGCTCATTTAGGTGCTGATATATCAATTGAAGACCATTGGGTACATTAATATGATTGAAGTTGAAAGAAAGTATTTAGTGAAAAACAATAGCTATAAGATGCAGGCTCAAAGAGCAGGATTGATAGTCCAGGGTTATCTTGGAGACAATCCTCTCTCTGAAACTAGGATAGCTATTAGGGACAATCATGGTTGGCTATTTATTAAAGCTAAGGGAACCCTTAGTCGTTTTGAATGGCAACAAGAAATCCCATTGTATGAAGCACAGGAGCTTCTAAAGTTCTGTCCTAATATTATCCGTAAGGTACGCTACATAGTATATCACATGGGTAACAAATGGGAAATTGATGAGTTCTTAGGAGAGAATGAAGGGTTAGTAATTGCCGAGTGTGAGTTATCACAGGCAACTCTCAACCCTCCTCTGCCTGATTTTGTAGGAGAAGAGGTTACAGAAGATACTAAGTATTATAACTATAACCTCGCGTCTAACCCTTATATGAACTGGGACGATGACTCTGAATGATTTAGAGAATACAATGGTTGTTCAGATGAGAAATCAACAACTGTATCTAGTAATCACTGATTGCTTACCGCCTAATGCTTCTAAGAATAAAGACATTGTATTCTTGAGCCGGGGTGGCTATATGCAAGGTACATCATATACTTTTAATATGCTCATGAATACTGATAATGAACTTTATCGGGAATGGGACATAATGAAGGTATTTAAGAGAGTGTACAGTAACTTTGACCAAAATCACAGAGCACCTTACAGTTTAAAACATCTTGAAAGTGCACTTGATTTGGTATGTATATGGGATAGAGAGAAAGATGCCTGCCAAGAGGAGGAGATAGTCAATGATAATGACTTTATCTCCGAACAAGATGAATATAGTTCTAAAGAAGTAAAATTCTATTAATGGCTTACTTCAATGATGAATTTGTAAGGTTTGTTAACGATTGGAAGATGGAGATAAGTACCAAAACTTATCATCTACTAAGAGATTATGTTCATTGCAAATCTAAAGAAGTAGAATTAAAGCTTAATGCGCCTAATCAAACCGAAAGTAGAACTTATTAACCAGGAACCAGGTGTTGAAGGTCTATTCAAACACATGGAACTGTGTGCAAGGACTTGTTATAAGTCTGAAGACAAGATAACAGAAGACAGTGCTAAGAAGTTTATTAATAATGTCATTATAGCTAGAGGACATACTGCTATGCTAGAGCATGGTACTGTATATCTCATGATTGATTGCTCTGGAAGGCTGCTTGATGTTGCAAATAAGTATGTCAACAACAAGTATTCCGAATGGACCTTACATCCTGATGGAGTGCATTATTGTATCACGACCAACTATAGAGTGTTACTCCAAAATGGTTGGCTTGAGGACTTGCAATACTTGTGTGAACTTACAGAATATCACGTTAAACGTGTCACTGTAAGGTTTATATGTGATATGGGAGTTGCTAGAGAGTTCTGTAGACACAGACTATTTAGCTTCGCTCAAGAAAGTACTAGGTATTGCAATTACTCTAAGGCTAAGTTTGGTAAGGAATTAAATTGTATAATACCGTGCTGGTATAAGAATATGTTCGAGGGTAATTCATATAATATAGAACTATGTCATACTTATGATTTAACTATATCTGAAGGATTGTCTCGAACTGAAGCTGCATGGATACAAGCTATGTGTGAGGCAGAAAGTACATATTTCGGATTGTTGACAGAGGGCGAGCCTGCTCAACAAGCTAGAAATGTACTACCTTTAGCATTAAAGACAGAATTAATAATGACTGGCACTGTTGAACAATGGATAGAGTTCTTGAAATTGAGATGTGCAAATGATGCTCATCCGCAGGCAAGAGAACTTGCAATTGAATTACGAGATAGATTACTATTGGATAATTATATAGATGTTGATGCAGAAGGGAATCTACAAGTATCGAACAGATACTAGGAGATATAAGCGAGAACTTCATAAGGAAGAGGCAAAACTCCTAGACTACAAGATGCACTTAGTTATCAGATTTATATTATTCTTAAAGTATCTAATCACATTCAGAATGCAGGACGCACTAGACATGGACAAGGAATTGTCGAAAGAGGAAGAAGCATTGCTAAGGAAACATCTTGCTAACTTCCTAAGAAGAGAACCATATGTTAGACCTTATCCTAAAATAGGTCGTAATGCCCCTTGCCCATGCGGCAGTGGCAAGAAATATAAACATTGTTGTGGTCGTTAAAAACTTTAGCGACGGAACAGTAGTAGAGATAGATAGAGGTCGATTTGATGATTGGTGCATTTACATCGCCGGAACATGTAACAGACATGCTCCTAAAGATGTTGCATATTTTACCGTAGTACGAGGTTTCGGCAAAAGATATGGAGTTGACAAAGTATATGCTGATTTTATTAGTGTTTACGACAAAACTTCCAAATCATTAGACCGGTCAGTTCTAGACCATATAGAAACTCTGTCGAAAGACTATGGCGAATATTCAAACAAATTTGCTATAGTCTTTACTATAATATATTTAGGTATGGTTGCCGAAGAGAACAAATTGGGTACAAAATTAGGGAAGAGAATTAAACGATTAGGTATTCATCAAGTATTGTATGATAGATATTCTCCTGCGGCAGCTGCTAGTTTCAGTAGAGGTCTGCCTTGGACTAGGATTGACAATGAATGTAAATTAAGAGGATTTTAATATGACAGATAAGTTTAAATTTGACCCAGAGCATACGTTCTTTACGTCAGATACACATTTTGGTCATGCTAACATTATCAATCTGTGCAATCGTCCATTTAAGGATGTAAACCATATGAATGATATGTTAGTTGAGAACTGGAATAGTGTGGTCTCTGACGATGATACAGTCTTCCATTTGGGAGATTTTGCTCTAGGTGGTAGTGCAGTATGGAGTAATGTTTTGTCTCGTCTAAAAGGCAAGATTTACCTCATATTGGGAAACCATGACAGGAAGAACATAAGACAAGGTTACATGGGTAAGTTTGAGATAGTGGTCCCCCAAATGCAGATTTCGATAGAGACTCGTAGTATATACTTAAATCACTATCCGTTTCTGTGTTATGGTGGAATATATCGTAAACCAGAGGATGCCGTATGGCAGCTATTTGGACATGTACATTCAGGCCCAAATAGTGCTGGAGCTGATGCAGCTAGACTGCCTTATTTACTTCCAACCCAGTATGATGTAGGAGTTGATAATAATAATTACACTCCTGTATCTTATGCTCAAGTTAAATGTATAATTAATGAGCAAGTGAATGAAGCGCAGGAATCTTAGTGGGATATTCATCTTCGATAAGTTAGAAGGAGAGGAGAAGCCTACTCCTACTTGTCTCGAAGATTGCACTCCAGAGACTAGACTTAAATGGCTAGAGGGACTGGAGAAAGGAGCTCTCATAAATTGCATAGAGCATTTGTGTGAGACTATCAACGAATTTAGTGAATTGTTGGACATTTATAAAGAATAAGTATTATGGCTAAAATTATTAGTAGCAGAAAGAAGTATGTTCCAGTTAAGGATTTAAAGGTGTATCCTAGTAATAAGGAAACTATTGAAGTAATTCCCGATGATGGATTCAATGGAGCTCATCGTTACCGTGCCCAAATGTGTGCTGGCTTTGTTAATGGCAAAACCAAGTATGTGGATGCTACTGACACAATTCAGTTTGTTCACAAGCACGAAGACGGTACAGTAACTCCAGGGTGGCAATCAGAACAACTTGCCCTTATCCTGCTTGACAGAGTAAAGAAGTTGAATGAGAAGTTCCCTTGTGAGCAAAATGCTAAACAAGTTGCTGCTCTAGAAGCTTACCTTGACGCTTGTAAGGAGAGAATTGATGACAGGCTTAACCGTAACGTAATGGGAGACTTGAAGGAATGAAAGTTGAAGTGAATAGAAATGACGAAAGCAGGAGACCTAGTAATAGACGAGCTTGGAAATATTGGCATCCTAATGCACAATGGTTATATTTGGCTTCTTAAGCATTCAGGAAAGCCTGTAGATGTTCCAACCCTAGTAAGTTACACTGATTCCGACAAATTGTACAAGTTTGGGGGAACTGTGACTCTTAGTAATGATTAAGACTTATTACTATGCAATAGATAAAGATGGGCAGGGTTGGTATTACGACAACCCGCCTATCTTTGACGGTGAAAGCTGGAATGTGGACCCTACGTATGACTGCTTAGAATGTATGGGAGCTGTTAATGATTTACATCCTGCAAATCTATTTAGCTTTCCAATTCCGGAAGATTTATTTAGAGGACGTATCTGAATTTACTAGAAATGAGAAAGGAAATAACTAACCCAGTGGGTAAGTGGTGGGTAGTCGCCAATAGATGTGGAGACCTTCATGTAACCGATGGTGACATGCCGGAGAAAGCTGGCAGCGGTTGGCAAGGAATGAATAACGACTATGAGTGGACTTCTGCCACAGATGATGTATTTAAAGACTGTGTTATTCCAGCTACTACATTTGATAAAGGCCCACTACAATTTGAGATTGATGAACAGTTAAACACAACTTGGTATAAAGAATGAAACGATTTTGGTGTTGTAGAGACTTAGAAGGAGCTGCTAACGAGGAAGTATTTCTGTTTGTTGAAGAAGAACCACCAATTATGGACGATGATGGTGAGTGGGTAGACCCAAGAAAAGAAGGTCTGTTTTGGTCGGAAGAAGACTTCAATTTTGACTTCGATAAACTTCTAGGAACCGTTAAGTTCCCTGAATTAAATAAAGGTGAACGGATTGAGATGAATCTTCAGTTTGAATTTGGAATTAAGTAACTATGCGTTATTGGTATTGTATAGACAACAACGGCAATAAGTGGCTATTAAATATACAGCCGAGAAATGCGAATAGGAGTTACATCTGATTTACACGGAGTACTTCCCGCAGTTGAAGAATGTGATATATTTCTCATCTGTGGAGATATCATGCCGTTAAATATACAACTAAACATGCCTAAATCTAGGCTATGGCTTCAAAATACGTTTATTCCATGGGCTAATGGGTTACCATGTAAACATGTAGTATTCATAGCTGGTAATCATGACTTCTGGTTTGAAAGAAATGGAGGTTTGGAACCAGATATGTACAACATGTTTCATAAGCCTACTGACGGCAAATTGGTGTATCTACATAATAAGTCTTGGGAATATGAGCATGAAATCGAGCCAGGAGTATTCAAGAAGTTTAAAATCTTCGGAACTCCCTACTGTAAGCAATTTGGTAATTGGGCGTTCATGAGAGAGCCTGAACGCCTGGAAGCTAAGTATGCTCATATGCCTAGTGATTGTGATATTCTTATATCTCACGATGCTCCTAGACTACTTGGGCTAGGTGAGATACATGAAGGAGCGTGGGCAGGAGAAGATGCGGGTAATACATGGTTAGCCGATGAAATCATGCGTAAACAACCTAAACATTGTTTCTGCGGACACATTCACAGTGGATGTCATGGAATACAGGAATTTAATGGCATGAAGTTCTCTAACGTATCGTTAGTAAATGAAGATTATGTAGTTTCTTACAAACCTCTATATTTGAATGTTTAAAAGGATGTCAATTGAAGAGGTAGTTTATACATCTGGCGGCTCTAGCCTATTAACTGCTATAGCCATAGTATTTGTAATTCTTAAATTAACAGGAACAACTGCTGTTGCAACATGGTCATGGTGGTGGGTACTTGCTCCATTATGGCTGCCAGTAGTCTTCGCTATAGGTATTGTATTAGTGTTACTTCTAATACTGCTAATAGTTGCCGCAATAGTAGCGTGTTCTAAATAAAGTATGGATAAGATTTTATTAATTGTAGACCCACAGGTGGATTTCATCAGTGGGTCTTTAGCTGTGGAAGGAGCTAAGGAGAAGATGGATGCTCTTGCTAGTGCATTACAGAACGGTGAAATTGACTGTGACTATGTAATGGTTACTAAGGACTTTCACCCATCTAACCACTGCTCCTTTAAAGAGAACGGAGGCCAATGGCCTCCACATTGTGTTAAAGGTACTACTGGTAGTTGTATATATGCCCCACTATGGAGTGTAATATGCAACTACGCCTATCGTAAAGATACAGACATCTTTATTAAAGGAGATAGTCCTGACAAAGAAGAGTATAGTATCTTTGATAATCTAGAAAGTCTTTCTGTTATATCAGACATATTACTTGATTTTGAGTCTGACCCAGACAATGAGATTAGAGTAGTTGGTATAGCTGGTGATTATTGTGTGCATGAAACTATATGTGACTTGATAGCTATGGGCTATAAAGATAACATTGTAGTAGACACTAAGTATATTGCATCCATAGATGGTGGAGATAAACTTGCTAATTTAATTAAAAACTGTGGTTTAAAATGGGATTAATTTATTCAGTATCGGTTTTGTTCTTCACATTCATGATATTTAGAATGTATCTAAAGAAGGACATTAGACCCTATATGACAAGTAGAGTGGTTACTTTACTCACAATTCTAGGGTTGTTGCCTTATGTAAATACGGTAATTATAATTGCAACTCTCGGTGATGCTGTTGTTAAATTCAATGAATACAGGAATCTTACTAAGCAAGAGAGGACAGACAGAATGATAGAATCATTGCAGCTCATTGACTTAGCAATGGAGAGATTAATTGATAAATTTAAAGAGAAATGATAGTAAAATCCATTCTTGATACGGATTTGTATAAATTTACAACTTCGTATGCTTACATGAAACTATTTCCTCAAGCTAGAGGAACATTTGAGTTCTTTGACCGTGACTTGACAGAGTATCCAGAAGACTTTGTTCAGAAGGTGTACTTGGAGTTAAGTAATCTTGGAATGTTACGTCTTACCAATAGTGAACTTGATTATATGACTTCTAACTGTAGATTTGTTCCACAAGTCTACTGGGAATGGTTATATTCTTTCAGGTTTAACTCTGGCAAAGTGCAAGTATGGCTTGATGACAAGAAACATCTTCATATTACTGTTACTGATTATCTGTACAAAGTAACACTATATGAAGTTCCTATTCTAGCCATTATATCTGAACTACGTAATCGTGTATTAGGTAACAACTGTGACATGTCAGAAGTCATTAAGAAGCTTGAACCTAAGTTAAGGTTGTCGAATGTTGCAGGAATAAAATTCTCTGAATTTGGTACCAGAAGACGGTTCAGTTATAATGTACAGGATGAGGTAGTATCTGCAATTAAGGAAGGTTCTATCTATTGTACTGGCACTTCTAACTGCTATCTGGCTATGAAATATGAAATGCCTATGATGGGAACTCATCCGCATGAGTGGTTCATGTTGAGTTTAAGTTCATAAACAGTATGATTGCTCGTTATAAAGAACTTGGAGTAGACCCTACTACTAAGACTATAGTATTCAGTAATGCTTTGGACTTTGACAAATGCCAGGACATTATGGAGTATTGTGGAAGTAGAATCAGGTGTTCGTTTGGAATAGGCACTAATCTCACTAATGATACTGGGTTTAAGCCGGCTAATATAGTGATGAAGCTTATTAGCTGTCAAATGAATGCTAATCAACCTGTTTATGGATGCGTGAAGCTGTCTGATGATGCCGGTAAACATACTGGAGAAAATAAAGAAGTTAATGCTTGTTTAGTTGAATTAGGATTATGAGTGAACTAAATTATGAACACGTATTTAACGTATTAGTTGATAAAACAGCTGAATACGTTACTTCTAACAACCTTAAAGCAATGGTATTGGGCATCAGTGGAGGAATTGACTCCACTGTTGTCGCTGCTATCTGCCATGAGGTTAGTAAGAAGACTGATATTCCTCTTATAGGTAGAAGTCTTCCTATTAAGAATAAAAGTGATGAGTTCGCTACTTCTGTACATGTAGGAGAAGCCTTCTGTAATGAATTTAGTGTTTACAGACTTGAACGTTCCTATCGTGCAGCTTTGTTTGATGCCTGTGCTGATGCAGGTGATGTCAATATGGCTAATTCTTACTATCTCGATGAACTAGAAGAAATGCCTAGTAGAACTCCTATTGCTAATGGTAATCTTCAAGCTAGGTGCAGAATGATGTATCTATATGATATAGCTAGTCGCCATAAAGGATTAGTAATGAGTACAGATAATCAAACTGAATATCAGCTTGGATTCTGGACTATTCATGGTGATGTTGGTGACTTTGACCCGATTCAGGACTTGTGGAAGACAGAAGTTTACGGACTAGCGAATTATCTGCGTGACCGTTACAAAAGTAAAGCTTTAGAAGCTCTTCACAATGATTATAAAGAAACTTGTGATAAATATAGAGCAATGTCATATGCCGTGTATAGTTCTTGCAAGTTAATTCCTACGGACGGTCTTGGCATTAGTAACAGTGACTTAGAGCAAATTGGAGCTAAGAGTTACGATGAGGTTGATGATATACTCTCTAGATATATTCCATTTAAGGAGTATCGACAGAAGCATGGAGAACCACTTCATCCACATGATGAAATGGCAGAATCTGATTGCTGGTCACAATTATGTGTTAGGCATGGAGAAGATGTAGTCAATAAGGTTTGGAGCCGACATTTAGCTTCCGAATTTAAACGTAAGAAAGCTCCAATTTATATATCTAGGGAATTATATGAATGATTTAGAGAGAAGAGTTCACACAGCTATTAAAGAGTGTTATGATGTAGTCATAGCCCCAACTTACGGGTTGGGTTCTGCATTAGCCGCTGTATTTATGAAGATACATGGAAGAGCTCCACATAAGGCGACTTTTGGAACAGATTATTATGCAGTAGACTTACCAGAAGGACGAGAATGGTTAGATGCAGAATCTAAAGGAAAGATTAAATCTATTTCCGGAAGTAAATCTATAGACTATTGGGCAACTCAACACAACCTTTTAAAGTTGTTTCCAGATGCAGTTCATATAAGGTGGGGAGATGATTACTTCTTATTTACTGATGAGTATATTATAGACCTTCAGGACCTAGAAATTCTAATGTTGAATACTGATGATATTCCAAAAGAAATAGTAGATTGCTTGGTATATAAAGAGGCTAAAGCTACTATGGAATACGTAACCTACAGTAATCAAGGATTCAGAACTACACTCATGAAGGTAAAAGAGCAAGATTGTGACATACAATCTAATTATAATGATGACTTACCACATCAACAAATAACCGATATGATAAATTCCAAGGAGAGTGGAATTGCCATACTACACGGAGTTCCTGGTTGCGGTAAGACTAGTTATATTAGAAAGCTAATAGCCGACAATCCAGGTAAGAAGTTTGTGTTCTTAGACGCTTCTACGTTTCAATACATTGGGGATGCTTCATTTATTGAACTTCTTACTAATAAGAGAGATTCAGTGTTTGTAGTAGAAGACTGCGAGGACTTATTAGTAAGTAGGGACACTAAAGGAAATCACAGAATATCCTCTTTACTAAACCTGTCAGACGGTATACTTGGAGACTCTTTAAACCTTAAGTTCATATGTACCTTTAATGCTGATATTAGTAGTATTGATAAAGCATTATTACGTAAAGGAAGATTGAAAGTTAAATATGAATTTGGTAAACTTACCAAAGATAAAGCTACTGCCTTAGCTGTTAAACTTGGTAAGACTGAACCTGTAACTGAAGACATGGCATTGTGTGATGTCTATAACTTAGGCACAGACAATGGTGGTGAACAAATTGAAAGTGATAGACCTAAAATTGGATTTAGATGAAAATGAAATTGTATTATGGAGCCTTAGCTTTGCTTTGGCTCCTTTCTAGTTGTACTCCCAGTAGTAATGTGACTGACAATTATGATAAGGTTGGAACTTGTCGTAATGGTCATATCAAAGCTCTTACTTTGAATGGTCATACATATTACTGGCAAAATCATTGGTTTGCACATGCAGGAGACTGTAAGAAGTGTAAGCATGAACTTGATAGTATAGTTAAAGCAGCAGTTAAGGAGGCAATGCAATGCGAGTAGGATTATTCTTTGGCTCATTTGACCCTCCCCATATCGGGCATGTAAATGTGGTAATGGGAGCCATTAACTCTAGCCAGGTGGGTAGAGTATTAGTAATTCCTGCATATCAAAACTTATGGAAGGAGAGTAGCTCTAAATTTTCATATAGGTATGCTATGAGTTGTATGCAATTCGACACTTTGCCTTTTGTACATGTAAGTGATGTAGAGAAAGACTTAGCAGGTCCTGCTTATCCCAGAGGTATACCTACATACGTTGTACTGGAGGAATTGAGGTCTAGAATGCCAGAGGATGAATTAGTAATCATTACTACTCCAGAAACCTATAAGGATATTCCTGAATGGCATAAAGGGTCTGTAATATTGTGTGACTATAAATTCCTCATGGTGGTAAGTGGAGAGGAGACCCCACAAGACCTTCCGGAGAATGTACATGTTGTATACGTTCCGCAAATAACAATATGCTCTACTTGCATTCGCAATAGAGTAAAGCTTGGAATATACATCCAGCCATTTGTAAGAGATACTGTAGAAGCATTCATTGACCAATATAGATTATATGTATAAAAGCTGGATTAACTGAAAAATTTTACTAATGGAGAATTATCCTATTACAATTGAAACAGGTGAACATGCTGGGGAGACAGTTTGGGTTCACCGTAGTATAGCCGTTGCAGGATTTATATTTTGTAAAATTAACGATGAATGGTGTGTTCTTGCTAACCAAAGAGGTGAAGGAGCACCAGACTTTCAAGGATATTGGAACTGTCCTTGTGGCTATTTGGACTTTGATGAGACATTAGCAGAAGCTTGCTCTAGGGAAATCTACGAGGAAACTGGAGTTAAGATTGAACCTAGTGCTCTTTATATGTGTAGCGTTAACGATGACCCGAAAGACTCTAACAGACAGAATGTCACTATGAGGTTCATGGCTGTAGTAGACGAGAGCCATATTGGAATTTCTACTAATGCTATCAAAGGACAGCTGGGTGGAGAAGAGAATGAAGTAAAAGCTATCATGTGGGTTAAAATATCTGACCTTGATAATTACCAGTGGGCGTTTAATCATAGACATCTCATTGAAGGCATCTTTTATACTTATGTAGATTATGAAGAAGTAGAAGGTTTAGACGATTTATTTGCTGAATGACATACTTTATTAGTGGACACAGAGACATAACTCCTGAAGAATTTGAGAAGTTCTACGTTCCAGCAATTGTTGATGTGATAGATACATGCAACGATAATTACGATGACTGTGAATTTGTAGTCGGAGATTGTAGGGGTTGTGATGAAATGGCAGCTAATTTCATAGCAAATTACATTAAGGAGAATACAGATGATACAGAGTGTCCTCCATGTATTTTGTGCATTTATCATGTGTTCTCTGAACCTAGGTTTAGAGTAGGCGTAGCTGGACAAGACGGTTTTTATCATGTTGACATGGTAGATGAGCTCAATGCAGACTTATGCGAGGATGATGACCCATATACCATAGATGATTGTCCTATTGTACATTATGTAGGTGGATTTGAGACAGATAGAGACCGTGATTCTGCTATGACCAATGCTTCAAGTGAGGATATTGCCTTTATAAGAAGCAAATCTAAATGGGATTCTGGTACAGCAGAGAATATATTACGTAGGCACACTATGAAATATCTAAACCCTAGTTTTTATGGACAACAGTAAAGATTGGGGTGAGTTCCTGGAGGGCATTAAGGCTGCACAACAGGCAACTGAAGCTCAAAAGGAAGCTAATGAGCAGCATGAAAAGTATGAAAGATTGAGATTTGAATTTACATTAGCATTAATCAATAACAATGACCTCTTACATGAGAGGTCATTTAAAGAGATATGTCAATTAGGAGTTGAATTAACAGATGAATTTATGAAACATGAATCTGAAAAAGGGAAAGTTTAAAATTGTTGAGGGAACAAGAGTTAGAATGGTTTCTTCAAAAGATACTCATATAGTCGAAGGAGCTTACGGTACTGTAGTCAGTCCTGGTATAAGAGAGTCGGAAGTGCGTTGGGATAGTATGTTAGCAATTAGAGCAGATTATAGATACAGAAATGAACTAGAAGATGCTCTCATCATTCCAGTTTATAATGACTTATTGGACCCTTCTGGAAACTTCCAAATTTGGACTCCTGAACCTATTGCTCGAATATACCTTGACGATTGTATCAAGTATATAGGAGAGGATACAAAAGACCTCAAATATGGTGATTTGCTTTGTGTATATTCTATGACTTTATCAGAGCATTCATTGTATGCAATACAGTTAAGCAATTACAAACTACACAAATTGGACACCAGTGTCTGTGCATTAGAAGGAAAGGGATATGCTTTAGCTAAAGACACTAAGGTCAAAATAGTCCTAGACTCCGCTTATACAGAAGTTGGACAAACTGGTAAAATTTATCATACTGATTACAGGTCAGCGCTGCCCTATGAAGTTATTATGGACGAGGGTGGTTGTGTTTGGGTTGCTGGATGTACCATACAGAATGTTGATACTGAAGTGTGCATAGAAGAGTATTCAGCAGATGTTGAGAATGAAGTATCACCAGACGAAGATATACTAGAGAACGGATTCTCCAGACAAGTAACATTTTATGAAAAGGATTAACAAATATTTATTTCTAGACGGGGTTCTCAATAGTATCTCATGGTACAGAGCAGAATGGAATAAGGACTATGTGTATCCTCAAGGTGACTTTGACCCTAAGTGTGTTGAAATTGTAAACAGAATAGTCAAAGAAACTGGCTGCAAGGTAGTAGTCAGCTCCTCTTGGAGAGCTGAAATTAATTTGCAATCAATCTTTGACAAAGCTGGTTTAAAATCCATAGAGGTTGTGAAATAAGGGATTGGTTAGCATCCGAAACCGAACCTTATGTTTATGCTATATTGGATAATGACAGAAGTATGCTTGCAGAACAGAGGAAGTACTTCATTAAGACTAACACAGTTACGGGTATTACTGATGAAGACGCAAGACATGTAATTAACATTTTAAATAGAAATGATATGTGGAATGATAAATTAAACTCCTTAATTATGGAGTCTATGAAGAATCACGACGCTGTTCGGACTACAGTCCTCCGTGCAATTAAGACGGAATTTAGCAACTATGCAACTGCTAAGAATGCTAAACCTCTTGACAATGCTGCTGAAGTAGCCATTATTAAGAAGTTACGTGACCAACGTATTGATAATGCCGAACAGTATCGTATGGCAGGTCGTCAGGATTTATATGATAATGAAATGGCAGAATCTCTTATCTTGAATGAGTTTCTGCCCGAGGTCCCTGATGATAAAGTACTTGCTTTAGGGTTAGTAGAAGTCTGTACATTACAAGGATGTGAAGACGGGCCTAAGATTCCTAAGAGCAAAATGGGAATCATTATCAAAGAGCTTAAAGCTATGTTCCCTGCCGCAGATGGTAAACAGATTGCTGATTTAGTAAAATCTTGTGTAGTATAATATGACATTAAAAGAAATTGTAACCTTACCTTATCCAGCTAAGATATCACATGCTATAGCTGGTGTGCTTTATTACCAAATAATAGCTGGTGATAAAGCTATTGTCTTTCCAATAGACATGAATGACAGAGATGATGTAGGAACTACTACGTTTCTAGCAGAGTATCCGAAACCTATCACATTAATGAGATACATTCGTAAAGCAATTGACTCTGGTGAGTTAGTAATAGCTACTACTGATGCCGAAGTATAATGTAAGTATCGATAGACAGCTTAGATGTCGTCTATGCTTTGACATAGAAGTTGAAGCCGACAGCGAAGACGAAGCTTGGGAAAAGGCTTACGACACAGTAGACCTAGGAGATTTAGAAGTAAGAGATTGTGAGTATAGCGACGATGAAATAACACTTCTAGAAGAATGATTATAGGTATAGTTGGTAAGAAGCAAAGCGGTAAGGATACAGTTTGTAATATCATTCGGTATATAAGTTGGCTTAAATCTTCTAAACTATGGGGAGAAGTAACTCTGAATGCTAAACACTTTGAAGCTGTCCGTGAAAGTGAGGATATTGCTCCTATACTTAGTGTATGGGAGAAACATCCATGGGCAGAGAAGCTGAAACAGTGTGCGTCCATTATATTGGGTTGTGATAAGTCAAGCTTTGAGACAGAGAGTATCAAAGAATCATTTACACATATTCCAATTAGTAATAGTGAAGGGGAGCCTATGACTCATAGAGAGTTCCTACAAGTACTAGGTACTGAAGTGGGAAGAACTATTGACCCTAACCTATGGGTTAAATCTATGATGTTTGACTATGAAAGGAAATTTAAGAGTTATCCTACTTATGGTACTGATGAATACGGTAACACTGTATTCGTACATATGAATACAGTAGAGCCTTGTTGGATTATGCCAGATACTAGGTTTCCAAATGAAGTCCAGGCTATCAAAGATAGAAAAGGAATTGTCATTAAGGTAAACAGAGATACCGGATTACTAGATAATCATATTTCAGAACATGCTTTGGATGATTATAATGACTACGATTACGTTATTGATAATAACGGAACTCTCGGTGAGTTAATTGTCAAAGTAGCAACTATGATGGAGACCCTAGGGGTGCTTCAATAAACAATAATGGCCTGTATGGTGGAGTGTAATGCTCTACTGTACAGGCCATTTTTTTTTGATTATTCAGAAGCTGCTGCTTCGTACATATCTTCTATAGTATTGATACCTTCTCTGAACTGTCTAACAGCCGAAATGTTGGTACTTAAATAGCTACCTAAAGATTTGTCTCCAGCCACAAAATCCCATGTAGAATTAAAGAATCTAGTGACATATCCCACGGCGGCAGGTCCAGAATTGTCTAAAATACTACTAATAGCATTTAATGGAGTTAGGTCATCATACGAGCTATTAAATCCCCTTTCGAACACATCGAATGCTGCATCTTCTACCGCTTGCATCATGCTATTAGGGTCTCTACTTTCATTACGCTTTTCATCCCATAAGTCTATTAGAAGCTTACCTAGGGTTCCCAATAATATCCATAATAGTACATCATTGCCAAACTTCTTTAGATTTTGTTTTCTGACTCCAGTAGGGTCATTGAATATTGTATCCTTAACTCCTGCTATTCCACCTTGTCTAAAAGAATCAAATACAGCCTTTAATGAATATAATATTCCTTCCATATAAGAAGAGCCCCACTCATATACAGGAACCCCTGTATCTTTAGTAGTTATTACGTCTCCGTCCCAGTATAACAGTTCACCAAACTCGTTTGTAGCATGTTTCTGTGCCCCAGTATTATATTGGTCTGGTTTTAGAGCCCAAGTATTCTTTATTGAAGATAGATATGTTCTAAACTGCATAAACAACAATCCCATTCCAACCTTTTCTGCAACCATTTTGGCATCGTAATCATAGTGCCCGTAAACAGTATCAGACAAAGTTTTGATACCTGTTATCTGGGCTTCTGTATACGCAAATGGTAAAGAATCTCCTTCTTTTATTTTACCATCTGGGCTGACCTCTCGTAGCATAGAAAGATATAATGCCCTTTCCTTGTTGTAGTCTGGATGTGACGTATTATTATTCACGTAGTGTGTGAATCTCTTGTCTTTCTTCCAATCATACGTTAATTGCCCATCTTTAACTTCCATAGCATCCCAAGACCCATCATGTAATGACCTAGCTATAAACAAGGCCATTCTATGAAAGTAGTCAGGAGCTGTGGACATCCAATATGCTTTCTGGCTCAGATTTGCAAGACCTGACTTATTAGAAACTAATTCCTTCTGAATCTTATTCATATCAAATCCAGCTAACCTAAACCTTCCATTTATAAGCTCTATTTTAGTAACTATACTTGGATAATCTTTTATATCTTTGGACATTATTTTATAAGCTGCTATTAAGTCCTTCATAGTTATTTTAGAATCCGGGTCTTGAAATGCTCCAGACAGTGCTAAATTTAAGTTCTTATAGAACCCATTTAACATATCTCGAACACCTCCAGCAGCGTTAAATGCAATACAGAATTGTGTAGTTAAGTTCCTAATAGGTTTGACATACTTATATAGCTCTTCACCTTCTTTTGAAACTAGAGACTCATTATACACAGCAACTTTAATGTATGCATCTATAGCCTTATTAATATTCTCCACATCAACTCCAGTCTCGTTACCATAGGTTAGGACTTTAAGCTTAACTGCTTTAAGTACTGGCAATATCTTGTCAAATGCAATCTTTCTCATAGCGTACAATTCGTAACTGGTTACTAATGTTTCTATGTTCTGCTCCCAGTATTCAGGGGTGTATTTGGCTAGAACTGAACGTCTTGCCTCACTACTAGACTCGGAATAATTAAATCTGTTATGCATTTCATAATCATTCATCAACTCCCTCTTAGCTATCAGCTCCTCTTCTGTATAAGAGTCATGTTCAGAGATTGCAAAATTGCTCTTAAATTCTGTAATATAATTATTATATTTTTGCTGTATATACTTAGAGAACCCTAATTCACTTATACTTTGCGCTAGTAGATTGTCACTCTTCTGAAGAGGTATCCAGTACCATTTCTCTTGCTTAATGTATTGCTGTACTTCTGGAGAGTTAATGGATTTGCCCTTAAGATTAAACCTCCATTTATTAATTTCCCATAGGGCTTTCTTTAAGAACTCTCGCTCCTCGTTAGTTAAAGGCGTACTATTATCATACGGATTCTGAAACAGCATATCACTATTAATGGTTCCGTCTGAATTTCTTCTAATCATATTAGAGTATAGAGACCTCTGGTTTCCAATGGCATTACGTCTTAATGCGGAGAACCCTTTGGCTTCCCACAGAGGTTTAACAGCATCTTCAGCAAATTTCTGATGTTGAGCCTGAACATCTCTAGTAAGGTTAGCCCAGGTACCTCTTACGGTTTGTACTACCTGTCTCATATTATTCTCGGTTATTAAATCTGGGTTGGTTATCTTATAACCACTAAACATTTGGCCCTTTCCACTCCATTCGGCAAGGTGCTCCGGCTGAACCTCTGACAGGCCACTGCAATAGCGTATCGCATTTAGAACCATCATATAAAGTCTTTCTATAGAGGTTTCAGACACTCTATTAGCTAGCTGTTCTGGAGTAGACTTCTTAAGTAAGTCTGGGAAACTGTTCTCTAGAGTCTTCTGTATGTTCATTAAGTTGTTAACAGTGAAATGATTTATTCCAGGCTGTAACTCATATATAGAATCTCTTATACCTTCCAGCCCTTTACGTCCAGAAGCATACAGATTTGGTCCGTTTAAGGTAGCTAAGTATTCATTCTTCAACAAATCTATAGCATCTGCGAAGCGCAAGTTCCTAATGTTGTTAGTAACCCCAGTCTCATTGCAAAGCAAACTAAACGCATTAATCAGTAATTTATTACTAGCTATAGTAGCCTTTTGGGTATCTGGGTTAATAACTTTAAGCTCTCCTATACTAAATTTGTCTTCAAATTGAGAGTAAGTTTGATTTAAAGCGGCCATTATCTTTATTAACTCTATATTGCCTCCTGTAGATTTAAGAATATAAGGGTCCTTTATGTACACGTCTTTCTCGTGACTCCCTAGTATAGTACTTCCTAACGACAATGGCATGGGTGAATTTAAGTCATGGTAGCTTAAAGAGATTACATCTATCTGTTTAGTTAATATGTTTTGCAATACAATCATTCCAAGCTCGTTGAAATTGTCTAATTTTACAACAGACCATCCTGGAGCAGTAGTATATTTAGAGAAGGTAGTCACTAAAAATGATGATACCTGTACTCCACCTGTAGAATACAATTTGGAGATAGGCTGCCTGCCCGACACTACCCTTTCTAGCTCAGTCATAAATCTATCTGTGTTCTCTTTATTATGCTTCCTTAGCTTCTCTATGTACTTTGTAACTTTCTCTCTAAGTTCCTCATTTTGAGTTCTGTCGGACTCTTCCTTTATGTATATAGGCTCTTTAGTAAACTTGTCTATAAAGAAGTACCTACCCTTAGAGGGGTCTGGGCTATCTATCACAAACTCTGGGTTCTTAATAAAACTGTTTATATCTAAATCCATTCTTCTATCCCTTAATTTAGAATCCGGGAAGAACTTCTCTAACATTTCTGTCACTTCATTAACTATAGGCTTATAAACTGTGTTCTCTTCTACTCCGACTGGGATATGTAGATTAGCTATTTCAGACATATATCCAGTTCCCCATGATAGAGGTTTATTACCGTTACTAGTAACATAGTCTAATCTGTTTTGAGTTTCTCCAAAAGTAATCCCCCTTAGACTTCCATCTTCTCTTAATCCTTCAGTAATAATCGGAACTATGTTTAAGTCCATACTTTTAGTGGGCACTCCCTTAGATGCTAGTATCTGTCTATAGAATGCAAGTTGGTAGTTATATCGTACATTTCTGGCTTTGTCTAGACTTGCCATGGTACTAGTAGAACTTTTGAATAAATAAATATGAGGTTGTCCAAACTCATCTATTACCACCAAATCTATAGCTCCAATTATGTTCTTTCCGTCCACAGTATTTGCATCTACTGTTAATTGTGGTATTAGTTTAGACGACTTACCATGTAATGTGTATATCTCCTTCTTAACCTTATCTAAGTTGGTATACATACTACGAATAACATCAGGGTGATACCTGTCTCGGTACTTATCTACGAAATCTACTAGGCTATAATGATTACTAAAGAAATCACCTACCATAGAGTGTATGTCTTTACCGGCTTCCGCAATTAAATCCCATTGCTCTAATGTTCTGTTAGCTTCTTCAAGAGCATCCTCTCTAACAGAACCTTCTTCCACTTTAGAATTTATGTATTGACGTTTCCACCCCTCTCTATCAAATTGTTGTATAATAGTCTTATTGTTATCAGACTGCCTAGGGGTAGTCTCTAAATATTCAGTTACAGATATAGACCCTTGAGCAGTTACAGGTGATTCCAAATCAATAGTATTAACATCTGATTCATACATAGAAGTCTTAGATGTCTTGACAGATTTTATTTTAGCTGCCATTTCTTCCACAACATTATCCTGACTCAGTACTATATCACTAATAATACCTCCATCAATCATGTCTCTATGTTTCAGCAGAAACTCAAATAGTTCCTGATATCCATTTTCACCAAATTGGCGAACTTCTCCATTTATATTTAAACTATATGAACAAGCCATTAGCAATTCTCCTTTAAGTTACCACTCTTTATTAATTTCTGAATTAAATTAGTTATAGTACGGGATTCAGAAGCTAAGTTCATATCAAAACCTGCTGCCAAATCGTTGTTAATAAGTGCACTACCAAATTCAGACATAATATTATCTATAGACATATTAAGAAGTCTTCCTAACTTCTCATTCTTAATATCATCACTAGTTTGGAATGTCTTTTGAGTCTTCTCTTTAAATATTCTTCCCATTTCCTCTAGTGAAGCTTCTTTACCTTCAAACCAAGGCTCTGCGATTCTAGCGAAGTAATTACCAAACTCTGTAACAAATATTTCCTCATTCAAGTCAGGAACAGCTCTAGTATCTCCTATCATCCTAAATGCTTCTAGTTTATCATCATAGTTCGCTAGAGACTCCACCTGTTCAACTAGCCCATAATAAAGACCTGGATTAGTCCTCTTCATAGAACCCATAATTAAATGTGCAAACTCATGCAGTGAATCAGCTGTAGTAGCTCTGTCTACATTTAGATAGACTTCTCCATTATAAATAAATGCATTAGTTCTTCCAGCATTAGGAATCACTCCTCTGAATTTAGAAGCTATCTCTCTAGCAGTAACTACGTTAACATTAATGCCATAGTTCTTACTAAGGTGATTGGCTATCTCTACCATTTCACTTTTAAATGACCTGGGTACTTTCTTGTGAACTGGTACACTTCTTTCTGATTCTAGCTTTCTGAATGAGTATTTGTCCCCATTTGCCCCAGTTACTTCATATACAGATTCGGTAGCATTCTGAATTGTATTTAAAGCTTCTGTCATTAATTGCAGCTCATAGTCTAGTTTGTCTTGAGTTAGCATACTAGGTACTTTACTGTTATATAGAGAAGCATGAATGTCTGGGTCTCTTAATTGATTCTTTAATAAGAAGAAAGTCTCCAATTTCTCTTGGGTGTTAAGTATAGATTCTATATTAAGTCCCTGCTCTTTAAGTATGCCAATTAGTTTCTTATATTGGGGCTTCTTATTAAGCTCTGATATGAAGTTGTTAAAAGTAATACTCTTAACTAAATCCTTATCATTGTATAGCTTTATGTTATCATTTAGTTCTATATCCAAAACGGAGAATCTGTCTCCAATTTGTAAAGATTGATAACTTTGTATTGCTAAACTTCCATTTTTGAGTTTACTAGTAACCGATTTCAAATCTATAGGTCTGTCTAATAGTTTATTGGCAATACTTCTAGCATATTTGAGATTATCTACTCCTGCTCCTTTCAGCCCGTCTGAAGTTGTAACAATCCTACTGTCTATATAATATCTGTCATTATATTTAGCGATGTTATAACCCCCTACAGTTTCAATAGGCTCTATTAACTCTCCAGAGTATTCTGTGTTAACTATAGTCTTGTCAAACTCCGGCTGCTTAAACGTATTTCTTAATAATATTCCCCCATCACTTATAAATGCAATGTCTAAGAACTTCTCATTGTCAATTTTATTATTCAAGTCTTGTATAGTAGATACTATAGATTCATCAGACAGTTCTCCGTAGCTATAAGCATCCATAAAGTCTTGCATATCTTTCTTAGATATACGTAAGTAGTTCCCAGATACTTCTGCTCTATCTACTAGTGCTTGAACTGTAATATCTGAATAAGAAGGAATTTCAGTAGTAGGAGTACCTATTATTTGATTAAACAGCTCATTAAATTTACTAACAAGCCCATTCTTATATAATGCATCATTGAAAGTAGCACTAGTATAGAAGTAATTCACAAAAGCAGGTATAACATTACCATGAATACTATTAGTGTTAAAGTCATACCCTATATATTTCATGATAGTCTGCACTCTGGATGAAGTATCATTACTTGCAGCTAGCATCTTTAACGCAGACTCTATATTCTTGTTTACTTCCTGAACTTGTTCTTTAGGAGCCTTATCTAATACTGTATTCACATATCTTTGCTTTAGATAGGTCTCTATATATTCTTCTTTAGGCTTAATAACTGCCAAACTGCCACTAGTGTCTCTAAATATACCATAATTGGTATTCCAAGCAAGGCTAAATCTAGCATTAGTGAGTAGTATATTATTCCTATTTAAGTCCTCACCTTCCCCTTGCAACTTGTCTACTAAGTAGGTAATATTTGGAGTTGGGAACTCATTTTTAATTGTATTTAAATTATAATTACCAATTGGTAATCCGTCCTTGCCAAGATTCTTGGAATCCAAAGCTGTAATAGGAAATCCTCCTGAATTTACTGCATTAATAAAATCATTATAACTCTCTACATTTCCCATTAATGCTCCTATTGCATCTTCTAAAGACATTTCACTAACGTCAGGAACCTCTAGCTTAAATAAGCTAGGGGCTCCCTCGTTAGAATGTACTAAAAATTCTACTGTACAACTCATGTTAACAATTAATTCTTATTTGTATAGTATTGCGCTCCATTAAGCTCTTAATCTTATTAACTATATTCTCCATAGAATCATTCCTATTAAGGACTAACTCTTTCATTTTAGCATTCTGATTTGGAGTTCTAATAACGAAGTAATCATCATATAGTCTTCGCATGTCTACATTACTTGGGTCTGGGATGTCATTTACTTCATAGTAGTCTTCTCCGTCCCTTTCATATAGTTCAAGACGACCTGTTTCTTCATTTCTCATTCTAATATACTTATCTCTAGCTCTACCCTTAGCACTTTCACTAATAATAGGAGCCATTCTAATGAGTGCATCTTCTAATGAGAATGTGTCCATGTTAACATCCAAATCATAGTCTGATTGTCCTACATACTTTTGATACTCTATTAGTAAGTCACTAACATCAGTCTTATCAAATGTGTTCAGTAAAGTAGTAAGTCTGTCAGCACCGTACTTATTCTTATTAACAACTAAGTTATATAAGAAGAACCAGTCAGTAAGAGGTAATCCTTGCAGATTAATTCTCTTCAGTGCTGCAAAATCTTTCTGGTATCTACTGAACATTGCTTGGTCTAATTCAGTTCTTACGTTCATCATATCAATAGGTAATTTCATATATGTAGTATTACCTCTAGTAAATGGGTCAGTACGTCTGTTCCTACTTAATCCTTGCACAAACTGGTTGATTAATAAGGAGTGAACCCTCTTATCTCCAACCATTCCGTTATGAAGTTCCGGAATAACTGTTCTTTCCATCCAGAGTTTAAAGTTAGCAATTCCATCATTAGTAGCCAAACTAAATACCTCGCCTCCTTCTTTAATATCATGCAGAGTCATATCATTTCCGATATACTTCTGACCCTCATCCATTCTGAAGGTAATGTTGCGTTTAGCCAGCCAGCCAGTGATTAGTACATCGTCTACATGCTCACCGAGTGCATTTAATTGCTCTTTAGTAACAGCTCTACCATATGTAGGATTCTCTTTAATAAGAGCTTCTCTATAGGAATTTACTAGATTAAATTTAGTACTGATATTTACATCAGTTGTATCAGTAAGGTTATATACTTCGAACAATGCCTTAAAGTGAGGAATTTTATCAATCATGTCGAATATATTCCAAGTTCCCTTTATTAGATTATAGTAAGCTATGGTTGACTTCTTATAACCAGAGTTCATTGGGTCAAGGAATTTCCTCATACTAAATCCTCCATTAGTAATACCTTGTGCAACAGCATCGTTGACTACAGCTCTTACTTGCTCTTCGGATAGATAAGGCTTATCATTCAGGATGTTCTTAATAACTACTTCCGGGTTATAACCTTTCTCATATTTGTCATCTTTATATAGTTGCTCTCTGCTAGTAATTGCAGATTCATATGTATTTAACCTGGACATCTTACCTCCTAAATCTGTAGGCATACCTTGATTTAGTCCGTAGAATCTTCCTAACAGTTCTGTCTCTCTAGCATTTCTATTTACCTTCTTAAATTCGGCAAATCTGTCCATGTCCAACCTATTTTTCATCTTCTGTAGGTACTTATATTCTTCCAAGAATCTGTGTTCTCTATAAGATACAGCTGGGAATATATCATCAATAGAATCACCTTCTGCAAACCTATCTTTGATAGCTTGAATCCAATTACCTCTCTTATCGAACGCTTCCTCTCCAGAGTCAAGTAGTTTCTCTTGCACTCTTTTGAAGAAGTTACCTAAAGAAGTAGAATCGAAGTAGTTTCTAATATTAGGGCCTTCTTCCAATGCTCTAACTACAGAGTCTACTGATGCATGGTCATGATATTCATCAAATACATTTACCTTCATTAAGTCATTTACAGTTTGTACTGTCGGGCTTGTCATGAATTTAGCGATATCATTAAAACTGAATCCTAACATAATCATATGTAAGTACATACCAGCTAGATTAGGACCTGCATTAATTTTAGAAAGAATCAACTCTTTAGCATTATCAGTAGCAGCTGACAGTAATGCAGAAATTACTAATGACTGGTCTGGTTGCATACCTAATTGCTCTTGAACTACTCTAGCTACATCCTCCGGTGACAATTGCTGTTCTACAGCTCTGACTATTAAATTTCTCCAATAATCTTTCTTAACTGCCAAATCATCGAAGTTAACGTTGGCCATTATGTTTCTTAGAGTAGGTACTGTTATAGGTTTACCATTCTCACTTAACATTGTTTGAATGCCTTCAAATCTAGTGGAGAAAAACATGTTGTCTAACCAATCCTGGTCTCCATTTCTAACACCTTCATTGAAATAGTAACAGTTAGCAAAGAATACTTTCTCACCTACAGCTGCAATACCAATTACCTGTTTACCGTCCATATTCTGCATCTGCATTACCCATTTGGATGAGGGTGATGTCATGGTAATCTTATTAGCTTCTTGTCCAGATGCTGATTCCTTAGCTGCCCTTTGTGGGTCTCCCATTTCAATAGGAGAGTAAGCCTGGTTCATATTCTTCAAATTCTGGATAATATTGCTAATTTTAGATGATACAGAGTTTCTAAATGCAGGAAGTAAGTTGCTTCTTCTAATCTTCTGTCTACCATTTCTAGCTTTCTTTCCATTCTCATCAAATTCTTCAGTCATATACATAGTATGATTGTTAATTCTATTAAGAATGAAATTAGCATTATCGGTATCAACTTCCCCTGAATATGTTAATATTCTAGCATCGTCAATAGCGTTAAGCATCTCTGCTATTACTGGGACAGATTCTGGATTATAGAAATTCTCCTTATTAAGTTGGTTTAGATAATTAGTAATGTCTACTCCACCACTTCCGTATGCGTATAACTTGCCATTAGGAGTAGGTAGCATTTCTGATGCTTTGAGTGACTCAATACTGTTAAAATTAAAATACGGAGACCAACCTACATAATGTCCGCTGGTATCAAAATCATAACCCATAATATAAGCCTTGTCAATATCATAGTCAGAACCCTGCAACCATGTCTGCCAGTGAGATACATGTACCACATTCTTATCAGAATCATTAAATGCAACAGCTTTCATCTTCATAAATGACTGCATTGTCTGTGCAGGAATACGAGCTACTGTAAATTCAAGTGATTTCTGGAATGATACAAACTTCTTCTTGGCATCTATAATCTTTTGATTCTTCTCTATTCCGTCTAATTGATAAGCCAATCTAGATACGCTAAACTCTTCTCCTTCGTTCTCTTTATAAGTATCAAATAGTAATTTAAGCAATCTGTCATTTCTTTCAGAACCTGCTTCAATTACTCGTTGCATCATTTCCTTATTCTTAGTGTATTGGTTAATTTTAACAGAATCAAAGCTATCCATTCCGTAAATATCAATTACACTATCAGGAGTCTTAGCTACTAATACTTCTTCAGTAGTGTTATTACCTAATGCATTGTAAGATGTTACTACTTCATGATACTCTCCACTTTCATCATAGAATCCAGCCTCGTACATCTTCTCACCATTTTCATCTACCCTCATAACACTATTACCAACTCTAACGAAATCAGATTCAGTAAGTGCTTTATTAACTGATAGATGTTCCATTAAGGAAGGAGTTTCTCCGAGCGCAACATACACATGTTTACCATTAGCTCTAGTAAACATCATATCATACCATTTAATTTTAGGAGCGTGATATTTATCATACCTATTAACGAAGAACTGATATCCTTGTGTAAGTACATCATTAATACTATCATTAGGTCCTAAGTTAAACTGGTCTACATATAGTTTACTAATAGAAAGTTCAGCAGGATTACTAACTAAATTCTGAATAGGAATAGCAATATCTCCATTGCCTAAATCCCTAATATAGCCATTGGCTGCATATTTATCACTGAATGCGACTGGGTCTGCTAAGTACTCTGCTTTCTGAATACCAGTTACAGGCATATATCCGTTGTCCAGTAACGTAAATGTTGCTTGTATTTGTGCTTGTATTTCAGAATCTAAAGCTTTAGGAAGTTTACCTCCGTCATACTTAGTTCTTTCACTGAATGACCTTTGTATAGCTGGCATATCAAATATGCTATGTCTCATACCGGTCATATCTTCCCAATAAATCTCTGCTGGCTTTAAGTCTGTAGGTCTAGTAATATCAGTATAAAATTGAGAGAAATTAGCTTTTACTAAGTTGTATGTATCAAAATCATTTACATACACTGGTACGTAACTGCCCTCTATACTCCAACCTCTATCAGCTAGATATTGGTCTACAGTCATTAAAGAATTAGCTTGATTCTTAGCTTGTGCAGACACAGCTTTGTCATAATTATCCTGTGCTTTAGCTATCTCTACGCCTTCCCCGTCTCCATTCTGTGCTTTCTCAAGTTCTGTCAGAGTTCTCTTAACAGCCAAATCAAGAGCTATTTGCTTGTCTAATGCATTTTGGCTAATTCTAGCCACTACTGATGCTACTTCTTGAATAGGCAATTTGATTCTGTCTCCAGGAAGTAATCTATCTATAGTAGATGCTGGCTGTGCCTCTATTTTAGCTTGCTCACTTTGTAAATACTCATCAGGAGTCATTCCTTGTTCGGAAGCAATCCTATAAATATCATCATATTTATAATTAGTACCTCCTATGCGGAATTGTTGTACTATATTGTATGCGGGAGCCATAACTGCACCCATACCTGGGAACTTCCTCTTAATAGCAGTTTTATTAATATTAGATGTAAACGAAGATAAAGTTTTACCAAAGATAGAAGGGTCACTGTACGGTATTTTATATACATCAGTTCCATGAGAATTATTATTCTTTCTGTCTAATGCAAACTCTGCTTTAGCTTTCTCAATAATAGTCTTAGCAGTACCAAGTTCATCTCCGTCCTTATTAAGCTCCTTAATAATAGCTTTACCTACTATCTCATAAATATCAGATTTAACATCGGGATTGTCAGTAGGTTTAATCCCAACTAATGTATACACTGCATCTCTAATGCCACCTATTGATGATAATGCCACTCTACCTAAGTCCTTGTATGCCATTTTAGCCATACTGTGAGTGAATCCCATGGCTTCCAATGCAGATATTACCTGTGAGAACTCTGTCATTGTGGACTGATGTTCTGGGTCAGTTACTACATGGTCTGCATCCATTTGAATACCAAGACCTTCAGTATTAAATTCCATTTCCATTAAAGGACTGTTATCAAACCAAGAACTATCTCCATTTATATTTTGGGCTCCTACTTTAATTGCAGACTTGTTAACCAAGTAAGCAATCATTTTATGTTTGAGCGGTTGAATAGTATTACGTTGAGAAGGTATCTCTCCATTAGGTCTATACCAACCTACATTGTTAGCATAATTAGCAGTAACGGCTAAAGAAGCATCACTGTAAGCAAGTTCTCCATTTCTAAGAGATTCACTATATACTCCACCTAATGCTGCATGTAATTCAAATAATGAATTAATAGGAACATTTAACTGAACCATTACATTAGCGTCTCCTACAGCTTTAACTGGATTACCATATTCATTAACTGCTTGAGTTCTAATATTATATAATCCGTCACCTACTCTATCAAGACCTAATATCTCATAATGATTGTTACCGTCCCTGTAGAATATTCTTTCACCACCAGTAACATCTTTAAGCTCCATAGTGTTTCCGAATATGTTCTTAGTAAGGTCTATTCCTTCATAAGCTCTGTCGAACTGGTTTGTAGACTGATTCCATTTGAAATCAGACATCTTTCTAAACATGTTATACAGACTAATGTCAGATTTCATAGAGTTTCTCATTCTTTCGTTGTATGTAGAGAATGTAGCAAATTTCAACAAAGAAGCAGTACCATAATCCCCATTAAAGTCATGTCCAATAGGCTTTTTGTCATCACCTACAGCAGAATCCTGTAATGAGAAGTTCTCTAAATAAGACATAATAGGATTACAGAACGCAGAACCGTCATGTGCATCTACAGTAGATGTCTCACCTTTAAAGTTGTACACAAATGCTGCAACGTCGCTCATAATAGCCAATCTGTATGTCTTAGGAATACCTAGCAAGCTGTTTTGTTGGAAATACTGTAGTGTACCTGGTATAATTACATTTCTCTTTAATTCTGCAAGTTCTCTAGAAGATTGCTCTAACTCTATACCATTAAATGACACAGGATTAACTTTACCATATTTAGCTTTATTAGGATGTGCTATACTACTACCTGTAGTGACTAGTCGCAAGTTCTCTGAAGTTAGAAAGTCAGCTAAGAAGTACCTTTCGAGAATAGGATTTAGAGTAATATCTTCATCATTTCTTAACCATGTACTATCTAAGTCAGACAACCTACTAAGTACCTTGTCTCCTTGCTTAGCTAGTATTAATTCTTGAGTATCATTGTTTATCCATGATGCCTTATCAGTAGGAATAAGAGTATTTAATGCCTTATTTAAAACAGAGTTTACTCTACCGTTAGCGTATCTAAGAGGGAATGTCATATTATTATCAATCATATCTTTGACAAACTTCTTCTTCTCTCTCAAGAACATTTTATTATACACATCTTCCTTAGCATATAACTCATTAGCATTAAAATTCAATAAAGCGTTTGGAGACAGTCCGCCTTTCTTGTTTCCATTTAGGACAAACGAACCTCCCTTATTAACATGTACATTATCAATATTAGGGACTCCATTTCGATAAGACATATCACCGTATTCTCCTTTAGTAGTTACTGACAATATTGCTTGAAAGTCTTTAAATGTCATTTTATCTACTAAGTCAATAGGTTCCTTAGGCTGTAATTCTGTTAATATATAGTTATTAATTGCATCAATTTCCATATAATCTCCAGCCTGCAATGCCGCATCAGCTAATGCTTGTTGTTTAGCAACTTCTTCTGCCAATTTAGCATTATGTGCTTCTATTTTAGCATTCTCTGCATCCACTGCTGCTTGCTTACCAACTATGCTATTATAAGCATCTGTTAGTCCATTCTCTTGTAGTCTCTGTAGGAATGTATCGAGACTTCCTCTATATACATTTCTATAATCATTAAGCACATTATTAAATGTGTTCTTATAGTAAGAACCAACAGTAGACCTAATAGCTTTGTTTAAATCAGAAATTGATGAATTAAGTAAGTCAATAGTAAACTCTTCTCCATTCTCGTCAACAAGTTTGATTCCGTCGGCAGTTAAGGTCCACATTACGAATGTTCCCTTATCAGAATATACAGTAGGTTGAACATTAATAGTCTTAGATTGTCCTTTGTCAACCTTCCTTAATAGATTAGCATAGAAGTCATATAATATTGAAGAATATCCAATCTCTGCTACAGAGAAACTAGTAGCACTCTTCTTAACTCCAGTTCTACTAACAACATCGGTTTTAATTGATGTACCTCTAAGCATACCTGGATTTAATCCAAATAATGTATTCTTTAAAGAAGAGTTCGGATTCTCTATAATGGTTCTTGTGACGTATCTTCTAGTCAATCCAGCTAAATTAGCAATCCTATTATTAGGAATATTATTACCTTCAGCGTTCTTAATAACAGATTTAAATATTTCTCCAGTTACTATTTGCTCTGCTGCTACTAAATCATTCAAAGTGTTAATTAAAGCACCATCAATAGCTTTTAATGAGTTAGATGACTTGTCGTAGTAGAATCTAGCTTCTGGACTATCCTCATCAACTTTATCAGTATAATATTTAAGGGTCTTAATAAATGAATACAGGTCTAGGTTGTCTGGATTGTTAGTCTCGAACTCATTATATACTGTATTTACAAATGCAGAACTATTAGCTAGAGACATTAAGTTCTCTGTTAGATATTTTAGATTGTCTGCTTCTTTTACATTCTTAAATGCCGCCAGTAAATCTATGTTGCCATTTAGGAATCTAGTATTAATGAAATCATCCATAAACTCTACTAAAGATACATATAGTCTCTCCTGTGGAGTTATAGTTTGAGGGTTATTCTCTTCATAGATTGCTTTTAGTGTAGTAAATGAAGGCTCTTTTAATATAGTATCTAATGAACCATATTTAACCTTATCAGAAGGACTTAACTCAAGTTTCTTTTGACCTTTACTACCAATAGCAGCCCTATTATATATAAGAGTAATAGTGTCGCCATTATAAGGTAATTTAAATGAGATGTCTCCCAGAGTAGCGTTATGTACTTCTACTCCCCACTTGTCAAGTAGTTCTTGTCTGTTGCCACGTAATTCATTACTAATATCAATATCATTCTCTCTCTGGATTTTACGTCTGTTGACATTAGTTTGTTTAATTTCCATAGAATCTAGGTCATTTGTGTCTTGATTCATGGCATACTGAATGTACTTAGCATTATTAGTTCTATCTACAACTCCAGATATTGAATCAAGCAAATCATAGGTGGTTATAGCTTTGGATTGCTTGTAATCGTTATTAATAATGTTATATAGAGAGTTAGCTCTGCTATCATTATAGAACTTCTCATAAATAGATTTAAATACATTCAAATCATTTATTTGAAATATTCTAGAACCTCCCCCATTGTTAATAATTTCTTCAAGAATCCTCTTCAAGTAATAATTAGGAGCTGAATGGAAGTTAATAACTAATTCTTGCAGTCTGTCTCCAAAATATAGAAAGTTCGCTTCGTCTTTAAGCTTATTCATTGAATGCAAGAACTGTTTAAGTGTAAGGTAATTGTCCCTTATTTGCTCTCCAGTGGTAAAGTTAAGCACAGGAGTTTGCTCAATAAGTAACCTAGACACATTACCTATTTCAGATATTGCATCCACATTCTCATTAGTTCTCCAGGTTTTAACCATGTTAGAACCAGCTCTAAATTGATATTTATTAACTGATACGGGAATCTCTATTCCAATATATCCTTTGTTCTTAATCTCCATATTCTTTCCGAATAGATTCTTAAGAATAGTATCAAAATTACCATTTGACAGTACAGCCCAAGCATTAAACGCATCAATCAGCATTTGATTCTTATACAGGTCTCCGAACTTCTGCTTTCTTGAGACGTATGCATTGTCTAGTTTAGACCTAGGCATGTCCTTAAACAATTCATCAGCTAGTCTAAGAACTTTCTGCATACCTTCCACATCTGGAGTTCCATCTATGTAGATAGCGTTAGGCATATTGAAATCTGTAGTAATTCCATCTTCTTCATTAGTCATTTTAATATAATCGACTAAGTTCTTGAACATAGTATTCTTATATTTAGCAATATATATGTTCAAATCATCAGTAGTCTTGATTAATTTACCATCAGTAAAATTAACTAAAGACGATTCAATTATATTATATCTGAATTGATTTAGCATGTACTCTTTTACTACTGTAGCAGAGCCATACGTATCATTCAAAGACGGAGTAAGTATTCTCTTCTCCGAGTTGGAAACCTCATTATTGATATTCTCTGGAGCATCCGGAATGATAAGGTCTTTATCAGCTACTTCAATTGTAGTTGCTTCAGGAGAAAGTCCAAAATTCTGACCTAGAGGTTGTGCATATTCAGCTAACAGCTGTTCTTTCTGTGTATCTTTAAGTATTCTTGATGTTTTAATATAATCTTCAAAAACCTTAGAAAGCGAGACATACTCTGCCTCGCTTTCTAGGTTGAATAGGTTAGTACCTTTCAAGTTAGTAAAGAAATACTGAACAAAGTCTGTAGTAGACAACGGTTCAGCCTTTCTAAACTTAAGTACTGTTCCTCTAAGGACACTTTCGGCATCAATCCTATGTAGTCCTATGTCAAAGTTAGTACATGCCATTATTCTTATATATTTAATTTACAGTTCTGACTATCAATTATTTGCTTATTATTAGCAAGACTGTTAATATATTCCATAACATCTAATATGTCAGGGTCGTCAAGTTGCTCATCAGTCAAGTAACCTTCGAAGTGATTGTCCACTAATCTTATCTTATCAAGAAGTGCATCAGCAGCTTCCGGAGTAAGAGAGGTAGTAGCTCTCAATTCTTGGATAACAGTCATGATTTCGGTCTCCCTAAGATTCTCATGGTCTCCAATGGTATCTTCGAATATCTTGAGTTTCTGTTCTCTATTAGGGTCAAATGGAACTTCATACATCACTGTATCAACTATATTAACTTCACTTCCAATAATGCTTCCTTTAATTGTTTGTCCACCTTGCAAATATACTGTAAAATCTTGTAAATTACCACTACTATAATCAACATTTTGAATACCCGTAGTATCAATCTCTCCGTCTTTAGTTTTGGGTAGTACAGACGGACTCTTAACATTTATTTCCTGTAATAGAGTATGTACCTTATTAATGACTGGCATGTTGTTAACATCAACAGTCATATCTAGATGAATTACAGGGTCGTTATTAATTAATAGCTGTCTGTTATTTATGTCATTAGTAAGACTAGTATTTACCTTAGTTGCTACTCCTTTTAATATTTCATCTAATGCAATATCACCTTTCTCTAGATATTCATTGCGTGCATCATTAAGGATTTGGTCTATTGAGGTATAGCCAGTGAAAGCACTGGATACTCCATTAGCAATTAACGTAATGTTATTATCAAACTCTGACTGTCTGTTATGTGGAACTCCTTTATTAAATTGTCTCTCTGATAATACAGTAGGGTCAATGGTTATTTCAAAGTTAGGACTTTCTATAGCAGTATCAATATAGAATTGATTGTCATTATTTCTAGTTGGATAGAAATCAGAAGGTCTACTATCATGTGAAGTCGGAGTTCTAGGAGTATAATATATTCCATTTATAAATGGAGCATATGTAGTAGTTGCAGCTCCTTCTTTAATAGTTGGAGTGCCATGGAATATCACATTAAACATATTGTTTAGTACAGAGAAGTAGTTATCTCTACCTGCATCTCTAACTGCCCTAACTATATTAAATGATAACTCCTCTAACCTAGTTTCCTTCATTTTACCGTCTCTAGCCTTAGCTCGGAATACATAACTTTCATCTGATTTCCTACCAGCGGAGAATAGTTTGTAAACTGATGATAATAATCCAACCATTTTGAATGAACCACCCATTCCACCTATATTAGATGCTGCATGTTTATAAGTATTCTTACCGTCAGTCAATTCTATGGCTCCGTCGTCAGCTATTAACTGTGCTAAGATATTGTCCATATCTCTGCCGTTAGTAGCTATGGTGAAGTTCGGATTACCTGGTAATGAAATATACTCTTCTAATATACTAAATAGATTATCCAATATAGATAGTTGAGCTTGAGCTACTTTAGGGTCTATGTAAACACCGTATGTAAGAGTTCTAGGAACTTTACCGTTAGAGTCAAATGTTTGCCATTCATTTCTACTTAAATTTATAGGTCTTACTACCATACCAGGAGCATTAGTCTTGATAGCATCTGCGTATGTAAGTCTAAACATAAATCCATTATAAATAGAAGAATCCCAAGGAACTCTCTTCTGTCCATCCACAGTAGATTGGTCGATTAGTCTATTAAACTCATTAACTTCAGAAGTACCTCTAACATCATCAAGGTTATTAGCCTGTCTGTAAGTGTCATAAGCCTTAATGAAGTTCTTTAATCCAGACCTGTAATTCCACATACTTACTAGCATTCTAGCAGCAGTAGTATTACTTCCAAATGTTCCTAAATATTCCTTTACTTGATTCTTGTCTAATTTAGTTTTACCGTCATCAGCAGTATGAACTAAATCATTAAAAGACAGTCTAAAGTAATTATCAATAAAGGTTCCATTGGAATTAGCTACTATCATTCTTATAAGTGGTGGTACCGTCTTAGCTACTTCAGCTTGAGCATCCTTATCACTAAGACCTCTAGATTTAGCTTCATCTAGCGCGGCTTTACGCTTCTTCTGCATTCTTAGATACATCTCTGCAAGATTAGATTCGGTTACTTTCTCTCCGTCAATTTTAAGATGTTTGTTAGAAGTGGCAAATACTACACCTTTACCTCTTACAGACTTATCTACCATAGCTACTCCACCATGTCCTGCATAAAGATACATCGGACTAATAATGGCATTAGGAAATGCTTCTCTAACCTTATCCAAGTTCCAAGTTTGGTCTGGAACTTTCTTAAGTCTAGTCGCAGCAGAGAATGATATATCACTTTCATCAATTCCAAGATATTTAACAGTACTAGGATTATCTAAGATTTCCTTCTGCATATTCTTATACCACTTCTTGTACTTATTAATTCTAGCAGCAATATCAGCATCTTTGCCGTTACTATTGTTCCATTTCTGCCAAGTGTCAGGATTGGTTAATTTACCTATAGTGAATTGTAAATCATTACCTTTCTCCATAGGTATTCTATATACTATATTGAACGCAACAGGTTCTACTTTAGTAGAGTCATAACCCTGTTTGTCTCTAGCTTTATCAGTGCCTTCTTCGTTAGTATCATCTTTCCTGATTTCTAGATTGAACGTACCATTATTCCAAACTTCTGCACCCAATCCAGCTAAGTATTTATAACCATTGTCGCTTAGTTTCTGAATGAAGTCAGCATCAAACTTCTCGCCAAATGTCAAGTAGTTTCTAACGTCTACTAACATATCCTTGGCAGGTTGTAATGTATTAGTATCATACTCTACATTACTTCTAGTGAAGACATTCAAATCATCAACTACATCATTCCTTACCACTCTAGTAAATTTACCATCGGAAGTTTCTGCCATACCATATCTCATATACCAGCCGTATGCTCTAATTCCAGAAAGAGGTTCACTTAGTAATGATTCATCTATAACAGATTCTTCTCCTTTACCCTCTATATCTGCTAAGAACTCATTTTCAAGCTCATTAGTGCCAGTCATAGTTCTACTAGGTGGTATAAATGTAGGAGCTTGCACTTCCTTAGATTTCTCTTTAGTTGTAGGAGTAGGCTCTGGTATATCAGTAGATTTTACTGGCTCCGGAGCTTCTTCTGGATTAACTGGAGGCTCCTGTGCTTTCCTAGAAGGAGTATATCCCTCTAATTCGGCATTAAATGCAGCCATTCTAATTACCTTGAATCTATCTATCACAGCAGAAGGGTCAGAAGTAGTAGATGTATATTCATCTTGACGTAAATTAGCTTCTTTGATAATAGTTCCCATGTTGCTATTAATAAAATAAGCTCCGTCCTTAGAACGAGACATCATAGTATAAAATGACTTCATATAATCAATAAGTCCAGAGACTGTATTTGTATTATACTTACTGAAGTTTACATCAATTATAGCATGTTTAAACTCAGAACCTTGAACTGATTTAGGAGTACGCATAATAATCCTACTATCTGCCATATTAGTTAGCATTTTGTAAGTAGGAGTATTCTCATCATCATACACATATCCGACTTCTCCGTCCCTTTCTAGTATTTGTCTAACATCGTCCTCGGTAATAGCAGTGACAAATTTACTTCCATTAAGGATATTGTCTTCGTCTTGATAATAATGTAACTCCATCATGTTACTTATTGTATCTTTGACATTATTAACAGCATTAGCTTGACTCTCTGAATCAGCCATTTGTTCTGGAGTAAATGTCAACACACTCAAAGCCGCATTTACCGTAGTATTATTATCATTCTGTTGAGTATTAGTAATACGTAAGCTAATATCCAGCTTAGGAGTTCTGACCATTAAAGATTCAGATGACTTAACATTATAGACACTGATGGTAGGATTCTCATATCCATTCTGATTTAAGTCTCCTAGTGGAACAATAGTTACATTGTTCTTATGTGCCCAATTAGACAAATGTTGCATATAAAGGCTATTTACCCAGGTAGCCTCATCAATAAATACAAGCCTCGGAGTTTGAACATCGTTATACTCTATATCTTCATTGATAATGGCAGCTCTATAAGATTCCATTACTGTTCCACTAGGCAATGTAATGGGGCCAAGTTCTTCTATTGCGAACTGCTTAGACTCCTTATTATTATGTAATATATCATTAGACAGCTCTGCATAATTAGATTCTCCCAATACATGACTCATTAAATCCTCTATAGTAAACGCTTTGCCTTCACTTCCTAAAGAAGACACTAGATTATCTACTTGTTGTTTAGTTGGACCTACTTTCCATATCTCTGCATCAGGATAGTACTTCTTAACAATGTTCTGAATTAACTTAGCAATAACAGCTGTTTTACCAGCACCACCAATACCGTCTACCATTACAGTATTCCAGTATCGTATTAACTCGCTACCATAAGTTCCTTTAGGAGTATCTATATTATTAACAGCAGCATTCATTATATCAGGATTAACTGCCATAGCTGTAGCCAGATATGCAGCATACTCTTGTGAATATAAAGGAGCATAATTAGCGTCTGTCTCAACAAGGGATTCTCTTAAGTAATAATCAAAATCTGACTTCTTAAAAGCTATCATTGCATGTAATAGCATATAAACATCATAATCCTCTAAAGATTTAGTCTCCGGGCTAAATTTGGTGTTTCTTTGCTCTACCAAATTATTAATGTTGAATTGATTTCTTACATCAGAGAATAGGTCCTTCAATATAACTTGTGGAGAATCTCCAGTAGTTTGCACTATCTCCTGGAAGTTGTCATACAGTTTGTTCTGCAATGAACTAAGTTCCTTAGAGATAAGCGGATTGTCATAGCTAACATTGTCAATATCATCAAGAGTAGGGGTTGGCATAGTATCTATATCTTTAAATAGCTGCATGCCTTTATACTTAAGTTCTTTTAGGAACTGGTATCTATCCTTACCCTTTAATATATTAGCTGTCAATTTAGATATTTGTTGACCTGTTCTACCATGTTTGCTGAACTGATTAACAGCATTCATTCTGGACAACTCTTTCAAGAATGTGAGTTGCCTAGTTATTAATGCCAACTCCTCTTTCATGATTGCAGCTATATCACCTCTAATAATCCCATACTTCTCTTCCTTCGGGAAGTAGGTTTCTAAGAAGTAATTCATAGTAGCATTGTGTCCAAATGGATTATTGATGTCTAAATCAGTAGTAGAACTGGCATCAATAACAGCACTAAGCATGTCTATGATTTTGAATGCTTGGTCTATTTCCTTCTCCTTATTACCGTCCAATACGTAGTCAGATACAGAAGGGGCGTTCTCTAGTCTTCTATTCTCATCTCTTAGTAAGTTAAAGATAGTGAGTTTGCTTCCATATACAGTATTAGTAAGTTGGTCAAGGAAATCATATACTGGACTAGTTTTGATTTGTAAAACATCCTTCCTTAATTGAGCTATAGTAGCATTAGTAGGATTAGACATTACAAGACTTTCCATATCCTTAGCTGCTTGTACAAATGTCTTCTCGAAATTATTTATTCTCTCTTCGACTTTCTCCATTACTACAGGAGCGTCTTCCGAAGGGTACACGTCCCCATTGTTGTCCATGAAGTCTAAAGTGTCATAAACAAGTCTCTTTCTATGTACATCAGAATGAAGAATATTATGAATATTGTCTATAACAGTATCCAAATTATTACCGTCTATGTCTTTTAATGTTTCTAATAAGGCATCATATATAGGATGTGGTATTCTGTTCCCGTCTATATCTAAAACTGGTACATCATTTGCAATAGCTTTTAACACTACATCAAATGCTGCTTCATTAGAGATTTTGTCTCCAAGTACACTTAATAGAATCTCCTTGGTATCAGCATCCATAAATCCAAACTGCATAGCTTGTTGTATTACAGCTTGCACTCTTCCGATTACTTCTAGATTCTGAACTTCAATAGCTTGACGTCTTAGGTCTGCGTCAACTTCAGACTCACCTTCAATAGGAGAGAATCTTTCTCTTACGAACTTCTTGTTTAGTACTGGTCTAATATTCTTGTCTCTTCCTAATTTAGAAATAAGTACCTGTTCAGCATCAGCACCTTCTGGCACATCTAACTTGTCAACAGTGGCTCTCAAATCAATTAGGTTATTATACGCCCATGCTTTGAACTTATAATAATCATCGTAAGTTACTGTGCCTTCTTCAAGTTTAGTAGAGAAATCTTTATTAAGCTTCTTAAATATACCATAGGCTGTATCAAGAGCTTGCATCTTGTCTTGCTGTTTATAAGATGCATAATCAGACTCGTAACCTTTAACTTGTTCAGGAGCCATATCTTGGAATCTTTGTCCTGATTTAAACTCAACAAAATCCCTAAATGTTGGTGCATAGAAGAATGCATTTACACTATTATCAATAGCGAACAGCATTTGTCCAGTGTAGTATTCAGAGAATGTTCCGTCTAGGAATTTCTGTTTCTTCAAATCAAGGTCAGCCTTCTCTTGTCTTAGCCTTTGTAAGTCGTCAGCATAAGTAGTACTCTTCTTACTTTCTGTTCCAGTGTCTTGTGTATTAGACTCTAATGCGGCTATCTTTCTACGAACTTCTACAATGTCGGAAACTAAACTATTAAAATCCTGAAGCATTTTGCCATTATATCCATTCTCTATAGCTCTACCGAACTTCTGCCCGTCTGATACTTCAAAGCTAGCTAGAGCTTTCATCCTAATGTCTCCCATTACCATTTTGTCAAGGAGCTGTTCATCAGAGAAGTTTAATCCCTCTTGATTAATAACAGCGTCAAGATGCTGTAGGTAATTCTTAGTCATGGTATAGACTGCTTCGTTTTGATTGTCACTAGGAGTAGTAGGAGAGGTCCATATTGTGCCTTGGTCTGTGTCTTCTGTCTTAGTAGCAGATAGATTCTTATTACCAAGCTTGCCCTTTTTCCGCATGTCATTTAATTCTTCCATTAACTCGCTAGTTCTGCCATTTCTAATAAGGTAGATAAGTTCTTGGTTAGTTTGTTCATTAGTGGCCTTCCTATTCTGTGCAATATCTACACCATAGAAGATAGCACCACCAAGAGCTCCTCCGAAGAAGTTCATACCATATCTTTCGGCTGCATTCTCCCAAGCATCAAGTTTCTGTTTACTCTTAGTGTAACCCATTTCTTGAGCCCAGTTAAATGTAGCTTTCGATAGGTCAACTACTAATTCTTCAGACATTTCTTCCAGACCTTCACCTATGGCCTTACCTATGAATCCTGTAGTATGATTTCTGATGTCAGACCAATAATTAGAAGAATATTGTTTAGCAGTATTAAACATTTTAGCCAGCTTGTTAGGCTTAGGCATGTTACTAGTAGCAAGTTGGCCCAGCCCCTTATTAATTTCTCCAGTTACTTGTGAGATAGCCTTTCTGTAAGTGAGAGCGTCTCCTTTAAGCTCTGGGAAGAATAATTCACCAAGTCCAGTTCTATCAACTGCATACATGCCAGCTACTGCTCCCCATGCTATAGCTGCTGCTTCTGCTCTATCAGCTCCTTGCTCTATAGCATCTTCAAAAGTCTCAAGACCTTGCATCATAGCCATATAACCTAGAGCTGTATTAGCTGCCATTCTGTTATTTCTTTTAAGAATAGTCTCAAACGCTTTTGTACCTTTAAGCCTATTCATCTCATACAAGCTGCCTATGGCTCCTTTATATTTATCAGGATTAGAAGCCAATAATCTAGTTGATTCCAAATCAGCAGCTTGCATTGCAGCTTTGTACTTCTTATCTGTACCTAGTAATGCATTCATGCCTTTGAAGATAGTTCTTTGCTGCCCCCACTGTAGTGCTACATCAGTTACTAAATCAAAGAAATTCTCTGCTGACATCAATTTACCTTGAGAGTATTCTGATTTAGAGCCTTTAAATGTTCTACCTATACCTTGTATTAGATTAGCTGTAGGCGTATCTTCGTTCAGTCCTAGAGTAGATTTATAAATAGTGGGTAGTATATCCATTAACTGAACACCAATCATAGCTCCTCCATATACCAAATTCACATAAGGTACAAATAAAGGTGCTAGTGAAGTCACTGTCTTCATAACAGTACCAGTAACAGACTTATCAAGTCCGTCAGAATCAAAGAAGTCATATTTATTAGCAGCAGAACCGTCTACTGTGAAACTGTCAAACATAGATTTAAACTTACGACCATAAGCTTCTCTTCCGGCTAGTGTCTCATAGTAGTAGGTTCCTTCGTCATTGTATTTAAGGTCACCTTTACTATGCTTAACTATTCTGCCAGAGTATGGGTCTTTATGCTCTCCGTCTGAATCCCATTGGGCAAGTACTAAAGGTTCTGAAAGTGATTTCAAGAAACCTAATGGGCTGCCAAATAGAACATTATCATTAGGAGTATAGTCTTCGTACTTACCAGTTTCGTAGTTAAATACCTTCTGTGTTTGTGCTAGTTCTGATGCTGTCCATTCTCTATTATCTGTGCGTCCTATTTGTGACACACCAGTCTTCAATCTATCAGGATTAAGTACCCTTCTAACATTAAAATTAATAGGTTTATCCTCTGCATCATTAGGTTTTAATTGAGAGTATGGGTCCCAATCAACGTCCTCCATGATTGTATCCTCGAATTGGTCATTGGCAAACTTTTGATAAGTAAATGCAGCACTATCATACTTTTGGTTAAATGCTACTTCATTAAACTTACCATTCTCATCCTTAAACATTTCTTGGACAAACTTACTATTCCTGTAAGTATTCTTATCTAGTAATCCAGTATTATCAGCTGTTAATCCCACATCTCTAAAATTGTCCATAGTAAATGAAGGATTCTCTAATTGAGCTACAAACCAATCATTAGGTTTCTTTATATCATTCATATCAATTATTTAATATTTTAGATGTACTTGGAGTCATAAATGAGTCTAATTTAGCTGCCCTTCCCTTTAGGATTGTCATATCTCCCCAGTCAGCAGGTACAGTAGGATTCTCGCCAGCGACGTTAAGAGCTAATCCAGCACTCTCTCTTAGTGGCATATAAGCAACTGTTCTATATATGTCATCATAAGGTTTCATTCCAAGTGTTCCTTTAAATAAGTTCTCTATATCATCAGGGTCAACATTAGGCATACTTCTGATATTAGTCATATAACCTTCCCCTGCCCTATCTACATCAATTGCACCTTTCTTGCTGCCAAACCATGGGTCTTCCCCGCTAGCATATACGTTAGTCATTAAGAAAGGACGGAATTTAGATTTGTCCCAAACTAGTCTTCCGTTAGCATCTTGCACCATATATCCTTCTAAGTCATGCTTCATAAGTATGCTCTGCACTTCATCAGCACTTATATTAGCTCCTCTGGATTCTATTTCTTTTTGAGCTTCGATGAATCTAGGCATAAGTTCAAAGTCTGGAGCTATACTGCCGTTTTGGTCATATGTGTATGGTAGAACTGCCCTTGCAAGTTGAGTTCCGTCATACAGCACCTGCCCAAATTTAGAAGAATCAACTTTCTGATTGCCTAAATGAATGCTATTGCTGTCAACAATACCTCCAATTCCAGACATTAGTAATGACTCTAATGAGCCTTTAGCAACTAAGTTACCATCTTGTCCTTGTGGTGTACCATAAAATACAGCATCCGCTTCCATTTGGTAACCTTGTCCGGGATTAAGTATGTATTTACCAGCATCTCCATTCTCCCCCATGTAATAAGACATAATAGGTTTAATCTGCATAGTCTTATTAGATTTAGAGCCAGATTCAGATGCTCCCTCTGTGGCATTCTTATCATAATCTACTTTAATAGAATAGTCAGAATCAATTCCAGATGAAATCATACCAGCCAGTAATTCATACGCACCTTTAGTAGGGTCCAATCCAGACAATGCAGCCTTACCTCTTAGTAAAGCCTTGGCATTATTAGGCATGGTAGACAGCAAGTAAGTAAGAGCTACTCTAGCCTTCTTTGATTGGTCAGTATTACTTTCTGTAATTTTATACACTCCGTCCTGTCCAGCAGCTAGTAATTCGTCTATTCCCTCCTTTATATCTTTACCTTTCTTAGTTTTAAAGAACTCTTTAGAAGTGCTATCCTTACCTATTTTACCAATGAGGTCCCATACTGTCTTATTAATACTATCCATGCTGACTCCATTAGCAATTACAGTTGATATATTATTAGCATACGGCAATTTATTAGCTCGTAGGTCAGCCAGGTCTGCATTAGTAAGAACTCTATCACCTTGCTCTAGAGTTGCTTTAGTAGTAATTCCGTCCTCTCCCATCACATAATATCTACCGTCAGTAGTAATCGCCATTTCACCAAAGGAGCCATTCTTCTGTGACTCTGCTATAGCATCTTTTAGTTGAGTTTTGCCCTCTCTAAGTCTTGCCATTAGTTGAAGAGTTCTTCTATAAGCTGTGGCAGTTTGATTTGGATTGAATGGGTTGTTCTGACTACTGAATAGATTACCTATTTCTTCAGCCACTGCATCAGTGTCGCTAATAAGACCCTCTTTATACAGAGCAGTAATCAATGACTTATCTATACCTCCTATTGTATTCTTATCTGCTTCTGCATTGCTGCTCATTGCTCCTTCAACATAGGGAGCCGTAGGTTGCGGTTGAGGAACGTTAGTATAGCTAACAAAGGCGGGAATGCCCCCGCCCTGTAGCTTCTGTATTTTATTTATTATTTCCATGACATTCCTTTCTTAATTAGTTCAGAAGTTAATGAAGACATATGTTTAATCATATCAGCATGTTGCTTCTTCGCTGCCATTATGTCTTTATGGAATTGCTTATTATCTGCTAGCATTCTTCTGTTGAAATCCTTAGCTCTTTGAATTATAATCCTTTCCTGGGCTGTCAACCTTCCACCCTTAGCATAAGTATATGGGGTATTAGGAGAAGGAGTAGTTCTTTGGAACATCCAAGGCATTCCAACATTATTTCTAGAATAATTAAGCATATCTGTATTGTACTGTCTTAATAATTGTTGCTGTTTAGCTGTATCCCCAGCTTGAACTGCTGCATCATATTGTGGCTGCATTGTAGATAGTAACCCCTGCCTATAAGATTCAGCATCGTATTGTTTACGAGCTGCTCTATTCTGTCTGAATTGATTTTCAATGCCAGATAGGTAAGGATTAATAACTTGCTGATAATTAGCTGTAGTCTTAGCAGAATCAATTTGCGCCTTAGCAGCATCAATTTGTAGCATTGAAGCTCTATTTCTATTGGCAACATCAGTTCTTCTAGCTTTAGCAGCATCTGACTCTTGTTGAGCCATCATTCTTGTCTTATAGAACATATCAGCATCAGCCATATCTCCTTGGAATCTTATATCACCAGCTTTGTTCTGTGCTTCTAATTCTCCAGCAAGCTGAAGCGATGCATCAGAAGTTCTAGGTCTAGCGGCAAGAGATGTCAAATTAGAAGCTTGCCTATCAGCAGATGCTTTAGCAAAGTAGTTACCAGTAATGGGTACAGTGTTCTCATATGTATCTATTAGCAATGGTTTTAGTCCAGCTTTGTACTGCTTAGCTGCCTTGTTATTAGTTGCCAATCCTCCAACCATTCTGCCTAATGCTATCACATCCTCTGGCAATACACTAAAACCTCCTAAACCTTGCTTTTCACCTCCAGCTGCTCCGCGTACAGTACCGTCTCCGGCAGCTTTCTGTGACCTTTTAGCATCTCTAATTTGCTTCTTAGTAGGATTACTACCCATAGCTGGAACTGGAGATTCTAGTTTAGTTGGCATAGCTGGTTGTGGATTTCCACTAGTAATGCCTGCTGCCTTAGCTTTAGGCATAAAATTCAACATCCCGGTGTCTAAATTCTTAACAACATCAATATTATTATTAACTACAGCTCTAACTTTAGCTAGATTATCAGCACTGATATTGTTAGTTCCTAGATGTCTTAACCAAGTTTTATCTCCTGCGTAACCATCAGCAACGTACCCTTGTGCATTATTATCAGAACTTCCTCCCCTACCTTTGATTCTTCCAGAGCTTTCTAAGCCAGCTATAGTTCCAGTGTTAATATTAGTATTAGCATTAAAGTCAGTTTGATAGCTAGCCACCTTATCACTGTATGGTAATCTAACCGCTCCAGGTTTGTTTGGACCAAATCCTAAAGTACTATACTCCCTTTGCATATCATTATAATTCCAAGCGTTACTTGGAGTAATCATGCCAAGAGTACTATTATAACCACTACTTCCTAATATATCCTTATTCCAACTTAAGTCGCTAGCAGATTGTACATTACGTATACCTTTACCTCCTTGATATTTAGGAATTAGTACTCCTCCATTAGCTTTCTTAGTAACTCTGTCGTCTTTAGACTTCTTCTTAGTCTTAGGTTTAGATTGCTTCTTAGGAAGTTCTCTTTTAACATGAGCAGTACTACGTTTGGGCGGATTAACTAATTCCCATAAGTATCTAGCATTCTTATCAGTAATTGTATTAGTAGCAGTAGCAGTAATTTCAGTTGGAGTATACACATTCCTTCTAGGAGTTACATCCTCATATCCAAAATCCTTTTTATTCTTAACTGCTTCATCCCATACTTTATTGTACTCACGTTCAGCTACTGGTTGGAATACTTCTCTGTAAGTCCTTTCCTTATTAGCTCTGGCTGCTCCAGCTAATGGTTGTTTAGGTGAAGGTTGATTAGTAGCCCATGCAGTCAAAGCTTCATTTCTAGCTTTTTGAGCTTCTCTAGCTTCAGCCTGCTTATTAAGCCTTTCATTCCTAATAGCTTCATTACGTCTGTTTCTATCTCCTGTGGCTCTAGTTTGTGCCAGCTTGTTTGGGTCAGTAATGTCTACAACTTGTCTTGACTTACCATCTCCCATGTGAAATACCCTGTTAGACGGAGTTACTTGATTAGGGGCAGGTAATGCTAACAGCTCTGAAGGCTTAGCTTGACCTTTATTAAGATTTCTGTATTTGAAAGAGTTGTACCATTGAGCTGGCTTATCAAGACCAGGAATAGATATAACTCCAGTTTGCATTCTTTTAACTATTCCCTTCTCTGAATCTGAATAGACTAGAGGCACTTCGATATCACCTTTAGTAGTGCTGACTATTTTAGTTTTGTTGAAGTTGTATTCTGGTCTTACTACAGAATTGGGCAAACTAGTTATAAACGGATTGTGCCATGAGAAATTAACTTGACGACCTAATCTATCATCACTCTTAGTAATCTTCTGGAAAGCTGCCTGTTGGTCTTTGAGTTTACCATGACTAGCTATCTCGTCCAACTGCGCTCCAGTGACAGTGTATTCTTTACCAGTAGCGCTAGTTATTACATGATTTCCAGTAGCAGCAGCATTTCTAAGCTGTTTAGATTGTATTTGGCGTTTAACCCCTTTACCACCCCCAACTACAACTTTTATTAGTTCAGCCAAGTTTCTATAATCATCTACGGAAAGGTCTTTTGGGTTAGTAGCCAACTTTCTAGCTGATTCTATACCAGGGCCTGTATAGTTTATTGCAGCTGCTGCCGATAATAGTCTTGGAGTCCATTTTATAAGATTCTTGACTACCTTACTACCTTTAGCTGCCGCACCCAGTCCGGGAATTAATCCAACTGTATCTAAACCTAAATTCATAGCTAGACGTCCTGCATCTCCCCAGTCAAGACCATCTTGGCCCCAATCAGCTCCAAAATTGGCCAGTGTTCCAGCATAACCTACTACCCCAGCTCCAGGTATCATAGATATTAAATCAGCACCTATAGCCCCAAGCCTTGCATAATCAGAAGCAGTGAATCCAGTATCTGCTGGCTTTCTGCTATCATTAACGGCTTGTTGTGGAGATTTACCAGATGCTACAGATTGTTCTACTTTAGCTTCCTTGTCAGCTTGACGTTTAGCATCTCTCTCCCTAATAGCTTTAAGTATTTCAGCATTAGCAGCTTCCCTATTAAACCCTATGCTTCCTCCCTGTTGGAAATATGAACCTCCCCGCTTTGGTACTCTAGGTTTTGAACTATCAGTAGGATTCTCATAATGAGCATAGGCTATCTGTTGCAACGCAGGTATATCTAGCATAGATACTTCCTTGTACTGTTTAGTTTCAGGATTATATGCTATACTAGTATAATTATTGAAATCGTATGTAGTGGGCACTGCTACAAAGCCATCGCCTATGTCTGGGAACTGTGACCTCATGACACTTAAGGCAGCATCCATATTATTAACTATATGCTGTCCGTTGTCTGGTCTAAATGAAGTTCTTCCTAATACATTGGTAAAGTAATTTGCCATGTCTGGTTGACCTTTCAAGTAATCCAGTAAATTGTCAATATTGTAATTAGGATTAACATTGCCGAAATGTCCTGACATGGAAGATTTAAACGGATTATTCTTTCTATAATCCTCAAAGTATTTCTTAGTAGCTTCAGTCTTCAGTTCAGCCTTGTTAGTATCTATTATTTCTTTCTCCTTATTAGCTTGGTCTCTTAGACCTTTCTCTACATAGGCGTTAATTGCTTCGTCTCCTAATATTCCTTTACTTTTGGCATCTGCTATTAAGGACTCCCTGTAAGCATCTATCAAGTTTACATCACTACCTCCTTTAGAGACTTCGTCATTTAAATAAGTACCTAAATCTCCATAGCCCATAGCGGCAGAGAATTTTAGGTCTTCAGGGTCATATTTATTGTCTTCTAGAGCTTTTAATAGATTAGAGCTTCTCTCTATCCAATTCTCTCTAGTTCCGAATACATCTTTGTTATATTCTGCTTCTGGATTATTAATGAAATCATTATGACTAGATTGTATTGCTTGTCTTAGGAATCCTAAGCGGTCTTGTGAATTAAACTTCCTCCATAGACTATCATCCCAGTTTCCTCCCATAGCTATATTAGCTAGTCTTTGTTTAAATGAAATTGGAGCTGCCTTAGTTTGAGGTTTCTCTTCAACCTGTGCCTTATAAGGACTCATACCTTTAATATAGCTTAATGCATAATCACCAACTCTGTTGAATGCATTATTCTCTGTATTCTTAGTACCTAATCCTAGAAATTTCTTGTCATATTTACCAGTACTACTCATTTGCCCAGAAGCATCTGTAAAGGTTCCGTCTCCATTCATAGTCACAGTCCCGGACTTAAGACCCTCTATGAATTGACCAGCAGCCTTTCTGAATTGGTCAGCTTTGTCCCCTTTTAGTCCGTTATTCTGTATATAGGTGTCAATGTTTCTATATAAGCCAGATACTAAATCTGATTTGTTATATTTGTTAACATCTTTCCACTCAAACAGCTCTGGTTCTTGTGAGGACTTGCCACCAGTTTGATACTTTCTTATTGCTTGTGACATATCGTATTATAAACTAAGAAAGGGACATATACTTCGCAGTTACCTGTTTGCACTGCCTGTGCTGCCACTTGAAGAATCTGTTCCATAGGATTACCTGCTTGTGCTCCTTCCGGTGCTCCTTCAGCAGGTGCGCCTCCTGCTGCGGGGTCTTGTGGTACAGGAGCTGCACCACCCTGTTGAAATCGTGAAATTTTAGATTGAATTTTCATGTTAATTACTATTTAACGTTAAACATTAACTTTCCCACAAAGTTAGTTATACTTAACGATATTACCAAATTAATCTTTTGTTTCTACATATTCAGGCTCACGTTCATCTTGCTGTTTTAAATAGGTAAACATCTTCTTCCCGAGTGCCTTATAATCTCTATCTGCCTTAGATTTATCTGCTCTCTTAGCCATACGAATAAGAGTTTTAGTATTCTTTCTACTAAAGATTCTCTCTCCTCCATTTAATTCCATTTGAGTGGAACCATCGGGAGCTATAACCTTCATAGTTGGTACTTCATCATCGTCATCTATGTCAAGCTCATCTCCTTCCTTAATTCCAGAACCTTGATTTACTTCTAATACAAACTGCACATCGTCTTCTTCAGCAATAGTTTCATCGTGCGGTTGTCCCTTATAAACTGATATTACTTCAAAATCTTCGTCAATAAATATTATATCAAGTGGAATGTCAGTATCTTGCATCCAGAAACCAACTGTTTGAGGTTCATCATATATGAACAGCATACCTTCATCTTCAGCAAGCTCTTTCTTGCCTTGCAATCCTTTGGTCTTCTCCTCATCTGTTTGAGCTACCTCTACATTATACTTCTTATCGCCAATTTCTATTCTCATTCTACTACCTCCATTAGACCTGTATTGTCAACAGTGTTATTAATAATTTCATGTGCAAGTAATTTGCCAGCTTCTATAGCCGCGTCATCGCTTCCGTCCTTCATAAGTTCTTCTAGTTTCTTAGTGACTTCTAACCTGAAGATGATTTCATTACGCTCAATTTCAGCATGTTGCTTCAATTTACCACCTTCCTCTTCCGTTACTACAGGTATTCCTTTACTAGTTACTTGTTCATACTCTGGACTAATATTCTCCAAATGATGCTTGTGTGCGTGTAATGCTCCGTCTGGGATTACATTAACTTTACCTCCCTCTGCGAACTTCTTTGGAACATATTTATAATAATCTCCAGACATATCTAAATCATAAGCGTTTCTGAACTTTATTGCTTCTGGGTCTTTAGAATTATACCACTCTAATTCATATTTAAGAGTTGGATGATTCTTAGCCTTCATAAATTCATAGATACCTGTTTTAGGATTTAGATAGACAGAGTTTAGGTGATTCTTCCCATTCCTTAAATCTTCTACACTAGATGTTCTCCAGGCCTCTAATTCCTCCTTAGGAGCTAACTCAAAGGCCCTTCTAAGATTATATGAAGTAGTATCGTTTCTATCAGAAGGAACAGTTTCATACCAAGACTCAAATGTTATCTTAGGAGCCGCTCCTGTAATTCCGTCTACCTTACCTCCCTTTTGAAGCTTATTAACTTCTCTAGCTTTATTAAGAACTTCTCTAGCCCATTGTGATTCAGCATCTAGTATCTTCATTCCGTTTCTACCAACTGCCATATTTCTATAACCTCCACTAAGTGCTAGTTCATTTCTAAGACCAATTCCACTATAATTAGATGCTGCAAATGCATCCTGTGCTTCTTGATTAATATCAGATACCAAATTTTGCTGCCGTTTAGCTTCTGCTATTTGTGCATTAGCTTTACGTCTAGCCTTACCACTGAAGGCTCCGTACTTCTTACCACTTTTGGTGAGAGCATCATCTACCTTAGCCATTGAACCTCCATAAGCTGAACCTTGCTGTTCCCAGGTTTCGTTATCTTTATAAATAGTATCAGCCTTCTTAGCTCCGAAAGCATTTACTAACCCCATTGGAGTTAACTTCATAAATTTACTATCAAGAATCTTATCAGTAGTAGTCATTTGGTCGGTTCCTACTCCTAAAGCTGTAAGTCCATCTGACAACATACCACCAATCTTCATTGCCCCTCCAACGATAGTTCCTACTCCAGGTACACTAGAAATCATATTAGCTGCTGCATCATATCCCTGATTTAAGCCAGTAGTAAGTGCTGATTGCTCCTTCTTCGGAATAAAACTGCCAATCATATCAGCATAGCCTCCTGCCTTAGACATGGTGTTACCGATATTTGCTTTACTAAACAGCCCTCCACCAGGTTTAACAGTACTTCCAGCAGTTCCAGTCGCCATATTAGCAGCTGATTTAGATAATCCATTGACAGCTTTATTAGTATTAGCATTCATTAGTAATGCCTTAGAAGCCATGTCACCACTAGCCGCACCAGCTTGTAATAAAGGATTATTGGCGGGAGAGAATTTATCGAAGTTAGCGGATTGTAATCCAGTCATTGCTGTATAGAGGTCGCTACTAGACTGTAGGGGAGTTATACTCCCCATACCTTGTCTTAATAGCGAATTTCCCCATTGGAATTTCATAATTTTACGCATAACTTATTGTATATAATGTCTTTAATGCTGTTATTATTGCTAACTCTTCGCCAGTATATCTTACTCTAATCTTGATGTATTTGTCTCTAAGTCTTGCTTCCTTCCTACCACTCCACCAATCAGATGTGTCTATATCTTCAGGTCCATATCCTAAGTCTATTAAATCTTGAGGCATATAGTCTTCCACAGGAGTTTCTGAAGTTATATCAAATCCTTTTAAGTCGTTTGGTATAGGAGAATTACCTACAGAGATAGGAACTTTATCTATAGTTTCCTTAGTAAGTTTTGCTGTATTCCATGCTGGCTCGTTTCGCTGTACAAAGATAATAGGATTAATTTGAATATTCCAAACATCTCCTTGATAATTCATATTTCCTCTTAATCTTCCAATTCTTGGGTCTTTAATATCAGCAGCCTTAGCATGAGTCCAGACTCTAAACTCATCTAGCTTCTCATTATAAACTATTTCAGAACCTGATAGATTAACATAATCCTTATTAGGAGCAGTCTTACCTTTGTAGTAATCCTCAATCTCATTAAATGTATCTACTCTAGCATAGTATAATGGGAACATTGTAGATTTCACTTTCTGTCCAGTGGGTTTCCAGTTTCTAAGAATGTCTCTTTGCTTACCTCTTAGGTCTAAGAAATTCCTGTTGTACAGTATATCAGAACCATTATATTGATAGAAGTCCTTAGTAGCTTCTTGTCTTATATACATGTTCTTCTTGTCCTCATGGAACTCATAACTTTCACCTACTACTTCATAATGGAATGAGTCCGGAACAGCCTTGTTACTTACAATTTGTAAATTCTCGAATATCTTGTGTGTAGCTGGGTTGTCAACTACTACAAATTCATACTCAAATGGATGCTGCTTACCATACCAATAACATGGTTTAATCTTGTCCTTAATATCAATGATTCCAGACTGACCATGTTTCCAGAAGTTTGTTGTTAAGTTAGGTAATTTCTTATCATCTTCGGTTAGCAATGGATTATTAATTACAGCATCAGAAGTAACAGCAACTACTGATTGATAATATCCAGCGTTAGTTTCAGTAAATTCTTTCCACCCAGATACATATTGCTTAATAGATGTGTCTGTTCCTTCATAATCTCCTGTTGTAACATCAGCTCTAATATTTAATTGCCACACAGTCTTACTAGTTAATTCTTCGTAAGTTCCATTGAAAGATAGTACTCCTTCGGTTAAGTCAAACTTATCTCTATTACCAAAGTTATCCTTCTCAAGACTATATTTAATATCTACTGTTGGAAGTCCTGTGCCTTCTTCATTTGGCATAGGTCGATTGACTAAGCCTACTATGTTTGCAGACATTTTGTCTTTAGTAAATACTACGTTGTCAAGCACCACACCATCCGCACTACTAGATACAGCACTACTAGTTCCAAGCTTACTAATCCATTTAGAGGTATCTCTATTAAAGCTAAAATGAATGTTGTCAATGTTAGCTGAATAGGAAGGAATCCAAGAGTAAAATGTTACAAACTTCTGCATAACCTCATTATAACAGATGTTCCAAGCCTTCTCTTCAAATCCATATAAATTATCATAGAAAGTGAACATAACATCTTGTTTGAATGCATTATAATGACCCTTAACGTTTCTAACACCTACTACCGGGGTAAGCTCTCTTTCACTTAGTGTAATATTCTCATTTAAGAACTCCTGTATCTTAAAATCAGATATAATTTCAAACTGGTCTCCATTAGTTCTCCAAATCTTCTTTCCAACTGTATCCACTCCATAAACGAAATATGGGGTCTGTACGACACTTTCCGGCCACTGGGTACCATAGGTATCTGACAGCATTTTTGGATTCTCTGGAAGCACATTAGAGGTGTTAATGAAGACATTTCCACCCGAACCTTCACCTGCTACGGCACGTTCATTAACTGGAATTAAAGCTATTCCGTGTTCGAATATACAGAGAATATTACCAAACAATTCAACTAGTTTCATAATTCCTCCATAAGTACTTGGATAGTCTCTGTAATGGGTTAACTGAAATACTCTATATCCATTTTTAAATGAATCAGTAACTGCCACATCTGAATATAGTATTCTAGTCTGATATACGTTCTTAATGTAGGGAACATCTGGTGCTCTAAAATTGAGTCTTTCAGATGTTGTTATCCCATAACCTCCGTTTATTACAGAAGACTCTGGTAATTTAAATGCACCATCCACGGACATCTCGCTCAGGGGATAGAACGTTCTGGCTGTACCGTACAATCCTTCTTCTGTAGGATATGACTTATCTACATCACGTAATGATAGGTTACTGCTAGCACATACCTTGAATGTTACCCAGCTGCCTAGCTGAATAGCATTCACATCACCTCTATTTATTTTAGCTAAATTCTCTTTATTGTCCTTATCATAGTTATCTCTAAAGGTCTTGTCATCTACAATCTCATCGTTGGTAGGGGCATCCGGGTCCGAGAAATTCCTATTAACTCTGTGTGTATAATTACAAATATAACAATCTCCTCTATAAAATTTCTCTGTTATAAACTGAACAGAATTAGAAGTAAATATATCACTGGTGTCAATAGCGTCCACCACTCCAAATCTGTCACTTACAGCGTAATATGCCGAGGCATCTTCATATCTTATCTTGAAGTATGCTGACATTTGCCCTTCATTATATCCAGGCACATAAATATTAATAATAGTGTTAGCATCCCCATTGTACTTACTAATACCTATATAGGACCCGAAGACACCTCTAATTGCCCTATTAGCCCCATTGTCTATATCCAAATCAGATTTCCGTTCTATAGTTCTGAACTTCCAACCTTCTTCTGCTTCTCCTGCTCTTGCTCTAAAAGTATTGTTAGATTCAGATTTTACAATTGGAGTATTGTCTGGTATTCCAGTTACCTGCACCGTAGAGTATTGAGAATTGTTGGATTTTACTGATGGGGAATCTAAATAATATTGCCTGTCATTATACGGATTTCTGTAGAGCATCTTGTTAGTTTGAACTGTCGCAGCTCGCACCGGGAAGTCAGTTCCTGTGAACAAGTTGTTGAAGTAAGATTGTCTCAATTCATATTCTGGGCATATAGCGGTCTCATTAGAGGTATTGTATCCTACTGTAATAAGTCTTTGCAAATACTCCTGGGTTAAGTACCCAGAGCTATTTAAGAAGCTTTCTATTATATAATTATTGTTATATTTAATTAAGGGCAAATTACTGTACTTATCGAAGCCCATTGTCAGTGCTTGACATAGAATAGTAGGTATCCTCTTCTGTCTTACTAGAAAGAATCCCTTAACTTTATTTGATAAATATTCCAACACTTGAGTAGGAATGCCTACTCCGATACCGTACACATTCAATACCCCAGAAGTATCTTTTATTCTTACAACACCCTTAACGTTCTCTAAAGAACCTGTATTTAACAGATATGTATTCTCATCATATTTTATATGTTTTCTTTCTCCATTTACTTCTATAGAGTAGTTATCATCAGAATAAATATTCAACAAGTCTGATAGTTCTTTGTCAGAAGGTATTCCATCACGTCCTCTTATGTTAAACACTGGGGATAGAGTGTCGTCTGGCATAATATAAACTATTCCAAGTCTATATATTTCTTCGTTCCAGTATCCAGTTCTATTATAGATGTTAAACACATTGTAATACTCATATTTATTATCACTGGAGGAATCATCAGCGTAGGCAAAGTCAGTACTTCCTATAAAATCTCTAGCTTTGTTACTTATATAATATGGCAGTATTCTTAAGCTTAAGTCCTGTAGGTCTGAATATAGCATATCTGGCTTAGACACATTTCCTAAAAATAACATGCTTTGACACGCAGCTTGTGCTTTAGCTCTATCTACGACAAAGTATTTAGTATTAATGTCAGTTATAGGTATTTCAGTAATTTGTTCATTTCCAGTTACATTAATATTAGATATTCCATTAACTACAGGATATTTCTGTTCTATTCTTGCCGCTGAAACTATTCTTTGACCATCAACTGCTGAACTATTTCTAGTGTAATATACCTTAACATAATCATAACTAGTATCTACATTGGTTAGCTGAAACAATACTTCCTTACCAGAACTTTCATCTCTTGTACCTCCTCTAATTGAGCTAGGGGAATTTAAGTTACCTATATAGCATGAGACCATTCCGGATTCTCCAACGAAATCAGTCTCGTTACCATCTAAATCACTTAATTTAAAATAAAAGGTGTAATTACCTACTGGCATAACTCCATTATAAGTAATTCCTAAAAATTCTATCGTAGGTATACTAGTAACACGTTTATACAAAGAAGTGTCAGAGTCAAATTGTGATTCATCATATAGATTAACGTCATTATTTCCTACTCTATCTATTATTTCATAAGTGTTATTTTCCCTAACAGTAAACCTTGAATTTATTAATTTGGGTTTACTGTAATTGTCATTTAGTACTAAATTTACTGAGCCGTCGTAAGAAGGTTGGGCTATCATAGATACGGGATGATTCAGACTAAAATTAAGCAATTCAGTATCCATGTCAACTAATGTACCTGGCTCTAGCAAGTTTTCATCTTCTGAATTATACCCAGGTTCCCCTGGCCTTAAGCCAGAAGAATCCATTGGTTGTGATAATCTCAAATTTCGAAATGGATTATACTCATAAACTATCTTACCCTTAGGTCGTATTTGGTTTAAGAGATAGTACAGGGACAATTTCTTATTGTCTAGTACATATTGCCATTCTTTTATAAATTCTGAACTGTCTTTATGATTAATTCTCATTACCAATAAACTAATTGAATACCTCCTGAATTTATTCCAAACGTATTATTAGTAACAGTCTGGAACTGAGGATACTGCCATTGGAAAGGTATACGTCCATCTTTATTACTAGCTCCTCCGTCTATGTAAGGCGCTTCAGTATCAGCAGTAATGAAATCTCCATGATTATATAATATAGTATTTTTACCATTAACCCTAGCCAGAACAAGTCTTCCTAAATTAGTCTTTTGGGCTACAAGTTCTCCATTCTCTAATTCGTATATTTTAGACGGACTTAAACTAGTGTTCTCAACTGCTCTGACTATGGACTGGGCAGAGTTATCATAGTAAGTAATGATACTGTCTGGAACGGAAGGGGTGCTGAATTTAGATACCAGCGTACTAGACGTAGGAGCTCCCTCTTCAAATACTAGAGTGGTAAGTTTAGTATCGATTTCTTCTTTGGAGTATAATGGAATGTTAGTTTCCCATCCTGGAGTAGTGGCTAAGTCTGGGTTTAACGTCTCTAAAACATCCCTACTAAATCCTCTGTTTACGTTATTTATGCTAACTAAGAATTTGTAGTCTTTCCATTTTGATACAACCTCGTAATTGCTAGTATATGTCACATCATAGGAATCCAAATAACAATAGTCTCCGACAGCATATGTAAACATATTAGACAGATTCTTATCCTGTGATATATAATATCTCTTAAAGGTGTTAAGCATTTCCCTAATTATGGCATCTCCTTTCCCTTGGACTGCATTTATAATAGCATAAGCCCCTGTGTTAGTCCTCCACCATAATATTCCAAAATCGGCCCATCTACCATTTCTCTGGGTAACCAAGTCTGTAGACCAATCAGTCTTGGTGTCTATAGGGTCTCCAGCAGTTTGTAATATGAATACTGGTGCGTTTCCACCATAAAAACTACCTATTAAGCTCAAAGTTTGTTGATATATCCCAAATTGTCTATGGTCTTCTGATGTCTCTCTATGTCCCAAATTACCAGAACCTCTCCACTGGGAAGTCATACTTTCTAATGCAGTGTATCCTCTCTCTGTACTTCCTGCGTTATACCCTTGCCATACAAGCACCCGATGCCCAGTAAATTCTGTCATTCTCTGTGAACCAGCGTCTACAGAGAATAATCTAGAAGTAGCTTCACCAGTATCAGATACGAAAGGTTCAAATACGTTCACAGTTCCACTTAGCTGAACTATCTTATGATTTCCTCTTATTTCAGAAGAGTTTCTTATAATATATTCTAATCTATTATCACCCTTTAAGTCACACTGTATACTTGGATGAATTGTCTTTTTGTTATACTTGAATAAAGTAGCTTCTACCGAATCTCCTACTTCCGCTTCTGTATTCATTGTAAATGCATGGTCACTGCTCTGAATATCATTAAAGTCTATAGTAGATTCTGGGCTAAGAGAGTAAATAACATTCTTCTTCTCGTATCCTATGTTTGAAAGGTTTACAGAGAATATACTATCATTTAGTTTAAATGGGTACTTATCGGGGCTAGTAATAGACAAATCTCTACCTATTGTGTACACCAAATTTTTATCTTCTGTATAATTTAAGTAAAATGGAAACATTTCATTTGGTAATGTAAATGTAAGATTCTGCATATCAGTAGAACTAGATGTAGTTCTAGATATTAGTTGAGCAGAGATGTCTGCTGTTAAATCTACATCAGGGAACGGAATAGTAGAGAAGTCCAGGACATTTTTCATAAAGAACTCGTTGTATACTGTTGAAGTGTATAGAAACCTCCTAGTTATAATTTCGTCTCTACTAGCTTCTGAACTGATTATGGTACAAACTACATCTACTAGATACAATTTACCCGAATCTACATAATCCCCATAATTAAGAGATTCAGTAAAAGACCCATGATAGCTCTGTCTACTGTTGCAAGTATAGATGTTGTCAGAGTGGGCAAATGCCTTAGCTATGTCCCTAAATTCGAATCTAACATTAGAAATGCTTTCACCTTCTAACAGATAGGTTTCCATTCCCCAGGAGATGGTGAGAACATTATTCGATATATCATTATAATATCTCCATTCAACTAGTGATATTAATCCTGACCCAAGCAAACTAATATTTATACTTCCTTGTTTAGACATAGATGCAAGTGGCATATATTCCATGACTGGAGTTAGCTTATAGGTTAGTATGGAGTCATTATTAATATCTTCTAGAACTAGCGTAGATACTCCATTAATATCGGTTTGCTTTACATAATAATCAGATTGAGATTCCTCTGATGTAGCCACGGAAGCTATGACACCTCTCCAATAGGTCCCTCCATCTGTAATGTCAGATGTAAATGTTTCCTTAAACAATATTACTGCTTTGCCAACAGGAATAGTAATAGGTTCAGAATATTCAGATATAGGCGGTATCCATTCCACTGGCACTTCTTCAGCTTTAGCTCCATACACTTCAACATCAAATGATGTTATTGTGTTAAGCTCCACTATTATATACAAGCTTCCCGACAACTTATTGTTGTATACATTAAAAGCCGACGTAGAACTTCTAAGGTTCTCCAAATCATTTTCATTCATATCTCCACTCAAAGGAGAATCTAACATCTTCATAAAGAATCCTTCTGGAGAGTCCACAACTTTACCGTCTACGCTCATTCTCTTTAGTTGTTGAGTAATATCCTTTAAGTTACCATTAGAGTCCAAAACTGCTAATCTCAACTTGAGAAGTTTATTCTCGCCATCGTTATCAAAATCTGTAATAACTTTCTTTAAGTCGTTCCATGTTACACCATCTTGCGGATAGAATTGCAGCATAAATTTATCACCCGGTCGAATGATAGTATCAGACTTTTCAGGAAATAAAGATACCTTTTGATAGCTCTCGGTAGCTCCGGATTTTGGAGTAAATTTGAAAAGTTCATGAATATTAATATTCTGTTGAGGAGTACCAGCTTCTTCAGAACTAATATTACGCTCTGGAGACGGGAATGAGCCAATCTGGCCCTTGTTAGTAAGAGGGTTATATGATGCAACATATATTATTCCTCCATATTCTTTAATTCCAACTGGAACATAGCCTGAAGGTAAATAGGCAGTTTCAACTCTACCATTACCCATATCATTCTGAAGCACAAATTCATTACCATTATAAGTAATCATAGTAGCATTCAGAGCACTTGTAAGTACATTGTTAGGAGTGGTTAATGGATTTAGGTCCATTATTATTCCTTCTCCAAAGGTATTTGTTGCTTCTTGTTTCATTGTTATAAATATTCATAATTGTCGTTACTTACTAAGATGTCTTCAAACTTAGCATTTCTATCTCTTGTGAACGCTATCTCTGGATACTCACATTTAAGTACTTCTTTCTTATAGGAGAATCCTAAATCTACAAGTCCTTTGAATTTTATAATACAAGGACTGCCAGAGAATGATAGTTTACACTCATCTAGAATCTTAAACACCTTCTTATTATTGAAGGTGTAATATTTCCTCTTCCTGCCTTTCTTATTAAAAGATTCTAGTAGTTCTTCATATTCTTCATTGGTTAAGGCTACATAGTAGTACCCGTCCCATTGAATCTTCTTTCTAGTATACATCACTCTCAACTTGTTCTGCATCTTTCTCCTGTAATATCTAAAATGCTTAATAGGATTCTTAGTTAACTCCCCTATATATAACCAATATTTATATTTATGGCTATTAAGGATTGTATCTCCTCCTCTTTGGTTTAAGAAGTATATTTGTCTCCAGCCATATCTAACAATAATTTCTATGTCATGCTTACTAAGATATGGAAATTCCTTCATTATTTCGTCTGTATAATCAGTAAACTTCTTAGTAGTATTGCATTCCATTGTTAGTATTCTCTGTGATTACGTTCTTATTAACAGGGTCTAGATAAGCCATCTTCTCCCTTTGTATCTCTTGATTCTTGTAAGTTAATACCATTCTATATCCGCAGAAATCAGAAGCTAGAAAGTCTACATCTTTCCACTTACCAAATCGTCTAGCTTCGGTAAATTCATTACCAGAAACTCTCTTCATGTATAACCAGGCATTTCTTCCTAAAGTTGGAAGCTCAAATCTATTGTTTCTATGTATAATATCATCAATTACTAGCTTAACTGCGTATTTAAACACTTGCTTAGCAATTACTTCTTTATGTCTATTACCTATTAATTCCTCACATGTCTTACTGTCCAAGTCAAGTCTGCTGGTATCAAAACCAGCAAACATGTCATGGATGTTAAAGGCATATCCTAAAGCATAATTCATATCATTTTAAGGGCTTATATGACTTATTAAATATCTTTCTATTCCAACTAGTTTTAGCATCTAAGATTTCATTCATGTCATTTTGACTTAAATGAATTGAAACTCTGGCTGCGTCACATAGTTTCAACCACCTCTGTTCCAATAATTGTGCTTCCTGTAACATATTCTGGTTGTGATTCTTCCAACCTTCTTTAAATCTCTTAGTGCAAGCACAGTAACATGCAATGGCGTCTTTCTCTTTATAATTGATTTCAGGTAACCCGTCCTCATCTACCAGAATGCCCTTATAGAGAATGTTTACCTGTCCATAATTCTTCTCAAAGTACAAAGTATCACCCACTCTTTCAAATTTGGCATACTTGCCACTTATATAGAGAGGGTCACTATAAAGCTTTCTTGATTCTATATAGTTTTCAGTAAACTGTGAAGAGTAATCTCCGTTTACTGTGTCATTCGTAACATAATTCCACTCTTCAAAGCCATAAGTGACTGCTTCAATTATGTCACAGTTGCAAGGTAAATCCACTGTGTTGTCAGGGCATTGAATATCAGTAACATACCTGTATAATCTAGTTCTCCTGTTACCTATCTTATGCCAGGCAATCAGTCCAATTTCTTCGAACTCTTCAGGAGACAATTCTGTTCCATAGAGCAGATTCATTTGATAATAAGCTGAATTAAAATTCTCCATTATTTAGGTACTTGGTCATTAGGTAAAACAGGAGCTGCGAGCTGCCTATAATAACGAATCTTCTTTTCAGTTAGTCTCTTCTTAATTTCAGCATCAATGAATGTCATATTATTAATATCAACAGGGGCACAGCATCCGAACCAATCTAATTGTCTAGGGTCTTTTAATATTGCCACTACTGTTACTTTCTTTAATAATGGAGCATTAAATACAAAGCAATCGTACATATTGTTCTCGTTAGGAGTTATATCAATCCACACGTATGGTTTATTCTTTCCTCTTACTCTATATTTATGATACTTCATTACGATAGGATTAGTATAATATATAAATGGATTACTCATATCAGTAGCTCCTATATATTCTATACCGTCTTCTCCGAACTCTGTAAGAAGTTGAGGAATTTCAAAATGAGCAGTTAATGTGTCACAGGGACTAGCATTACATCTACACCTTTCAATATTCTTGCAGTCAACTTCTATACAAGGTATAGTCATCAGTAAGTCCTTCTTAGGAACTAATCCTTTAATAAAATATTCCTTAATAATTTGAAGTCTTTCATCAACGCAATCATCCTCTAACTGTTCTAATGACATTGTTGGAGTGGAGCTATAACCTCTAAGACCACTCATTATGTCATTATATATGGCTGACGATAATTTCTCGTAATATCCCATATGATTATAATAAATAAAGGCGAAGGCGTATGACGCCCCCGCCTTCAATTACTGTTTTAAGTTGTTACGCTTTTGGCTCAAATTTAGCATCTGCTTCTGTTTTAGTATAAACATCAGCAGCGTTAGCCTTGCCAGTCTTCAATTTAGCAATTTCAGCTGCATTAGCACTACTAGCTTCTAGAGCTTGTTGTGCAGTTTCACCTGGAGTAACTTCTTGACCGATAGTACCTATCTTAGCAAGAGCTGCTTCAAAATCAGCTGCCAAATCTTGTTTAACATAGAATACATGAGTCGTAAGTGACCTTGTAACTTCTCCTACAGCATCTCCGCCCATAATGCCTCTATTAACGCAATAGTTAATAATATACTCATTATACTTAGCTCCTGGAACAGGAAGCTCTTCTTCGTTAATACCAGCAAAGCGTCTAGCTTCCATAGTCGGAAGTCTTAGGTCTTTAAGAATCATCCAGTAAGTACCGAATCCTTCTTTAGATTTCACAATAGTGTTTTGTCCATCGTGGTCTGGGTCGTCAGCTGGAAGTGCTGTTGCAATTGTTTCAAACTCTCCACCAACTAAAGCAGTGTTCAAGTCCGGATTGAATTTCTGAATTTCAGCTTTAGTAAATAGTTGATATTCATCCATTCCTTCAATAACAAGGTTGTTACCATTTGCACTAGCTTTAATCCAGTGGTCTCCATAGATAGTCTGAATCTTCTCAATTACTCTAGCCGCTTCTTTAGCAACATCTGCTGCTGTAGCACTTGCATTCTTAATTGCAAATTCATACATTAAAGGTTTGCCTTTGAATACGAAGTCATTTGAGTAATAAGAGTTCTGGCTTCCAGATAGTCTGATGTAAAGAGCAACTCTATAATTACCTACACCTTGATTGCTCATAGTGAAAGTAACTTTACCAAGTACTGGGTCTGATGCTTCTTTCTTATAGATTGCTACTACGTTTGGTTTGAGGAATTTGTTAACTCTTTTAAATTCGAAGCTACCTACAACTCCACTACCAGTGTCTTCAGCCTGTGCTGACCATTTTGGTTTGCCACTAGAATCTAAATTAGAATTTACGATTAATGTGTTTGTCCACTTAAACATAATTTAAATAATTATTTGGTTTGTGTCTGTTGCTGAGCTGGATTTGCAACTGACGTTGATATCGGAATATGTGTTTGTAATCTAGGATTACCTTCGTTCTCCAAGATTATATGTACCAGCTCATTAATAATCTCGTGACACACGTAATCAGGAAATTCCATAATTTGGGATGTGTCTTCTGTCATATCCATCTGTTCTTGTGTCAATCGTATAGTTTGTGGAGCTTTCAGGTAGTCCACATATACTTTCTTTAACTCAAATAGAGTATGGTCCTTCCCGTACCGTATCTCCATTCTAACAGTAGAAGGATTACCGAAACGAATCTGTCCTTCTCTTTCCACTGTGGTAACAGCATTACCACCAATAGAAATTGTTCTTGGCAATCCACCAGCTACATCTGTAGCATTAGTATCAGTTTATAGCTAGGTCTCATATAGATATTCTGAATGATTTGAGACCATGCGTCAGATGTTAAACGGCTAGCTCCGACTTGAACTCTGGAGCCAGCGTTATAACATTTGAAAGTCTTCTTTAGTTCAAAATCACATACACAATTAAGTAAATGTAAGTAATCACTAGGTAATTCCACTTCATACGTCGCGCCATATAGTGAATCAAGACCTTCTGTGTCTCCGTAAGCGGACGTAGCAAGTGTTACAGGAAGGGCTATTGTAGCTTTTAGAACCCTAATGTCGTCAGTAGTCTGTTGGTTAATATCATATATATTATATCTCTTATTAATATATTGATATATAGCCTTATTAAAGAAGTAGTTAAAATCCTCTAATAATAGAGTCATAGACTGTACTTTATTTACTTCAGTAGCGGTTCCTTCATAAACCTGTCTAGCAGTCATTATTTAATATATTTACCAGTTGAAGATGACTTCTTAGTCTCTTCATCTTTTATTTTGTTAGTAAAATCAGGCTCTGGTTGTTCATACAGTTCCGGATATGTGTCCCTCTTAATTAGTTCAAGAGTCCTTCTATTCTGTGGACTCTTCATCCAAGTAATAACTGCATCATCACTTGCGCCCAATGGTATTTGATTCTCGCTATATAGATATACTTTGTTCTTAACGTATATTACACGTTTGTCTTTAGCATCAATAAACAGAAGTCTAAGTGCAATGTCATCACCAGTGTATAGATTAATAATCTTCTCTGGGTCCTTAGACGCAATGTTCATCAAGAAGTCTTCTACGTCGGCATCAGGGGCATTACGCATGTTACGTCCAAGCAATTTAGCCATTTTAAGTCTACCAGCAGCACCTTGTGGGTCTTTAATGATATACTCTTCAGCATCATGGATAAGACGTCTCTTATTAACACGCTTATTAGTTTCATAACCAGGTCTTTCAACGTAAAGTTCAGCTCCTCCGTATCTTTTAGAGTCACCGTCAATCACTAAATTACCATTCTTGTCACGTTGGTCACGAGACATAGCAATCATAGGACAGTGTTGAATAGAATACCATTCAGCTGCTTGCCAAGGGTCAGTAAGGTCAAATGTTTTACCGTCTTCAATAATAAATACACGGTTCTCTGCAATTAAGCATTTACCTTTGTCTTCTTCTCCTCTTAATAGCATATCACCTTTACTGTCTACTGGTCTTACACAGTCAGGGTATCTGCCTGTCTGTGGGTCTCTAACTGGATTAAGGAAGTACTTTTGTCCTACTTTACCGAATACACTTCTTAAGACAATTATGTTGTTTGTTTCATTAGCCATATTATTTCAATCATTTACTTAATATAAATTACTATCTTGTAAAATAATGTGAGGAAGGTCTATGCCTTCCCCACAATATCTACTTATTTAATTACACTTCTTTCATAATAAAGCTTCTGTATGGTGAGAATACACCAACACCAGAATAACCCCAGTTGATTAGTTTAGAAGCTGCTACAGGGCTAGAAACTACACCTGAGCTTAGACCATCAAGTCCACCAACACCTGGATATTTATTAGAGATGAAGTCACCACCTTTAAGAGTGAACATTTGAATAGCTGGTTCTCCACTTACTTTGTCAGCAGTCAAGTCTAACATTAGCATGAAGCCCTTGTCGCTACCCCATTCACGAGAGAATGTACGGTCAACCTTGAATGAAATTGTGTTACCACCGATTTCATAAGATTGGAATGTAGCACCAACGTCAACATAGCCGTTAGCTTTCTTAGACCACAGATAAGTTCCGCAAGTTTTGAATCTTGCAAGCCATTCTGATAGACAAGTTTGTACGTCTTGCCAAGCTTTCTCATTGCAAATAAGTACATATTTGTTACCAGTTGGATTCTCACTCTTTTCATTCATCATAGCGATAGCAGTAGTGAATGCTTCCACAGTAAGCTTATTATATGCATATTTAGATGCAAATCTTTCTACTTGTGGGATGATACCATCACCAATGTAAATAGGACGACCAGTGTCAGGGTCGAACAGTGTCGGTTTACCATTCTTGTCAACGTTAGTTTTGTTGAACAGCAAACCGTTGTTTCTTACATATAGGAAGTTCTTCAGCAAGTTAGATTGAGTCTTATCCATGCGGTACATAGTTTCAGACATCTGACCATTACCTTTACCTTCACCTATTTTAATAAGAACGTCTTCTTGTGCAGCATACAGAGCTGTATAACTGTCATCACATCTGTGAGTAGTAATATAACCTCTGTGTCTTTCAATGTTAGATTGATATTTAACATATCCCTCTTCGTGTGCTTCTGGCATAGCGTTAGATTGGAAACGAGTAGTGTCACCAATTTGGCATCCGCTAAGGTCAAGAACACTAGAGTAGTCGTTGTCAATAATTCTAACAGTTACTTCCCAGTAATTATCAGCTTTACGAACTGGTCTCTGGGTTACAAAGCATTGCTGCATTGTTTTGTCAATCTTGAAGATGTCGTACTTCTGGTAATAGTTCTCTTTGAAAGCCATTACGATTTCAGTTCCGTTCTCTCCAGTTTCAGTTGGTACATCTGCAAACTCAACTCTCTTAATGTAGTTGGTTTCAACTTCCCATTCAAAGTACATTGAGTCAATGCTTCTGTACTTGTTATTTGATTTAGAATCCATGTAGAAGATGTTTCTCAAAGATTCTGTTAGGTAAGAAGCAGTCAATTCTGGGTAGAGTCTTGATACTACACCAAGTCTAGTTGGTTTAGTTCCTAGAAACTTATAGAAGTCTTCATAAGTTCTAGTGTCGCCCATAGTGGCGCGATTAGTTACGAAATTTGCTACTATCATAATAATTTATTTGGATTTTAATCTAAATCGTAAATAGATGTTGTTTTAGGTTTACGACCAGTTTGCTGCTCTGGTCTTTTAACTACAGTCTTAGCAGGATTAGAGGCTCTGCCAGCCTTAGCATCCTCATAACCTTTCTTATAATTGGCTTTGGATTGCTCTGTAATCTGATGTTTATAATATTCGGAGATTTGACGTATAGCTTCTTGTCCTTTAAGAGCAAACCACGACATCTGCACTAGCATTTGTGGGTCATTAATGGCTTTGGCTAAGTATCTTACTCCAGCAGCATCTGAATCTAAGATAAAGGAAGCAATTTCATTCATATCGTCCTCTGATAGCGTTAATGATGACTCTCCCAAATCTATAGTTTCGTTATCTTGAATAGCTTGTAAAATTTCGTCTTCGTAAGCTTCATACATTTCTTTCTGTTGAGCTTCTGCTTCTGCTTGAGCTTGCTGCATAGCTGCTTCTTCGCGTTGCTGATAGCTAGCTCTCATTCCGCTCATCTTCTTATTAAAGAGAGCTTCGTTTTGCTTCTCAAGATTTAACTGTTCTAAAGCTTCATCATCAGTAAGTTCTGGGACATTTGCCTTTAAATCTGCAATAAATAGTTCATCATCTGTCATGCCATCTACTTGATATTCTGGTTCATCTTCTAGGTGGTCTAGGTAATCCTGAATAGCTTGACGTCTATGAGATTCCAAATAGTCATCTACACTTAAATTATTTCTTCTAAGCTCGTTAATAAGGTCAATCTCTTCTGGCTCTAAACCATAATTATAATCTGTATCATCATAGTTTAAAAGCTCTAATTGCTCTTCCCTAGATAGTTCAGAGAATGGAATTTCTTCTACTTCTCCGTTATCATTTTGGAACTTAATAGCCTCTGGATTGATTCCTTTAGCTTTGAGCATAGTTGTGATTAAATCATCCTCTGTAGGTTCTGTATCTCCGTCACCTTCTTTAGGTGGTTCTTGATTGTCCAATGGTTCGTCTAAATCTACTGGAGTATCATTGTCAATCCAACGTTTAATGTCATCATCAGGGTCTCCTGTTTGCACTACACCGTTTTCACCTAGCAGGTCTTCATCGTCAAAACCTAATTCTTCTAATTTCATGTCCATATTATTCCCTTTTAAAGTTATTTGCAAATTTAGTGATAAATTTCCATACCTTAAAATTAAAGACTAATTATTCTTAATTTAACGTAAATTAGTAATCTATCACTAAATATTGCTATCTCCATTAAGCCAATTTCATAATAAACACTAATGAGTAATATGTAATAGGAGTTTCAGTTGAACTACCGGAGCTTGCAGGTATAAATTCCCCTGTTTCACCAGCAGTTTCACTGGCTTTAATGAAGTTGCCAGTCAAGTTAGGAGTACCTTCAGTACCATCGCATATAGCCCAGCCCGCAGGTATTCCAGATGTTCCGTTATACATTACTATTGTGCCCGCAGGTATTCCAGATGTTGCAGTTGACATATCAGGAATACAAATAACAGAGACTGTATTATTGTTGTAATATACATCTTTTACCTTTTCATTATCATAAAGTAGAGCGTATACAGTAGTATCAAAGTCAACATCGTTTATATCTGAATGGAATGTAGTCCTTGAGAACGATTCATTAAATGTTACGTTAGTAAGACTTCTAATAGCTACCTCATCTATAGTAGAATCTTCTTTAAATGTTACATTCTCTAATGTTCCGGACACATTCAATTTATTAGCAGTCCCGGAGAAGTTAAAGTTGCTATTAATAGTTCCAAAGTTGTTATCAGAAAGAGTTCCTTGTAATGTAACAATATTACCATTATCACGTACAGTTACAGTTTCAGATTTAATCTCATAATTATTAACAGTTAATACATTATTCCTACATGTATCAGTTAAACTTAAATCTTCTTCTCCGTTTCTAAATGTATAAATCCACTTATCTACACCGTCTTCGGTGATTTTAAATTTTAGATGTTTAAAGTCATAGTTACAGGAATTACCCTTCTCATCTGTTAATTTAGTGATTCTCCCTTTAGCTGTTAATCCATTTATATTTTGATTGAAACTGATGTCATAGTCTATAAGAAGTCGTATGTCATCTGCCAGATACCTACCTATAACAGAGCTGCTTGTATTAGCAAATACTACAATTGGAATTACATTTTTAGGAGTCTTTACTATGGGCTGACCATTATCATCATATATGATTTCGCCACTATCTTCCATTTGATACTTATCATTCAACACAATATCATCTTCACTAGTTAATGCCCATTCGTTTTGAAAGTCAGAAATTCTATAAAGTTGTGACACTTTTAACTTTCCAGATTGGCACAAATCATATAAATCGGAATATGTTATATCTACGTAGCTAACTGAGTTTCTAGTTATCAAGTTGTCTACCTCTAGCGTTGATTCTTCAGAGTATTCATCATAATATAATCTGTATCCGGAAATGCTACTGCTGTTGGTAGATTGTATCATATCACCAACTAATGTGTCTTCTATGGCGGTCCTAGTTTTGAAAGTAACTCCAGTAGACGCAAGCTCTATCAGGTGAGAGTCGTCAGAGTATATTTCTATCATAGTCCCTACGCCTTTAACTACGGCATTACTATCTTCCTTATATACCTGGAGACCCTGTAATTGTGAACCTATTACAAGAGAATTATCTTCACCGTTACCACTGACCACAAGAGCCCCGATACCTTCTCCTTCCCTCTTAATAGTCTTCTTTATAAGAATTTGCTTATTATAAGGATTTGATATGTCAGATAAATATTCAGTGTATACTCCGTCCTCTGCTATATACAACTTCTTATCTGAATCTATAAACAATATCCCATTATAAGCGCTATCAGTAATAGCTTCCTGTATAGTAGAGTACCTTAATCCTATATTACGTTGTGCCTGTTTCTTCTGTTCATCAGTTGTTAATTGAGGTCTTATAAACGACACATAGTTGTCAGAATTATCACTTACTAAAGACACAGTTACTCCATTAATCCTAACTACTACAGTATTACTTCCCTCAAGCATGTAAATTCCATCAGATGTAATACTATCTATGCTTGAAACCTCCTTTATTAAAGTGACATCAACATTAAGTTTACCGTCCTTTATAATGTCAATGAACTTCTTGCCCCATTGTACCTTAACCTGTCCTCTAGTTTTAATAATAAAGTCAGAATCAGAGTTACCTACTGTACTATAAGTTCTTCCAAATAATTTATCAAAGTTGCTCATTACTCAATAGTTATTTCTATATTCTTGTCCTTATTAAGTTCAGTCATAAGTCTATTAAATGCAGCAGTACTATTAATAACTTGCCCTTTAACCTTATTCTCTCCAACTAAAAGACATCCCAATGTATCTTCTGGTTTATTACCAACGTGAATAAGAACTCCACTGTAACCTTTAACATCTAATAATCTAGGTAATTTACCACTATATGGCTTAGCCCAAGTCCTATCCTTAAACTTAGGACTGACTGTATTCATATCAACCTTATATGTGCCGGTAGGTATAGCGGTTTTACCATACACCTTAATCTTCTCAATTTCCTCTGTAGGCATAGTATCTTTCAGCCCTCTGTCTGTATCCTCAAGAGTGTCACAGAAATACTTACCGTTTAGGTATAGCTTCCCTATAGTATAAGACACACCTTTATAAATTCTCTCTAATCGTAAATTAATCATGGCTCGAATTTGGATTAATTGTTCTGTTTAAATGTCTTAAATATTTCTACTAATTGATTAACGTCGTCCTCTCCAAACCTTACTGGCTTGTTAAGAATGTTAACTACAAACCCATCAGCAGACTTCTCTTTCATCTCTGCTTTAACTGCATTGGCAAGCAACTCTAGATTAATATTGCCGTGCACATCTGTGAATATGTCTAAATACTTACCATATTTATCTTCCATATTCTTAACTACGTATGTGATAACAGCTTGACTTGCCACGCTATTAAAATGAAATAGGTTACTCGCCAAGTCTTTAGCATACTTATTAATAGCTTGAAATACAATTTCTTTATCGCTCATTACTTACTTTTACTTAACATAACTTCGTCTAATCTCTTCTTAATCTCTGGGTCCTGTTCCACAAGTTCTAATAATGTGATGTTGCAAAGTTACGTTAAATTCTGGACATTATCAAATTATTTAACACTCGTCAACAATTAATTTATTGCATAGGTGGTTTTAGTAATCAGGTACAAACAAAGAAAGGCCGTCTATTGACGACCTTCTTAATGAAAACGTTATGAGATTATAATAATTACTCTGCAAGTAATCTTCCAACTAGAGCTTCAAGTCTTGCAACTTTGTCCTCTAGATATTTAATTTTAACCATAGCAAGTTCGTTATAGTTAACTGATTTGAATCCTTCATCATCAGTGTTCACCATTTCTGGATATACTTTCTCAAGCTCTTGAGCAATGACTCCATAGCCATGATGTTCAATATCCGTTCTATCAAACTCTACCAGTTTAATAGCATCAGCATTAATAGCATTAAGCTCTTTAACGTTAGTCTTTACTCTAGCATCAGAAGTATCAAAGAACCCTCCATCAGCTGAAACTGTGCCAGTAAAACTAGCATCTCCTCCATCTTGGGCTAAATCCCCATGCAAGTACAGTGTTCTACGTTCTGGACCATCTACTCCTCCAATTGTTAAGTGTTCAGTCAATATAGCATCACAATTTACATTTAGAGTACCTGAGTTATTGAATGTGACGTCTTCTCCACCATTGAATATAGTATTTGTACTTGTAATAGTTGTCGTAGTAGTATCCAAGGTGATAACTTCTGGAGAATATAGAGATATCTCATCGGTACTTGTGTCACATCTTACATATGCTTCACGACTCTTAATCATGTTAAATACTCCGGTAGAAAGGTCATCAAGTTTCTTCTTATCAGCACCCGTAATTAAACCTGCACTACCTTGACTACTATCACTGGCGGGCCTAGCCATTGGAAGAGAGATGTTCTTATGGGCAGTAGTCGCATTACTATACGTAATATCTAATGGTACATACGCAGACTGCCAATCTACACTAGGACTTCCAGGTTCTACCAACGTAACCATAGTAGGTTTATTGGTTACATCCCTCCACGAAACAGAACTACCAGTTGTGCTAAGTACTCCATTACTAATACTTAATCCACTACCAACCTGACATAAGTCCGGCTGACGATGTGGACGCATTACTATAAGTTGGGATATTAACAGTTTTAGCAGCACTACCATTCCAAGTACCAGTCGTAGCCCCAGTAAATGTCAAAGAATTAGGAGTGGGAAGGCTAGTAGGAATTGTAGGTTTGTTACTTAAATCATTGTAACTACCAGATGTAGCTACAGTAGCAAAGCTAGGTTTGCCTGTAATAGCACTCCATGCTACAGATGCTGCTGACCCATAGAATTGCCCATGAGTCCAAATTTCTTTAGAATCTTTAATATAAACTATAGATTGATAGTTAATGTCAGGAGCTCCAGTCTGAACAGTTCCAGTACCTCCTACCTGATATTGAGTATTAGAAACATTGGCTGATAACTTCTGTGAGTTAAAAGTAGTTTTCTTATTAAAGTGAATTAATTTCTTATTAATTGCCATATCACTTAAATTTTAATCATTATAAAATAAAGGAGGGATGCTACTCCCTCCTTCTTGTACATATATTATAGTTCAACCCAATCCCATGCAGCTTCTAGTTTACCAATAGCGGCATTAAGTGAATCACCAGCAGCAATTGCACCTGTATCTGACGGTTTGGTATAACCAGTCATTGCAGTTACCTTATTAGAAGCCAGATTGGCTAGAGTAGTAGCTAGTGTAACGTTAGCAGAACCATTTAAAGAAACACTTCCAGTTACATCACCACTAACTGTGATAGTACGAGCAGTAGCCCACTTAGCAGCAGTATCAGCCGCACCAGCAGTAGCAGGTTTACCAATACTAACTGTTTGTTTAGAACCTCCAGAAGGAGTTACGTCGAATGAGCCGTTTCCTCCAACGAACGTATAAGTAGTATTAGTATCAGCTCCTGGAATACCCAAAGCTGTAATATCAGCCTTAGTAACAGCGGTTACTGAAGCAACGTGGCTAGTAGAATCTGTGCTGAATTTATAGAATCCAGAAGTTTTACTAGGAGCACCTCCAGCAGGGTGAGTATAAACTGTGTCCTTCTCTGCTTGCCATGCAGGACCACTAGCAGTGGCTTTCAGTACGTATCCAGTAGTACCATTAGCTAGAGCTTTAACAGTAGACCCACCGTTACCTAAAATTACTGCGTTAGCAGTTAGGGATTTGCCAGTAACAGCACCGTCTAAGTTTCTCTGAATAACTGACCAGTCACCATTTGCAGCAGTCGTTCCAGATTTAACACAGATAATCATGTCACCTGCTTCACAGCCTTCGCCCGCAAAGTTACCAGCAGCCTTAACTACGTAAGTATCTCCAACTGTGTGATTAGCTGGAAGTTCAGTTACATCACCGTCTGTGCCAATAGTTCCTTTGAATCTAAGTGCTTGAGCAGCAGAAATCTTACTTCCAATCTCGTTAATTACAAATGCAGTAGTTGCAATTTGAGTAGTATTAGTTCCACCAGCAGCAGTAGGAGCTGTAGGAGTTCCAGTAAACGCTGGGCTTGTAAACATTGTAGCCTTAGATTCATTTGTTACGTTACCTAAGCCTACATCAGCTTTAGTAACAGTAACATTAGCACTAAGTGCATGTCCGTTTACAGTTCTAGTATTTGGAACAGCATTATCAGCCTTAGTACCTTGAGCAGCAGTTGCATATGCAGATGATGCTGTATATGCAGCAGAACCTAATCCTTTAACAGCAACATCAGTTCCGTCAATTGCAATAGTACCATTAGCAGAACCAGAAGCAGCCGTGGTTGCAGCACCATTAATTGTTACTTTACCAGTAGCATCAGCTGTAACTGTTACTTTACCAGTACCAGTAATTTGATGTGAGCTTCTTACTGCACCATTCTCAATTAAGTTCAAGAATGTAGTAGCATTAGTAGTTGCTGCATTAGCTGTAGCTGTAGCAGAAGCGCCAACAACATTCTTAGCTTGCCAGTTAGTAAATGAAGGAGCAGCTGGCATAGTCATTGTAGTGGTTCCTTTAGCTGTAACGTGTCCTTGTGCATCATAAGTAATGCTAGGAATAGTAAACGTTCCACCAAATGCTAATGTCTTACTATTATCACCTTTAGCTGTGCCAGCAGTTACTGAATTAGAGTGATTAATTGTAGTACCTTCAATAGAGATACCAGAACCTTGTGTGTATTTAGTATCTGTAGCGCTAATTGTTACTCCATCTGTTCCGACAGTGATATTTACATTAGAGCCTTTGTTGAATTTAAGAGTTCCGTCATGAGAAGGAGACTCTGCAACATTAGTACCGTCAGAAACTTTAGAAAAGGCCTTGGCAGCCTGTAAAGCTGCCACAGCACTCTCCAATGAAGTAATTTTGCCTTTGTAAGAATCAGGAATAGCGTAGAACGTTCCATGAGTATAAATCTCCTGTGAATCTTTAATGAAAACAATACTATTGGTGTATTGTTCTTGTAGTTCACTGGTAAATGTGGACTTCTTCGTTACGTGTACAAACATTTTCTCCATTTTAATATATTATGTGTTTTATTCAGTTACTTCGTGCCAAGCCATAGCTGCGTCGATAGCTGTATTAATTGTCGAAACTACAGTAGTGGTGATTCCAACAAGTTTAGCCTCGTTAGCAGCAACTCTAACTTCTAGAGCATCAATATCTGAAGCGTTAGTGTCAATAAGTGCAAGTTTAGTTTCTGGAATCAGAGTACTACCTTCTACCTTATCAACTTTATTAGCTACTAAATTACTAACATCACTAACTTTAGTATCTGCATAATCTTTAGCCTGTTTCAGAGTATTAGCTAGAGAACCTTCAGCACTACCATTAATCTTAGCAATAGCTTGAGTATTAGTAGTAATTTTACCGTCTAATGCAGTATCAGCTGCTTCTCTTAAAGTCTTCTCTGCATCAACAGCAGCTGCAATTGCAGCATCTGCTTGAGTCTTATTGTAGTATGCAGACAGGTCAATAGCTCCACCCAGAGCATCCCATGCTGTACCAGTCCATGCCCAGTTAGTACCAGCTGGATGATTGTCATGAGCTTCCTCTACATTCCATACATCACCTGCTGCTGCATCACTAGGAAGTTCTGCATAAGTAGCTTTGGAGCCTTTGTATGAATATACAGAAGAAATTTTGCCCTCAAGGGTAGTAACTCTCTGTCCTAATACTCTACCTTGATTAGCTGACAATGCAGCAGTGGTAGAAGAAGAATTTAAGTTGTCAATAATCTCTACTGTCTGTGCAGCAGCAACGTCCATTTGTTTCCATCCGGAGTAATCTGCTTCCAGAATTTTATCTTTATCAACTAGCATATAAATTGCCGTATCAGCAGCAACGGCTACTAACAATCCATTATATACGTAGATAGTATCGCCATCATACGGCCAAGTCTCTTTATTAATAAGTTCAGACTTATTATTTACTAAGATTCTTGGGTCTAAAGCACCTTGAAGTTTAACCTCAAAGTTGGCTGCAAATTGGAATGTACCTTTATTTCTTGCCATATGTCAAATTAGAATTTAGCGATTAAAGTTACTGAACCTCTAGTAGAACCATTGTAAGTGTAAACTGAATAAGTTACAGGTGTGGTTCCAATAGTAATCTCTTCTTCTGTCTTAGTCCAGTCACTAAGTCCTATAACTTCCATGTTACCTGATACTGTGTTCAACATTTGAAGTTGAGTGACAGCTCTTGGCAGCTTGAATACCTGTGGAAGAGTACCAGAAGGTTGTAATTCAAATCTAGGAGTAGTCATAGCTCCAGTAGAAGTATTCCAAGCAATAAGAGCTTGTTTAACCACAGGCGTACCAGAAGAAGCTGTACTTGTAGATGCATACCAAGGATATGTACCATTAAGTGTGATAGCTGAAGAGTTAACCGAACCAGCTGCAAGTGGAGTGCTATAATTGTTTCCTTTGTTATCTTTAGGTTGAGGTCCTTGCAAATAAGCTGCCTTATAAGTATAAGTAGTATTACCAAGCGTTACAGTAGTAGGCAGAGTTGTGTTAGACTCTTGTCCATTTACGAAGATAAATGAATTATCTGCATCTAAGTTACCAGACCTGTCTGCTTGTTTTGTTCCATTTAAGGTAATAGCTCCCTTATTAAGACTAGTGTTGAAGTTAGCAGCAGTAGGTGCAGTAGCTCCAACTTCTTGAGGAGTTGAATAACTCTTAAATGAGATGCTTGCAGTAGGAGCAGTAAATGTAGGATTAATAGTAGGGAACAGCAGTTCATCCCACATATAATCATATGTCTGTCCTTCCAGAGCACTTACCTTAGTTCCTTTAGCGATACCACCGACAGCATTAGGCATAGCTAAATCTTTGTCTTCAATAGCTGATGTATACTTACCGCTACCTACTTCAATCTCTGTTGTAGTAGTATCAGAGTAAGTAATGACCAGTTTGCTTTTATCAGAAGACAAGGCTACATTAGTAACGACTTTACCAGCAGCTAGAGCTCCTGTGTAAGCCTTACCATTCATAAGTATTTCATTAGTGTCTGTAGCAAAGTAAATCCCATCCTTGTGAGTAGTTTCAGCTACGTAATTGGCTTTTAACCCTCTGTAAAATTTTAATTGTGCCATAAAATTTAATGATGTTATTTAATAAATATGTTAATAGGGAGCACAGTATTATCACTGAATCTTACCTCCCCGCCAGTTATTTCACCACTGGCATTCTTATACAAATCTACTCCAGTTGGAGTTATAGTTCCATATGTTTCCCAAGTTTCTCCATTCCAAGCATAGTTAGCACCGTCATTAATAACGTTGTAAATATCACCTACTTCTGGAGCAGAAGGTAAATACATACGAGTAGCTACAGACCCCTTATATCTAATAGCTGTAGAATCAGAAGATATAAGTATATCTCCATTACCGAGTACTGACTTACCATTAATCTTCTTAATGTTAACTCCACTAACAAGCTTATCTTGTTTAGTAGATAGTAAGTACTCCATAGTATCTTTCAATGTATTAATTGATTGTTGTATATGTGTTAAGTCAATAGATACATCTTCGGAACCGTCGTAACTAACCTCTCCTTCAGAATGCTTAACTGTTAAAGTTCCTACTGGATAACTCTCTGGTAAATCAGCGAGTCTGGTAGCTTTAGCAGTAGTTACTTCATTCCAAGTATAAGAAGTCAAGTCTGACATTAATGCAAGTGAATCAGTGTCTTCCCCTACTACAACAGCTGGTCTTGTGTTAGTATATATCTCCAGATAAGAATTAACATTACCAAGTTTAAACCCTCCGGAATTGTCAGATGATATTAAATTCTGAACACCGTCTCTACGATTAACCACAATTCCTTGACCTTCCTCTAATACTATATTACCATCAACCAAACTAACTTTATTGTCTAAATCACTTTCGATATTAGATATAAGAGCGTCAGTTTCTGATTTAGTATAATATAAGTCAGGGTCTAAACCTCCACCACCTTCAGAGGCATATTTAACTCCATTAAGGTAAATAGACTTAATGTCCTTTATGAAGTAAATGGTATTAGGTTCCAAAGTCTGTAGTAAATACTCATCGTAAGTATCTACGGCTTTAATTCTTACTGGGTATTCTGTACCTTCCCAACTAAATTTACAAACAACTCCTTTATCACCCTTAGTAATAACTATGTTAGAATCAGCATCAGTATCAACTACTAAGTCTGCCCTAACTCCAAAGTTTGAAGTTAATAAATCTACAGACCTATTAGTAATTGGATTATTAATCCTTAACTCTGATGCAATATTACCATTCTTAGTCTGGGTAATAATAGTATTAGTTATTTGTCCTTTAACTACAAAGTCTTCCAGAGACACTTCAAATCTATCTCCATTAGAAGCAGTAAGTATCAGCCATTCCTCATTCAGTGCATTACCGAATCCGTTATCTATATCCTCTTGTGTTATAAGATGTCTTTCAAACGAAACTATCTTAGTATCTTTATCAAGAAGGATTGATGATATTTCCTCACCACTTCCTCCTTTACCTATAACTCTAACCTTATTACCTTCTTCTTGAGTATCGAGTTCTACTATACCAGTTACCTGAGTAGCAATAGCATCTTTGATAGCTTTAGAAGAAGGAATAGAGTCTTCAACGTCTATTGAGTCCGACACCGTATATGGGCCATATGTTGTCCACAAGTAGTCCAACTGGCTCATATTAGCGGGTCTATTAGGATACTGTTTCTTCATCACCTTCTACGTCAATCCAAGTTACTTCACCACCTATATCATCTGGAAGTTGTTCTTTAGGAACCTTTCCGCTTACTAAATCTGCTTTAGACTTTAGTAGAATTTCAACTTCGGGCAAAGAAATGGCTCCAATCTGTGCTGGAGTGACTCTATGTGGATTGTTGAAATCTTTAAGGTGGCTATCAATATCACTTTGTAATTCGCTAATAACAACATCCAAGGCTTTAGAATCATGTGTAATGTTATCGGAAGTACCTTTAACATACAGAGCATTTCCTTCTTTTACTAAGATGTTATCTTTAGCTATATGTAACCTAACGTCAGCAGAAAGCTTATCAGCGCCAGTTCCTAATGATAACACTTTCTCCAATTCTACTACCTTATCAGGAATAGAGTTATCAACTTCCCATTCTCTAATAAGAGTTCCAACTGGAATCCTAACTACTTGCTTATCACCAGTTAGAAGTTTAAATACTATAACTAGCTCTTCCGTATCTGGGTCATACTTAGCATCCTCTACGATAGCTGACAAACCAATTTGATGTTGCCCTATAACATTATCGTTAACCTTAATAGTTAAGAGTCCGTCTAAATATTCAGTAGTTAGTTTATAGAATAGACCGTCATTCTTTATGGTAATTCCGTTACCACTATCAGTAGATACCTTAACATTACCAGATATTGTAGTTCCAGTAATCTGTCTATCAATATCTAATTCAATGCTTGGAGTATCTTCTAGTGTGACCCAGTTAAAGTGAATAGCATGATTCACTAATTCGTCTAGCTTGCGCAGAGAATCCATTACAGATGTAGAGTCTTTAAGGTAAGTAGTTTCAGTATCAGGAACATAAGCTCCGTCTTCTCCCAAACCTACTCCTTCTTGTGTCTTATCGAGTTCGGCTTGCACCTTATCAATATTACTCTGTAATTCCTCATCAGTGCTGTCTAGATTACCTAGATGCTCTCTAATTTTAGTAATTTCCTCTGCAATGTCCTTCAGACTGTTTAAGTCCTCTGGTACACTAGTATGGTCAACACTTCCCCAGATAGCATCGTCTGCTGTCTTTCTATCTTTAATTTCCTGCTCTAATCTAGTTATCAAGTCAGCTATAGTTTCATCACTCTTAGAAGTAATAAGTTTAGTAAACTCTAACTCATCGTTAGTCTCCTTTCTAGTGACCCAATATAGTGCTTGATTACCATCTCCGTCATTTTCAACTACCTTTAACAATCCCTTGTGTAAAATAGCATTCTCTTCAGGAGATGAATAAAATTCTTTCAGTTTCGCTTCAGTTTCGAAGATATAGTCAGCTTCTATAGGGAACGGACCACCTCTTCTAAAACTTGCTATAATTTCACTATATGCTCTCATACTTATTAAATGTTAGCTGGGTCAAACTTAAATGTTACCTCCAAGTTGAGAGTTACTAGAGACTCCTTGAATACATATATCTTATATATTTTACTATTTGACAATCCAGGAATTTCAAATGGGATATCGCTAATAATGTCAAACGATTCAAGACCAAACTGTTGAGAAGGCGTTGTCATTTGAACTAAGTCTGGATATTCCTTAGGCATTGCTACAAATATTTGCTTAAGCTCTCTAGGACTTGAGAAATTATATTTGTGTTTGATTTCTGATACTAAATCACCAGAACTGTCAATGCTATTGTTCTCTGGGTCTGATTGAACTAGCTGAAGTAAGTAATCATAATTAACATTAGAGGCTGCATACCATTTAGGTAAGATTCCTACAAATATATCATATGCTACTTTAGTAGTACAACTAGCTTCCAGATATGTACCATTAGGATAGAATACTTTAAACGTAAAAGTAGTTTCTTCGTTAATAGGTAAACTCTTTACAGTCAACTGTCCTAATTCGAAATCGTCCTTAGTATATGTTCCAATAAGCTCATCGTTCTGCCATAATTCAGCATAAGATATCACTCCAGTAGAACCTCTAACGAATAGTTCAACGTCTACTATAGAACCCAGTAAAGCATACGCAGGAGCTTTAACATCTACAGATTTACCGTAGAAGATTGCATCCATAACCTCTTGAAGATTCAATTTCTCTCCTGGGTCAGTTTCATCTTCAACGAAGCCTACTGTAGTCTGAACTGGTCCACTAGTAATCCAAACAGGCTCTTCTACAATAGAAGCATCCAGTTGTCTCTTAGTTACTAATTCGTCATCTTCTACAGCATCTACTCCCTTCTGTGGGGCAGTAAATGGAACTGAACCATCACGAGGTACATAATGCTTACTATAGATTTCTTTAAGAGTTCCATGAGGGTCATATTGATTGATATGTTCCTCAATAGCCCCTCTAGCCGCATCAATTACCAATTGATTAATAATGGCATCAATTTGAGCTCTTGAATAAGTCTCTGCTCTAGAGTAAGTTTCAGTCTTCCTGAAATAGTTGTTTAGTCTCTGATTAAGTAACGTTACAAATCCGTGAGGGTCTGCATCAACTAAGTGTTTGAACATTACATCATCTACATATTTCTTAGTAGATAGATGCCCATCAGCTACTGGAGTAACTCCTAACTGTGGTTTTAGAAATGCAGTAGTTCCGTCACGTCTAACGAAATTCTTGATTAAGTCGTCAACTTGTTCTCTAGTATATAACTCTACCTTCCTATAAATCTGGTCAGTAGTTACATATACTTTAAGTATTTCCTCTACAAGAGGAATTATATTATGTGGGTCTGTTTTAGCTAAATGACTGTCCATTAAAGCAGTCACGAATCTCTTGGTTGTTAAATGAAAGTCTGTCAACGGGTCAACACCTGTTTGAGGTGCTAAGAATGGTGTGGTTCCATCCTCTTTAACAAAACTCTCCAGTTTACTTTCTATAGTAGGAATTATATTATGTGGGTCTTCAGTAGCTAGGTGAGTATCCATTGAGGTCTTAACTGCCTCTAATGTCTTTAAATCTGCTGAAGTCTTATCATAGACATCATTAATGCCAGCAGCTCCAAGATTAATTCTAGCAATTTGTTTATCTGACTCACTCTCAAACTCCCCTAAGCGGTAATCTACTTTCAGAAATTGTGAAGTATCAATTTGTTCGTTAACAGGATTGATACATTCATTTCCAGAACCACCTGGTGTTAAAATAGAGTTATCTGCCATTTATTATTAAGATAAAATTGTTCTACAAATTCAGACCTATTAACTTCATTCTCTTCTAGCAATTCGATGAGACTTATCTCTTCGAGAATTAGTTGGTAGTCATATCTATGCCCCCGTTCTAAATACTTAAGCAGTTCTTTGTATTCACAAATCACCTTATCTTTGAGAGCATCCACAGCCTTGCTCTGGCCATTTGCTGTATTCTGATTTACACAAGCCATTACAACCTCCTATTTGTTCTATGATTCGTTCAGCTTCAGCTAACTGATTAGATTGAACCATATATTTGATTACATTAATAGCCATCCAGACTAAATCTCTCTTGTAGGATAATTCGGCCGCTACAGCATTCTTACTCCAACATTTACTGAAACCTCTGCTATTAAATATTTGCTGGTACAAAGATATATAACATTTCTTAAGAAAACAAATAGACACGTAATTATTATATGTCCTAGAAATTGTAGTATCTTCTACGTTCCTCTCTACTATCTCATCTACAGTTACGGTCGTAGATGTGCCATTAAAATACTTATAGATGTAGATGCCGTCCGAATAGTACACAGTGGCATACATAGTTACAGCTGAACCAGCCGTTTTACCTATCTCTCTATCAAACCAATCTTTAGTCGGCAGAACTATATGATATACATTAAACCACCCATCAAACCCTACTGGCATAGTTACTGACTTATTACCGTCATCATGTAAAGTGTAAACAGGAAGTTGTATTTCAGGCCCATCTGCCTTATTATGTTGTAAGACATCAATAGATACAGTGTCAGAGTACTTGAATCTGTTCTTGACGATGACTGAAGAAGATTCAGGCAAATAGCCATTCTCTCCTGTACCAGTATCGTCAAGTATGATTACCTTACAGCTATCGTTAGTGCAAACTTTAATTTTTAATTCCATTATACGTTCTTCACTTCGTTATTCTGCTGATTCCCATCGTACAATTGGGCTATCTCAATATCTGTTCTTTTGGTGTCATTGTCAGAAGTACTCTGCTTATAATCTCTATCAGCGTTAGCCTTAATAAGGCCAATCTCATAGTCATATTCAACCTTCTGCCTATCAATAGCAATCTTAGCTTCATTAAGAGATGCAATCTTATTATTAAGCTGCTCTTTCTCTTGTTCCGCCTTTTGAAGTTGCTTCTGTAGCTCTTCGTTCTGTTGTTGCATCTGTGCAGTGTTCTGAGTTTCTTCTCTTCTCTTTTGAAATGCCTTAGACAATTTAGACTTAAGTTCAGTCATACTTCTGGCAGTCATACACTCCATAGCTATGTCTGGGTCTAATTGACCACTCTTAATGAATTCAATCATTAATTGTTGCATGTTCTGCATTTCCTCCATAATTCTACTACTAGCTATTACATGAATATCATAGTCAGTAAAAGTAAAATGTTCAGGGAGAGCAGTGAACACTTTCTGTAGTTTGTCACCTAGCACTAAAGTTCCAGTAAGTGGTTTATGTTTCCATACCTTCTTAGCACAATTAAGAGAATCAATCAGAATATCCTCTGCCAAAGTATCCATTTGCTGATAGTAAGATTTAGTAATGATATAAGAATTTCTCATACCTGCCTTAACATTACTAACAGCATCCCTGGTTTCTATTCCATTTAATCTCTCTCTAAACACTCCAGTAATAGATGATGTCTGCTCTTCTAACATCTGCAACGCCATATTAAATGCCTGAATAGTATCAGCTTTTAATAAGTCATCGAATCCAGCAAAAGAAGTATTGTTGTTAAATGCCCTACCTTCTTGTGAAGTATCAATAGGAGCCACACCAGTCTTCTTATAGGCAATGAATTTCTGCAATCTTTCAGTCAAATCATCACCAAGAGCCATAGGTAGCATACTAAAGTCAATCCAGTCTCCACTAGTACCACTATTAGCAATTACATTGTCCCTAAAGAAAGTAATCAAATCATACTTGTCTTGAAGATGTGAACATGCAAGCACAAGTGAATATGGTTCGTTACTTCTGTTTACAAAGAACAAACCATTAACTGACAATCCACAGTGTGTAGGATTATCTTTAGTTCTAACTACATCAGGAGACTTACCAGTAAGAATGTAAATAGATTCTCCGATTTTAACTCCTTCATATCTATTCTCTACATAATCTTCTCCTTCTTTATCAACATCAATCCACTCAACTTCAAACACAGGTATTAACTTATAATTGTAAGTCTCATAGTAGTCGGTAGGGAATCCAGGTATTACTTCTTTACCTGCCTCGAGTCCGTCTGTAATAGGAGCTCCAGTAGCTTGATTGCTCATAGCGCGTACATATATATAACTACTATCGTAATATCCCTCAAACATCTCCTCTAATTCATTGATACTACTTGTATCTAGTTGAGGACCATATTTATTAAGTATTTGTTGCTTAGTTAACCAACGTCTAATAACTACTCTGTAGCTATCTCTAACATATACAGATTCTGGATTTCTATCAACGAATACATTACGTGGGTCTAATACCTCTATTTCTATATTAGTTCTCTTCCTACTAGGATGAACCTGGTAAAAGCTCATGCCAGTTACTAGTAAGTCAAGTAACAGGTTCTTTAACTTAGTAAGTAAGTTAATATCTCTAGATTGGATTATATACTCAACAACATTCTGTGCAGCTATTTCATACTCGCTAACAAAGCTATTATTAATATCTTCTACTAACTTATTAAGTTGAGCCTCTACAGCCTTATCAGTTACTTCTTGTCCTCCTAAGAACGCTAGTATCTGATTATTAAGGTGTTGTTGTAAGTATTGATATACTTCCTTATTAATTTGTAATTCCTTATCTCTAGATATCTTAGATATAGTTTCTTTATCCTTGCATGACACTTTAGGCAGTAATGGAGTACCTAGGTATTCTCCAAGTAAAGCATCAACATGCTTCCTGATAAGAGGAGTAAATTCTATAGAAGTAGGATTACCTATTCCAAAATTCTCTTCTAGATACCTATATTGTTCGGCATCTCTATATCCATTATAATAATTATATGCTTTCTGTAATTTGTACTTAGGAAATACTAATTCTGACACTGCCTTATCAATATGCTCCATTAAGTACTCATCACTCCTGTTCTGTGCACTCATTACAACTCTCTAATCCGTTATATTGTTTATATCCTAGGAAATAATGTGTGTCGCCTAATCTTCTATCTCTTAATTCCTGTCTAAGAAATTTAAGATACGCTACTTCACCACCCTCAAACGATATAATAAGTGGCTTGTCTATATTATTCATGCCAAGTGTTAACTTATAACCCCTATGTGTCCCCTCGGCAGTTTGTAGCTCTTCTAGCTTTAATTTAGCCACATATTCTTTATGATAAATCTGTTTGAATAAATCTCTGATTGCTACTTCTAATTCTTGTAGGGTCATCGTATTGTGTAGGCCATAAATTAAACTTAGGTACTATCTGTTGTTTCTCTGGAATAACTCCTTTATGTCTAATTCCTCTTTCGTCAACCCAATAACCGAAAGGTCTTAGTTTGTTATTAGGACTGTCCATTTCTTTAGGAACTACCCCCATTAATTCCTCGTCTCCTAGTTCGCACATACCCCATGCAGCTATAATATCAAACTTACGTTTATTCTCATAACTGTATTTAATTGCTTCTTCTAGAATTTCTTCAAACCATATATTATGACAATAATCTTCTATATGTTGAGCTATTAAATCTAATTGATGCCTAATTACTACTTCAGTAGCAGGAGCTCCGAATTGTTTACTACGACCTCCTTGTATGTCAGATTGAGTAGCTCTAGGTCTTCTCATCAAATATCTATTCTCTTTATGTTTCTCTCTAAAGAATTGCAGAGTAGACATTCTAGTAGATTCAAGAACAGCCTGACAATCGTAATACTGCAATATCTTAAGACATGTCATATGTGCTTCACGTAAAGTCTTAGGTCTGTCCCTATAATAGCACACTATTTTAGGTTCATCTAACCCATAAGCTCTCTTTTTAACTACTACACAGAAATCAGAAGGGTCTTGAGTCTTATCAGAAGTGTCTTCACCACCCATATCAATACCGTCAATACCAGCAACATATAAATTTCTAGGTACAGCTCCATGTTCTCCTCTAATCGGATGTTCAAGTATCTTAACCTTACCTTTAGGATTACTAACAAATCTTACACTATCAATTGCTTCCTCTGTGTGCTGGTTGTTAGTAAAATTATACTCTAACTGGCCTACATCAATATGTGGTCCCAGTTTATGTAATTTAATATTAGCAAGTTGCTCACTTAACAATACAGTATTAAACTGGTTATCTCCTTCTAGAGCCAAAGCATCATCAGGAGTAAAACAGAACTCTGCACATGCAATTAAATGCTCCTTCGGGTTAGCTAGTAGAGCTTCTCTTTGGTCTAAATAGAACTTCTTAGCCTTCGCAGTATTAGTAACTCCTCTATCGTCTACATATCCATTTGCTGCTACGAATGTATAGGCAGGTATGAAGAATGAGGTAAAAGCATAAGACCCGTCTTTAGTATGGTTATGTTTATAAGGTAAGAAATTATATCCAGCTGGATTATAAAACATCTTACTAAGTCCGTCAAGTGCAGGTCCCTGGTCTCCACCTGTTCCCCACACAAATCTAGTTCCAAACTTATTACCTAGAATTTCTACAAGAGCTGTACTCTGTAAGTAAGTCTTTACTAGGATTGGGTTAGAACCAGATTCTTCAAAGAACAATCTATCCACACGGTCTCCACGGAGTTTACGAGGAACATCTACTACGAAGCCAATAATGTCTGACATGAATCCAAATTCTTCTCTGTCTTTAGTAAGAAGAGAAGCTCTCTTATGCATATCAGAATTATACTTCTGTCTTAGATGTCTCATGCCGCCTTCTGTATCAGCATTTAAATATTCAAGCTGTTCCCAGCATTTACGAAGCACGTCACTAACGAATTTCTCGGTAAATGCTACATATACTGTATGTGAACCTCTAACAGTTGTATATAACCTAACTCCTAAAGATGCTGCAATTTCAGAGAATCCGACTCCACGAGCTTTAAGGGCGCACACATCCTTCTTCAACTTCTCACACATTTCTATGTAATGGAAGTACTCATACTGCTTACTAAAGAATGAAGGGAATGTAGTTTCACGACCGGTACCAGCTTGAGACACATCGGTGTTCTTTAGTCTATAATAATTAAGGAAGAAGTAATTATCACCTGTGATTCTATACCCATGTGATTCATATCCTTGATTACATCTTCTATGTTCTTCAGTCCAGAAGTCATTATACTTCTTAGTTCCTTTAGGATAGGCACAGTATTTACCGTCTCTTAATTTAATCTGTCTAGCTTCAGTGAACCACTCTGGATTAAAATCTAATCCTCTTTCTTCATCCACTGGTCGATATCCAGTCAGCTCATAAGATAGAGTAGGGTCGAAATGCTTAATCTCAGTATCTAATGTTACATCCCATACAATGTTAGACGTACTAACTGATTTATCTTCTATAATAGGGTCTACGTATGGAATAGCCTCTATCAATTCTGGTTCTACTCTTTGTATTAACTCTTGAACTGTTTCTGGAACTTCGACTTTCTTCTTAGGTCTACCACGTCCAGCCATAATTATCTGTCGTTAAAACCTATTTCACTTTCACCTCTAACTCCAGTCTCTTCCTCTTGCTCTTTCTTGTACATATACTCAAGAGTTTTAAGTTCTTCTATAACCTTAGAAACTGATTGCATTTCTTTCATTACATCAGCCACTTTCCAAACAGGTTTATTATTAACTGGGTCTCTTTCGGATAAATCTATGGTGTCAAAGTAATCAGTAATTCTATCAACTACACTTTGAGCAGACTTAATGAGTTTAAGTGCTCTAGATTCGTTTTGAATATCTCTGTACTTCCTACATGCGGCTCTGAAGATTGGGTCTGCCCATTCCTCTTCACTTAAATTAGCATCCTGAAGACATGCTTGATGCCTTTCCTGTTCTGTATAATCAGAGTATGGAGATGCCCAATCTAACATTAGCCATATGTAAACAAGCTCTCTATAAGCTCTTGATTTGCAAACTCCCGTAGGGTCTTCTTTGGTCTTATTCCTTTCATTAGTCCATAGAGCTGCGAACTCCTTAATAAGAAGAACCTCTGGCTCATTCACAATCACCGAATTAGTACCATTATCAAATAGGAATACTTTCATATTTATTTGTTTTTATAAGGCTTACCAGCTAGTTACTCCATTTATTGCTAACAGTTCCGCCCATATTCTTCTTAATTCTCTTCTTAGCCATTCCTCCGCACTTGAACGAAGTAATAGTGCCACCGCTTAACTTTTTACCTATATTACTACCTCTAGTTGCACCTGCTCCGCTAGCACCTCTGCCGTTGGCCTGGTCTTTCATATCAACTTTCATTTTGTCTTTTAAAGGTAGTCCTTTGTAATCTGCTTTGGACATCTTCTTATAAGGGAGCTTCTTATTACTAACATTATATATTCCCTTACTGGTGTGTACAGTATCAGTCTTATTAACTGCTATTTTATCACCATTCTCGCTCTTCTTAATGCGTCTCTTGGCTTTACCTCCACATTTATCTTTGAATACGTCCATAGCTTTACTGCCTTCAGCCATTGCTTTCCTTCTACATTTAACACATCCTCCAGCCATGAATCTCTCTACCTCATAACCTTCTGGACACTTACCTTGCAATCTGCTAATGTAGTTAATTTTGGCTCCCATCTTAGCCATGATAGTTTGATTATTCTCCATACTCTTGTATTGTTTATAGATTTCATTAATTTCCCTCTCTGAGAGTTTGGATATAGTATCCTCAAACTCCTGTTGAGACTTAGGCTTAAATAACTTAATAAGGTAGGCAGAGAACAACTCTTGGTCGTCCTGCCCACCTTGTTGAAACTTAGTTGCCATTATAGTTTAATTAAGTCTTTAGTATTAAAGATAGCTTCTTGTAGCTCTCCTCTTGTAGAGAACCATCTACATCTAATACCCTTGAAATATTCATCTTTCTTCTCATCCTTAGATGGTCTAAACGTCATCGTCTCTTTCTTAACTACAATCATCTGAGGTTTATATGGGATGTCTTGTCTTAATGTTACTACATCTCCTGGTTGATAAAACACTTTCTCTTCCATTATTCTATACTTTTAAATCGTTCTTTTAAACCTTCATTAATAACCACCTGCACTTGCTGTTCAGCTACAACTTCAAATCCTTGTCTGAAGAACGGAACAGGTACTCCAGAAGAACGCCTATAATATATATCGTCTCCCGGTTTAATAAACTTACACAAAGGACTTACTTCTATAACATTAGCTACAACTGAAAGTTGATACTCTGTATCTTTCTCTCCGGTGTCTGGATTCTTAAATGCTCCGTCATATTCTGGTATAATAAGTCCGCCTTTAGTCACTTCTATCTTTTGATACGGATTCTTAGCATAAGGTCTAACCAATACGTATGAATTAATAGGCATAATTTCCATACTATTCATCTTCTCTGTTACTTCCTCCGCTTTCTCCAATTCATCTTTAATGTTCTTATTAAGTGCTTTAGTGTAAGTATCTACTGCTTTATTATGTGCTTCCACAGCAGCTTCTTTCTTTAAATCTTTAAATCCATCTGCACCGGCAAAGCTTAATCCTTTACCCCCAAACATTACATCCATTGTTCCGTTATTACTCATAATTTAAATCATTTACCATTTACATGCTGGACATGAAGACTTAATATCTCTAACTTTAGCATTAAGTCTACACCCGCATCCGCGTTTATAACCATCTTTACGTTCTGTTGATATATCTCCTGTTTTAGGGTTTAGCCACAGTTTACTGCTACATACATACCCCATAAACGAATCCTTCATAATAGGACATTTCTTACATATTCTAATACGAGCTTTAGCTATTTCTTCGTTATTACCCAGTAACTCGTTCAAGTGCCCATTTACAATATTAGTAATTCCCATAGATTTCTAATGAGCTTTAATTATACTTTACTTTTAATATCTCAAATCCCAGTTTGAAAGATACTCTATGATTATGAACTAGCTCATTAGAACTCTATAGGCTTTCTCTTCTCCTTGATTTCCTCAAGTATACACTGTTTTTTCCAATGCTTACACATACGTTCCACATCATCTTTAAGATAATCTAACTCATGTTCTGTAACGTTACCATTATGGTCATAATGTATAAGCAATAGCTTCTTAATAACAAAATCAGGATTTAATTTCTGAAGCATCCATGCATAGGTAGATAGTTGTAAAGTATAATGTACTTTATTACAGTCCATTAAGTTATTCATAGGATACTTCATCATTTGACTCTTCTTAGTCCTGGTATCAAAGTAAGATTTCTCGTCAATACTTTTATTAGTCTTGTAGTCAACAATGTAAATGTCATTTCCGTCCTTAATAAGTAAGTCAATTTGACCTGCCAACCTAAACTTATTGTCGTCCGACCTTCTGTATATCATATATTCAGGGAAGACTCCTCTTTCTATGCTTAGTAGGTCTAAGTTATTCTTCTCTAAAGATTCATTAGTATTAACTTCAAAAGTTCCGCCTAAACCGTAACTTCTCATTTGGCATGAACTCTTACCTAAGTATTGATGTTCCAAATCACTATGAATCTTTGTACCTCTTTCCTTGGAATCGGCATTAGTTTTAGACCACTCATCCAGTATATCCTGTTGTGCAGAATTAAACTCCGTCTCATTTAAATCGTACATGTCTAAGAAGTACTTCTTATCAAAACGTTTAGTTTCTAATAGTCTCTTCTTCTCCATGGCAAACTGTTCAGCACTTAATAGCTTCTGTAATGCTTTGTATTGCGACCAGAAATCACTGTCGAACTTTTGACAGAACTCATGTATCATTGTTGTTACTGAAGTGTATATAGTATTGTCGATTTCACTCCAATACATATGGGAAGAATCGTTGTAACATATTTCCTTGTTCCTCTTGTCTACTTTCATAATTCATTTTAAATTTCTTCCTAATTGAGTTATAATCTAATAAGGTAGATAGAGGTTGGATACACGGAGCAATAACGGAGTTATAGTACCCCAAATAGTACTCTTTAGTAACTGGATAAATAACAACAATCATTCCTATAGGTCCATCAATTCCAGCAATCGGATACATCGCAGCAGACTTTGCTCCAGATTCTTCTAATAAAGCTACTAAATTAGGGAATGTTCTGTAGTAGTTCTCAATAGTGTCCATTCTAATGAATTGGTTGTCATTAATCCTTCCAAGCTCATCACCGTAGTTAATATACTCCAACTCTTTCCATATCTTAATAGTTGCCTTAGTTTCATACCCTCTTCTCTTCTCTGTAAGAGCTGTTAAATAACGATATGATAAACCATGTGTACTTTGTAAGGTATTATGGTAATTCAATAACAAGACATTCGACGCATCCTTATCTTCCATAAGAATATGCTCTATATGCCTGTTAACTTGTGGAGTAATCATCTCTGCATATTTCTCAGCTAATACCTTCTCCGTAACAGCTGCCTGTCTATAATCTTCTAAAATAGCTTTAGTGTGTGAAGAGAAATGAAGCTCTACCATCAAGAATGCAAGCATTATAATGACTATCGTCTTAACACCAGAACTCCAACTGTCAATCCACCTGTACACCTCTTTTAGTTTGCCCAATAACATTAATCTACTGATTTAAAGGTTAGAGATTAATAATAGTTTAGTTTCTTTATTACTTATTTACATTGACACCTTAAATCATTAATTCATCTGATTTGTTTGATAATGTGCAAATTTAGCAATACCTTTGTGAATAAAAAAGTGATTTAACATGTAATTTAATTATGGAATTTAACGCAGAGGAATTATCAAGAATTAATGAGGCTCTGAAAGAGTTACTCGATGATGCGGACCTAGAAGAGGTTCCCATGTTTAGATGTGGTAGTAAGTTAGTAAGGAAAGATAAAAATGGAAGCAAGATTCATATTAAGAAGAAGAATCGCGGCAAATTTACTGCATCAGCTAAGAAAGCTGGACAGAGTGTTCAAGAACATGCTAGGTCTGTACTTAACAATCCTAATGCGACTCCGTTACAGAAGAAGAGAGCTAATTTCGCTAGAAATGCCGCTAAATGGAAGCATTAACTATGAAATTTAAGTACGACAAATCTAAAGGATTGCTATTCTTTATCAATCCGTTACTTCCGGTAAAAGGATATTCATTTATGAATATTTGTGCTATTATGTTTACTAGAAGTGAGGATTATATAAAGAGAATGACTCAAGCTACAGTTACACATGAGAAGACTCACACAAAACAGATGTTAGAAATGGGAATAGTATTCTTCTATTTATGGTATGTAATAGAGTGGTTTATTAAATTACTAGCTAGTGGCAATGCTCACACTGCCTATAGAAACATATCATTTGAAAGGGAAGCTAGGTATGTAGCTGAACATCCTGAATACGAGAGGAAGACTTTCAGCTATGGCTGGTTTAAATGGATATTATGAGAATCTCAACTAAAGGAAGAGGGATTATTAGGGCACAACAGGGAGCTGTAGCAAGACCTAATCCTAAAGAGAATTATAAATTGCCAGAGATATCAAGCCCAAACTAGAGGGATGAAAGACTTTGCTATAGAATGGTATAAAGAACGTGCTAAACAGCCTAAGTATCAATCTCAAGTTAATGAATCTAACCTTGCTAACATTACTGACCAAATTAACAGGGCAGAATATGTAGAACCTTCTAAGTTCTATTCTAATTCAAATGTATATAAAGGGAAGGTTGGTAATGTGACTCAAGCTGCCCAAGTAGCTATGAGACAAAATAAGGGAGCAGCAATACACATACAATGCTCCTTCATTCCCATTCTCTGGAAGATTTAGCGATGTGTCTTGGCATGAAGGTATTGGACACATGGTTGGAGATAATAATCCGCAGATATTAAAGGCCAATCTGGGGTAACTACTGAAATACCAATAAATCAGGCATATATAGGAGGTGACACAGCTAATATTTCTATAAATGTAATTATATAATGAAGTTTGTAACATTCTTAAAGCAAGTATTCACATCCCACTCTGGCATATCATCTAAGAGACTCTGCGGAGTAGTAGGGTGGTTTGTCTGCTTGGGAGTGTTAATATACTGTGCAATAAACGTAATTCAAGCCCCATTAATGATAGACACAGTCCTGTTGTGTTGTATGGGATTGCTTGGCATAGATTCAGTAACAGGAATATGGAAGAGATTCACCAATAACGATAAATCGAATAAATAATGAAAGTAATACCTAAACTACAACAAGGAACCGATTATATAGGTCCTATTGATGACGTTGCCGGACACTTGGTTAAGTTTCAAATGAACAAAGGTAAATTAAGACAGACTTCTCAAGATATGTGGAAATTTAATCCTGCTGACTATGCTAAGAGGTGGAATGATTCTCCTAATACTGCTAACCAAGTTAGGCTTATTAAACAAGCTGCATTAATGGATAAAGTAGGTCGTCCTTTCATATTGCAGCAATCTAATCCTATATGGATTGAAGGTAAGTCTGTTAGAAATCCGGAATTGGTAACTATGGCACATGGTGGAAGATTTGATTTTAAGAAGTCCCCTCTGTTAAAGAAACAAGAAGAGATTAACGGTAAAAGGGACATGCGTAAGAAGTTCATCAAATCAAGTCGCCCAACCTATAAGAAGCGAATCAAGAAAGCTCAACAAGGAATGAAGTTCGTAAGTTATAATCCAGTAAGTAATCCTACAATAGATTACACTGATATTACTAATCCTATTAATCCATTTAGTGAGTATAATTATAATACAACTTACGATAAACCAGAGGCTTTAGTAGTACCAGTAAGAGATACTAATAAAACTGATGTAGTAGCTAATAATCCTACAGTAGAGCCAGTAATTAATAAGCCAGTAGCTAGTAAACCTGTTACTGGTAATTTAACTACTGGTAGTTCATGGAAAGGTAATTATGTAACTGGTAATGATAAGAATGCTAAAGGTGAAGCTATTAAGCAGAAGTTTAGGTCTTATAATTCTATGGATGAGTATGCAGCAGATAAGATACAATTCTTAAAGAGACTATATGACTTTGATGAGAATGATGATATTAATAAGTTTGTAGCTAAGCTTACTGGTTCTAATAAAGGTAAGAGAAGATATGCAGAAGCTACTAATTATGCTAAAGTACTTACTGGGGTATATAATGGTATTCCTAAAGGTGAGAATGGTATGATTATTAAATATCAGAATCCACCACATGGTATAGCTAGAAGAGATGCTATTAAGGATTACAGACCTGAAATTCCACTTAGTCCTATTAAGCAACCAGTTAAACCTTATATGCCAACTCAACAGCCAGTGCTATCTTCTGATAATAGAACTGGTTGGGAGAAAGAAGTATCTAGGCAAATCAAAGCTGATAAAGCTAAGAATGATAAACTTTATGGTAATCAGCATACTTGGAACTGGTCTGCACCATTTACCAATGCTAGAATTACTAAAGATAATGCTAGTGCTATATTTGATTTTGATAAGTCAGCAGCTATGAGTACATTTGCAATTGGACAGGGAATTGCTAGTCCTGTTACTACTGCAACATCTATAGCAGGTTCACTAGTTGGAGCTGGTATAGGTAATAAGGTAGCAGGAGAGAAAGGTGCTCTAGTCGGTGGATTTGTTGGTGGAATGGTTAATCCTAGGTTTAGATTTGGGAAGAGTAGTTCTACTAAGAGACGGGAACATGGTAATGTAGCAGATAACGTTAATTTACATAGTAAGATGAATTTCGATGATTATGACCAAATTGTTAATGCAATAGATAATGAGGAGGAGTTATATAGACTTTATCTACAGAATGAAACTGTAGCTAAGAGAATACGTGAAGTTTCTCCGTCTTATGTAAAGGAGGTTAATAACTTTATTAAGACTAAAATCAAGAAGAGGTTTGGTAAGCCAACTAATGGTAATTATCAGGCTGCCAATAGAGTAGCAGATGATGCTCCAGAAGTTACATTTGGAGGAGTTCCGTTTAAGTATCAAGAGAATGTCTACAATATAGAACCAGGTAAACCTATACCCCATTTGGAGTTTGTAGCACATGAGAATAGCCATGGAATAGACAGGGCTGTGAGTAGATTACTAAGTACTGATTATCTAAGGAATTTATTGAATCCAAGTGACAAACTTCCGTTTAACAAATGGATTAATGAAGTTAAGAAGAGTAAGGCTGTAGTTGATTATATAAAGAGAAGTAGAAATTTAGATGTAAACAACCCAGCAGATTACTCTAAAATAGAGAAGGAAGTTTATAAATACTTCTCTGACCCTACAGAGATTAAGGCATACTTCAGTAGGATTCCATTTGAGAAGTATAAGAAGTCAGTAGATAGGAGCTTTGACGGGAAGGTTATTAATAATCCAGTATCAAAGGATATATTCCAAATCACTGATGCAGATATACTAGATGATGTTAGATTACAACTTATAGCTTCTATCTATAAACGAAACGACATGGCGTCTTATGAAGCATTAAAGAGTAATCTTACTAATAAATTATGGGGAGTGTCTGCACTAGGTATTCCTGCAATCAACACATTAATTAATGGATATGAATGAAATTAATTTGGTTTTACAGAAGTTTCCAAGCATAAATAGGGAAGAATTATTGACACTAACAGATGCCCTACTTTGCTATTTGTATAACAAATGCCCGAAGTCTTTAGCTTCTCTTAAAGCTAAAGTTGATAAATGGTGTAGTGATACTATGCCAATTCCAAACTACTACTTAATGGGGTATAAAGAAATTGTTGAATCAGAAGAGTTCTTTAATCTACTTAGTAAAGTAGAGAAGTACGAGCACCTTAGTGGTAATCTATTTACTACAGGACTTAAAGTAATTGGGACTGATATTAAATTAAATGAGTATTCAGATGTCATTCCAGAAAGAGGTGACGGACCAATAATAGATAATTTCTTTGAAATGTAAGTAATTTCACATTATAGATAAGGAACGTAATGGTCAACTATAATTGGCACTCCGGTAACTATATCTAAAATGAACAAATATGATAACAGCAGAACAGTGGATGGAAGGAATCAATAAAGTGCTTGATAGATATGGACTATCAAGAGAGGAGTTTTGGAAAGACCCCGAAGCATTCATTAATAATTTGGAAGATAAGGATGCAAAGCTTACATTGGAGTTCTACATGCAAATAGTATAACTAATAATAATTAAATGAATTAATATGACTAATGAACAATTAAATCAATACTATAGTAAGGATGCAGATAAGAAGCAGTGTTGGGTAAGTAAAGACCATAACTGTCCATTAAAGGAACAATGTAATGGACTTGTTAAGCCAGAATGTAAAGAGCATATAGACAATGAAGAAGCCTGCCATGTTGTTGATAAGATGATAGAATGGTATTACCAAGTGGAAGAACCTGAATTTCTAAAGTTCTATAATTGTCACTTAGAGATGTTAGAGAGACATGGAAGGAATTAGTTATTCCTTCCTCTGTTAGCAGGGATATTTAATGGACGTAAATTATTAAGCTTATTAGTACCACCTTCAGAAATTGGTTTAATATGGTCTACTTCCCAACCCCAAGGATGTTCAGCTTTACCATAAGCATCACGATGTATATATTCACCACTGGCATCTTTGCGAAGTCCGTCCTGTACTAAAGTGGCTTTACTGAATATTATATCCAGTTCTTCTTCTGTCCATTTAGGTCTTACTTCCATAATCTTAGATATTAGAATTAATAACTGCAAATATAGCAATAATTATTAATATTCCAAGACATCCTAAGAGAGTATGGAACGCATTGACAGGTAAGTATTTTGTTTATCCATTAATAGGAACTACACTAATAGGAGGAATGAATTATGAGAAGATTTAATAAATATGGATTTGGTACAACAGCTCCAGCAATTATAAATAATAGAGAGTAATATTATGGAAGAATATCCTTATACAGAGGTTGTAGACGGTAAAGAGTACACCTATATTAATATGGGTACGTACTATGTAACTAACTTAGAGACTGGAGACTTGTACAGAGAGAAGTGCCATTCTTATTCGATGATGAGTATGATACAGGTGTAAAAGATGAAGATGATACTGATTGCTTAACTGGGCATGAAGAGATTCTTAACCCATTTAAAGCAGAATATGATGAGAATGGTAAGGAGATATTTATACCTAAAACCAAATGAAGAAATAAATACAATGAGTAGAATAGTAACACAAAGTAAATTAAACGAATTAACAGGTAAGAATATAGATTACGGGAAGGGGGGGTATTGTCCTCACTACCAAACCATAGTTAGTCTCTGGGGTGGCGTAGTTGCGTCTAGTAACTACCAGCCAAATCAATTAGTTAAAGAAGAAGATATAGTTGTAGACAGTTATGCTCACTTGGCTAGGTTCTCTACTGGCTGGGTATTTTATAAGGGAGCAGCCGGAGACGGTAAGAACTATGTTATTATAGTGTATGATGACGGTACAGTAAAGGAGCGTAGTGTTGTAGGTCCAGTCAGTAACATATCAATTGGGCCTTATGATTACTGCTGTGTTGGGGCATCATATCAGGGAGGAGCTAGAATATATACCTTCTTGGCTACATCTGTACCAGATTCTCTTACTTATTATACTCCAGGAATGTTTACACCAAGTGCAGTAATACAAGGGTTTCATTCTTTGCCAAGAAGTGTAGTATATAGCACTATTAGTAATTATACATACGTTAGTGCTAACCCAGCTGGAACTCAATGGACTGCTGCAACCACTAGACCACAACTAACAGGTTTGACTAAAGGATTGTATGTAAATGAAGCTGGGACTAATACATTTATGCTTATAGGAAATGATATGAAGAGTGTGTCTACAGATGGGGGTAATAATTGGACTACATCTCTACTAAGTAAATATACTCTTACTGATTTAATATATGTAGATTCAAATTGGTATGCAATTGGTTCGAATGGAGCTAAAAGACTCCTATTGCAGAATACAGCTTCTATATTTTACCAAAATCATACTGTCGTAGACCACCAAGACGAAGATGTAAAAACTATCTTAGGCTTTGTGCTTAGCATCTACTGGCTGGTATCAATTTATTATATAGCTGTAGTGTCTATAGAGAATGTCACGTACCACCAATATAAATCATCTGCATTATCTATCCCAACTTCCAGTAGCTGTGACCAAGTTACTCCTTTGCATTTCCGTAAGTCCTTAAGTACATTCAGCACATCTTCCATGGGATTAATGATACATCCTTCAGCTCCATTTGTTCCATTGCTAATTGTCATATAAACTTGTAATTTAGATTCACCTCTAGGAACAACGGCAAATGTTTCATAATGGTCTTTTATGTTCAAAATAATATCTTCTCCACGCAATACGTATCTATTATCCCAATGAACCCACATAGGTTCTCCTACTTCATATCCTAGTTTCTGTACATTTAATTTATTATCCATATTAACTACCTACAAGTATTTTAACATTACCAGTCTCTATATCGAGAGTAGCTTTCTCAAGCCATAAATCTTCTATATGATGTCCCCATATTCCATACTTACCTGGATTCTCCTTCTCTTCTTCGTAAATCCTTCTATATGCAAGGGTTATTTCATTTATTAAATCATTCAAATTGCGGCATTTAGCAGTGAATGTATACGGATTCTTTAATGGATAACTAATAGTTATATTTACTGTATGGTCTTTAAAGTAGTCAGCAGCGTTGCTAAATAGACTTACTGCACAGTTAATAGAGTATTTATGAATCTTTATATTTACTCCTTTAGGAAGCAACTCTTGTTCTTTCTCTATTGTGAATTTAGATGGAAGTCCTTGTCCCTATACACACTTATCCCAGATTCTTTATGCTCTACATATATACAATACACTAGTCTATACTGACTATCTCCCACGCAAACATTCAGCTTATGCATACTAATATCATAATCTGGATTTAATTCCCTAATTTCATTTAGCCTATCGTTATCATTAAAGATTGCACAGATGATTTGGTCCGCTTGTTCTCTAGTAATTTGCCTACTAGGACAGGTACTATCTCCTCCAACATTAATTAATCGCTTTCCCATTCTTCTTCTAATGTATTATATAATTTAATAAAATCTTCTCCTTTATATTCACATATACATTCATTATCCTTATTAAAGATAGTAAGCATGTGCATATCCTTAGACTGACCTTCAACTACGTATGAATACATTCCATGTACAAGTTGATAGTCAGTATGTTTCTCATTCCAGTTATTTACAAGTTCCTTCATCACTAAGTGTTATTCCATTACTAGCATAAGATTTAAATGTACCTGTGTCATATGGTCTCCAGCCACTATTATCTCTACGTATAGTAGTTGTCTGTCCTACGTTAAATTGTGGAATCTCTACTATGTTATCAAGAACTCTAAATAAGTCCTCTATTGATAAGTTTGGAAGTATCTGATGTAAATTCTCTAATGTCTTTCTAACGTTAATCATAATAGTATATTTTAGCAAATTGTACATCACCTATACTAATATTAGGCAGTAATACTTTATATAGTTCTGTAGATTCAAATGTATCTTTATATTCCCTAGGAACTAACAGAGTATCAACATGATGTCCTCTAGATATTCTAGCTAGATAGGAAATTTTACTATCATCAAAGTCTGTAAGTTCCAACATAATGGCATTATGATGCCTAGGACAATTTCCACTAAGTATTATCATAATTACTTCTCCTGTAGTAAGATTCTCATCTCTTCCTTCCAGTTCTTATACCACTGTTCATTAATAAGGTCTTCTGATTCAATTAATTCAATCAAATCCTTAGTGCCATTATGAATTTGGCTACATAAATACTGTGCTAATTGGTTCTTTAATTCATCCATAATTATTAGTCTTTAGTTTTAACATAAAGTTGGCAATGGCAAGTCCCTTCTTCCATTTCCCTAAACTCTTTACACATACATACTGTATTTTCATCTCTTACTAAGGAGCATGGGCAGTACTTCTTACCATACTTCTCTTTATTCCTTTTAAGTCCTGCTAGGACTGTTTCCTTTACTTCTTTATTATCAGTTACTTTAATCATTGCGCTGACGCTGTATACAGTTCTATGTTTAGGTCTATTTCCCCACCAGTAATTCTCTAATCATTTGTTCAGATAATTGAGTGTATAATCGTCTGGTATAATCATTATACCAAGGCTCTTTAAATGTTACTATAATTTCTTCTCCTGTCATAAATATATTGTCTTTAGTAATCCAGGTAGGCAATACTTCCAGCCTGGATATATGTACGCATTCCTATATAATGCTTCTTCTACTAATTCTACTTCTTGTGTTATCATTGATTAGCCTTTGCTCTTGCTAAATAGTCTCTAGTTTGCCATCATCCCATGGAGCTACCTTATTTAGTATTTGTAGTAGCTCCTCACCACTTATAGAGTCTCTATGTTTGAGTGTATGAAGTATTTCATCCTTAAGGTTTCTAATATAGAAGTCTCTCATATGTATGTTAGCATATAATTCCTTTATATAATCCCTCATATACTCTGCTAATTTGTAGTCATTAGTCTTTAATAATTCTAGAGCTCTCTGGTCTATATTATCATAATCACCTGGTATTTGTTCTAGTTTCATTGAAATTTCTCTAAGTTCTTTACTATTGTGAATAGCTCATCTGGTTCGAATGATGTGATATCATTAATAACATCAACCATATACTCTTTAACTTCATCTAGAGTCATTATTTTAAATTCATCCTTAGATAGACCTTTAGTTTTGATAAATTTACTAAATATGTCTATAATCTGGACTAAGTTGTGCTTATCTTGTAAATAGAACTCACCCTTCTCTGGATGAGATGCTAATTTAAATATATCTGCATTGTCTGTAATTACTTGTTCATATTCCTCATCACTAAGAAGATTCATTAACGCTACAGCTTTATCATATAGCAATTTAACTTCCTTCTCTTCATACTGCTTATTAATTCTATCAATATGTCTCATTATTAGCGAATGTTATTATAAATGCAAGATAGTTGCATTAAATATTCAATACCAGCTCCATTAGCTAGTCCGTCTTGCAATTTATTTAATAATTCTAATTTTACATCTGTTGTTTTATTGTCTAACTTCACCCAGTTAGTTGCCTTTGATTCATTACATCCTAAATCAGTATTTACTGGACATTCTGACAAACTAGTCTTTAATATTTTTACTTCATCTACTTCTTTACTTGTTAAGTCTTTAACTTCTTTAGCCATTGGTATAAATTTTAGTTATTGTTAATAATTCTGATTTAAGTTCGCAAATATATTATTATTTAATTTGACAATACAAAATTAGTTATATATTTCAATATTACCAAATGGTAATATAATTATTAATATATATTATATATTGCCAACTCAAATTCACAGTTAATATTAAGTATATTGCCAACTCGGAACTTCATGACGTGCTGTGGCAATCTGCGCCCCTTCGGGGCTTGCTTGCAATTAGTAAGATGAATAGAAATTAATATATATTGCCAACTCACAAGTACGGGTGCTCAAAATCACACCCCTCCCACTCCCGGGGTGGGTTGTCATATTATATATTGCCAACTCGGATGCTAGGTGAATATTGCAAGATTTGTGTATATTGCGGATACGACAGGTGTGTTACCCTTCACACCCCTCACCCATGTTTGGAGAAAATCAAAAGATTTATATCATTTGGTTTTGCTTTATAATATTCATTTTAAAATTATTAGCTTATGTACACTATTTTATCAAACGGTTTAGTTTGTGTTAATCTTACAGGTTGTTATATCGCAATGTCAGAATATAAAGAACTAATTGCAGGCGTATAAAATTAAATCAAGAACGGACAAATAAGTCCGTTCTATATTGTTTCACTAATAAATTATTAAACTATGAATTTAGCAGAATTACAAGAAGTTAACAAGAAGTTACCGAAAGCAAGCAAAAACGAAATTGCGGCAGCTTTAAACCGTTTGGGTGTGAGTCCTGATTCTATCAAGGTAGGCGACAAATTGAAGTTTCCCGCTGAAATTAACGAATTTAACGGAACAATCACAAAGGGAGTTGTAAACGGTAATACATTCTTTCAAATTGCCGTAGAAGTTAACGGAACGGCAAGAAACGTGTCTATCAATTCTTTGTTCCGGTCTTTCAACGACCGTGAAAACAACAAGCGTATTACACCGGTTGACATTCTTCCAGAGGCGGACAAAGACAAATGTATTTTCAATATGTTTGAAAATAAGACAATAGCGGAATGTCTTGCAGATTTACAAGGTACGGAAGTAACCGCAAAGGCGATAGAAACGTTTGAAAGCGTCGTAAGAGACGGCAGCCAAATGAACGTAAATGTCATTGCATATTGCAAGGAATAACAAAGTACTTCTTATTGAAAGGCACATTTAGAAAGTCTATTTGTGTCTTAGGAAGCAGTAGGCTATTATTTGCTTGAACAAATCTCCACCTGGAGTGGGACGAGATATAAAGTACTAAAGTATGTAGTTCAGACCGTTTGAATGTGTAAAATGAATATTATTAAGAGTACGTAGGTCTGTGATAGATATGCATACTCACCTTTTGTTTGAGTTGACAATAATACTATATATTTATGGACTACATCGAAGACGATTTCACAGATGCTCTGATTGACGCAATTTGTGGAGAAGATTCAAGTAATAACGATTAAAACTTTCTGTATTATACAATACTAGAGAAGAAGCAGAAGCTGCATTTGAAGCTGCATTTGCAAGAGGTGCTTTTAAGCGTCTGTACACAGTAGCACCTTTCATAGTAAAATAACCATTAAAACCTCGCAATGCAGGTCAATTGCATAATACTATGGTAACAGTAGCAATAGCAAAGAACTTAACATAATAGCTATTAAAAAGTGTAAGTAACTACACAGAAAGCCAGCGCTGTAAAGACTGGCACAAAGTTTAATCATCAAAACATACGTATTTATGGTATTCGAATACATTCATCCAAGCGGAATTAAACTACGTCCAGCTAGACCTTTAACTAACAGCATATTATACATTTACAATCCAATTGGCAACGAATGGATGCATTTGTGTAAAGAGGACATACATGGACATCTAGAGCTATTGACATGCTTTAGTAATGGCGCTACTATGTATCAAGTAATTGAAGGTCTTAAGAAGGTAGTAGAGTATTGGGGAGATGACTATCTCGTAGGTCGCAGAGACTTTTACAAAGAGATTATAGACATCTATTCCTCACACCGATAACATCACAGGGTTTAGCTCTTCTAAGTAGTTGCAAATGCTTGGAATCCTTTACGTGCAAAATGGACATAATGCATGTATTGCCCAAATTAAGACGTTCCTGCTTCACGCGTTAAAGCAGGAGTCCATCATGGTTGTTTTAATTACATTAATCTTTAAGTTTTAAACAGCGTCCTACATTGTTTGTGGGTTTTGGTATGGCTCCTCTGCCAAGTAATGCGTACAAGAGCTATGATTGACTCACAAAGAAAATGTATTTGTGAGTAAACAATGGTGAAACCACATTGCTACTTAAAGCAATGTGGGGACCATTGTACGTAGGGGTGTGTGGGTAATCGGCTAAAGGAACGTTCTGCAACTTGTGCCTCACAAGTACAGGTTGATAAATTTACCAAAGTACTTGTCAATGGAGTAACACTATGCCTTATCGGAACTTTTGAAGGTAAATCAGAGAATGACTTTATCAAAGAGATATCTGGTAAGGTTTACGTAAAGGCAGGTACTGATTCGGTAGATGTTATTAATCTACAAACTAGAAGAACTAAAAGATATAAAGTTCAGTACACATGAAACTATACTTTAACTATACACAGAACTTCATCCTTGCAGATTGTGAGGGTGAGGTTATTGATATGAGAACTGGCCAGCCTTCTGATGCCAAACTACAATCTCGTCTTAATAGCTACAAAGATGAAACTACATCTAAGTGGATTCCTATTAAGGACTTAGGAGATTTGTATGATATGTCAGATAGTGATGTGACAGTTTCTGGCAGCTTAATCACGATGTCCATTGACGGACACAAGGTTACAGCTAGACATAAGGTGTCAGCAGGAGTTAATTATGTACAACTGACTGGACACTTCCCTCGCTACTTCTGGAAAGGATTTGCTAACTTATTAACTAAGTAACAATGTTATCGCAGATACAATTTAGGAAACAGAGAATACCATGTACTCTCAATCATCAATCTATTACTTCTCGTGAAGGTAAGTTGCTTCTTGGGTTTGGAACTAACCAGCCCATGATGCAACAAGCCGAAAGACAAATTGCCAAATATCAAGTTCCTTATGAGACATCTGATTTAAATGGCATGCTTTCAATCATTATTGATTATTCTATTATCAGCAGTGTAACAACAATCTAACCTTTAAACAATGGATATAAAGAACAGTCCTATAGTTAAACATGCAATTAACAATGACAAATCTCTTCTTCCCGGAATCATCGTTTACAGCTGCAAAGAAGCTATAGTAATCGCTAAGAGAGAATGCGGTGATTTTATAGACTTCGCCAAGGAGTGGATACAGTCCTCCAAACAGCTTTGCGAAGAAGAGAACATTCCATGGGAACAGATTAGGACAGCAACTGGAGATTCTATTGATAATTATATATCATAATCTCCTTTTCCGTCTAAAAGAGAGTCTGATGAGTCGTTGAAAATTACGACGAAACTTCACTGTGATTGGCATGTCACGGTGGAGTCACTCTTAACCAATATTAGTAATTATGAAACTCACTAAGAATAAGAAAGACAATATAATAATTAGTTCTGCTATTGGAGCATTAGTAATTATTAATATCATGTTGCCTACAACTGGCGATTTTACATATGTAGTCGGAGCTATAGGTATTGTTGCGGCCATAGGAGTCTGGTTCTTACCAGACTAATCAAATAATTAATAAATCAAACTCTTTAAATTTAGAAGGAAATGAAGAAATTACAAGAACGCCTGAAAGCTGGTATTGATTTCAATCCAAAGAAAGACCCATGCTATGATTCTATCGTAGAAGAAGCTGAAACTATTCTTGGGCATGTGCTCGATGCCGCTGAAGGCAAAGAAGTTCCTTACAAGAACTTCACTGTTGGTGGCGACCGTGAAATCGTCATTGTTCGTGGTGACGGTGAAGACTTGCTCGTTATGGAAGTTAAAGACGAATCTATTCGTGTTCAACCTCATGAACGTCATGCTGTCACTCTGAATGAGGATGACGAAGCTTCTGCCCGTGAAATCTTTGACATTCTTATGAAAATGAGAGACCAAAGACAAGGCTCTACATTTAAAGTCGAAGAAGGCAAAAAAGCTTTGTTTGAGTTTCTGAAGGATATATCTAAGGCTATCGGTGCTGATGTTGAAAACTTTGAAGAAGCTGTGAAGCGTTAATAATGCCAAGAGAGGATTAGTTTAATGGTAGAAGGCTAGTTGCGAACTGGCGGAGGGAGTTCGAATCTCCCATCCTCTCCCAATCATTTTAAAGTTTTGTATAGTTTAGGCTTGCCCCAGTCATGTTGTGAAACACACTTGGGCTTTTAATTAATAAGTGTATGAATCAGAATGCAGTTAATTCTTTAAGGAATGCCAAGAGGCATATTCTTATTAGCGATGTTGATAAGTTCAATAGCCATTTATTGTATTACATATTAAATGTTATATATGGAACACATGACCATATTAAATTAAATACGATACGTGAAAGACTTGAACGTGAGCTTAAATGGTCATTGGACGAGCATATTCCTGATAAGGATGTAATTAGAGAATGGCTTGACAATAATTACCCTCTTATATGCATAACAGAGTTATCGTTTGACAGTTGTATTAAACTTGCCAACGATTTCCCAGATTATGAAATTGTAGTTTATAGTTGGATGAAACATGAAGGGAACTTACCATTTTAAATGGAATAAAAATAACTCCTAGGCTATTAAGTCTGTAATGGGTACGCTACTCAATGTAGCACAGGAAGATACTGATAGCTTTTTTGTTCAGGTTTGAGAGACCTCCTGACATGAGAGGATAATCATGCCGTTCTATGGGCCTAGATTTGGTTTTGACAGGCGATTACAAGTTAGTAAGACGTGTAGAGTTCGTACCAACTCTTTAATAATGATACAGCAATTTAAGTGGAAACACTGAAGTAAGAATGGCAGCCTAAGCTGCTGGCTTATCTATTAATTTAGCTCTAAGTCGGGTTAATTGGAGAGACCTAGAAACAGAAGAGGTGTGGGAAGAAGCGTATAGAGCAGCCCACTTAACTTGAAAGCCAAAGGTTAGTAAAGCTGAAATCTCCACTACCTATCTATGGGTTACAAATAGAAACGTTCTCCAACGTAAATGGAGTGGTGGAGGAGCGACTTCGGTCAGCCCAGGTTTGGAAGCGTCAGCTTCTGAACCTTTAAGTTTGGTAGTTTGTGAACAACTAAGTCGTAGCCCTGCGAGGGAGACGTAATTGGTGAATTAACACTCGGCTTCTTAGTAAAACTACCTACATGCTGAACTCAACAGCTGATGTAATAAAATAGAGACACACGTAATCTTATTAATGAGGGTTGTTTGGACGGCGGTTCGACTCCGCCTAGGTCCACTATTATTAACGTTTAAATATCAATTTTATGGGATTATTGCAGTGATTGTTTTACTTATTTGTGTATGTCTTTCGCGAGTAGGGTCTAAAGACCTAAGAGAAGTTGCAGTGCTGTGGTCAAGAATTATTATTTGACGAAGATGTAATTGCATGGTTACATCAATGCAGACGTAATTGGATTCTGTCCGAGGTTAAACGAATGCGTGTACATCTGCGTAAATCTCGAATTAGAATATATAAAGAGTAATTGTTTCACTAAAAGTTATTGAAATTATGGGAAAGAGGTCAATATCCGATGATGACATCGTTCGGATTTTTAACACGGTAAAGGCAATGAATCCTGGGCCTTTTAAGATTACAGATGTAGTCAGGGATTTAAAGAAGAATGGCTTCCCAAGGCCAGAGAACTTCATGGCTGTTTTGCGTAAGCAGGGAGTGATTGAACCTGACGGTGCTATCTATACTAAAGGATTTATGTGGAAAGAACATGGCCCTTTGTATAAGACTAGAGTCATTGAATTGATAACTATCAGCAGGAAAGAAATGGCTAAGATACAGAGAGATGCATATGCTAAGAGAATGGCTATTAAAGCTGGCACTTACGTAGCACCTCCTAAACCTAAGCCACAAGCTGAAATGGAAGCTGTTACAGAAGCGGAAGAAGACAAACATCTGATTCCTATTACACAGGCTGAAATGGAAGCAATCAAATTCCTGAAATCGAGAGGTTATAGAATCACTAAATTAATAACAGTTGAACAGATAGTATGAAGTTTACAGTACAAGGGAACACGCCATTCAGTGCACACATTTGCCAATATCTATATGATTTGGAAAGCAACTTTGCTAAGGAGAAATTATCATTGCCACTTAGTCAGATTATAGCTCATATCTTATATGGGACTAAGAGAATCAGACTTGGTAATGAAGCTATTCCGTCCGAAGCAATCACTATTTTGGAAGAATGTATTGAAGCTAATCAGCCAATACCAGTCAATTGTATCTTCGGTAGTTCTGAATCGGAGAAAGACTATGTTGATGTTGCTGAATTTCAATCTCTTCAAACGTTGAAGGATATAAGCAGGAGAGTTGCTAAATTCTACTATCCAGGCTTGAACATAAGACTAGATGTAGTAGGCGATTCAAAATATGTTAGTAAGGTGATGAGACTAGCAACAGTCCTGGGTGGTTTTACCATAGGCACACACCAATCAGCTATTAACGTATCATTCGCTCACTACCGGCCAGCACACTATTATTATAAGTCTATTCCGTCTCGAAACATTCTACGAGGTGGATATGTTCCAGCTTGGGACGGTAGAGGTTATTTATACTTAGAATCCCCACATGATATTGTGAGTATGATAACTACAGCTGACAATCCTGATATTCTTTCGACGACTGTGGTGTTAGAAGCAAACGAAGAGACGGTAGACCTTCGTGTAGACTATCTAATACCGTAAATCCACTATTGACGAATGGTGGTAGCAAAACTTGGTCTGAAGAACCAGTAGACATACTCCGGAGTGTGTCTATGACTTAAAGGCTATATCAAAGAGTTGAAACCTGTATCTATTCGAACAGTAGGAGTTCACCTGATTAAGCATCAGAAAACAGTAGTGCAAATCTACTATAGATATTGTGTAAGAGAGAATCTACACGGTCTGCATTATATAATCAGCATGCAGATAGGTCACCAAGCAAACCTCTTTCCTGCCTGGTCAAGTGTGCATTACGGTCTGTAAGTGGCGAACGGGTTAACGTATGTCCGATTGCCGTAATGCCGCTTGTTTATTGTTTAGAATAAAGAAAGACTCTCATAACAATAAATTTAAACAAAGAGATGGAAATGAAAGGAGCACAAAGGCCAAGGAGGCCTTACCCTAATGCCGCACGTCAAAGGCGGGATGAGAATAAACCTAAGTTTGTGGACAATAATCAGTTATTCATAGACCAGTTTGTTAATCTTAAGAAATGTCTTCAGCCACGTACCTACGTGCAAGTGGCTAAAGATATGTATCCTTTATGGAAAGCTAATCCATTACTATGTACTAAGTTTACTGCATATACGAGAATGATAACTCGTAAATGTAGAATAATTACCCCGGAAGGAGTTATACAACTTGATACACAGCAAGGAGAAGGTTTGAAGAATGAAGGTATAATGAGAATGTTGTGGTTGGCAATCTATCATAAACCCACATTCCATGCCAACATTGCTTATTTTGCAGCAGCTGGATGCTGGAAAGATTTCATTACTATGATGGCTTTAGATGTTCAACTCCATGGCTTTAAGCACAGATTGGATTGGGACTTCTTCAAGAAAGTCATATTCGCAGGTCTTGCCAACGGTCAGACATGTGATTTAGTAAAGAAGTATCTTCCTCGTGTTCGTTCCAGTGTTGCATGTAAGACAGATGAGGCAAAAGCACGTAATACAGTAGCCAAATTCTTGGCGGAAGGCCTTTATGGTAAACCTAAGGATGAAGGAGACTATTCAACCTATCGTAAATATAGGAAGATGAAGAATAGCGGGAAAGCAGCCCAATGGCAGCAGTTAATCAGTCAAAAGAAATTCTTGGAAATTGATTTTGACACTGTTACTGGAAAGGCGCTGGCACAGCTAGTAGGCTCTAAATTCCTCAAACATCAAGGTCTTAAAGAGAAGTATCAGAACTGGTTGAAGAACCGTAAGAAGCCCTCTAATAGCGGATTTCTACATACTCTGTTCAAACCATACGGATTGGATAAAATTGCCGAAGAGATTCCAGAATTTATGGAAACTTCTATTAATGCAAGTTTCAATGTATTTGTTGATAATGCTAAACGCAATAGAGTAGCTCCGTTGTTGGTAGTAAGAGATATAAGTCATTCTGCTAATGGTGAGATAGAGAATAGCGAAACATCTGCTTACAGTTTGGGTAAAGCATATGCTTTATATCATTCTGAATTACTTCCTACAATATTCAAGAACTCCTATGCCGTGTTAGAGGATAACATGGTTCTACGTAAGTTCAAAGGTCAGAATGTCATTGAGAAATGGAAATCTGACAAAGAAGAAGCATTATGCCAGAATCCTTCTATTATTAATATAGCAGAAATGCTGTGTAAAATGAAAGAAGATTATGGTGTGGATGAAGGAGAGTTCCCTAGAGGCTGTGTGGTAATTACTAACCATACATATTTTACCAAGTTGAACAACCAAGCATTCGTGGAATTTAAGCAAAGACTGCTTAAAGCAAATTTCAGTAAGGAATTTGTAAGAGCATTCAAAGTTATCATTTGGAGAGTTCCTTTAGCATATAAGGGAAGACCTAATGTGGCTTTGGTTCCAGGAGTGTCAAATTGCTTCTTAGTAAATGGACTTAATAATTCAACATCCTCATTTATTACTGGAGAGAAGAGGTTCCAGGTGCCTAAAACCACTAGAGACATCTTTAAGCATGCTATGAATCAAGAGTTGCTTAATATGATGATTCTAGAGAAGGATGTTGTCAAGAAGAATGCAAGCGTGCAGAAGAAGCCTGTGAAGGTCTAAGTACTTCGCGCACCGTTTATTTAATAGTTGAATTAATGTTCTGATTGGATAGAAGATAGATTTCATTATGCATGGAGAAGAGCGCATATTTGGTATAGTAATCTTTGTGCATATCTAGTAACACTAGGTGGGAATTTATTGGATGATTCCATAGGGACTGGATAGAGATATAGTTCAGTGGTAGAACAGCTAAGGTCAATCCTTAGAAGAACATCAGTTCGAATCTGGTTATCTCTACACCATTTTATTAATATGATTCTTTCAACATATGCAGTGTCATTTCTATCTCGACTCATAGTCATTATTACGAGTTAAAGTATCTGCAATTGTTGAATAACTACTAAGCTCATCGGTTCGAGAGAATATGTGAGCTTAGTTTAATACCGAGCAAACTTCTATCGTATTTAATACATATTAACTTTTACATGTGGGGAAGATTCATTACCTTTGCACTCACAATTCACAGTTAATATGGATTGTGTGATTCGGGTATGCGCCAGAGTTGGGGCAGACTGTAAATCTGCTGTCTTTCGACTTCGGTGGTTCGAATCCTACCATGCCCACTCACACTGCGATAATTAAATACAATATCTGTTGAGGTCAAACTCGACAAACCCTTCTATGGCTCGAGAGAATAGTAGAAGTAAACTGCGGGATTCGTATAATGGTTATTATAACAGCCTTCCAAGCTGAAGATGACAGTTCAATTCTGTTATCCCGCTCATTATTAATAATAGATGAGATTATGAAAGAGACATCATTTAAGGCAGGTGTTATTGGTGGAGTATTTACCTTCTTGGCATTATTTGCAACCACAAGTAAAGCATCAATTAATGAGTCTGCTGCTACTAATGGAGATTATAAAATCAACAGAGTGCAGTATGAATTTATTAACGAACTAACCATTTATAAGGTATCAGGTCCTGGTATTAAGTATGTGCTTAGAGATTCCGAGAAAGGTGGTTTATGTGTATTAAATCCATGAGTGAACACTGTCTTATTAAGAAGAATACTCCAGAACTTCGTAAGAAACTAGAGGATGCTGGGTTAAGTGTGTGTATATGTACTACATTTGAGGATGCTGATTGGCTTAGTTGCTGGGGTTCTCATATGTCATATGATGTACATGGTGTGTATCCGGATGACGTGGACGATTTGTCTAAAGAAGCCTATCTGGAGATGTATCTCAAGGAAACGAATCCGATTATATGTGAATCGGATGATGAGTTTATTAACATGTGTAAACAAATTAAAGGGAAATGATTATGCGGTAGATTACTTACAAGCCACCATAAGATAGTTGATTATTAATTAAGGCAATTTATTTATTAACTATCATGGCAACAATTTAAACAAGAAATCGCGAATTTAGTAAAAGCAGCTAAGAATATTAATGACTGCTCATCAGTTTATTACAACAGAGGAAGATTACATGCAATGTATGTAGCTTATTACATATTAAAGCATAAACTAATCGGAGAAGCTATGAATGAGTATCTAGCTAAAGTTATCAAAGAATGGAAATCACTTGAAACTCAAGGTTGGTGTGGTTATTCTAAGATGTATAGTGGAGAGAAGTATTTCCGAGAAAGAGTTGATTCACTGATTGATACATATTCTGATGAAGAGATTGTATGTGCTGATAGACCAGAAGCTTGATGCAGTAATTAGTAAGAGAATGATATACAAACGAGATTATTATGTTAGTGTAGGAGATGACCATGTAGTTATCACTAAGAACCCTAATCCTCATTTAACCACATTAGAGGATTTAAAAGACCTCAACAAGAGGTATCTTTACAGAGAAGGGCAGAAGATTCTAACTCCTTTTGGCATCGAAACCATTAAGGAGATTATTAGAACTCATAGCAAGCAACGTGGCTACGAATGGTTAATCCTTGTAGAAGAGAATGGAAACCAATATACTCCATTTGAACTAAATGGCATAGTAGTCAAGGAACTTACACTTGAACAGTGGAATCAAATTATCGAATAGTTGATGAGTTGTGGGTAATCTCGTAAAACCCTCTGTCGCCCCATTACTTCAGTGGTAGAAGAGCAAATTCTAAACTTGTATGGCGTTGGTTCGAGTCCAACATGGGGCACTTGCGGTGGTGGAGCAATGGTAGCTTACTGGGCTCATAACCCAGAGACGACGTTCGAATCGTCCGACCGCAACTACAGTCATTTGCATTTTCAGAATGCTAAGAAGACAAACAGCAATTTCCTGTATGTTGGCATAAGTAAATGAATCTATTGTCTTCTGATGATGGGTGTATAACTCAGGTGGTAGAGTAACACGCTGATAACGTGTAAGTCCTTGGTTCAAGTACACCCACAATACAACAATTTTCAATAGCTTTGAATAAGAAGTCTTACAGCACGAAAGAAAGTGTTTCATATTTTATGATTTTAATTAAACTAAGAGACTTCTGTAGTTATGGGTGTAATTCAGTAGGTAGAATGCTAGGTTTGGGAACTAAACTTTAGAGTATAACATATGGATTATACAAAATCTAAAGGTAACATTACAGAACTAACCTGCCTTATGG
>QWCH01000600.1_pt1 | contig 119200 bp, 97 predicted proteins | sample 1972671 | NCBI WGS metagenome assembly QWCH01 (sample SAMN09866713, study PRJNA288562) | Human gut metagenome isolate term3_stool, whole genome shotgun sequencing... | isolation source: gut | host: Homo sapiens | place: USA: California
AATCTAGGGGATATCCCTTTCGTCCTCGGTTACTTTTTTCTGGTTTCATTGCTGTTGGGGTTGGCTCCCCAACTGTGTACTATTTCAGGAGAGGACAATCAAAAAAAAAGTCCGAAGAATTTGGCCATTTCCTAGGTAGCAAATGGGCAAATTTCTAGGTAGGAATTGAAACGAGTTCACTTTTATCATGTGCCGACCGCTGATCTAGGTGGTGGCGAAGGGGAATAACAAAAGGAAGGCCCGCCTCATGAGGTCGTGTGACCTTTGAGGCGAGCCTTCCTTTTTGTTGCTTATATCTGTTAGGAGGCTATAGGGAGCGCTCCTGAGATAATCTTTTCGATAGAGCTGCTACACGAGCTGCTCTGTGTGGTGCTTGTTACTTAGCGGGTGCAGTCTCAGTCTCGGAGGCCTTCTCTTCGTCGAGCTTCTTAGCGCGGTAGCTAGCGTCAGATCCTGTCTGACGGCTCTGCGCCTCGATCTCGTCATGCTCCTTCTGCGACATTACGAGGAGCTTGTCATACTCGGGCAGACCTGTACCAGCAGGGATGAGGTGACCGCAGATGACGTTCTCCTTGATGCCCTCGAGCTTGTCAGCCTTGCCCGAGATGGCCGCATCGTTGAGTACCTTGGAGGTCTCCTGGAAGGAAGCTGCCGAGATGAAGCCTCGCGTCTGTAGCGCAGCCTTTGTGATACCCTGTAGGATCTGATTGGTCGTAGCAGGCATAGCATCACGAGCCACGGCGGGCTTGAGGTCACGACGCTTGAGGGAGCTATTCTCATCGCGAAGCTTACGGCTTGAGATGATCTGTCCAGGCTTCATGGTGGTGGAGTCACCAGCGTCGGTGATCACCTTCATACCCCAAAGCTTGTCGTTCTCCTCGGTAGCATCGTTCTTGTCTACAATCTGCTGAGGCATCAGGAGGGTATCTCCTGGGTCGATGACCTGTACCTTGCGCATCATCTGGCGGACGATCACCTCAAAGTGCTTATCATTGATCTTCACACCTTGTAGACGATAGACGTCCTGAACCTCGTTGACGATGTACTCCTGTACGGCCGTGGGGCCCTGGATGGCGAGGATGTCGGCTGGCGTGACAGCACCCTCGGAGAGGGGCATACCTGCACGTACATAGTCGCCAGGCTGTACGAGGATCTGCTTCGTAAGTGGTACGAAGTACTTGCGGATCTCGCCCAGACGAGAGGTGATGGAGATCTCCTGATTACCACGCTTGACACCAGCGAAGTCGATGGTACCGTCGATCTCTGCTACGACAGCAGGGCTCGATGGATTGCGCGCCTCAAAGAGCTCCTGAACACGAGGCAGACCACCCGTAATATCACCTGCACCAGAGATGGCGCGAGGTGTCTTGGTGATGATGTCGCCCTGAGTGATCATATCGCCATCCTCCTTGACGAGGTGAGCGCCGACGGGGAGGTTGTACGAGCGAAGTACGTTGCCCTTGTCGTCCAATATCTGAGCCGTCGGGATAAGATTGTTCTTGACACCCTGCTTGCGGATGATGACTATCTCCTTGTGTGAAGCACTCTCGTCAGTCTCGTACTCGAAGGTAACCTTCTCAACAAGGTTCTCGAAGACTAGACGACCAGAGAACTCGGAGATGAGAGCCGTATTGTGTGGGTCAAAGTTGAGCAGTGTATCGTCCTTGCTGACGGTAGCCCCGTTGGCAAAGAAGATGATGCTGGCATAGGGTACCAGCTCGTGCTGTAGTATGACGCCAGTCTTGGGGTCTAGGATGCGTAGCTCAGCGGTACGGTTGACCACGATGTGTGCGGGTCGCATATTGCCATCTCGTCCAGCACGCTCTACGTCTACGTAGCGGATGTCTGAGTACTCGACGGTTCCAGAGAATCGGGCACGTACGGTGGCATCGGTCTCTTGGTTGCTCGCCGTACCACCAGCGTGGAAGGTACGTAGCGTAAGCTGCGTACCAGGCTCACCAATAGCTTGAGCAGCAATGACTCCGACCACCTCGCCGCGCTGTACGAGCTTGTTGGTGGCGAGGTTGCGGCCGTAGCACTTGGCGCAGACGCCGTTTTTCGTTTCGCAGGTGAGCACGGAGCGTACCTCGACGGTCTCGATGCCTGCTGCGGTAATGGCTGCCACGGCTGCCTCGTTGATCTCGTCACCAGCATGTACGATGTACTCGCCCGTCTCGGGGTGCTTGATATCATGTACGGATGTACGACCGAGGATGCGCTCTCCTAGGGTGGCGACGACGGTACTATTCTTCATCACGTCAGACATCTCGATGCCTCGCAGTGTGCCGCAGTCCTCCTCAGAGATGACGACATCGTGCGATACGTCTACGAGACGACGGGTCAGGTAACCCGCATCTGCCGTCTTAAGAGCGGTATCGGCTAGACCCTTACGAGCACCGTGTGAGGAGATAAAGTACTCCAGCACGGAGAGGCCCTCCTTAAAGTTGGAGAGGATAGGGTTCTCAATGACCTGACCACCACCGGAACCACTCTTCTGAGGCTTAGCCATCAGACCACGGATACCGGCGAGCTGACGAATCTGCTCCTTCGAACCACGAGCTCCTGAGTCCATCATCATGAAGATGTTGTTGAAGCCATCATCGTCCTGAGCTAGCTGTCTCATCAGTGAAGCGGTAATCTTGTTTGACACATTACTCCAGGTATCGATGATCTGGTTGTAGCGCTCTGTATTGGTGATAAAGCCCTCGTTGTACTGTGCGAAGATCTCCTCGACGCGCTCATTGCCCTCAGCGACGAGTTGCTCCTTGTCCTTAGGGATGACGACGTCTTGTAGACGGAAGGAGAGACCGCCCTTGAATGCCATGTGGTATCCGAGGTTCTTGATCTTGTCTAGGAACTGTGCGGTCTTGGCAAAGCCACACACCTTGATCACGTTGGAGATGATGGAGCGGAGTGCGCCCTTGCCGAGGGTTTCGTTGATGTAGCCGACTTCGGTGGGTACGTTTTCATTGACCATGATACGACCCATCGAGGTCTCGATGATCTTTCTGACTAGCTGTCCGTCCTCGAGGACGTTGTCAATGAGGACATTGATCGGTGCGTGGATGTCTAGCTTGCCCTCGTTGTATGCGATGCGAGCCTCCTCGACACCATAGAAAGTGTGTCCGCTACCCTTAGATCCCTTGCGGATCTTGGTAATATAGTAGAGTCCCAAGACCATGTCCTGTGAGGGGACGGTGATAGGAGCACCGTTGGCGGGGTTGAGGATATTGTGTGAGGCGAGCATGAGTAGCTGAGCCTCGAGAATAGCCTCATTGCCTAGAGGAAGGTGCACAGCCATCTGGTCACCGTCGAAGTCGGCGTTGAATGCGGTACAAGCCAAGGGGTGTAGCTGGATGGCCTTGCCCTCGATCATCTTGGGCTGGAAGGCTTGTATACCTAGACGGTGTAGTGTAGGAGCACGGTTGAGCAGTACGGGGTGTCCCTTCATGACGTTCTCTAGGATCTCCCAGATGACGTTGTCACGACGGTCTACGATACGCTTGGCGCTCTTGACGGTCTTGACGACACCACGCTCGATGAGCTTGCGAATGATAAAGGGCTTGTAGAGCTCGGCTGCCATATCCTTAGGTAGTCCGCACTCGTGCATCTGTAGCTCAGGGCCGACGACGATGACGGAACGTGCGGAGTAGTCTACACGCTTACCGAGTAGGTTTTGACGGAAGCGACCGGGCTTACCCTTGAGGCTGTCTGAGAGAGACTTGAGGGGACGGTTGTTTTCGCCCTTGAAAGCACTTGACTTGCGAGAGTTGTCGAGTAGTGAGTCAACGGCCTCCTGGAGCATGCGCTTCTCATTGCGAATGATCACCTCGGGGACGCTCTGCTCTAGAAGTCGCTTGAGGCGGTTGTTACGCAGGATGACACGACGATAGAGCTCGTTGAGATCGCTTGTAGCAAAGCGACCACCATCGAGCGGTACGAGTGGACGTAGATCGGGTGGAATGACTGGTACCACTTTGAGGATCATCCACTCGGGACGATTGATATCCTTGGAAGCACGGAAGGACTCGACGACGTTGAGACGCTTGAGTGCGTCTAGACGACGCTGCTGTGAGGTCTCTGACTGTGCCCTGTCACGGAGCTCGTAGGAGAGGCTGTCTAGATCGAGGTTGGAGAGCATCTCGTAGAGAGCCTCTGCACCGATCTTTGCGACAAACTTGTCTGGGTCACTCTCGGGTAGGTCGTAGTTGTCTGGGTGGCTCTGATCGATCTCGTCTAGCTTGGCCTGATACTCCTCCTCGGTGAGGATCGTATTGACCTCTAGATCAGAGACACCGCTCTGCAGTACGATATACTTCTCGTAGTAGATGATCGCCTCGAGGTCTTTCGACTTGAGATTGAGCAGCGAGGCGAGCTTGTTGGGTAGACTACGGAAGTACCAAATATGTGCAACGGGTACGGCGAGCTTGATGTGTCCAGTCCGCTCACGACGTACTTTCTTCTCCGTAACCTCTACACCGCATCGGTCGCAGATGGTGCCACGGAAACGTATGCGCTTGAACTTACCACAGTTACACTCGTAATCTTTGACTGGGCCGAAGATTCTCTCGCAAAAGAGTCCGTCACGTACTGGCTTGTATGTTTTATAGTCAAGAGTATTCGGATTCGTAACCTCTCCATGTGAGGCCGCTAGGATCTCCTCTGGGGATGCTAGGGAGAGCCTAATGGATGAAAAGGTGGTCTTGCTCTTAGGGGCTGTCTTGTATGCCATAACTTAAGTCTGACTATATATAGTGTGTAAGGATAGGGGAGGGATTACTCAATATGTACGCTGAGGGCTAGACCCTTGAGCTCATTGAGTAGCACGTTGAGAGACTCGGGGAGACCAGGCGTGGGCATATTGTCGCCACGCACGATCGCCTCGTAAGCCTTAGAGCGACCTACGACGTCATCACTCTTGATGGTGAGAATCTCCTGAAGGACGTGTGCCGCACCGAAGGCCTCGAGTGCCCACACCTCCATCTCTCCGAAGCGCTGACCTCCGAAGTTGGACTTACCACCGAGAGGTTGCTGCGTGATCAGTGAGTACGGACCGATAGAACGGGCGTGCATCTTGTCATCGACCATGTGACCGAGCTTGAGGAAGTAGGTGACACCTACGGTCGCCTCCTGATCAAAAGGCTCGCCAGTACCTCCATCGAAGAGCTTCATCTGACCACCACGTGGTAGACCAGCCTTGTCGGTCCACTCGTTGAGGTCATCGAGTGTAGCTCCATCGAAGATAGGAGTGGCAAACTTGACTCCGAGCTTACGTCCAGCCCATGCTAGGACGGCCTCAAAGATCTGTCCCAGGTTCATACGTGAAGGCACACCCAGCGGGTTAAGACAGATGTCTACTGGCGTACCGTCTGGCAGGTAAGGCATGTCCTCACGACGTACGATCTTGGAGACGATACCCTTATTACCATGTCGTCCAGCCATCTTATCACCGACCTGTATCTTGCGCTTCTTAGCGATCAGGATCTTTGCGGTCTGAATGATGCCTGAGGGCAACTCATCACCGAGTGTCTCATCGAGCTTGCGCCTATTGACCTCTGCAACGGTGACCTTGTCCTTCTTAATATAGTTAGCGATCGTCTGCTTGACAAGCTGATTGGTGTGCTCGTCCTTGGTCCAGTCGGACATCCTCAAGTCATTATAGTCTAGCTCGAGGAGCAGAGACTTGGTGATGCGTGTGCCTGCCTTGACCTTGACGACACCGATGTAGTCGACGAAGTCTGTCGCCGTGGTCTTATGCTTCTTGAGAATGACCTGAAGCTTGGAGACGAGCTCCTCCTTGAGTGCTGTCTGTAGCTTGGAGAGCTCCTCCTCGTAGCGCTGATTGATCTTGCGTGTGGCTGCTATACCGCCCTTACGATTGGCGCGTGAGTAAAGCTTCGTATCGATGACGACACCCTTGAGCGAGGGCGAAGCCTTGAGCGAAGCGTCCTTGACATCACCAGCCTTATCGCCAAAGATGGCTAGGAGTAGCTTCTCCTCAGGGGTGGGGTCGGACTCGCCCTTTGGCGTGATCTTACCTACTAGGATGTCGCCAGGAACAATGCGAGCACCGACACGGACGATACCGTTGGCGTCAAGATCTTTCGTAGCCTCCTCGCTTACGTTGGGGATGTCTGCTGTAAACTCCTCCATGCCTCGCTTTGTCTCACGAACGTCTAGTGAGTACTCGTCGACGTGTACAGAGGTGAAGAGATCCTCAGCGACGACACGCTCGTTGAGCACGATCGCATCCTCGTAGTTGTACCCCTTCCAAGGCATGTAAGCAGCCAGAATGTTACGTCCGAGAGCTAGCTCTCCATCTTGTGTGGAGAAGCCCTCGGTGAGTATCTGACCCTTAGTGACGCGGTCGCCCTTGCGACATACGGGGCTCAGATCTATTGTTGTAGACTGGTTGGTCTTGCGATACTTGGGAAGCTTGTAAGTAACCTCTGAGGGCTCGAAGCTGACGAGCTCCTCCTCCTCAGTGCGATCGTAGTTGACCACAATCTTGGTAGCGTCTACATAGACGACGACGCCATCGCCCTCAGCCTCTACTTGGGTACGAGAGTCTGAGACTAGTCTGCGCTCGATGCCGGTGCCTACGATAGGAGCCTCGGGCGTTAGTAGAGGTACTGCTTGGCGCATCATGTTTGATCCCATGAGAGCACGGTTAGCATCGTCGTGCTCGAGGAATGGGATGAGTGACGCCGCAATCGAAGCAATCTGCGTCGGAGAGACGTCCATCAGATCGACTTCTGATGGCTCTACTACGGGGAAGTCTGCTCCATAACGTGCCTTGACACGAGAGCGGACGAAGTGTCCGTCTTTGTCTAGAGGAGCATTACCCTGAGCGACTGTCTTGTCCTCCTCTTCCTCAGCGGTATAGTAAGCTAGCTTGGAGCCTTTGAAGCTGACGGTGCCTTTCTCGACATTGCGATAAGGGGTCGTGATGAAGCCTAGCTCATTGATCTTAGCGTAGACGCAGAGAGAGGAGATAAGTCCGATGTTTGGTCCCTCAGGAGTCTCGATAGGACAGAGGCGACCATAATGGGTGTAGTGTACGTCTCGCACCTCAAAGCCTGCACGGTCTCGTGTCAGACCACCTGGGCCTAGTGCCGACAGACGACGCTTGTGCGTAATCTCAGAGAGTGGATTCTGCTGATCCATAAACTGTGAGAGCGCGTTGGTCCCGAAGAAACTGTTGACAACCGACGCAATAGTCTTGGAGTTGACTAGATCAACGGGCGTAAAGACCTCGCTGTCACGAACGTTCATGCGCTCCTTGACCGTGCGGGCCATACGGCTCAGACCTATGCTAAACTGGTTGTAGAGCTGCTCTCCGACGGTCCGGACACGACGGTTCGAGAGGTGATCGATATCATCGACAGGAGCCTTACCATTGACGAGCTTGATCAGGTGGCGTATGATAGCAACGATGTCCTCTGCCGTGAGGATTCTGATGTCGGGATCAATGTCTAGTCCGAGCTTGCTATTGATCTTGTAGCGCCCTACATCGCCGAGGTCGTAGCGCTTCTCCGAGAAGAAGATGTTGTTGAAGATCTCCTTGGCACTCTGATCATCGGGTGGTGTAGAGTTGCGTAGGAGGTTGTAGATGAAGTTGTAAGCAGCCTGCTCAGAGTTGGCTGAGTCACGCTTGAGCGTGTTGAAGATAATCGAGTAGTCCATGACCTCTTGGTCTGAAGACTCCTCATCAGATGTGGATAGGTCACGACGTAGTAGTATGGTCTCGATACCATTCTCAAGGATGACCTGAGCGTTCTCCTCGTCTAGTATCGCATTTTGCTCTACGAGTGTGTTGTATCGAGCGAAGGTCTCAGTCTCTCCAGTCTCCTCCTCGCTCTCCTCATCGTAGTACTTTAAGATGACGGAGGCGGCTAGCTGTCGTCCATAGTTAGCCTGTAGATTCTCTAGCGTGACAGGAACTTCCTCGGCGATACCAAAGAGATCGAGTATGTCCTTGTCCGTCTCATAGCCGATGGCACGTAGGAGCGTTGTGATGGGGAGCTTCTTCTTACGATCGATGTAAGCGTATAGCTCGTTGTTCGTATCAGTAGCGAACTCAATCCAAGACCCCTTGAATGGGATGATACGAGCCGAGTAAAGTCTCGTCCCGTTGTTGTGTAGGCTGGATCCAAAGAAGACGCCTGGAGAGCGGTGTAGCTGAGATACGACTACTCTCTCTGCGCCATTGATGACGAATGTCCCTGCGGGTGTCATATAGGGGATAGACCCTAGGAAGACATCCTGTACGGTGGACTCGAAGTCTTCGTGCTCGGGATCTTCGCAGGTTAGCTTGAGCTTAGCCCTTAGGGGGACACTGTAGGTGAGACCACGACGCAGGCACTCCTCTATAGAGTATTTGGGAGGATCGACGAAGTAGTCTTCAAACAGAAGCTTGAAGTTGTTACGAGTGTCTTCGATGGGGAAGTTCTCAGAGAAGACTTTAAATAATCCCTCGTTCTTTCTACTCTCGGCCGGAGTATCGAGTTGAAAGAAATCCTGAAAAGATTTGAGCTGCACCTCCAAGAAGTCAGGGTACTCCATTGGATGAGCGATAGATGCGAAGCTCTTTCTAGTATTAGTTGGTTTGGATGCCATCGTATGCTTCAGAGAGAAATGGTAAATGTAGGGAAGAGGAGCGGCTCTCATGAGAGAGGCGGATAGAGTAGGGGCTCACCCAAGGGGTAAGCTACTACTCAAAGGTAGAGCTAGTGAGTCTAGCTCTAGAGGCTTGTATCTGATCCTATCTGACAGTCCAAGACACCTCCTCAGCGTATAAGCAAAGTGTCACACCGTATGGCGACAGCTTCGTCTGTGAGTGGTGCCTCTAGAGAGCAAAAGATGCGAAAAGGCTAAGAACTCCCCCCATACGTATCGAGGGGGGAATCCTTAACCAATATGACCTGTGTCAGACAGGTGTCAAGCGGGTTTACTTTAGTTCAACCTCAGCACCAGCCTCCTCAAGAGCAGCCTTGAGAGCCTCAGCTGTAGCCTTGTCGACACCCTCCTTGATGTTAGTAGGTGCTGCATCAACAAGCTCCTTAGCCTCCTTGAGGCCAAGACCTGCGTGCTCCTTGACAGCCTTAACGACTGCAAGCTTAGCAGAGCCAAAGCTCTTGAGTACAACGTCAAAAGAGGTCTTCTCCTCTGCCTCTGCTGCAGCACCAGCTGCAGGACCTGCTACAGCAACTGCTGCAGCTGCAGGCTCGATACCATACTCCTCCTTGAGGAGCTCCTTGAGCTCGCTTACTTCCTTTACTGTGAGATTAACAAGAGTCTCTGCAATAGCCTTTATATCTGCCATGTCTGTATTGATGTTTGTTTGTTTCTAATTGAAGTGAATGCTTAGATATTTATTGCCTCTCGGCTAGGGTATCTAAGACCCCATGGATAGTGCCAGCTGCTGAGTCAAGCTGCCCGAGTACACCCTGGATTGGGCCCTCAAGCATAGCAACGATATCAGCAATGAGCTCCTCGCGACTCTTAATATTGACGAGAGCCTCGAGTTGGTCAGCTCCGATGTAAAAGCCCTCCTGTACGTACGCAGCCTTTAGGTCTGGACGTCCGAGTTCCTTATTGTCAGAGCGGAAAGCCTTGATCGCTTTAGCAGGAGCATTAGCAACCTCTGAGAACATGACGGCCGTATTGCCCTTGAGAGACTCATAGAGCTCTGCGAAGTCGACAGAGTCGATCTCGCTGAGGGCGCGACGCATCAGTGTGTTCTTGACTACGACCATCTTGACGCCACTCTTGTTGCAGAGACGGCGTAGCTCGCTCGTCTTCTCAGCATTGAGAGCCTCAATGTTGGTCAAGTAGAAGTTGGGGTAACTCTCTATATATGCGTGCAACTGCTCGATGACAGTTGACTTCGTTTCCTTTTTCATAGAATTGTGCTTCTTAGTTGGTGAGACGTTATTCTACTACGGATACGACTGACTTAGGATCGATCTTGATCCCTGCACTCATTGTTGTAGAGAGGTAGATGCTCTTGATATAAGTTCCCTTAGCAGAGGAGGGCTTCAGGCGTAGCACCGTATCGATGAACTCCTTAGCGTTTTCTCTGATTTGCTGAGGGTCAAAAGAGATCTTACCCACAGAGGTATGTATGATACCTGCCTTGTCCACCTTGAAGTCGATCTTACCAGCCTTAACCTCCTTGATAGCAGCACCGAGATCGTTTGTCACGGTTCCACTCTTGGGGTTAGGCATCAGACCGCGAGGTCCTAGTACACGACCCAAAGCTCCGATCTTGCCCATGACGCTAGGCATGGTGATGATCACATCAATGTCTGTCCATCCAGACTTGATCTTGTTGATGTACTCATCGAGGCCGACATAGTCAGCCCCAGCCTCTTGCGCCTCTGCCTCCTTGTCTGGAGTACAGAGTGCTAGGACACGTACCTCCTTACCGATACCGTGAGGCAGTGAGACGGTGCCACGCACCATCTGATTAGCCTTGCGAGGATCGACACCCAGACGAATGTCTATGTCCACTGAGGCATCAAACTTTGTGAAGGAGATCTCCTTCAGGAGCTTGGAAGCCTCATCTAGTGAATAGGACTTGCCTGCTTCGACCTTACTCGCAGCTATCTTCTGATTTTTTGTTAGTTTACTCATTTCAGTTGATTGCGATTAGAGATTCTCAGGTTTCGTACCCGTCACACTAATCCCCATACTACGAGCTGTACCAGCGACCATCTTCATGGCCGACTCGACAGTAAAGCAGTTGAGGTCAGACATCTTATCTTCTGCTATAGTCCGTACTTGATCCCAAGTGACTTTAGCGACTTTGATTCGGTTGGGTTCTGCTGAGCCACCCTTTGCCTTGCTAGCCTCTAGTAGCTGGATGGCTACGGGAGGAGTCTTGACGATGAAGTCAAAGGACTTGTCAGCATAGTAGGTTATCACGACTGGCAATACCTTACCAGCGCGATCCTGAGTCCTGGCATTAAATTGCTTACAAAACTCCATGATGTTGATACCCTTAGCACCAAGTGCTGGGCCCACAGGAGGCGAGGGGTTAGCGGCCCCTCCTTTGATTTGCAGCTTAAGCTGCCCTGCAACTTCTTTTGCCATTTTGTTATTCGATTATATTATAAACAGATACACACGGAGTCATCACTGCATCTAGGGTAGCATCCTTGTGGCAGCTGGTGGAGAGGGGAAAGGTCTTTAAGTTGGAAGCTAGACCATATCTCTACGCTGTCCGAGAGTTAGCGCTACACCTATGCGAGCAACTATGAGTCGGCATGCTCGATCCGTAACAATCTCCTATTCCTTCTCGACCTGTGTGTAATCAAGCTCCAGTGGAGTCTTTCTTCCGAAGATCTTCACCATCACCTTGAGCTTTCTCTTATCACTCTTGACCTCATCGATGGTTGCTGAGAAGTCTGAGAACGGACCATCTATGATCCGCACAGACTCACCGACGCTATACTCAATGTCAAAGCGTCCTGCGCCCTCTGCATCGCGGTCTGCCTGTCCCAAGAGATCCTGCACTTCTTGAGCGCGTAGAGGCTCGGGGGCTAGCTGACCATCGATCATACGAGAGGTCAAAAAACCTATTACATTAGGTATCGTGCATAGCGTGTGCTCTGTGTCTCCCACGAGAGCTGCCTCCACTAGCACATAGCCTGGCATGTAGGGGCGCTCTTTGACCACCTTCTTGCCATTGCGCTGCGAGACCACCTGCTCGGTGGGTACTAGGACACGTCGTACGTACGAACCTAAAGTGCCATTGGACTTTGCCGCTTCTATATACTCACAGACTTTCTTTTCCTGTCCACTGAGGACACGAAGGACGTAAAATCTCATGGGTTGTGAATCTTGACTCATGTCGTTGTTTTAGATTAGATTCGATTATAGAATACGGCTGATCCGTTTGATACTACTTGATATAGCCCTTACAAGATGAGAGACAAACGATGTCGCAATAAGACAACTTCAAAAGTTATGTCTAGAGCGCTTGACCCTAGACTCTGTCTATCTCTCGGGGCTTGTACAAATGTGTGGATGCTCTTTAGAGCTTGATGTCCAGTCTATGCTAGACCGTATACAAGCTGCATCAGCTGCTGGAAGACAAAGTCTACCCCTGCGACAAAGATGGCAATAATCACTGATGCGATCATGACGACCACGGTGCTATTGATCAGTTCGCTACGAGTGGGCCAGCTAACCTTGTGTACTAACTCATTGTAGCAGTTCTTGATGTATGAACCTGTACGCTTGAAAAATTTCATAAGAGCATCTTATAGTTTGCACGGGTTGAGAGGCTCGAACTCCCGACACCAGGTTTTGGAGACCTGTGCTCTACCAACTGAGCTAAACCCGTATGTTTGTATCGTCTCGTGCACCTGTCTAGCGACTGGATGTGCCAGAGATGATGACTGTCTAGGTTAAAAACTCCTCGGAACTCCCCCTCCCACTATGAGCGTTGCATCGATTAGGAGATGCTTCTATAGTTAGTGGGGGAGGGAGTTAGGAGAAGTCTAGTTGCTGTCTAGTCTCTGATGCACTCCGTGTGCGTCAGAGGCTAGATCAGCGGAGAGAATTAGTCCTCTAGTGAGGTGATCTGACCAGCACCGACCGTACGACCACCCTCGCGGATAGCGAAGCGTAGACCTACGCTACAAGCTACTGGAGAGATGAGCTTGACGTCGATGGTGACGTTATCACCAGGCATAACCATATCGATACCCTCTGGTAGTGTGATCTCACCAGTTACGTCTAGCGTACGGATGTAGAACTGAGGACGATACTTGTTGTGGAATGGTGTGTGACGACCACCCTCTTCCTTCTTCAGGATATAGACCTCAGCCTTGAAGTGATCGTGAGGCTTAACCTGACCTGGGTGTGCTAGGACCATACCGCGCTTGATCTCGTCCTTGTCGATACCACGGAGTAGAAGACCTACGTTATCACCTGCCTCACCCTCATCAAGGATCTTGCGGAACATCTCCACGCCAGTTACGACGCTCTTCTTGCCCTCAGCTCCTAGACCGATGATCTGGACTTCGTCGTTGACCTTAACGACACCAGTCTCGATACGACCCGTAGCCACTGTACCACGACCTGTGATAGAGAATACGTCCTCTACAGGCATTAGGAAGGGCTTGTCGATGTCGCGCTCAGGTAGTGGAATCCACTCATCTACAGCCTGCATGAGCTCCATGATCTTCTCGCACCACTTGGGCTCGCCATTGAGAGCACCAAGAGCAGAGCCACGGATGACAGGCGTATTGTCGCCGTCGAACTCATAGAAGCTTAGTAGCTCACGCATATCCATCTCTACGAGCTCAAGCATCTCCTCGTCATCAACAAGGTCGCACTTGTTCATAAAGACAACTAGACGAGGTACGTTGACCTGACGTGCTAGTAGGATGTGCTCACGAGTCTGAGGCATAGGACCGTCAGTTGCGGCAACTACGATGATAGCACCGTCCATCTGAGCAGCACCAGTAACCATGTTCTTGACATAGTCGGCGTGGCCCGGGCAGTCTACGTGTGCGTAGTGACGATTTGCGGTCTCGTACTCAACGTGTGAAGAGTTGATGGTGATACCACGCTCCTTCTCCTCAGGTGCGTTGTCGATAGAGTCGAATGAGCGAGCCTCTGTGAAGCCTGCGTCAGCCAATACCTTGGTAATAGCAGCTGTAAGAGTTGTCTTACCGTGGTCTACGTGACCGATGGTACCAATGTTGACGTGTGGTTTCGTCCTTTGAAAATGTTCTTTAGCCATAACCTTGTTCTTATGTTTGTCTTAGTCTTATTTCGTCGCAAGAGCAACCCCCCGCCACAGTCTCAGTGAACTGTGGGTTTGGCGCTGCTACATTATTATTTTAGAGCCGATGCCGGGATTTGAACCCGGGACCTCTTCCTTACCAAGGAAGTGCTCTACCACTGAGCTACATAGGCGTGTTGTTGTGTGGGCAGTGATGGATTCGAACCACCGTAGGCTTACGCCAGCTGAGTTACAGTCAGCCCCATTTGGCCACTCTGGTAACTGCCCTTTTGAGTCCTTTACTCGCACTGCCATCCTCTTTGAGAGCCCTCGGACGGGTAGATGGCATCACAAACTGGGTGCAAATATACGAACTATTTTGGAAACACCAAAACTTTTGGGCGGATTATCTTCTCCGAAGTGACTCCTCCGTGTGGGGCATCGGTAACTGAAGAGAGGCGTAGATAGTGGATGGCGTGGCCCTCACCACGCACAGACTAACCTCTAACCACCGAAAACTAGCCGTAGTCCACTATCTACTTACTCACTTCTCTACTTATTTGTTTTCCTTGGCGCGATCTATCTGACGCTTGAGTGCATCGATAGCCTCATCGATAGCCTCCTCAAAAGTGGTAGCCCCCTTCTCTGCGTAGTGGTCGTACCCTGGGACAAAAAGGCGGATGGCGGCTATCTTACCACGCGTAGCATCAGACTTGTCTAGTCGTAGGGTTATCTCAGCCTTGCTAATGGTATCGTCAAAACGAGCAAGACGATCGATCTTCTTCTTTGCAAAATCTTTGAGTGCCTCGTTGGCATCAAACTGTAGAGACTGGATGTGTACGTTAATCATAGATGATACTTGACTTTGTGCTCTAGGGTGAGCGTGATACAATTGTTTGAGCTGCTCGAAGGAGGTGTGGGTGTATCTTGTGGTTGTCTCTAGATTGCTATGGCCTAAGAGCTCTTTGATGGAGGTGATAGGGGCTCCAGCATTGAGCATCTCAGTAGCAAAGGAGTGTCTCAGCGTGTGTGCTCCTCTGCGTGGCAGTCCAGGCACTACGCTGAGTGCTTTGTGTACCACTTGATAGACGTCAGCTCCTGAGAGCGGTCTGCACTTCAAAGTAACAAAAAAATATTGAGATACGCCAACCTTCCGGTCCCGCAAGGTGAGATAATCTTGCATTTTATCTCTAAGGTCTGTGCCGAAGGGCACTATTCGCTCCTTGCGCCCCTTGCCTACGACACGTAGCGACATGGCAGTGAGATCTACCTGCTGAGTCTCTAGGCTAGCCACCTCGGCACGACGCAGGCCTGTCTGGTAGATGGTCTCTATGATGAGCCGGTCGCGCACGGAGAGGAAGTTGTCTGGTTCTGCGGGGATCGTTGCAAGAGCCTCTTCGATCTGGGCCTGCGTGAGGAAGGAAGGGAGCGTGTGCTCTCGCTTAGGTCCCTTCAGGTAGCGTGTGGGGTTGCTGGTGACGAGTCCTCGTAGCTGGAGATACTTATAGTATGAGCGCACAGCACTTAGATTCTTATTGACCGTCGTGCTGGTTAGTTCATCGTCCATCTGCTGCATGATCCAGTTACGTACGAGGTCTCGGTCCGCATCACTGGGTGTCCACTCATCGGTAGCCAGCTCTAGGGCACTCTCCATATAGGACTCGATGGCAGGGCGGTAGGTGGTGAGCGTGAGCGGAGAGGCGTTGCGCTCTAGTCGCAGGTACTCCATAAAGGCGTCTAGCGTCTGTTCCAGTTCTTCGGTCAGCATGATATGCTCGATATGTATAATGTGTCAAGCATTCTGCCCGAGCGTCTTGAGAGCTCTAGGCAAGCATACATTATTAAGTGGTCTTACAGAAAGGGTCGTGGACGGCCACCGCCATCACGTAGGAATTGGATCTCGACACCTGGCGCCGTGCCGCTGACCCCCCTGATGCGCTCTGTGAAGGGGTCGTACTCGATCCTAATGTTGCCGATCTCGGTGATGAGGTTGGAGAGGAGGTCGTATCTGATGCTGTAGTCTCCGATCCTTCTGACACGCTCCGAAAGGAGTTCGTAGTCTATCTTGCAGGTACCGACTTGCTCGAGTCGCTCCGAGAGGAGCTGATATCTAAACTGGTAGGGGCCGAATTGGCGCACACGGTCGGAGAGCGGTTCGTACTCTACTCGCCATCCGTAGGGGATCTGGTAGATGCCTTCACGGTAGGAGTAGACGAGCTGTCCTCGTGTGTTGTAGATGAAAAGGTCCTCTAGCTGACCCTCCCTGAGTACAAAGAGTAGCTGCCTGTTGAGTAGTATACCGACACGCTTGCCCGAAGCCCCCGCACCGATAGTTGCTGAGGCTCCTGGGTGGGGGTTGGGGACGGGGCGACTGCTGAGATACTCCCAGGTGCCATTGGGATAGAGTATGACTTCGTCCCCATCGCTGGTGATGGCGCGCACCTGCGCCGTCGCATAGACTGTCCCTAGGAGTAGCAGGAGCGGTAGTAGGATGGCTCTTATAGTAAAGTGTTGCATAGTCGTAGCGCTCTAGATGTCATACGCAAAGGTAGCAAAATAGAATCAACGGGCATGGCGAACGTACTGTAACCAGCCGTCTAGAAGTTGCACATGACGATAATTAGGAAATAGGCATTTCGCAGTGGCTACGGATCCTCTCTGATTACACTTACCTCCCGAGGGTGAATTCCCTACCTAGGAATTTGCCAAATAAGTACCTAGAAGATTGCCCAATTCCTAGGTAGGAAATAAAAAATTCTTCGGAGGAATCAAATGAAACTTCGGAGGAATCAAAAAATAAGTCCGAAGAATTTGCCCATTTCTAGGTACTTATTGGGCAAATTTCTAGGTAGGAATTTTGCTATTTCCTAGGTAAGAAATGAAACGCACTCATTTTATCATGCATTAGCTCTCTATTTAGTACGATAGTATTTGTATATTGAAATAGTTTAGTATATTTGCGTCGTTATTCATGTCAAACCAGTGTACAATCATATGAACATCTCTACGCAACCATCAAGTTTGCAGCCTAAGCTTGCCTGGAGGCAGTCTCTGCTCTCCTTTCTTCTTGTCTTATGCTTGATGCCTCTAGGACACGCATTTATGATCCTTATGGAGCTCCTGATAGCGCCTGCCGTACTGCCTTATAGTGCTTTCGGGCTAGGGCTACTAGGACTAGTGATCGCCGTGTGTGGCGTCTTTGCTAAGAAAGATACCCCTCAGACGCTCTGCGGGCTCATCGGGGGGCTACTTCTGTGGACTGGGTGGGTCGAGTTCCTCTTCATGTACTACGCTCAGCGCTTTGGCGCACACCCAGAGATACTCAATGGGGTCGTAACCACTACGACGACCTATGTGCAGGGGATGGCAGTAAATCCCGTCTTGTCTATCGACGGCGTACCTGTACAGCATATGCATGATATCAAGGATATCGTCATGACCAGACCTGAGTACCTATTGATGCCGGCGTCGTTTGGCTTCTGGGTGTCGGTCATGCTACTCTATATATTTAATGTACGTACAGGGTGCAACTTTATGCTCTGGTGCCAGCGGGTACTCCTCGGCAAGAAGCGTGATCTCGTGGTGCGCTCGGGTATGACGCGTCACCCTGCTATGGTGACCTTTATGGAGACGATGATGCTCCTGTGGACTTGCTACTTGCTGCTGATGTTTTGCTACGATCCGCGCTTCCTCGGGCAGAGCCATCCGGTGACCATCGCTGTGGGGGTGGGGTGCTTTATCGGCTTCTTCTTCATCTTTCGCAAGCAGCTCGCTCGTAAGCAGTGGGGTGCTAACATACGTATGGCAATCCCTGCGGTCATTGTCCTCTGGACGCCTGTCGAGATACTGGGGCGCAACAAGCTCTTCAACGAGATTTGGATCGCTCCGCTGGACCATGTGGGCGAGATGATCGCTATCCTCGTCACCTTCTTCTTGATCGGTGTCTATCTCGCATGGCATCGCAAGCGACAAGCCAAGAAGGTGGCTTAGCTGTAGCAACTCATTTTCGTTAGAATGACTTGTAGACGTTTCAGAAAAGCTGCGACTCGTCTGCAAATGCTCTGTGTGCTTTGCAAAAACGCGCGATTTCGTGGAGAAATATAGGCTAGCGGTGCTGTAGTCGCTCGTTGGTAAGAATTATTTCACTACATTTGCCACTGCAATAGTACCCTGCGAGAGATATTGTAGGCTCTGCGCGGTACGACTTAACGGGCAATAGTATATGAAACTGCAGCAATCTCCTCAGCGATATGATTACATCATCATAGGTGGTGGCCTAGCGGGGCTCTACTGTGCTTACTTTCTAGCGCAGCATGGCTCGGTAGCCCTCATCGCTCGACGCACCATCGAGGAAAGCAACTCCTACTACGCACAGGGGGGAATGGCCGCTGTCACCGACCAGGAGGACTCGCCGACGGATCACTACGAAGACACGATCGTAGCGGGGCGTGGGCTCTGTATCCCCGAGGCAGTCAAGGTGCTGACGGATGAAGCACCCGATCGGATCAATGAGTTGATCCAGATGGGTATGACCTTCGACAGCGAAGATGGACATCTAGCCCTCGGTCTAGAGGGGGGGCATCACCATCGTCGTATCCTCCACGCTGGTGGAGATGCTACGGGACGACTGGTGACCACCTTTATGATCGAGCAGGTTCGGAAGGCACAGCACATTACGATCTTCGACCACCATAGTGCCGTGCAGGTACTACGCTCGGCTGACGGGTCACACTGTCAGGGGATAGTGACCTATGATGAGCGCGCACATCACTACGACACGATCCTTGCATCGGCTGTCGTACTAGCCACAGGCGGTGCGGCTGCTCTCTACTACCCAACGACCAATCCGCCCACAGCGCTAGGCGATGGGCTTTGGTTGGCCAGCGAAGTGGGTGCCGAGCTGATGGACTTGGAGTTTATCCAGTTTCACCCTACAGCTCTTTATCTGCCGGGGTACGCCTCTTTTCTCATTAGTGAGGCGGTACGTGGCGAGGGCGCTTACCTTGTGGATAAGCACGGAGATCGCTTTATGCCTGCACTACATCCCCTTGCGGAGCTAGCACCGAGAGATGTGGTGGCGCGCAGCATTTTCCTCAAGATGCAGGAAGAGGGTAGTGACCACGTACGGTTGAGGCTGAGACACATTGACCCGAAGCGACTATTACAGCGCTTCCCCACCATCACGGAGCACTGTCGCCAGCTGGGACTAGACATAACAGACGAGATACCGGTGGCTCCCGCAGCGCACTACACGGTGGGGGGCATCGGCGTGGATCTCAACGGATGCACCCGCCTACCTGGACTATATGCTGTCGGAGAGGTCTCCTCGACGGGAGTCATGGGCGCCAATCGCTTGGCTTCCAATTCGCTCATTGAGTGCATCGTCTTCGGCAAGCGGATCGCTAACTATGCGATCGCACACCAGACCACGCCTACGGATACGGCATCGCTAGCAGTTCCGACGAATCTACCAGACTTGTCGTGGAACCTAGACAAAGAGCAGCTCTATGCGCTAGAGCAGCAGGCAAAGATCAATCGACAGATAGGCGACATCTTGATGAGCAAGGTGGGGATCATCCGCTCTAAGGCGGGCCTGACCGAGGCGCTACAAGCGCTACAGCATCTCTCCGACATGCTGGCAGAGGATGCGCAGCACAGTATCCACGCCTATACGACCCGCAGACGTGTAGAAGTGGCGCACATGATGGCGCACGCTGCACTACTGCGTGAGGAAAGCCGTGGAGGTCACTACCGAAGCGACTACACAGAGACATTGCCTGAGAGTGAAGCTTATCGAACGAGGCTCCTCAATGGGCAGATAACACATCAACCAATCAATTAGCACACAAGAGGTATGACTGATATATACAACAGCGAGGAGTTTGCCACCCTTATAGAGCTAGCTTATCGTGAAGATGCTCCCACGGGAGATCTATCGACACGTTACCTACTGAGCGAGAGCGACCGAGCCGTCGCCACACTGATAGCCAAGGACGACGGTATCATCTCTGGTCTGGATGTCGCTTATATGGTCCTCTGCCGGTGCACTCCGGAGGAGGAGATGACCTTTACATCAGAGTATGAGGATGGCGACGAGGTGCGCAAGGGCGATATATTGGCCACCATCGAGGCACCTTATGCGGACCTGCTACGGGCTGAGCGTATCATGCTCAACTTCCTCCAGCGTATGAGTGGTATCGCTACCTATACGTACCAATGTGTGCAATGCGTGGCAGGGACCAAGACGCGTATCCTAGACACGCGTAAGACTGTACCTGGACATCGACTCACGGACAAGATGGCAGTACGTCACGGGGGTGGTACGAATCACCGCGCTTCGCTCTCTGATATGGTGATGCTCAAGGACAATCACATCGCCATGGCTGGTGGTATCTTGCCTGCCGTGGAGGAGGTGCGTCCTCATCTACCTATCTCTATACGTATTGAGGTGGAGACCACTACGCTGGAGGAGGTGCAGGAGGCTATAGACGCTGGTGCTGACATCATCATGCTGGACAATATGGACCTGGAGACGATGCGCCGTGCCGTCGAGCTCATCGATGGTCAAGCCGAAGTGGAGGCTTCGGGCAATATGACGGCCGAGCGCCTAGCTGCCGTTGCTGCTATCGGCGTGGACTACATTAGTATAGGAGCACTGACTCACTCGGTACGCGCTTTCGACATTAGTATGAAGATCAAGCCGATCCAGTAGAGAGGCTTTAGCTCTTACACACACTACCAACTACACACTAACTGACTACTTACACATGACACAACAACAGATAGAGGATCTCTACGCAGAGATCCGTACGCTCAAAGAGCAGAAGAATGCGGTCATCCTGGCGCACTACTACGCTCGTCCTGAGATACAGCGCATCGCAGACCACCTAGGTGACTCACTGGCGCTTTCTCAGATCGCTGGCGAGACAGAGGCTGATATGATTGTCTTCTGCGGGGTAAGCTTTATGGGTGAGACGGCAAAGATCATTTCGCCCAATAAGAAGGTGCTCTGCCCTGTACCACACGCTGGCTGTACCCTCGCTGAGGGAGCTACCGCTGAGGGGATCAACACTTGGCGCGTCAAGCACCCCGACGGCATTGTCGTCAGCTATGTTAATACGACAGCGGCTGTCAAGGCGGTCACCGACTACTGCGTGACGAGTGCCAATGCGCTGAAGATCGTACGCGCTCTCCCCACGGGGCAACCCATCCTCTTTGGTCCTGACAAGAACCTCGGCCAGTACATCATGAATGTGACGGGACGGGAGATGGATCTATGGCAGGGCGCTTGCTACGTGCACGCAGACATCACCTCCGAGCTGGTTCATACGATGCTGGATCGCTATCCCGAGGCGGAGATCTTGATACACCCTGAGTCGGTAGCGGCTAGCGACCAGTCGATCGTCGACAATCCTCGCTGTATCATCGGCTCTACCACTACGATCATCAATCGTCCTGGTGTCTCTGACTTGAAGCAGTACATCATCGCCACGGAGCCTGAGGTCCTGGCTGAGATGACGAGACGCTATCCTGACAAGGAGCTGATACCGATCCTCCCCGATCAGACTTGCGAATATATGAAGATGATCACCCTCGAGGGACTCCGCGACGCACTCCTCTACGAGCAGTACGAGGTGCATGTCGACGAAGAGCTTCGTCAGAAGGCGTGGCGCTCCATCGAGCGGATGCTCCAGTTCTAAAAGACTGTACTGGAGTCCAGCTCCTTCAAAAAACAAAAGAAACGGATTAGTCGTCTTCCCTAGCGAAGACGGTTAATCCGTTTCTTATTTACCCCCAAAGGGTGTCCCGAGCGAAATGACTAAATTACAGTCAGATAGCCAGCACGATCGGAATATTTGTGGTGTTTCGGTCGGAACATTTGTGGTGCGTTGAGTCCGAAGTCGCTACGCTCATACGGAGCGCAAGACTAGCGGAGTGTAGTGAAGTAAAGTTGCCACTTGTTCTTTTCAGAAGCGTTTTGTAACTTTGCTTCTAGAGCAGGGAGCGAAAGGAGGCATACTTCCGTTTCATCTTGACTGAGGGCACTGAGGCTGTGTGTCGCTCTTCAAGATCCGATTACCTATGACTAGCTGTACTCGAAAGAATGGCGTAGACCCAACTTCGTTATCAAAGGGGTGCTGGCTTAAGACCAAACGTAAGCCACACTCATATCATAAACCTCAATCTGTATTAGAATGGAAACAAGTAAATGGACCAAGTCTGGACTACTCATTCTAGCCCTCCTCTGTAGCATCTCGCTAATTCATGCCCAAAACAAACCTAGCCTAGACTGTACCGTCCGAGGTGGTGCGGGCATTGTCATCCCGACCAATAATCTCCTATCGCCTATAGTCGCTAATGCCGCTATGGAGGTGAGTGGTTGGCTGAACAACCACTGGAAGGTGGGCGGAGAACTCTCATATACTCAGATGGAGCTCAAGAGTACACAGCCCCTGATCCCTCATAAGGAACGCCTGCTCAACCAACTATTCATAGGTCCCTCTATTGCCCTTAGTAGTCTGCGCGGCAGTCGCTCAGGCTGGAGCGCTCAGGGCTCTCTCTCCATCGGCTATACCCTGCTCTTTAGGGACAAAACGAAAGATAGTGCTACGCTACTTGGCGACTACGATGCGTTCAACAATCTGCAGCACGGCTTCGGGTCAAATATCTCGGTAGACGTGCGTAAGAGCATCGGACACTATTATGTAGGTTTAGGCTATGTCTACAGCTCTCGTATGATACAAGTGGGACCAAAAGATCATCACACCACGACCTTTGTCTCTATGGGTATGCCTCAGCTCGTCTTTGGCATGGCGTGGTAACCCATTCGCTCTCTAAACTACAGCTTCCGACAACAGCCAGAGACACAACCAAAAAGGGGACTCAACCGCTTACTGGAAGTGGCTGGGGACTCCCTTTTTGATTTATTGCTGGCCGATATAAGTCAGAAAGGGGAGCCGTGTATAGCTGGAGATACAGTACTAATACACGAATAGGCTGTCTGGAAGCACAGGTAGTCCTAAGTCTTGTCTGAGACTGTCTGACAATGCTTGATCTCTCTTTTGAGGATAGGGAGGTTGTAACCACTTTCGAAACCCCGAAAAGTACAACGTGCGTTTCTCCTTCATCACATAATACTTATCAAGCAAGGTGGCTGCAAATTCGGCAGATAGTCTACCTGCTTCCACCTCTCGCTTCAACAGATCGTAAGTATGAGGCTCTATCAACCTTTGAGGATTATGTAGTAAAACTGCAGGCAGGGCTTCCAATAGGTATCCGAAAGAGTCGTTGTACTTTCCTAAATCGTTGATATACCCATAATGCTCAATGAGCCAAATTGCCTTTGAAAAGCAGAGGCTATCAGTATGGATATTGAAAGCCCGACTGTTTGTACGATAAAGGCTGGAGTTGTCTCTAATCCCTTGATCTAAAGCTCTAATTTCAGCTAGTGTTATCGCAATACTATCCAATCGTGTGACCTCTGAGGTAAGCTTGCTCTGATGATTTGAATTGGTCGAAACAGGAGCACACGCTGTCAAGAGACAAGCGATAATTGTAAATGCAAACTTAATACGCCTCATATACAGTCTGAGAGAACACACTTTCGTTAGTTGAACTATTCTATTCGCTTGCGAATCATGAGATGCTTGCGATGACGCTCCTTGCTAGAATCTGTTCGTTGTGGCAGGTCAGAAGCGCATCGCACGCTCCAGACGTCGCTTGTCCTCGCGGTCGCGTATGGCGGCGCGCTTGTCGTACTGCTTCTTACCTCGGGCGAGTGCAACGACTAGCTTAGCGAGTCCGCGCTCGTTGATGAAGAGACGCACGGGGATGATCGTTTGCCCAGGGTTCTTCATCTCCTCCTCGAGCTTGCGTAGCTCCTTGCGGTTGAGCAGCAGCTTACGCTCCCGTCGCTCCACATGGTTATTGTAGGAAGCGTAGCTGTACTCCGCTATATACATATTCTTGATCCACAGCTCCCCACGCGAGAAGTAGCAGTAGCTATCCACGAGAGCCGCTTTGCCCGCACGTATAGACTTGATTTCGCTGCCGACGAGTACGATACCTGCGGTGTACTGGTCGAGGAGCTCATAGTCATAGGTAGCGCGCTTGTTGCGTATGTTGATCGCTCGGGCGGATTGCTTGCCTTTCTTAGCCATAGGGGTTGTGGGTTAAGGGCGAATGCTTAGTCTATCTTGTCAAAGCCTGTGTAGGGTCTCAGAGCCTTGGGGATGATAATGCCCTCGGGGGTCTGATTGTTCTCCAGAAGCGCAGCGACAATGCGTGGCAGAGCGAGGGCACTACCGTTGAGCGTGTGGCAAAGGGTGATCCCCTCCTCAGGGTCACGGTAGCGACACATCAGACGGTTGGCCTGATAGCTCTCAAAATTGGACACAGAACTCACCTCGAGCCAACGCTCCTGCGCAGCTGAGAAGACCTCAAAGTCATAAGTCATCGCACTCGTAAAGCTCAGGTCGCCACCACAGAGGCGGAGGATACGATAGGGGAGCTCAAGCTCCTCGACGAGGCTCTTGACATGTGCGATCATCTTGTCAAGCTGCTGCCACGAGTGGTCGGGGCGGTCGATGGAGACGATCTCTACCTTGTCAAACTGATGCAAGCGGTTGAGCCCTCGTACGTCCTTGCCGTAGGAACCCGCCTCACGACGGAAGCAAGGCGTGTAGGCGGTGCAGCAGATAGGGAGCTGGTCTGCCTCGAGGATGACATCACGGAAGATGTTCGTCACGGGTACCTCGGCCGTAGGTATGAGGTAGAGGTTGTCCAGCTGTGCGTGGTACATCTGCCCCTCCTTGTCGGGGAGCTGACCGGTGCCGATGCCAGACGCCTCATTGACCATAATAGGTGGCTCCACCTCCTTAAAGCCTGCTGCCGTGGCTCTGTCGAGGAAGAAGTTGATCAAGGCACGCTGTAGTCTAGCTCCCTTGCCCTTGTAGACAGGGAAGCCTGCACCCGTGATCTTGACTCCCAGCTCGAAGTCTATGAGATCGTACTGCTTAGCCAGCTCCCAGTGTGGTAGCTTGGCCGTATTCTCTAGGTTTGGCATCTCACCACCCGTAGCTACGCATAGGTTGTCCTCAGCAGAGGTGCCGTGAGGCACGTCGGGGTGGGGCAGATTAGGCACGGATAGTAGGAGCTGTCGCATGGTTTCCTCAGCCTGTCGCATGGTCTCCTCAGCCTGCTTAGAGATCTCCTTGAGCGTTTGTACCTCAGCTTTGAGCTGCTCAGCCTCTTCGCGGGCACCCGCTTTCATCTTCTCACCTATAGAGCGCGAGAGGGTCTTCTGCTGAGCTAGACTATCGTCCTTCTTGTGCTGTGCGTCGCGTCTCAGCTTGTCCTGAGCGATGATAGCTGCTATGGGCTCTTCTGCGGGAAAGTGCTTGACGGCGAGCCGCTCGATGACACCCTGAGGGTCATCCAATATTTGTTTGATGGTAAGCATTACCTATTCTTTAGTGATTACGTGTGAGTTGCTTGTCACGCCTAGCGACAAGCTATACTACAAAGGTACAGTTTCTTCTGCATTTATAGGCACAACCAAGGGAAGAACCCACACAAGAGTGAGTTCTCCCCTCATCAATATCTGACGAGCTACCTAGCTGGCGATGCCTTGTCAGGCTTTACTCAGCGGGCTGCGTAGCCTCGGGCTGTGCCTCAGGAGCTGGAGTTGGAGTCTCAGCTGCGGGAGCTGAAGCGCCAGCACCAGGTAGTGGTAGCGTAGCTTCAGGCTGCTGAGGTAGCAGAGGAGCGCTCTGCTGAGACTTCTCAATGAAGCTCTCGCCCTGGTTGTCCTGTACGTGAGGCTTGATGAAGAAAGAGCTGGCGATGCTGAGCACAACCATAGCTCCTGCAAGCGTCCAGGTTGCCTTCTCGAGGAAGTCGGTCGTCTTGCGTACCCCCATGTACTTATTGCTCTCGCCGAAGCCTGCTGCCAGACCACCGCCCTTAGAGTTCTGGACGATAACGATGAGAATCAGCAGGATAGCTGCGATGAGGATCAGGATGGTTAGAAAGATTTGCATGTCTACTATTCTATGAATGCGTATTTATGAGTGAGAAGCATTATCGATTAGCTTCTCTAGAAAGTCCAATTGAACTGCAAAGTAACTAATTTTTTCTGGAAACTTCAAGCTTAGCCCCTCAATAATTTGTTTTGCTCGCTCGTAATGCCCCTGTTTGATGTAGATAGAGGCTAGTGTTTCGGTGAAAAGCATGTCGCTCGGTTCTGATTCATCCGAGGACGTCTCTGTAGGCTGTGGAGTGAAGTCAGGCGTAGGCTCGCTCTCGGCGGAGCCTGTGGGGAGTAGCCCCGAGAGTGTCATGTCTGAGGGCTCCGACTCATACTCCGCAGAGGAAAAGTAGTCTGGGGTGCGCTCCTCTGTAGGAAGAGCCTCCGCAGAGTCATACTCCAGATCGTTCGAGAGAGGCCCCTCACGCTCAGCCACTTTGCGCAGATATTGGTCTACGAGTGCAAAGGAGTCAGATGGGTCGTGCGCTAGCACAGGTGTCAAGTCCTCCAGAGGCATGTGTAGTCGAGCCAATAGGTAGAGCTTCTCCCGACTAGGTAGGTGAGGCGCCCAGCGTTGTAGCTCTGCCTCGTAGCGCAGGTCGCCGAGGATCGACAGATTGAGCAGGTAAAGCATGACGATGCTCTGCGCATAGGGATAGGTCTCCACCAGCTCAGCCAGTGGCGAGAGCGTGTGGCGACTGAGCTCCTCAGGGTGTGCCGTCAGCCTATTCAGCTCGTCTATCGTCATCGTCTCCATTACCAGTCCTCTACCGTGGCGTTAAAGATTTGCTTGACAAGGTCGTCGATCAGCTCCCCAGCTAGACCCTCCTGAATGTCTGAGAAGAGGTTGTTGCTGTCAAACTCTTGCGAAGAGGTAAAGGTGCGACCCGAGAAACTCTTTTTCTCATCCACCATGTTGGTGTAAGAGACGCGGACCGTAATCGTGAAGCGTGTCATCGCCGAGAGCGCATCTTCCTGCATAGCCATAGGTGTGAGCTCGTACCCTACGATGGCGCCCTCGAGTATTAGATCTCCATTAGTCTCGACAGGCTCTAGACGCGTGTTGCGTCGGAACTGCTCTCTCAGTCGCTCCGAAAACATCTGCGACAACGGAGGATAGACCAGCGGAGCCTGATTGGGAAAGTCCTCGATCGTCACCGTTTTGATACGGGTGTAGTCGATGGTGGCTCCATTGAACTTATAGCTGATCGAGCAGCTCGTCCCCATCAGTAGGAGCATCACGACACCTATTATATATAGTAGCTTACTCCTCGCCATAGCTTCGTAGCTTACGATACAGCGTTCGTGGAGATATCTGCAGCTCCTCAGCCGCTTCAGTCTTATTGCCCCCGTGGCGCTCCAGAGCACGCATGATAAGTATGCGCTCCGCCTCCTCGATGGTCATCGGTCTGTCCGGTAGGGAAGGCTCCTCCATAGGTGTCGCTACGACCTCCTTGTAAGGCTCTGTGTCAGGCTCGGTCACCTCCTCAGCCTCGGTGTGTAGCGGCTCCGTGTCGGCAGGTACTAGCGTCGTGTGAATCGGCTCATAGTGAGGCTCCTGACGCATCGTGGCGATGGTCTGCTTGAGCGAGGTGATGTCTCGCTTCATATCAAAAAGCACCTGATAGAGTATCTCCCGCTCATTGGCAAAGCTACGCTCCTCCGACTGGCGTCCCACAGGGACCAGCGAAGTGCTCAGCTCTTGTGTCTTGTCAGGCAGATAGCCACGAAGGTCCTCAGCCGTCAGATGACGATCATACTCTAAGATGCTGATGCGGTCTGTCAGATTGCGTAGCTCACGTATGTTACCCGGCCAAGGGTAGCGTCGCAAGAGCTCCTCAGCGTCGGGCGTAATTTCTAGCATGGGAATCTGGTTCTTCTCGGCACTGAGCGAAGCAAAGAGCTTGAAGAGCAGGACTATATCCTCCTGTCGCTTGCGTAGCGGTGGCACTACGATGGGTACCGTGCTGAGACGATAGTAAAGGTCTTCGCGAAAACGTCCACGAGCGATCGCTTCTTGTATATTGACATTGGTCGCAGCGACCACCCGCACGTCAGTCTTGAGCGGCTTGCTAGCACCTACTGGGATAAACTCTCCCGACTCTAGCACACGGAGCAGACGAGCCTGCGTGGCAAGCGGTAGCTCTCCCACCTCGTCCAAGAAGATAGTACCACCGTCCGCCTCCTCAAAGTAACCCTTGCGATCGGAGATAGCGCCTGTGAAGGATCCCTTGCGGTGACCGAAGAGCTCAGAGTCTATCGTGCCCTCGGGGATGGCGCCACAGTTGACCGCCACATAGCCCTGATGCTTACGGAGACTGTAGGCGTGTATAATCTTGGGAAAGAACTCCTTACCGACACCGCTCTCGCCAGTCACCAGCACAGATAGGTCTGTCGGGGCGACCTGTACGGCCGTCTCGATAGCTCGTAGGAAGCTCGGATTGCGTCCCACGATGCCAAAGCGCTGCATCACCTGCTGTAGATCCACATTCATAGGGACAAAGGTACTAAAATGAGCGATACCACGCCTCATCAGACAGGGCTGACGTCAGGGCTGACACATCAAAATGAGCTCGTTTTATTTCCTACCTAGGAATTTCCCAAATTCCTACCTAGAAATTTGCCCAATAAGTACCTAGGAAATGGCAAATTCCTAGGTAGGAATTCAATTCCTCGGGAGGAAATCTTTTGAAGCTCTTATGATGAGAGCTTTTCGGTCTTATGGTCGGAGCGAGCTGAGTCGTGGCGCACAATGAACGAAGCCCCACACACCTCGAGAGGTGTATGGGGCTTTATCAATTAGGCTTCATAGCTACCCCACAGGGGGCGACTACTTATCCTCAGTATTGACTTTAGTCTTCGTTCAGATTGACACGCTTGAAGCCTGTAGCCGTCAGCGTCTTAGATGCGGTGTGCAGATAGCTCTGTACATCCATCTTAGGCTCACGTACGAAGGGCTGGTGTAGGAGTGTATTCTCCTTGTAGAACTTCTGGATGGAACCCTCTACGATGCGCTCGCAGATAGCCTCAGGCTTGCCACTCTCACGAGCACGATCCATAGCGACCTTGCGCTCCTCCTCGAGGACATGAGCTGGTACGTCCTGCTCGCAGACTGCGACTGGATTCATGGACGCTACCTGCATAGCTACCTCACGAGCCATCTCTTCATCGATAGACTCGTTGAAGGCTACGATAGCAGCCAGCTTATTGCCGAAGTGGATATAGGATGTGGTGTAGGGAGCCTTGAGGAACTCGTAGTTGCCCAGCTCCATCTTCTCACCCGTGCTACCGATGCGGTCGGTGATGTGATCTGATACAGCACGACCATCAGCTAGTGGGAGCTTGAGTAGATCCTCCTTAGTGGCGGGCTGCTCCTTCATAGCTACATCTAGGATCTGCTGTGTGAGGGAGATGTGCCCCTCGTTCTTAGCAACGAAGTCAGTCTCGCACTGGAGAGCGACGATAGCTGCAAAGCCCTCGCTATGTGCAGCTAGGACACAGCCCTCAGCAGCTTCGCGGTCTGAACGCTTGGCTGCGACAGCCTTACCCTTGGCACGTATGATCTCGATAGCCTTCTCAAAGTCACCAGCCGTCTCGTTGAGTGCATTCTTGCAATCAGAGAGACCTGCGCCGGTCATCTTACGAAGTTTCTTGATATCTTCAATTGTTACGCTCATGGTGTATAGTATTATTGTTGGTTAGCTGCTTCCTCATTAGCTGGAGCAGTCTCTTCAGCGGTCTGTGCGACCTCCTCTACGGTCTCTGTAGCCTCCTCGTCGCGCTCACCCTCAGCATTGGCTGGGCGGATACGCTCACGACGAGCGCCTGTGCGCTGGCGACGTCCAGAGGGTGCTAGCTCGGCAGCCTCCTCAGCCTCCTTCTCAGCCTTGATAGCCTTGTACTCGACCTGACCCTCGTTGATGGCCTGACACATAGCAGATACGATTAGCTCGATAGCCTGTGTAGAGTCATCATTAGCTGGGATAACGTAGTCGATATCTCTAGGGTTGGCGTTGGTATCAACGATAGCAAAGACGGGGATGCCTAGGCGCTGAGCCTCACGTATAGCGATATGCTCACGCATGACGTCTACGACGAAGAGTGCATTAGGCAGACGGTTCATATCACGGATAGAGCCGAGGTTCTTGTCTAGCTTAGCCTGCTGGCGGTCTAGCTGTAGGCGCTCACGCTTGGATAGGTTGTTGTAGGTGCCATCCTCACGCATCTTATCGATCTGGCCCATCTTCTTGACGGCCTTGCGGATCGTGGGGAAGTTGGTGAGCATACCACCTGGCCAACGCTCTGTGACGTAGGGCATCCCTACGCTCTTAGCGAGCTCAGCGATAGGCTCCTTAGCCTGGCGCTTGGTGCCGACGAAGAGGATCTTCTTGCCGGAGCTGGCCATATTCTTGATAATCTCGGCACACTCGTCGATCTTAGCGACAGTCTTGTGCAGATCGATGATGTGGATACCGTTGCGCTCCATGAAGATGTAGGGAGCCATGGCGGGGTTCCACTTACGTGGCATGTGGCCGAAGTGTGCACCAGCCTCTAGGAGCTGGTCAAATGATACTAGTGACATAGTAGTCTCAGATTTTTTTCGTTTACGTTCTTGTGTAATAAGCAATTGCAGGGTAGGGCGTCGGAGTTTTAGTCTTTCTAAGGTCTAACCTCTACAGTCTAATCTCTAGCACGCCATCGATGCAATTTAGATACTAAACGCGAAAGATCGTGCGGGGTGTGCCGTACCGCAGGAGGAGCACCATAATGAGTCGTCCACACTGCGAGAGCATACCCCCAGCACCATCAACGCTTGCTGAATTGGAATCTCTTACGAGCCTTAGGACGTCCTGGCTTCTTACGCTCTACGACACGTGGATCGCGAGTTACGAGACCAGCAGCACGGAGTGCAGCCTTGTCCTCAGGATTGATCTTGATAAGCGCACGAGCGATACCAAGACGAGCAGCCTCGCTCTGGCCCTTGAAGCCACCACCAGCGAGATTGATTTGGATGTCATACTTGTCAGCTACCTCAAGCTTGACGAGAGGCTGCTTGACAATGAACTGAAGTACAGAAGAGGGGAAGTAGTTGGCAATATCCTTCTTGTTGATCGTGATTTTGCCCGAACCCTCGGTGAGATATACGCGGGCTACTGCAGCCTTACGTCTACCTATAGCATTGATTTGTTCCATCGTTTACCGCGTATTTATTTATATGAATTGATATCAACCTTGCGGGGCTGTACACCCTCCATAGTGTGGTCGGGACCGTCGAAGACCCGGACGTGCGTCAGCAGCTCAGCACCGAGCTTGTTCTTAGGGAGCATACCCTTGAGGACCTTCTCAAAGAGCTTGCGAGAGCTCTTGTTTTGGAAGTCTCTTGGTGAGAACTCTCTCTGGCCTCCAGGATAGCCTGAGAAGGTCAGGTAGCTAGGTGTGTCCCACTTATTGCCAGTGAGCTCGACCTTGTCGGCATTGATGATGATGACATTGTCGCCACAGTCTGCATGTGGTGTAAAGCATGGCTTGTACTTACCACGTAGGATCTTAGCAACAACAGAGCAGAGACGTCCGAGACGCTGCCCCTCGGCATCTACCACGAGCCACTCCTTCTGAGCTGACTCCTTGGTGGCGGATTGTGTTTTATAGCTTAATGTGTTCACGCTAATAGTTTGATTGGGATTAATACAAAAGGAGATCTCCCTAGGCGCAGGCTCCTCGAGCTCCCCGATGAAGGCCCGTCTTCAAGACGCACTCTCCCTGGGGCTGTCGTAAGGGATCTGTTCACCTGTCGGTAGGCTATCGATGGAGCGTGGACGCACTCCGTATAAACCGACACAGATGCCTGTGCGACGCTCTTGTGAGGTCAAAAGCTTGCACTGGTTATCTCGTTTCGATAATAATCAGCACCGCAAAGGTACAACTATTTTGCAAACTGGCAATAAACCAGCCTGAAAGAAGAAAGCAACTCTCCAGAGGCTCCGACTAGGGGAGCGACTCCAGAGAGTTGCTTTACTATTATGTATAGCTTAGCGAGCGAGGCTCGCCTGCGCTACTTACTTCTTGTCCTCAACGGCGGCACGAGCTGCTGCGAGGCGTGCGATGGGCACACGGAAGGGTGAGCAGCTGACGTAGTTGAGACCGACACGGTGGCAGAACGCTACGGATGAGGGATCACCACCATGCTCGCCACAGATGCCGAGCTTGATCGTTGGCTTGGCTGAGCGACCCTTTTCGGCTCCCATTTGTACCAACTGACCTACACCCCTCTGATCCAACTGCTGGAAGGGGTCTACCTTAAGGATCTTCTTGTCTAGATAGATCGGTAGGAATGTATTGACATCGTCACGTGAGTAGCCGAAGGTCATCTGCGTGAGGTCGTTCGTACCGAAGGAGAAGAAGTCAGCCTCCTTGGCAATCTCGTCAGCCGTCAGCGCTGCACGTGGTACCTCGATCATAGTACCTACGTGGAAGTCGATACGATCGCCCTGCTCCTTAAAGAGCGCCTCAGCGGTCTCACGGATCACACGTGCCTGCAGCTTGAACTCCTCGACGACACCGACGAGGGGCACCATAATCTCAGGATGCGTCTCGATGCCCTCCTTCTTGAGCTCCAGGCAAGCGCCTAGGATAGCGCACGTCTGCATCTCGGTGATCTCGGGATAAGTGTTACCTAGACGGCAACCACGGTGTCCGAGCATCGGGTTTAGCTCGTGGAGCTGCTCGACGCGATCGTGAACGACCTTAGGCTCGACGCCCATAGCCTTTGCGAGCTCTACCTGACCAGCCTCCGTCTGAGGTACGAACTCGTGGAGAGGTGGGTCTAGTAGACGCACGGTGACGGGTAGACCATTCATAGCACGGAAGATACCCTTGAAGTCCTCCGTCTGGATCGGTAGGAGCTTTGCCAAAGCCTTGCGACGACCCTCTGTGTCTGTAGCGAGGATCATCTCACGCATTGCCTTGATCTTGTTGTCCTCAAAGAACATGTGCTCCGTACGGCAGAGCCCGATACCGACAGCGCCAAAGGCACGTGCCGTAGCAGCGTCGTGAGGTGTATCAGCGTTGGTACGTACGGTGAGCTTGGAGTGCTTGTTGGCTAGCTCCATCAGCTGGCGGAAGTCAGCGTCCATCTCAGCAGCCTTGGTCTCGACTTGACCCTCGTAGATCTCACCCGTAGAGCCGTTGATCGAGATGAAGTCTCCCTCGTGGAGTACCTTGTCATCGATGGTTACGGTGCGAGCCTTATAGTCAACGATGATTCCACCAGCACCTGTGATACAGCACTTACCCATACCACGAGCCACAACAGCTGCGTGAGAGGTCATGCCACCACGAGCCGTGAGGATACCCTGAGCCACGCTCATACCGGCGAGATCCTCAGGCGAGGTCTCGATACGTACCATGATCACCTCCTTGCCTTGCTCGTGCCAGTTAGCAGCGTCATCAGCAAAGAAGACGATCTGTCCCGTAGCTGCGCCTGGAGAGGCGGGCAGTCCCTTGGTTAGTACCTTAGCGGACTGTAGCGCTTTCTTGTCAAAAACGGGGTGTAGTAGTTCATCAAGCTTAGCAGGCTCCACACGTAGCAGTGCCTCCTCCTCAGAGATTAGCTTGTCGCGAAGCTGATCCATAGCGATCTTGACCATCGCTTGACCTGTACGCTTACCATTACGTGTCTGAAGGAGCCATAGCTTGCCCTCTTGAACGGTAAACTCTAGATCCTGCATATCGTGGTAGTGCTGCTCCAGCTTGTGCTGTATCGCATTTAGCTCGGCGTAAATCTTGGGGAAGGTCTCCTCCATAGATGGATACTGAGCCTTGCGAGTTGCTTCGTCTATGCCGGCACGCTCAGCCCAGCGACGAGAACCTTCGATTGTAATCTCTTGAGGCGTACGGATACCAGCGACGACATCCTCACCCTGCGCATTGACGAGGTACTCACCATTGAAGAGGTTTTCGCCTGTAGCCGCATCGCGAGTGAAAGCCACACCCGTAGCGGATGTGTCACCCATATTACCGAAGACCATCGCCTGTACGTTGACAGCGGTACCCCAGTCATCAGGTATGCCCTCCATCTTACGGTAGAGGATCGCGCGATCATTCATCCATGAGCCAAAGACCGCCATGATAGCGCCCCAGAGCTGCTCGTATGGATCTGTTGGGAAGTCGTGACCCGTAGCCTTCATAACCGCCTTCTTGAAGCGCTTGACTAGGTCCTTGAGGTGGTCCGTGGTGAGCTCATTGTCGAGCTTGACGCCAGCCTCCTTCTTGACCTCCTCGATGATTGCCTCAAAGGGGTCAATGTCGTCCTTGTTGACAGGCTTCATGCCGAGTACGACATCACCATACATCTGCACGAAGCGACGGTAAGAGTCCCAAGCGAAGCGCTCGTTGCCACTCTTGCGAGCCAAGCCATCGACGACCGTATCGTTGAGACCGAGGTTGAGGATCGTATCCATCATACCAGGCATAGAGGCTCTACTGCCGGAGCGTACGGAGACGAGAAGAGGATTCTCTACATCGCCAAACTTAAAGCCCATGATGGTCTCGATATGCTTGACGGCAGCCATCAAGTCGTCCTTGAGGTCAGCGACGACAGCCTCACGGCCTCGCTCATAATACTCTGTACATACCTCAGTCGAGATAGTAAATCCTGGAGGGACAGGCACACCTATGCGGTTCATCTCCGCTAGGTTGGCACCCTTACCACCGAGTAGATCTCTCATCTGAGCATTGCCCTCGGCACTTCCATTGCCAAAGGTGTAGATTCTCTTCTTGTTCTTCATTGGGGAAATTATATTTGGTATTCTGTTCGTAATTAAGTAAGTGATTGAGCTGAGCGACCGCCACCACCGTGGTGGGCACCCTGGATAGTCATCATCTTGCTGTAAGACATCCTGTCTATAGCCTATGTAGACCAGTGAGTAAAGCGTAGACGCGTCAGACGCTCTAACGCCTCATAGTCTGCAAGGAGACTGCAAGACAACAATACGGTGCAAAGATAGTAAAAATCTCCGTGCGTACGACATGCCCCAAAGCCTCAACTCCGCAAATCTCACGAGAAGCCCGCTCCAAAAGAAAAAAGGTTGCTAAGACTGACGCCTTAACAACTGTAAAAACAAAATCGTTGAAGAAGAAAATGATTGAAGATAAAAGTCGCTAGAGACTAGAGAGAATAAAACCAGCGACTAGGGTGACCAGTGGGATTCGAACCCACGACCCTCAGAACCACAATCTGATGCTCTAACCAGCTGAGCTATGATCACCATCTGGCAACCGTGATAAGAGTAGCCGCATCGACACTCCCGAGAGAAAAGCTCCCTCTCACGTTTGCTGTGCAAAGGTACACAATCTTTTTGAATCCCACAACACCCCCAGCGCAACCTCCCAGCGCCTCAGTTTACTTGACGACACTCTCGTTGGAGTCCCTATTTTGGAGCGTGCGGTCGATGAGCTGGAGCTGCTTGCCGAAGTTCAGTCGCCAAGCCACCCCGACAGTCACCATGTTGCGGTTGTCCAGGATGTAAACGTGGCTTGTGCTAGGTATGACAGGCGACAAGGTCTCGCTCTGATACTCGGCACCACGTGGCGTAAAGGGGAAGATACAGCTCGCATAGAAGCTCCAGTCACGATACTTGTAGAGGAGCATCAGACGGGAGGAATTCTCGCCTAGAGACTTTGTATGCCCCGACAGCGTCCACTGCGGATGGACATAGTCGTAGCCGAGCGTCCACCCTTTGTAGTGCATCATCACGCTAGCATTCCAGTATAGGCTGTTGAGCTGGTAGGCGGCGACACCCGTGTGAGTGCGAAACATATCGTAGCGCACAGTGCCTTGTAGCGTTAGGAAGTTCCACAGATTGTTTAGTCCACCCTGCCAAGAGATGCTGTACTGGCGATTGAAGCGTCCATTCGTAGCTCGGTTGAGGAAGTAACCACCCGCCACATCGTAAGTAGCATCCCAGAGGATAGGCGCCCAAGTATTATTTATTGAGAAGTCTAGATTGCTCGTGAAGAGGTTCGTCTGGTAATAGACCCCGAAGCGGTTATAAAGCGATTGCGCCGCCTTGAGATCTGGATTGCCACTCGTCCTCATGAGGTCGTCCACACGCTGCTGTACCCGCGAGAGCATACTCAGCGAGGGGAGCGTCGGCAGATAGGTAGACTTGAGAACAAGCGTCAGATGGTTGATCGGGCTGTAGAAGAGTGAGAGCGTACTCTGATTCCTTACAAAAAGCTTCTTATCAGTCGCATCCTGCACGACAAAAAGCTTGGCACCCGTACCGATACTGTACTGCACCTTGCCGAGCTGTCCCTGAGCATTGGCAAAGAGGTAGCTGTTGTTTTCCAGTAGATTGTCCGTCGTCTCAACATACTTATTGAGCGAGTAGGCAGTCGTATGCTGCAAGCCCGTGGCGAGCGTGAAGTAACTGCTAAACGGGTGGTTGTACACCACCTCCCCAATGAGCGCCGTGCGACTCACATCGACAGCGTTTTGCACCTCACGCATCTGCGTAGCCATCTGATCCTGTAGCGAGAAGCTGTGCGTGCCGTGACTGTAGGAGCCCACGAGATTCACCTCCAGCTTGCCCCCATTGCTCAGTATGTTGGCATAGTACAGGTCCAGGGCTGGCGTGTAGCTACGCTCCTTGACGCTAGACTCCCTATGAAAAGGATCGCTACCACTCTGCGCTATTTGCGAGATAGAGTTGCTGTGATAATTGACAAACTCATTGCGTAGCGTAGCGCTAAACTGCTGTCGCTCGCTGGGCTTATATAAATAGGAGAGGTTGAGGTCCTGAACCATATAGCCAAAGGGGCTAGCCTCAGGCGTCTCCGTACGGGTCAGTTCCTGGTGTGGAGCTATGTATTTCGTCTCTAGGTAGGCAAAGCGCTTGCGGTAGTTTCGGAAGCCATTGTTGTAGTCGAGCGTAAAGGAGTGAAGCCCCCGATCATAGCGAGCCCCCAAGGCACCATTGACAAAGCCCGTCGTCAGCGCCGACTCAACCTGCGCCCAGACAGAGCCACCCTGCAGACGCTCCTTGAGGATCACATTGACGATCCCCCCGATGCCTCGATCGGTGTAGCGTGCCGAGACCATGTCAGAGTACTCAATGCGCAGGATACGCTTTGGGTCTATGCTCTGCACATCTTGTATCGTGCGGGGCACGCCGTCTACCTGCCACTGCACCTCTCCGCCACGGATAGAGGCTTGCTTATTTATCAGGTCAATGGTCAGACCACGTAGCTGCATCGTCTGTAGTAAGCTGAGGAAGTCCTGACTACGCGCCAACTCGGCCTGCTGTGGGAAGAGTAGCATCTTATCCACACGGCTTCGCTGCCCCTGCACCACCACCTGGTCGAGCAGCTGGCTATCCTCCGACATGTAGAGCGTGCCAAGAGCGATCACCCCTCGTGCATCGCCTGCTATCTGGATGGTCATCGGTGTGTAGCCTATGCTACTGATCCGTAGCTCTCTAGCCACTTGCGGGTCCGCCTGTAGGGCAAACTGCCCTTCGCTCTCCGTCGAGACACCCGATGTTAGCTGACCCTTGTCGTCAAATAGCCCGACGCTAGCTCCGACGAGCGCAGTCGAGTCGCTACTAGCGAGCACTCGCCCCTGGATCGTGATGGTCTGCGCAGCCAGTGCGCCCGCTGTGATAAGGAGGAGCGCCATCGCTCCCAGTAAATGGTGGTAAATCTTGCTACTCATATACTTGAGACTGATGAGAGTGAACTGCGTTTAGTGTATCATTTCCTTAAAGACGATTTAATAAGGCAGTTGTTGCAACGGAAGTCGCACGGGAATGCTGTCATCTCGCGAAATCTGCGACATTATTTGGTTCAGTGCGACTAGTCTCCACGGAGGAAATCTCCAATAGCTCGCTGGGGAACAAAGTTTCTCCACGGAGACGGGAAATAAAAGTTCGGAAGAATGAAATGAAACTTCGGAAGAAGCAAATCAAAGTTCCGAAGAATTTTTCCGATCCTCCCTGAGCAATTCCAAACGCCTACCGAGGAATCTCGCAACTCCTCGCTGGAGCCCAAATGGAGTCGCCTCGAATATGATCTAACCTCCTTGAAAATTGACGAATAACCCGCATCGGGTTACTCATAAGATTTGCGGAGTCTAGCATGGTTGGAGCGTTTTTATTACCTTAGCCCTCGGTTAGAGACCGCAGGGCCACTCCTTGACGAGATAGGTGACTAGCCTTGCCCCCTACTATCATAGCACTAACTAAAAACCAGATAAGCAGTGAATCGAAGATTACTACTCTTTGTCGTCCTCCTGGGGGCGACCTTGACATGGCCAGTGATGGCACAGACACCCAAGCCTCTTGTACCGTACTATAAGACGGGCTTTGAGGAGATGGAGGTGCAGACATTTACGGATGATACGGTGGAGATCGAAGGGGTGCGCTGGCGCATCGTCAACGGTCGCATCGTCGATGACCCGAAGGCTAATATACCCTTTGGCAAGAAGGCGCTTGAGCTGACGGCGGGCTACGTAGGCGACGTACCGGCAATGATCGAAGCGATAGATCCGATCCGTGGGACACAAGTAGCGGTCTCTTATACCCAAGGGTGGACGGACGCACTAATCTCTAACGCGGGCAAAAGTTGGTTTGCTCAGGAGTCCTTCGATGGAGGTAAGAGCTGGGCGGAGAAGGAGATCATCTTTGACGCCACGACGGTCACGAACGATCTATATGAGCGGATTAACCCTGATGCTTCTTCCTTCCGCTTTAGGATTATCTTCAAGGATCCAGACAAGACAAAAGGTGTGGGATGGCGCATCATGCTAGATGACATAGCCTTTTACGACACGGGCGAGGGCGCTCCCATACGCAACCCTTGGCGTGTCTACCCAGCCAATATACGGAGTGGCTTTGAGACAGCTCAGAGCTCTATCTCCTACCATATCTTGGCCTTCGGTGATGACTGGATGATGGGAGACCCCAAAGGGGGATCGGACTTCTTCAATTCTTATATAGAGGCGCGTCTCGATGACCAGCCCGCCACGCAGCACTGGAGACTGAACTCTGCCGACTCACTGATCACTTACAGGAACTTGCAGCCTGGCGTGCATACCATAGGGCTACGCTTTATGAACATAGCCTCGGGGAAACCGTACCCAGAGCTAGAGGAGCATGTGACCTACTTCACGGTCAAGGAGGCTACACAGCTACACTCACTAGAGGAACTACTACAGGCTCCCGTTGGAGGCTTTTACGAGGTGACCCTTGACAAGAAGAAGACTTTGGTCAATATGGCGGTGCCTATGACACCCGAGAAGTGGCTCTGGGACGGTGATAAGGGGATTATGATGTTTGACCCTCGGCTACATGATCCGATCTATGGTAATCCACCTGAGAAGGCGCTCCTCGCTAAGCGTATCGTAGGGCAACTGTTGGAGCGTGACCACAATCTCTACTTTCAGGTAGATGCACCTAGCACACTGGAGGAGGTGGATCATCCCTTCATGTTTGACAACCGCACGACCAAGAGTATCCAGGATCTGCTAGACAATGTGGAATACAATATGTATGCTCCCGTCTCGATACAGAACGTGAGGATCAAGCCACGCACAGACTCGAAGGTGCCCTATCGCTTTGGGGCGCTAGATGATATCACCATTACGGACAGCACGGGCGTGTCGATGAAAATGCAAAACTTCTTCCCCTTCCTCTTCCTGGCCAATAAGGAGGTCAATCCTTCTGGCGACTTGACCGTCTTTGGTATGCTGGCCAAGCATCGCACTACGGGAGAGCCTGTGCTATGGCCTCTCTTCGCGCTAAACTATAAGCCGACAGCCAACGAGCCTGTCCTTGCCGCTCCGAGCGACCTGCGAGTTGCTACCGAGGAGGGCGCGACTCGCTTTACCGCAGAGCAACCGGTCAGCCTATTCGTATGGGATATGGCTGGGACACAGCTCTACGCATCGACCACTACCGCTACGGAGCATGTCGTCTCTGCCGAGGGGGCTGTCCTAGTGGCTGCGACCTTTGAGGATGGTCGTGTGTGGATTCAGAAGTTGTACCTATAAATAATGAGTGATATGAAGAAGATTCTCTACACATTCCTAGTCCTAGGCCTCTGTCTAGGACTTCCCCTAGGCGCTACGGCGCAGGACCAACTCCAGAATGGGCAGGTAGACACAAGCTTTCGCCCAGATCTAGACTCTAATCCGCAGGCGGTCATCCCGCTTAAGAATGGCAAGATACTCATCGGTGGTACCTTCGAGTATGTGAGTGGACGAGACGTAACTGGTATCACGCGACTCAATGCGGACGGATCAGCTGACGGTTCCTTTAACGCAGGAGGTACGGGCGTCAATGGTGTGGTGACACATATAGCTCTGCAGTCTGACGGCAAGATCCTCGTACTCGGAGTCTTCACCACGTACAATGATACTCCCGTGGGTCAGATCATACGTCTCAATCAGGACGGCTCGCTGGATACGACCTTCAAGAATGACAACGTCCTCACGCTAGATGGCTCGGCTCACACGGGTCAGTACAAGTGGGATCTGCAGCCCAACAAGCTACTGGTCTCGCCTGACGACTCCTTCTATGTCTTGGGTGGCTTCAACAGGGTCAATGGCAAGCTCGCTCCGCTGATCGCACGCTTTAGCGCTGCAGGCGTGCGCGACGAAAGCTTCCTCCCGACGGACAAGGAGATCTACTTCAAGAGCTCTCCCTATGTGGACGGAGCGTTGCTTCTTCCCTCGGAAGATATCTACTTCGGCGGCATGATCAATGGATACAACGGCTCTCCGCTCAATAAAAGGCTCTTTCACATTGATGCGCAGGGGAAGTATGACGAGAGCTTTGCGAAGCCTAAGTTTGACTTTGGCGGGCCTCGTGCCTTAGCTATGAAGGGTGCTGACACGCTACTGGTGGCGGGCTCTTTCTACGAGTCATTCGGTCAGAAGACGCCTCTGATGACAGCGCTACATCTGGACGGAACGCCCATAGATGGCTTTAAGGTGTATGACTTTTCCAACCCCGATGCGGAGGATATGATCAACGGCTTGGTCGTGACCGATCAATATATCATAATCGGTGGCGGAGACATTCAGATTCCTAAGCGGAGCTTTGTCTACGCTCTGGACAAGACGGGGGCGGCACTGACGCCTGACTTTGACTTTGGCAAGGGGCCGAACCAGATTGTCACAGGGCTCACCTATGACCCTGCGGGCTGGCTCTACGTGAGTGGCTTCTTTACCGAGTTTGACGGGGTTAGTGTGAAGTACTTCACCCGCTGTAAGATAGCTGGGAGCACTCGGCATGTCGAGACGCCAAGCGCCGCAATGACGGCGGTGCGGGTAGCGGTCAGCGAGGGGCACTTCTGCTTGCATCATCTGGAGAGTAGCGCTGAGGTGTCGCTCTACAGCAGTGACGGCGTCCTATGCGCCTCTTACCCTAGTGTAGCCGAGGGAGAGATGATCTCGCACAAGCTCCCGGAGGGGCTCTACCTGATGGTCGTCAAGCAGGCTACGGGCACTCAGCAGGTCAAAGTACAGCTCTAGCACCCAGCCTTAGCAACCTGCTCTAACGAAACAACAGAGCCTCTGCGCTGTGGGTAGGTCTATCCTATCATCACAACGCAGAGGCTCTGTGGCTATACCGTCTAAATGAGTACCTTTGCGGTAGAGATTGCCACGAGGAGTAATGGCTTCCTCCACATTAGCACACAAGACTATGACACAGTTTAAGACGACGCATCTGTATGCCCTGCTGACCTTTGTCCTGCTGGCGCTGGTTATCACGCTACTCTCGCCACATGATGAGGAGACCTTTCAGTATCAAGTGGTGGAGGGTAAGCCCTGGATGGGCGATGAGCTACTGGTGGCGCCTTTTACCTTCCCGATCTACAAGTCGGACGAGATGATACAGCGGGAGCGTGACAGCGCACGCCAGACGGTCATGCCTTACTATCAGATCGATACTGTAGTGGGGAGTAAGATGCTCCACAAGTGGGACGAGGACTGGAGCAGTAAGTGGAGTAGTGAGGTGGCGGACGATGCCTACTACTTCTACATGCGTGACTACCTCAAGGACCTCTATCGAAATGGTATCATAGAGGAGGAGGCTGCCTCTAAGCTGAGGCAGGAGGATGTGCTGGAGGTCAAGCTCCTGAGCGCTGATCAGGTGAGTCGTCTGACGCCAGCGACGCTCTTCTCAACCCCTATAGAGGCGTATCAGCAAGCTACCGAAAGGGTGCCCCAGGGGATGAGCAAGTCTATCGTTCGCAAGTTTGATCCGAGCAAGTATATCGAGGTTAATGTCTATCCTAATGAAGCTAAGACACAGCAGGTGATCGATGATGAGCTGCGCAACCTCTCTAAGTCTATGGGCGTAGTGCAAAAGGGTGAGCGCATCATCGGCAAGGGTGAGCTCGTGAGTCCACATCAGTACGACATCCTGCAGTCACTGCGCCGTGTCACAGAGGAGCAGCAGGATAGCAATCTACGTCAGGTACTACCGATGAGTGTGGGCACCTTCCTTATTATAGTCTCGTTACTACTGGGGTTGTGGTTCTTCCTCTTCTACTACCGACCGCAGATTGTCAAGGAGTATAAGAACACGCTCTTCCTCTCATTACTGATACTGATCTATGCGGTCCTGACAATCATCTTCGCTCGCAATGAACTGGGGACGTGGGTCTATGCGATCCCATTTGTTTCGGTGGCTATACTGGTGCGCACCTTCTTCGAGTCTCGTACGGCTATCTATGCCTTTCTGACGACGGTGCTGATCTGTGCGCTCTACGTCTCATTTCCGCTGGAGTTTGTCGTGATACAGTTTGTCGCTGGTCTGGTGGCTGTCTTTAGCCTTCGCTCACTCTCCTCACGAGCGCAGATCATCCGTGCGACCTTCCTCATCTTTGTCATATACAATGTGATGACCTGTAGCTACTCGCTGATGACGGGTGGAGCCCTGGGAAGTAATGACCTGAGCAATCTGCTCTACTTCTCCTTCAACCTGATCTTCAATATGTTTAGCTATCTGCTCATCTACCTCATCGAGCGTGCTTTTGGTTATGTCTCCAACATTACGCTCGTGGAGCTGAGCGATGTCAATCGCCCTCTGCCACGTCAGCTCTCGGAGCAGGCGCCTGGCACCTTCCAGCACTCGTTGCAGGTAGCACTCTTAGCGAGTGAAGCGGCTACTGCTATCGGGGCTGATGCGAGACTCGTACGTGCTGGTGCACTCTACCACGACATAGGCAAGATGCGCAATGCAGCATACTTTACGGAGAATCAAGGCGCTATCAATCCACACGACCAGCTCACTCCTACCGAAAGCGCATCGGTCATCATCAAGCATGTGACGGATGGTCTGGCCATGGCGCAAAAGCATAACCTCCCGCAGGCGATCCAAGACTTCATCCGCATGCACCACGGGCGAGGGGTGACGAAGTACTTCTACAATCAGTATTGCAATGAACATCCTGACGAAACGGTCGATGTGGATAAGTTTACCTATCCAGGACCCAATCCTAACACTAAGGAGACAGGTATCCTGATGCTGGCGGACGCTATCGAAGCGAGTAGTCGTAGCCTCAAGGATCTCAGCAAGGAGACCTTGATAGCTCATGTCAATAAGATTATTGATTCAATCGTTGCGGATGGGCTGCTCAATGATACGCCGCTGACCTTTAGGGATGTCCAGACAATCAAGGATATCTTTGCTGAGAAGCTTGCCACCATCTACCACTCACGTATTGCTTACCCCGAGCTCAAGCGATGACACTCTATCTGATCGGCTATATGAGTGCGGGCAAGAGTACCGTAGGTCGCATGCTGGCGGAGCTACTAGGATACGAATTTGTAGATACAGACATCTACATCGAGAGTCGCTTTCGTCAGCGGGTGTCCGATCTCTTTCGGCTACACGGCGAGGAGTACTTTCGGCAGAAAGAGCGGATGATCCTTGAGGAGATCGCAGGCCTACCTGATGCGGTTATCGCTACGGGCGGGGGCCTACCCATCTACCATGACAATATGGATCTCCTCCTAGAGAGTGGCACCGTACTCTACCTGCGCTACAGCAGTGAGACGCTAGCTCAGCGACTGGAGCTAACCAAGCGCACCAGACCTTCAGTGGCGCACCTCTCGGGCGAGGAGCTTCGCCAGTATGTCGCAGAGGCGATGCGTCTGCGCGAACCGATCTACAGTCGTGCTCACCGGATCATTGATATGGAGGCTCTCGCTAAGCAAGGCATCAACACCGAAGCGAAGATAGCCAGCTGGATCGTCCAGCAACTACGTCTAGAGACGTAGCAGTGTACTGCGCAATGCTCCGCGGAGAGCCGTGCCGAAGGGTTTGCTCTCTACGTGCTGTGTCAGAGGAGAGCGACTGGAGAGATGCTTTCGCACTGCGCCAGCTCTGTGGCGATCTTACCTAGCTCTGCCTCTAGGTCGAAGGGTATCAGCTCTCCACGCTCGAAGGCGGCAAAGGTCTCACTATTGAGACTCTTGTACTCTGGGATAGCCTGTTTGAGAAGGTAGACGACCCCATTGACATTCCCCGCATAGGACAAGCGTTTGAAGAACTGCACCATCAGGTGAATCTGCTCGAACGACTCCTCGCGGGTCTGTACGATGTGTATCTTATTGTGTGCCGTGGGGAGGTCTTTCTCCTTGTCGTGTATGGTCTCCTCGTAGAGCTTCTCGCCAGGTCGTAGGCCCGTGTAGATGATCTTGATGTCTTTGTCAGGCTCGTAGCCAGCTAGCTGTATCATACGCTTGGCAAGATCGGCGATCTTGACGAGGTCGCCCATATCGAAAACAAAGACCTCGCCACCACGCGAGAGCATACTGGCCTCTAGGACTAGCTGGCTAGCCTCGGGGATGGTCATGAAGTAACGCTCGATGCGTGGATCGGTGACCGTGAGAGGACCGCCACGCTGTAACTGACGCTTGAAGGTGGGGATGACGGAGCCTGCCGAGTTGAGCACATTGCCGAAGCGGGTCGTCGCGAAGCGTGTCGGGACGGTCGCCTGGATCTCTCCTCTCTTGATGGCTAGGTCTAAGCTCTGGACGATCATTTCGCAGAAGCGCTTCGTAGCCCCCATGACGCTACTGGGGTTGACCGCCTTGTCGGTCGATAGCATGACCATCTGCTCGACACCATACTCGAGGCACTTGCTCGCGATGTTGAAGGTGCCGATGATGTTGGTGGTGACCGCCTCGCAGGGGTTCTCTTCCATGAGAGGTACATGCTTGTAAGCAGCCGCGTGAAAGACTTTGTCGGGATGGAACTTGCGCATGACAAAGTCTAGTCGCTGAGGATTGCGTATATCACCCATGACATAGGCAAAGCGACCCTTAGGATAGCAGCGCTGTAGCTCCAGACGCAACTCGTGCATAGGCGTCTCCGCTATGTCAAAGAGCACAATCTGCTGAGGCTCTAGCCGAGCAAGCTGGCGTACTATCTCACTACCGATAGAGCCTGTCGCTCCAGTCACGAGGATAGTCTTGTCGTGCAGCGCCTCAGAGATAGGCTTCATATTGAGAAAGATGGACTCACGACCTAGTATGTCCTCAATCTGGATTTCCTCAATAGGAGGACGACTGTCCACGTTGAGTATGCGTCGTGGCTCCTGATCGACGAAGAGACGTATCTTGCGGTCTATGCAGACCGATGCAAAGGACGCATTCTCGTGTAGCACATCGTAGCCAGAGAAGAGAAGGACGGAGATATGGTGCTTGTCTAGTAGTGCGGAGAAGCTGGCCGTGTCTGGCGTGTAGAAGATCGGTTTGCCTCCGACGGTCATCTTTTCGGTCGGTTGGTTGGTCTCGACAAAGCCTACGACGTAGAGCCCTTTGCCCTGATAGGAGTTGGAGAGCTTGTCGGCAAGTTGCGAGGATCGGTCGTCAACACCGAAGATGAGAGCAGGTGTGCGACTCATTGTTGAGGGAACCCCATTGACAAAGCTCCAGATGAACTGCACGACGTTCCTGAAGCCCGTCAGGAAGAAGAGGGTAAAGAGGGTGTCTAGTGCGAAGTATACCACCCCAAAGAGCCACTCGCTAGACATTATGCCTAAGGTCACTCCTAGTACAAGCGACTTGCATAGTGAGAGCCAGAGGTAGTTAAAGCCGTAAGAGAATGTGCGGATACGGATAATCCCCTTGTAGACGGGAAAGATGAATAGCACAATCAACGAGACTACTCCCGAAAGCCCAGAAAACGAAAGGGTCGGGTGTGCAAACCCCGTGTACTCAGCCACAACCTCGTGAAAGTAAACCCCTGTGAGCGTCAGGAGTGCATAGCTGGCTATGAAGACAGCGGATAGCGAAGCGATGACACTCAGGAGTAAGTCGATGAGCGCAATGATGCGGTAGTTGACATAGCGACTACCTAAGCATTTCCGTAGGAATACCTTTGTCTTCATGATTATCAAGTGCTGTTTGTTGTTTTTGTGGCATGATGGGACTCACACGTGTGTAGCTATGAGTGTTTCGTTGTTCCTAATAAGTGTGCGTACAGGCTCTTCGTATCGAGCGTAAGTCTTGGCAGATGAGATGGTCCTGCGGAAGAGCTCTATCCGGTGGGTATCTGTGCCTACAAAGCTATAGACTCCACGCTCGAGGAGCTGCTGAGCGCGTCGCTGTACCTGCTCTCCATACATCCCTGTGAGGCTGAAGAGGTTGAGCTGGAAGGCACAGCCTGCACCACGCAACTGGTCGTACGTCCTATCGTTCATATATAGGTATCGCTCAGGGTGCGCTAGCATGGGGATCGCCCCTGCAGAGATGACTTGCTGTATGAGTCGGAAGAGGTCTAGTGGAGCTCCTACGAATGAGGTCTCTACGAGCAGGTACTTGCTAGTCCCTAGTGTGAGTAGAGGCTTGGCGAGGTGCGCCTCAAAACCTTCGTCCAGCATATGTTCTGCGCCAAGCATCAGGGGAACACCTAGATCCGACAGGTCTGGGAGCAGTCGCTCTAGCTCCTGCTGGAGAGTACTGCTATCGTTATGCGGGTAGCGCCTATAGATGTGTGGTGTGGTGATGATACGCTGGATGCCGATAGAGTGCATCGCCTCAATGAGTTGACGGGTCTCGTCAAGAGAGCGGCTCCCGTCATCGACCGCAGGGACGAGGTGACAGTGTATGTCTGTCATCCCTTCGAGCCAGCCGGCAGAGATGATATCTACTTTCTTATGCTTTGTGAGCCACCACATAGTGTCTAGATATCTATTGCAGCGATGGATTAGTTGGGGCTCTTTACGCTACTCCTTGTCACTGCCATACTCTCCATAGCCCCCATATCCGTAGCTGCCGTAGCCATATCCATAGGAGGAGGCTCCTACGCCGGTATCGTTGAGTACGATACAGAGTCCCTTGAGGCGTCGCTCTTGATAGAGATCCTCTAGTTCGGGGAGGAGTCGACGTGGCAGGTGATTCTCACGAACCACCATAATTGTGATGTCAGTCAGATGACTGATGACGCGTGTATCTGCAAGATTGAGGACAGGTATCGTGTCGAGCACAATATAGTCAAAGGAGTCATCAGCATACTGCAATAGCTCCTCAAAACGTGGCGACATGAGTAGCTCGGTTGGATTCGGTGGTATGGGGCCACTAGGTACGACGAGTAGGAGCTCGGACTCTGACGTAGGACAGATAATCTGCTGTGGAGATATCTTACTGTCGGATAGGTAAGAGGTGAGTCCTTGCTGTCCTGCTAGGTACATCCCGACGGCCTTGGACAGGGTGTTCTTGCGGATGTCGCAATCTATGAGGAGTACCCGCTTGCCCGACTGAGCTAAGCTTAGAGCTAGATTGGACGAGGTAAAGGTCTTACCCGAGCTCGGAATAGCGGAGGTGACTAGAATTCGCTTGACTGGAGCTCCACTATTAGGTGCTAAGAAGGAGATGTTAGAGCGTATCACCGTGAAAGCCTCTGAGACGATAGTACGCCGATGGCGACCGACGATAAATGTGCGTGAAGCCTGATCAATAACCTCGCTCTGCTCCTTAGTTGTCAGTCCTGTGAGCCTACTCTTGAGTTGCTCAGCAGTACTCTTCAGATGGCGCTTAGAAGCTTTGTAGTGTGGCACCTCTCCCAGTATAGGTATGGTGGTGTAGCGCTCTATATCTACCTTGCCACGTACCTTATTGTTAGCTATGCTACGTATATACAGTATGGCTATTGGGATCAGAAGTCCGAGTAGACCAGCTGCCAGCATGATGATCGGTACACGAGGACTGACTGGCCCGGCAGGACCTGTCGGTGCCTGAATGAGACGAGCGTTAGACTCGGCGGCTTCGATAGAGAGTGCGTTTTGCTCCCGTACGTTGAGGAGGAAGAGGTATAGCTCCTCCTTGATCTTCTGCTGTCGGTAGATGCTCCCCACGATGCGCTCCTGCATAGGCACGGAGGTGATACGCCCCTTGTAGCTAGACTGCTCGGAGAGGATGCCTTGACGCTCCACCTCGAGTGTCGATATGAGGTTGTCTATAGAGGTGATGATAGAGAGTCTCTGTGCAGCAAGCTGGGTGTTAATCTCCTGGACGAGCGGGTTGTTGCTACTAGAGTTAGCTTGTAGCTGGTCACGCTTGAGCAGTAGCTCGTTGTACTTAGCAATAGCAGCTTCGATGGCTGGAGAGGCAATGCCCACATTGGCTGGGATGAGAGACTCCATTTGGCTCTTGTCCCTGAGGTGACCTCGGACAAACTGAGCGATGGAGATACTATTGTTGAGTTCGACGAGACGCGTCTTGATCTCTGAGCTTCCCTTGATGTATTCTTGCGCTTCGGCCTGTATGTCAGCGATCTGCTGTGACTGCTTGAAGCCTTCGATCTCAGCGTCTACCTGTCCTAGCTCAGAGCTAATGATCGCTAGGCGGTCATCGACGAAGCGCTGGGTGCTCTCAGCAACCTTCACCTTGTCCTCGCGCTCTAGCTCTGTGTAGACGAGGATGAGGGTAGAGAGAAAGTCCTCGGCGAGCTGTGGATTGCTAGACTGCATGGTAAGTTTGATGACGGAGGCGTCTTTCTGCTGGAGTGATACTTGGAGAGATCTCATATAGCTATCCACGACGGAGTGAAAGTTCTCTTTCTGCACCTTCAGTACTTCATAGTTGGCGAAGTTGCTGTAGTATGGTGTAGCTTCCACGACTACCTTACCAATGGGGGTGGCGATGGTATCTCCTAGGGATACGGTGATAGGCTCCTTTACCTTGCCGATGAGTGAGCTCTTGATGTTGTAGAGTATAACTTGGTTGTTAGCTTCTTTGTCAGGCTTGATACGGAGCGTAATCTTTTCGTCAGGGTCTGCGTTGACAAAGCGAATAGAGACGGGAGACTGCTTGTAGAGGTCTTTCTCCCGCAAGCCAGCGTTGTAGTGGTACTGCACGTCTAGACCTAGTCGGCGAACGGTCTCGCTGACGACACGCTCAGTGCCCAAGATGACTATCTGGTTGGAGACGTCATCATTGTAGGTTTGCTTGTTGCCAGCAAACTGAGCCAGCTGTTGCATAACAGAGCTCATTGAGGTCTCGCTCTTGACTAGAAGACTTGCATATCGACTGTACTGATGTGGGGAGGACTTGATATATAGGAATCCTAGAGCTAGGCAGACAATGAATGATAGCAGTATGAAGAGCCAGTTGGCCTTAAGTATCATGAGGATGTCACTCAGTGAGAGCGTACTAACCTCCTCAGAGGAGCGTATAGGCTCCTGCTGGCTAGAAGTTGTGGGGTATTCCATTCTAATAAACCGTGCTGAGTATAGTGGGGGGCTAGAGGCGCTTACTTCTTCTGGCTAGCCATAATCGTGAAGACAAAGGTGGTCAGAGAGGTCGCTGTGCTGACCACGCTGAGCCAAGTCCCCACGTTGTTGTTGGGGTTAATGTTAGCTGTTTGAGCTTTGGCATCGTTTGGCTCCACATATACGATATCTCCCTGACGGAGGAAGTAGCATGGTGAGTCAAATATCTTGTCACTGCGTAGGTCGTGTGCTACGATGTATCGCTCTCCGTTGATCTCTCGTATGACTAGTACGTTATCTCTGCGTCCCTGTATGGTTAGGTCTCCCGCCATAGCGATAGCGTCCAGTATGGAGACTTGGTCACTCACCATAGGAAAGCGCCCTGGATGAGCCACTTCGCCCAGTACAGAGATCTGTGCATTGAGTAGAGAGACCGTGACGGTAGCATCGTTGAGTAAGCCCTTGTCGCGAAGCTCCGTAGCGATCTTCGTGTTGAGCTCACTGCGGGTTAGTCCCTCCACATGGACACGCCCTAGTGCAGGAAAAGTGACGTAACCCTCCTCGTCTACCATGTAGCCCTGCTGCGTATTAGAGGCTGAAACCCCGAAAGCGCTATAGTACCCGACCATCGGGAGGTTAAAGGGATCAGAGAGCTCACGATTCTTGGAGTTGACCGTGATACCGAGCATGTCGCCCTTAGCAATACGCAGGACGGGTACGCTATATTGGCTCTGAGAGCTCATGGAGACATCTTGTAGGTATACAACATCTTTACGTGATGCGCACGAGGTCGTTATAAGACAGAGTGACGCTACTAGAAAAACTCCAAATAAGTGCATGTGCACTCGAAATAAAGATCTCATCCTTAAGTAGATGCGTTGTTTTGTTTGCTTAGAGGGGGGGGGGGCTCCAGAAAAAGCAAGGAAAAGCCACCTTTCTCTCGTTCGAAAGCTTCTCCCTTCAGGCAATTTCTATTGATTATTCAGTTAGCATGGACAAAGATACTTATAAAAAATGATTCAAGAGACTCTTTTCGCGACAAAATACACACCCCTTTACCTTAAAGCGTTCTGGAGGAAGTTGAGAGAGTCTGCTCGATGTGATGCTAGGCTCTGTGCGACGGCCTCCACGTCGTAGAGCTTTGGCGAGCTGACCAGCTCATGCGCTCCCTCCTGATGGCGCTCCAGACCGAAGAGCTCGGTCAGGGTGTCAAAGCGACTGCAACCGCCATGGTTGTTGACGATGGCGACAAAGGGTTTGCCAAAGATGAGCGAGAAGGCGACCCCGTGGAAGGAGTCCGTCACCACGCACTGAGCGTTGAGGATCCCCTCGAGCCATGCCTCTACGGGTGGCAAGATGCACGCCTTCAGACCTCGTCCACGCTCCATCCAGTGGCGCCACGGAGCGAAGAGTTGGCACGTCGTATGATGCGACTCAGCGATCTGCCGTGCGAGCTCCTCCTTGTGCGGCGTGTGCGTCAGCATATAGGCGAAGACCTCTCCCGAAGGCTCCTCCCGCAGTCCAAGCTGGTCCATGTACTCCTCTCTTGTGAAGAGCATCGTCGGGTCCAGCACCCACTGAGCTGAGGCGCCAAACCGCTGCGCTAAGAGCGGCACGGCCGAACTCTCACGCACCGATATAGCTACAAAGCGACTCAAGAGCTCGCTGTAGAGAGCCGTCCGCTCAGGAGCTATGTCTATCGGATCCACTCCGAAGGAAGCCGCATAGGCGATGCGTCGCACCGGGTCCGCCTCAGGGATAAAGCCGAGGAAGTAGTCGTCCAGCATCGGGACAAACTCCTGTCGCCACACCTGATCACTCCCCACGATATAGGCGTGAGCAGGCTGCTTGCGGTAGTATTGCCGTAGCTGTGCGTCACTGCGTAGCGGTGGCGAGAGCGTGATGTGCTGCTGTACGAAGCGAGACGTGTGCTGTAGTACGACACGCTCCGATCGTATAGATTGATCGTAGGAGATCCGCTTGACGGTGCGAACCTGCGCCTCAGCCCATCGCCTTAGCCGAGAGCGACGGTCGAAAGGTATGTCCAGCGTCACAGGCTCATAGTCCATCTGGCGCAAGGCTTGCTGTAGCGCATAGGCCTGCATGATACCCCCATAGTTAGCTCCTAGGGGGTGGGTCAGTATATGGATTCGTTTTGTCGTCATCGTCTTAGTCTGGTGAGTTCTTTGGAGCCAGTCGCCTCTTGGAGAGATGCAGGTAGCCCTTCACGAGTCGTCTCTCTTCGACAGTCAGCGAGAGCGTTAAGATGACCACGGCACACAATCCACCAAGCAAGATAGACGCCACCAGTAGTCCCCAGATAGAGCCGACGTAGGGGAGTAGGTGCCGATAGATGTAAGCCCCCACTAGCATGACGATGGTCGGAGGTAAGATAGGTAGCACCACCCGCTTGAGGTAGTAGCCCACGCCTAGAGCGTGATACCTGTAGGAGAGCACCAGTCGTACCGCTAGGCACGCTATGGAGACCAATATGTTGATGTATATAGAGTACTCTGGTGGAGCACCCAGCCAGAAAGCCAGCATAGAGAGCGGTAGGATCATGATGATCATTCCCCCGACCACTACTTGGTAAATGCGTACCCGCCCCGTCGCTTGGATCCCCGTCATGAGCGCCCCCGAAAGACTCTCTATGAGCAGTACGACGAGCGTCAACTGGAGCAGTAAGCTCGCATAGGCAGGTGGCTTGACAAGCCACAGACGAAGCAGTAGGTCGAGGTCTAGCGCAAAGGGGATCACCACGCAGAGCATCAGCAGGTAGGAGATCTTAGCACTGGCGCAGATGAGCTTATGCAGGTAGCCATACTCCTCGGCAGCGTACGACTTGATAATCTGCGGATTGGCCGCCATCTGATAGTTGTTGGCAAAGGTAAGCAGCGCACCACGCACCGAGTTGACAATGCCAAAGGCCGCATTCAGAAGGGGCCCGAAGAAGTAGTTGTAGACGATGTTGATGCCCTGCGTCTGAGCCACGGCAGCGAGATTGCCAAAGAGGTTCCACCCCGAGTAGGAGAGTATCTCTCGGTAAGCCGACCTGTCCCGCACCCAGCGAAAGTGTACCTGACGAAAGAGCCTACGCGTGCACCCCACGTAGCAGAGCGCCATCACGCCGCTGACAGCAAGGAGCAGGATAGGGTAGAGGAGGAGCTTGTCGCCAGCGTATGCCTTCAGGAGTAGCACGGCACCCAGCCGTAGCGAGATGTCCACGATGCTGAGCAAGGCAAAGAGATTCATCCGCTCGTGAGAGACGATGAGGCTTTGAAACGGGGTGAGCAGCATGTTGACCACGAAGGTGCCCAAGGAGATAAAGTAGATCCACAGCGCCACCGTCAGTCGCTCGGGCGGAGCCACCAGATGGCTCGGCACGTACCATAGACCGAAGGGGATCGCCACGGCGCAGATGAGCAGGACCAGTAGTAGCTGCACCACGATCGAGACGCTGTATACGCGCCCCACGCCTGAGTCGTTGCCCCGTCCCAGCTCGTAGGAGTAGAAGCGCTGTGTGGCGGCGACCATTGCCCCATTGACAAAGCCAAAGGCGGTCACCAAGCTCCCCACCACCTGATAGACCCCGAAGTCCTCTACCCCGAGCGCTGCTAGGAGCACCCTAGAAATATATAGAGAGAGTAGGGTGACCACCGCCATACGCACGAAGAGGAAGAGCGTATTGCGAGCGATACGCTGCGTGCGAGACGATGGCATCGTGTGCGCGTCGTTAGTCTGGTCGTGTAGCTCTTGTGCCATAGGATCTGCTGAGCAGGAGGGTGCGACCGTCCTGTGACAGCCTCACCACTGCAAAGGTAGTGAATTCGTACGACCAGCTACCTCGCCCATCACCCGGACTGACTAATGCGAAAGATGTAGCGTACTATGAATGATTTATATATATATTTGTAGGCGTAACACCCTTGACACTAGACACTCACAAACTAAAACCCTAGAACAATGATGAAGCCCATTACCTACATGAGATGCGCAGCTTCTCTTCTTGCACTTTTGCTGCTAGCCACTTCTTGCAGTTACAGTGTGCCACCGACTCCTCAGGAGCCACAAGAGAACACCTTCAAAGCCAAGTTTACGGCTACGCCCAATACCTTCTCAGGCTATGGAGGCTATGGGAAGGTTCACGGAGTGCTACAAGAACTATCTCCCAGCGGAGAACTACTCCATGAGACCCCGCTGGAGAACACAGAGTTTACGCTACACTTTGAGAAGTATTCATCTGAGATAGCGCCCTGTGTGTATCGACCCAATGAGTTTTTAGTCCGAGAGGGTATTGACTCTAAGACCTTTAAGATTGAAGCTGAGGTCATCAGTGGCAAGGGTAAAGGCTGTAAGCAGACCGTCCTCATCATGCGTGGTGGCAACAGGTTCTCTTTCAAAGCCGAGCCAAGTCAGTTCACCTCGAAGGGCGGGACTGGTAAAGTGATAGGGACGATGTATATTACAGACTTTGATGGAAACGTCGTTCGTGAGGGCGATCTCGGTGATTGCAACTTCGGACTCAATGTAAGTGGTAATCCAGAGGGCATCACGGTTGACTTCGATGCGAAGACCTTCACGGTCGCAGCGGGTGGCCCAGCGACCTTCGAACTACAGGCTAATACAGGCTTTGGACAGCCATACCTCATCGAGATAAAGCGTGAAGGCTGATAGGCTACGAGAGCATCACGTCGATCTCTTGTGACGGCCCCACCAGTACAAAACTCCCTCTGAGGGGATAGTTCATTCTTCACCGAGGAACGGAAAAATTCTTCCGAACTTTGATCTCATTCTTCCGAAGTTTCATTTCACTCTTCCGAACTTTTATTTCGGCCCTCCGTGAAGAATTTTTGCTTCCCAGCGAGCTATTCGGATTTTTCTGCCTAGGGAGTGGAGCGTAGGGGTGAGAGATTAGAGAAGAGGTAGCAAGAGAAGAGCCTGCCACGAGATGTCGTGACAGGCTCTTGCATTATCTGTATGGATCAGGCGCTAGCTGTCGTTTGATCAGCTAGCTGCGCTGTGTGATTAGCGGAGACCGCGGAAGCGTAGGAGTGGCTCGATGTCAACCTCCTTGCCTAGAGACCTACCACTACATAGTTATCAATAATATACTCCTCTGGAAAGTCTACGAGAGGAGCTCTCTGATAAATTTTTTCTAAACCATAAGTGCCAATGAAGTCTTTGTCATATATAGCAAATGCATACCGCCTTCCTTTACCTCCGTCATACAGAAGGAAATCCATTTTGTATCCTGAGTGATAGCATTTAGTCATCTTCATCTCATCCATACCATAAAAAGGAATGTGTATAAGATCGCTGTGTGGTCTAAATTGCTCAACGCCTCCAGGATTAAACGTAAAAGGTGTAATTTCACTAGGGTCATATCTCCTTGTCGGAGGTTGATAATAAGATGAGATTTCGAGATTGTATCGGTCTTTCAAGATATTTGCGAGCTCCTTCGCTTTAGCATTTAACTCTTCTTCGTTTTCTACAGTCCACCATTTGTCATTGTCAGCGTGGATTGGTCTCAGTAGGATGTCATCTCCGTAGCGCGTTTTTAGAGTGACGTAAAGCTCCTTCGATCCTCCAATAGAATAGTATACATTACTATAGCCGTTTGTAATGTATATCTTAGGCTCTCTAAAGACCCTATTGAAGTCTTGCTTCTCAATACGTTGTCGAAAGTTTTCTTCGAAGATATACTCTGACAATGGCTTGAACTGCTCAGTTCGAGTAATAGTAAAGTCCTCTGGACCTTTCAAGCTGGAAAACCAAGGTGAAAAGTCAACATTGAAGTCTGTTATGCCTTTAGGATACGAAAATGGAACTTGAAGCCCATTGCCATTTGTCCTAGCTACGATGTTTATACTCGAAAAACCCGTTTCCTCTAAAATCTTTTTCCTCCAACTAAAACCAATGCTGTCTTGGGTATTCGCTCCTATAGAGCTATCTTTTAGGGGTATCTTTATACCTGCATGGATTACTTCATTTAGCGCTTTTTCTTGAGATTCCTGCGCCCTAGCATATTTCGACGTACCATAGAAAACAGCCTCGGCATTAGCTCCAACAAGAAGTTGGTCTGCTATTAGGCTACCATATCTTGAACCAAAAGTTTCAGCAAGAGGACTGCCATATAGATCATTTAGAAATCTCTTGTTTAAGTAGTTCCACCTAATCTCACGTCGTGTAAACGCATCAGAAGAAAACCAATAGCGACCATAGTCATAATTTATGGATGCGATGCCATAGACGTTTGTATTTGATTCAGTATAATCTTCATTGAAGGAATTGGATATTGTCTTTTTTGTTCCGATAGTGAATAGTCCTAAGATGTTTACAGAGAGCCCTGTGGTATTCGAATTGCTTTCCTTTAGGTGCTTTTCGTAGCTCTTTGTATTTGTAAAAGAGAAGTAGCTAGCTTCCATTCGACGAAGAGGTGTAAAGGCCAAAACTTTAGAGTCTTTTCTTAGAAGTCTTTCAACGTCAAAAACAGGCTTTCTAAAGCAATCCAAGGAGTTTGAAACTGCTACCTCAGGAGCATAGCTTTTCGCAAAGAATAGATATGGTTCTAGAGCCTCATCTGTCGCTCTCAAGGATTCATCCTCAATCGATGGCAGTGTTAATACAATAGGGGCATCAGTACGGCGAGGATATAGAGTGGTTTTTACGATAGAAGGCTCTTCTTGATTAATAGGGTTATCGCTTAAATCCGTTCGTGTACAGCCTAATGATATTAAAATAGTTACAATTAGGACTGTTAGTCTTTGTAGTGTAGTATTCTTCATCGCTCAATTTGTTTTAGTGTGATTATGGTCTCAGATCGAGGGTCTCGGCAGAGAATGATTTCGTCGTTTGTGGCTTTTCGAACAAGCCACTTACCTACAAAATACTTTTTACAGGCAGAGATATCTTCATCATGAACTAACGCAGGCAAGTTTGTTGTGAATGAGATCTCATAACTATCGACTTTATACTGAAAGTATGCCGTAACCGTGAAGTCTTTTTTATCAACGGATAAAGTTTTATCAATAGGAAAAGCTACTTGACCACGAGAGGGAGTGAAGAATGCAATCTCATAAGGTCCTCTGTCTATTCTGTCGCCGTCTTGGTATTCTTCTACGACTCTTCCCGCCCAGCGAGTGCCAGCGAGCTGTAGAGAGTCTAGTTGATCTTTTGCGTTGCTGCTAGGCTCTTGATTGCAAGAAGTCATGCCGCAGAGGATCAGGGCTGTTAAAGCCATTGTTGCTAATGCGCGTAGGTAGGTCATAACATGTTTGTTGATTACAAGGTGAATATACAAGAACCCCGAGCGATAAAGCAACTGCTTATCGCTCGGAACTCTAGATTAAGTGATTAGCGGAGACCGCGGAAGCGTAGGAGTGGCTCGATGTCAACCTCCTTGTGACCGGTGAACTGCTCGAAGAGTACCATCAGGTCCTCGCTATTACCACGAGAGAGGAGGATGTCAGCAAGGCGCTGTCCGTTCTCACGGGTCATGCCACCATGAGCCTCGATCCAAGCGTAGACTTCGTTGTCTACAGCCTCGCTCCAGAGGTAGGAGTAGTAACCTGCAGAGTAGTCGTTGCTCCAGATGTGACGGAAGTATGGTGAGCGGTAGCGTGGGGGGATCTGCGCATTGAGCATACCGTACTTCGTAAGAGCCTCCTGCTCAAAGGCCTGAACGTCATCAACCTTGTCACCTACAGCGAGTGCGTGCCAGCACTGGTCGATGAGTGAGGCAGCGAGATTTTCGCCAACAGAGTAAGCCTGGTTGAAGTTGCCCGCAGCAATCATCTTGTCACGTAGCTCGGCAGGCATCTGCTCGCCTGTCTTGTAGTGCTTTGCATAGTTGGCAAAGACAGTAGGCTCGGTAGCCCAGTGCTCGTTGAACTGTGAGGGGAACTCAACGAAGTCTCTTGAAACGTTGGTTCCAGAGATCGAAGGATAGGTCTGCGTAGAGAGCATACCGTGCAGAGCGTGACCGAACTCGTGGAAGAGTGTCGTCACCTCGTCCCAAGTCATCAGACAGGGCTGACCAGCAGCGGGCTTCTTATTGTTGCAGACGTTGTAGATGACTGGCTTGTTGCCTAGGAGCGTAGACTGCTCGACGAAGTTGCTCATCCAGGCACCACCGCTCTTAGAGGGACGTGCGTAGGGATCGAAGTAGTAGAGTGCGATCACCTCGCCCTTGTCATTCTTGACATCATATACGGTCACGTCTGGGTTGTAGACGGAGACATCAGTGCGCTGCTCGAAGGTGAGACCGTAGAGCTTGTTGGCAGCGAAGAAGACACCATCCTTGAGGACATTATCTAGAACGAAGTACTCGCTCAGCTGTGCCTCATCGATATCAAACTGCTCCTTGCGCATCTTCTCAGCGTAGTAAGCCCAGTCGTAAGCCTCAAGCTTGAAGTCGGGGCCCTCGCTCTTCTGTGCAAACGCCTCTAGCATCTTAGCATCCTCAGCAGCCTTGGGCTGGTAGAGCTTAGCAATACGCTCGAGGAAATTGCGAACTGTCTCACCATTCTTAGCGAGTGCGTCCTGTAGCGTCCAGTCAGCAAAGGTCTTGAAGCCTAGTAGCTGAGCCTTCTCAGCACGGAGCGTAGCGAGACGCTTGATGATGGACTGCGTGTCGTACTTGTCGCCGTTGTTGCAACGATTGATGGAAGCCTCGAGGATAACCTTGCGGCTGTCACGATTGTTGAGCTTAGCCATGACGGGCTGCTGGGTCGTATTGACTAGGCGGATAGCCCACTGACCCTCTTTGCCCTCTTCCTTGGCTAGGTCGGCAGCCTCTTGTAGCTCGCTGTCGGAGAGACCGTCGAGCTGAGCCTTGTCGGTAAAGAAGACGGGCACGTTCGTCGCGTCGGTCAGCATATTGCCAAACTTAGCGGTGAGCTCGGCCTCCTCGCCGTTGAGCTTCTTGAGCTTCTCCTTATCCTCGGCAGAGAGGTTAGCACCAGCCTTGACATAGTTGTCGTAGTACTGCTTGGTGAGACGTACCTGATCGGGCTGTAGACCCTCTAGGCCAGTCTCGTAGACGGTCTTGATGCGAGCGAAGAGCTTGTCGTTGAGCATGATCTCGTCGCTGTGGGCGGTGAGCTTAGGTACGTACTCAGCCTCGATGGCGCGTAGCTCATCGTTGGTGTCGGCACTGGTCAGTGCGAAGAAGACGGCAGAGGTGCGCTGGAGAACCTGTCCAGCACGCTCGAGCGCCTCGATGGTATTGGTAAAGGTGGGTGCCTCAGCATTGTCCACGATGGCTGCTATCTCCTCGTTGTGCTGACGCATACCCTCGTCAAAGGCGGGCGCAAAGTGCTCTGCCTTGATCTTGGTAAAGTCGGGTGCATTCATGTAAGTTTCACTAGGATGAACGAATGGATTGTCAGCCAGGTCCGCCTGCTTCTTCTGCTTGTTGCAAGCGAGTAGCATCGTGGCGATGGCTAAGAGCATAATTACTTGTTTACGCATAGTCTTAGTTCGTTTGTATGATTTATATAGTTACTTTTGCATAGCAATGAGGTGCCCGGATGTGGCACCACACAATACAAAGGTACTAATAATAAAACACATACCCCATGACAGACGCTAGCAAGAGCCTCGCCGAGGAGCCACAGCAGACCTACCAAGAGGCGATCACACGTATTCAGGAGATCGTGCGACTCCTTGAGGCGGGAGACATAGAGGTGGACGAACTGACCAAGCTCATCGAGGAGGCGACAGGCTTGATACAGTTCTGCTCCACACGACTCACCGCTATCGATAAGGAGGTCTCACAGCTTCTCCAGCAGCTCGACGAGAGCCAGGAGTAAGCTCTTACTTGACGATGCTGATGGGGCGGTCGCCCTCGAAGTAGCCGATGATGCAGTTGCACAGCTCCTGCGCCATAGCGACACGCGCCTCGTAGGTCTGCGTGCCTACGTGTGGCGTCATGGTCACCTGCTCCATCTCGTACAACTCGGGGAGCGGATTGTCGCTATGCTCGAAGACGTCTAGTCCCGCAGCGGCGATCTCGCCAGTCTGCAATGCATGCACGAGGGCTGCCTCGTCGACGACCGCTCCACGCGCCGCATTGATGAGGATCGCCGAGCGCTTCATCTGAGCTAGACGGCTAGCTGAGACGAGGTGGTGCGAGTCTTCATTGTAAGGAGTGTGGAGGGATACGACATCACACTCCGTAAAGATCTTGTCTAGGTCGGCATAGGTGACCCCTAGCTCCTGCTCCGTGTCAGCGTCGAGCTGGTGGCGCTTGTTGTAGAGGACGGTCATACCAAAGGCTTGCGCCATGTGTCCCACGGCACGACCAATGTTGCCGTAGCCGATGATGCCGATAGTCTTGCCACAGAGATTGGTCGCCATGCCGGAGCTGTCGGAGAGCGACTTGCTACTGCTCTTGGTGCGACGCATGTGACGATCCCACATAGCGATCTTGCGACTGCAGCTGAGGAGTAGTCCCATCGTTAGCTCTGCCGTAGGCTGGATCACGGCACGAGGCGTATTGGTCACGGTGATCCCTTTGCTGTGTGCGTAGGCGACATCGATGTTGTTGTAGCCGACGCCATAGTTGGCGATTAGCTTGATATTGGGGAAAGCGTCAATCAGCTCACGATCCACGGGAAAGGTAAACTGCGTGGCGAGCGCATCATACTGCGCGCCTATCTCCATCATCTCCTCACGAGTGAAGCTCTCGCCCGCAGGACGGCGGGTCATGTCGGCCCACTCGGCAAGTTCCTCGAAGCCGGGTCGTACGGTGTCAAAGGAGATGAGTACTTCCTTTTTCTTGTCCATAAGATATATCAGGTTAGGTGTTTGTTTAGATACGTAGGCGGTACGGCTTAGGGTATAAGTTGTTGAGCCGTGCGCCCGTGCTGTGTGCTAGGCCTAAGGGGATGCCCCGATAGGTGATGACGGTGAAGCCCCGCTCTGTCGGTGTCTCTGTCGTGAGCGCCTCGCCTCGCAGGTAGCGCAGTGCTTCTTGCAGGGGAAGCTCTAGAGCGGACAGGTCTGCCGTGGCATATAGAGGGTGATGCAGCAGGGCAAAGGAGGGTTCGTAGCCCTTCGCCTGATGGCGCATGGAGGCTATCTCAAGTCCTGGCGTAGCAATGGCGAGACGCTGCTTGTAAGCCTCGGCAAGAAGCTGAGCCGCCTCAGGAGAGAGCTGGTAAATGCGCTCGCCGATGGTGTAGTAGTCTGCGGATGTTGCTTTGCTGAACCAAGAGAGCGAGTCGAAGGCTTGTCGGCTGGTGCGTGTCAAGCCTTTGGCTTTGCGCGTTTCGCTTGGGGTCTCGACGGTGTTGGTGAGACGTAGCGCGGCGAGGTATTGCCCCTCACCTCGTACAATGCCTGGCCAGAGGTGCAGCCCATAAGCGGTGTCGTAAGCTCCAGCGATGCGCTCGGCACAGTGAGAGAGGTTGATGAGCTGGAAGGGGTAGTGGTCAAGGAGCCACTGGACCATCTGATCGTTTTCCTCTTGGTTGAGCGTGCAGGTAGCGTAGAGGAGCACGCCCTCGGGAGCTAGCATACGCATCGCCTCCTGTAGGATAGCTCGCTGGCGGGTCACGCAGTCGGTGACGAGCTGAGGTGACCACATACGCCTTGCCTCTTCGTCACGGCGCATCAGCCCCTCGCCACTGCAAGGGGCATCAACTAAGATGAGGTCGCAGGAGCCTTGTAGCCAAGGCGTCAGTCGCTGTGGCTCCTCTTGCGTGATAATCATTTGGTCGGCACCGCACCACTTGACCATATTCTCTACAAGGATCTTGCACCGCTTGGGGAGTATCTCGTTGCTCACGAGGAGTGTCTCTGCGGGGAGCAGATCACGCAGGAGCGTACTCTTGCCCCCAGGCGCGGCACAAAGGTCAAGAGCTAGCTTAGGCGTCTTGTGCCAGCCGAGCTGCTCCCAAATCATGGCAAGCGTCATAGCGCTAGCGTCTTGTACGTAATAAGCGCCAGCGTGCCACAGAGGATCTAGCGCAAAGGTGGGTCGCTCGCTGAGCCAGTAGCCCTCCAGCTGCGTCGGCAGCCATGGTATAGTCCCATCCTCCAGCTCTGCAAAGGGGCGTGGCGATAAGGTGCGAACTGGGTTAAGACGCAGAGAGACTGAGGAGGGCGTCTCTAGTGCCTCGACAATGCGAGAGGCATGCTCGGGGTATGCTTGCGCTAGCTTAGCTGTTAGCTCTGACGGGACAGGAGTCTGCATTGTGTCGGATGTGTTAGGGCAGGAGCGTCATACGCTTGATGATCACATCTCGCTTGGGGCGGTTCGTGCTGTCGGTCGGTAGGTCCTCAATCTTGGTAATCGTGCGCATACCATCAATCACCTCGCCAAAGACCGTGTACTGCCTGTCCAACCACGGGTCACCGCCCTCACTCTTGTAGGCCTGACGCTGCTCAGGCGTGTAGTCCCACTCACGCTGAGCTGCTATGTCGTCTAGGTCAAAGTCGGTGTAATAGGTTCCCGTGACAATGTAAAATTGACTGCCCGAAGAACGCTTTTCGGGGTTCTCTTCATCTGCTAAACGCGCTGCCGCTAGGGCACCACGCTTGTGTATGTGGTGTGGTAGGATCTCCGCAGGAATGGTGGTCGAGAGGGTGTCTATGGAGACATCCGTCTTGCGTGTCGCGCCACGGGTCGAGAGGTTACCCCCCTGGATCATAAACTGCGCTATGACACGGTGCATCAAGACTCCCTCGTAGTCTCCCCGACGTACATGCTCTAGGAAGGCCGCTTGGTGTAGAGGCGTATCGTCATAGAGCAGGAGTGTGAAGTCTCCTTGCGAAGTCTCCACGAGCACCCGTCGCCCGGCAGGAAGTGCCTCGGGCTCAGTCTGAGCTGTGAGTGAGGTGACGTAGAGAGCGAGAAGGAGTAAAAGCGTGGCAAATGGTTTCATAGCTTAGAGGATCTGAGGCGCGGTATCGTTGGTCGCATTGGTTGTTGCTATAAAGGCTTTGGGGTCAGCGAGCAGTACAGCTTTCTTAAGTTTATTGACATGTTTGCGCTCCACAATCATAAAGATGATGTCCCGCTCGGCCCCGGCGTAGATACCACTACCATGGAGGAAGGTGCCCCGCAGATTCAGCTGCTCGATGATGATGGTGCGTAGCTCGGCGGTATGCTCGGAGACGATGAAGATCGCTTTGTTGGGATTCTCTGGCTGTAGGAAGTCGACCACCTTGCCATAGACAAAGATGGTGATCCAAGAGTAGAGTGGCACGCTGACATCTCCAAAAGCAACCAGTCCGAAGAGCACCACAGCAGAGTCTACCGCTATGATCATATGGCTGGTCTTGAGGTTGTTGCCCTTGGCGAGTACCCGGGCGATGACGTCGGTGCCGGCACTGGTACTGCCTGCCTTGAAGGTGAGTAGTACGCCTAGTCCGAGGATAGCGCCTCCATAGACTGAGGAGAGAAACTTATCATTGCTCACGATGATCACATCTCGTGTCATTGAGGTGATCAGGTCGGTGCAGATAGAGATAAGTAGAAAGGTGGCGATCGTCTTGCCCCCACTGCGCAAGCCTAGAGAGCGTGCCGCTAAGAGGAAGAAGGGCACATTGAAGCAGAGCGCCACAGCGCCAATGGGTAGCCCCTCGGGAAACGCTTCAAAGGTCCCTTGCGTCAGATAGTTGATCGTGATACTGATTCCGTAGCATCCGCCTGGGATAATGTCGGCAGGAGCGATAAAGCAGGCGTAAGCGACCGCTTGGCATACAGCTCCGATGACGAGGTAGAGTATCTCCACGGCAAGCGGAGAGCGCCGAGGCGTGAAGGTCTGTCTCTCGTGAGGCGGTGGTGCTGGCTGTTGCTTTAGGTGCAGTGGCGTGCTGGACATAGATTGCTAGAAGGAAGACGAATGGATGATAGCTTGATTGCAAAGTTACTCAATCTTTGCAATTGAAGTGCTGAGTAGACGGGGCATTCAGAATTAGAGACTGTTGCAAAAGTCAACAGTCTCACAATCTTGCTTGCAAGATTGCCCTGACTTTGCAGAAAGGATGAAGCGCAAGGCGCTGAGGGTGAGGTCTGAGTCTGACTTTCGCTTGCCATCCCTCGGCGGAAAATCAAAATCCCTATGGAGTGGTGTTCGATTTCCTCCGTAGAGACTTAGGCAGGCTCGTCTGTATCGTGCGTCAGCCCCGATTCGCTTGCGAGGGGTTAGACTGTAGTGGTGGGACGGCGGTGCTTGACGGCGACCATCTTGCCACGGGCGGTGATGCGCTCGCCACAGTGCAGCTCGAGAGACAGGATGACTTTGCGGTCGGTCACCTCTACGGGGTAAGCGCGGACCTCTAGCTCAGTGCCCATCGGGGTCGGGGCGAGGTAGTCCACCTCTAGATGTGCGGTGATGAAGCGCTGTAGGCTATCAGCCGTAAGCTCCTCCCCGTGTGCTACTAAGTAAAGAGCAGCGGCTGCGGCTGTGCCGTGGCAGTCGAAGAGCATAGCTATGAAGCCTCCGTATAGGTTGTCGGGCACTCCGCCTGTGTAGACAGCGTCGGGTGTGTGATGGCAGTAACAGTAAGCGTGGTCGTCGCTGAGATAGCTCTTGAGATGCAGACCATAAGGATGCGCAGCTCCGCAACCCCAGCAGTGACAGTACTCGGGGTCGTAGAGGTTTTGGATGGCGGACATATTAGACCTTAGAGATTAGAGGTTAGACTTGAGAGGTTAGAAGTTAGAACTATTTGGGGATCTTCAAGCGTTGTCCAGGGCGAAGTTTCGGATTACGCCCTTTGAGGCCGTTGGCTCGCTTGATGGCAGAGACGGAGACCCCGTGTCGCTTGGCAATCTTGGATAGTGTATCTCCACGTCGCACTTTGTATGTTTTGTGACCAGCCCGCGTGGCCTTGCTCTTTCGCGTGGGGGGTCGGCGCTTTCTTGATCTCTTGTTGTGCTTCGGCTATCTGCTTGGAGAGCTCCTCCTTGTGATCGCGACGAAGATAGATGAGCGCATCGTCCAGTCGTGTGATGCCCTTCAGTGGTAGTCGTATGGTGTAAGGTGTCGATCCAGCGGCGGGGATGACACCTCTCTTGTATTGCGGGTTGAGCGTGCGGATCTGTTCGGTGGGTATGCCTGTGCTTTGCGAGACCTGGGCAAAGGTGAGCGGTATCTGCACGGCTAGCGTGTCGGTCGCTAGAGGCATCGACTGCGCTTGAGGACAGATGTTGTGTTCGTTGTGATAGTAGCAAGCGTAGTAGGCTCCGATAAAGAGGGGAATGTAGTTGCGCGTCTCACGAGGCAGATAAGGATAGACATCCCAGAAGGTGGTCTTTCCACCAGAGCGTCGGATCGCTTTGGTGACATTGCCTGGACCGCAGTTGTAGGCAGCGATAGCTAGAAGCCAATTGTCAAAGAGCCCGTAGAGCTGCTTGAGATAGAGCGCGGCTGCTTCACTACTCTTGTACACGTCAAAGCGCTCGTCGACAAGGCTATTGACCGTCAAGCCCAAGCTACGTCCCGTGGGAAGCATAAGTTGCCAAAGTCCAGAGGCCCCGGCAGGTGAAACGGCAAAGGGGTTGAGCGCAGACTCAACGACGGTAAGGTAAACGAGCTCGACGGGTAGCCTATGACGGTCGAAGATCTCCTCCATAATGGGAAAGTAGTAGTCCCCGAGTGCGAGGATGACACGTATCAGTCGAGGACGATCCGTGATGTAAGTCGCAATGCCCTCCTTGACCATAGCGTTGTAGGGAATCGGTATGACGGTGGGCAGTGCTTTCAGTCGGGAGATCAGGACGGAGTCGCTTAGAGAGCGAATGTTCTCAGCCTTGTAAGAGCCACACGGCACCTCAAAGCGTTGCTGTGTGGCATAGCCCGTACGCCAGGTCTCCATGAGCAGACCGAGGTCAGTGTCTAGACTCTTCGGCAGGCTCTCTTGTAGCTCCTTGCGAGCCGTGATAGCATCCAGCTCGACAGCTCCCTCCGTGTCTACACTGTCTCGGGTTGCATCCCAAGGAGTTGCGGCTAGGAGTGTCGGCAAGCAACAGAAGAGTATTATATAGGTCGTGATTCTGACACAAGTGTGTCTTAGAAAGGGAATCTTCATAAAGAGTTCTTGTCTAAAAGCGAACCGAGGCACCGACCGTCACGCTTTGAGGTCGAGGCCCTGAAGGCTTGTCACGTAGCCCCTCGCCCATATCTATCGTGAGCTGTGGGGATACATTAAAGTAGTATAGCTCCGCATCAACATACGCATCTAGCGCCGAGAGAAGATAGAGCGCTACCGTGATGACGATGCTCAGGTCTCTACTCTCCTTGTACTGCTTAGAGCCGCGCTCCAGACGCGAGCGCAGATTGCCGTCAGAAACATACTTGCTAGGATCAGCCCCAGACGGGATAAAAGCTTGCCAAGAGGTGTGGTCGAGTGGGTTCTCGCTCAGTAGATCAGCGTAGGCGGTGTGGTACTCGTTGTAGAGTCGCTGATTCCACGTGACCGCATAGAGCCCCGCCGTCATGGCCGAGAGGACAATCGGTATCTTCCAGTAGCGCTGATTGTAGAGCTGACCACCCCCTGGTACGATGGAGCAGATGAGCGCCACACTAGAGTTGGGGTAGCGGGTGAACCACCTAGTCATCTTCTTGATAAAAGGCACTCCTCCAGGGCGCTTGTCCCCCTTCATTGCTGTCGTACTTTGCAAAGCTTTGCTTTCAGCCTTGCCCTTATCGGCCAAGTCTGGAGCAGCCGTCGGTGGGGTAGTGACGAGTTTGCTCGGTTCTTTCGTACCCAGCGTGTCGGGCAAGCTCGTACCCAGCGTGTCGGCCACCAGCGTAGTCGTGTCTTGTGATACTACGGGTGCAGTCGCATGGAGAGCCATCCCGCTGTAGCAAGCTATAGCGCAGCTCATCACGAGGATGAGTAGTGAGCGGGTCAGGGCGGTGCGGAACATCTCTTAGGTAGTTGACTAGTGGTTAGCTCCACCCTCTAGGATTGAGCAGATCTCTATGAGCTGCTCCTCAGAGCTAAAGGGGATCGTGATGCTCCCCTTGCCACTCTCCTTACAACGCAAAGAGACCTTCGTCCCGAAGAAGCTACTCAGCTGCTTAGCTAGAGGAGCGTAGTCATTGCCACTGGAAGCGAGCTTGGAGAGCGTCTGTCTCTTCTTGCTCGCTTTTGTAGTCTCTTCGGTCGGCTCTCGCATCTCATTGGCCAAAGCCTCGACCTGTCGCACGCTCAGATGCTCTGAGAGGGTGGTCTGGTAAAGCTTCAGCTGCTGTGCTGGATCGGTCAAGCTCAGTATGGCACGAGCGTGACCCATGTCAATCTTCTTCTCCGTCAGTCCCAGCTGCACCTCTGCGGGCAGACGGAGGAGACGTAGGTAGTTACTAATAGAGGAGCGGGTCTTGCCCACCTTCTTGGCGAGCTCCTCTTGTGTCCCCTCGGAGTGCTCTAGGAGACGCTTGTAGGTGAGCGCTATCTCGATAGCGTTGAGGTCTTCGCGCTGTATGTTTTCGATCAGTGCCATCTCGACCACCTGCTCATCGTTTGCCTTGACGATATATGCCGGTATGGAGGTTAGCTTGGCCAGTTTAGAGGCTCTCCAGCGACGCTCACCCGATATGATGAGGTGCCGTCCGTCGGTCAGCTCCCGCACCGTGATAGGCTGCACAATGCCGAGGGCACGTATGGAGGCGGCCAGCTCCTCGAGACTCTCTGGGTCAAAGTGTCTGCGAGGTTGGTCAGGATTAGGCTCGATCTTGTCGATGGCTATCTCGCTAATGCTAGAGGAGTTGCTCACATCGCCGAGCAAGGCGTCTAGTCCTCTGCCGATTACTTTGTTCTCTTTCTTCTTGTTTGTCATGATGAACGTAGGGTAGGGTGTAGTTATAGCGCAGCGCGCTGAGCCGTGCGACGAATCAGTTCCTCGGCCAGCTGGAGGTGGTTGATCGCTCCCTTGCTGTCCGCATCATAGAGGAGAGCAGGCAAACCGTGACTAGGCGCCTCGCTCAACTTAACATTGCGCTGTATGACCGTGTCGAAGACGAGCTGCCCGAAGTGCCCCTTGACCTCATCGTACACCTGATTAGCCAGTCGCAGACGGCTGTCGTACATAGTGAGGAGAAAGCCCTCGATCTCCAGCGCCGGGTTGAGGCGGCTCTTGATGATACGTATCGTGTTGAGGAGCTTAGAGATTCCCTCCAGTGCAAAGTACTCGCACTGCACGGGAATGATCACCGCATGGCTAGCGACCAAAGCATTGACCGTGATGATGCCGAGCGAGGGTGAGCAGTCGATGAGGATGTAGTCATACTGATCCACGACAGGGCGGAGCATCTCTCTCATGACGGTCTCGCGATCCTTGAGTTGGAGCATCTCTATCTCCGCTCCGACTAGGTCAATGTGAGAGGGGAGTATGAAGAGATTGTCCACGTGCGTGGGGCGCACCACCTTGTCGAGCGGTAGTCCACCTATGAGACACTCGTAGATAGTCTCGCTGAGGGTCGTGGAGTTGATCCCCAGTCCCGACGAAGCGTTTGCCTGCGGGTCAGCATCGACTACGAGCACCTTCTTGTCGAGTACAGCCAGGGAGGCTGCGAGGTTGATCGTAGTGGTCGTTTTGCCGACTCCACCCTTCTGATTAGCAAGAGAGATGATTCTACCCATGATACATATCGGTCATAAATAACGCGTCAAAGCTACAGAATAATCTAGACATAGACGCTTAACTGTTGATAACTTGAATCTCGCGAGATCGCGGCAAAGCAAGACGCAAAGCGGTTTGTAGAGCGTAAAGACGTGTAACGATAAAGTAGGGACGCACGGAAGTGTCTAGCGGGAGGGCGTCCGTTGTGTCAAGGGTTCCAGCGTTGGGGTTTTAACGGAGACGGACGCTCGACCGAGCGTCCCTACAACCGTTACTCGTCTCGCAGTACTACAACGGACGCCCTCCGACTAGACACTCCCGTGCGTCCCTACAAAGGGCTACTCGTATCGTGCTGTTTGTGTGGTGGATACGAGTTCCAAAAACTGTTCCCCTTTTGGAACTAAAAAGTTCCAAGGGAGGAACTCTTTAGTTCCAAGGGAGGAACTTTTTAGTTCCAGCGGAGGAACTTTTTGGAAAGTTGATCGGTGACTCCTCCGCCACTGGGGGAGCGGTCCGAAAGCCCTACAAGCCAGTAGCCCCACTCGGTGCTGAGACCAAGCGGGGCTACTGGGTGTGTTAGACTTTTATGGTGAGACTAGAGCGGAGGCTCTGGTCTAGCGGCGTGGCGCTATTACTCGATAGCGATGGTGCGACGAGCCTTCTGCTGCTCCTCTTCGCTGATCTTGGGGATCGAGAGGGTGAGGACGCCGTCGGCCATGCGAGCCTGGATGCGCTCCTCGTCGACATTGTCTGGCAGGATGAGGGTCTGCTCGAACTTGCTGTAGGAGAACTCGCGGCGTAGGTAGCGACTCTGCTCGTTGTCGTGCTGCTCCTCCTCTTGGTGTCGCTCCATCGTGATGACTAGGTCGTGCTCCTCGTTGATCTCGATATTGAAGTCTTCGCGCTTCATGCCTGGAGCTGCGATCTCTACGCGAAACTCCTCGGGAGTCTCTAGTACGTTGATAGCGGGTGCGGTAGCATTGGGTCTTACCATCCAGTTGCTGTCAAAGAGGTCGCTCCATAGTGCGGGCCTCCAGTTGTTGTCTCTTCTTGATAGTGTCATAGTAGTATTGATTTTAATAGGTGTTTGTGTACTTACTCTGTGCAGGGCCTCCGATCTCTCAGGGTGACCTGCACTAACTATCTAGCAAAGGGTAAGCCAACGGCTGAAAGTGCGACAATCTGTCACAAGAGGCGACTGGCGAAGCTACTCAAGTTGCACTCAACATGCTGACGTGTAACGATAACGTAGGGACGCTCGGCTAGTATCGAGTCGGAGGGCGTCCGTTGTGTCAAAGGTTACAGCGTTGTGTTTTAACGGGGACGGACGCACGACCGTGCGTCCCTACAAAGGGTTACACGTATTGTCGTTACACGTCTCGCTGTGACGGGGACTACTCAGAGCGCTTAGCTCCGCGGGCTAACTGGTAGAAGACCTCGTCCATCGAGTCACAGTCAAATTGTCGCTTTAAGGCTCGTGGGGTGTCTAGCGCTTTGATTTGACCGTCTACCATGATGGAGATGCGGTCGCAGTACTCCGACTCGTCCATATAGTGTGTGGTGACGAAGACGGTGATGCCCTCGGCGGCAGCGTTGTAGATAAGCTCCCAGAAGCGTCGCCGTGCTACAGGGTCTACACCTCCCGTAGGCTCATCGAGGAAGACTATCTTGGGGCGGTGAAAGATGGCGACGGAGAAGGCTAGCTTCTGCTTCCACCCGAGGGGCAGGCTGCCCACGCGGAGCTTGCGCTGATCGTAGAAGTTGAGCTCCTCGAGGAGTCGCTCCATACGGCTCTGTATGATGCGGCGCGAGAGACCGTAGATGCGCCCGTAGAGGAAGATATTCTCCTCGACAGATAGGTAGTCGTAGAGTGAGAACTTCTGGCTCATATAGCCGATGTTGCGCTTGATCAGCTCGGTCTCTTTGCGCACATCATAGCCCGCTACCTCGGCGTAGCCTGAGGTGGGCTTGAGGAGCCCAGTGAGCATACGTATGGCGGTACTTTTGCCAGCACCATTGGCTCCAAGGAAGCCGAAGATTTCGCCTGGCAAGACGTCGAAGGTGATCTCATCGACAGCGGTGAAGTCGCCGAAGCGCTTGGTGAGCTTATTGGCCAATATACTATACTCGGTGGAGGGCATGGGCTAGGACTCTTGGGAGATGATGAGGAAGTAGTCCTCGATGGAAGGGGGGATCTTGCGAATGTCTAGCCCCCGCACGCCCTGCTCTAGGAGGCGCGTGTGGATCTCCTCGGGGGTGATCACTTGCTCGTCGAAGGTGAAGTGATGTGCCTCGCCAAAGGCAAAGCTGCTAAGGACGCCCTGGAGGCTACGCAACTTGAGGAGTAGGTCGCCCATATCCTCTGCGGTGGCGGACCAAAGGGCTCGATCCATCTGCGAGACGAGCCCGTCGGGGGTGTCTATGGAGAGGATCTGCCCATCTTTCATCAGGGCAACTTGGTCGCATAGCACCGCCTCGTCCATGTAGGGAGTGCTGACGATCATCGTGATCTCGCCCTGCTCGCGTAGCTTGGAGAGCATCTGCCAGAACTCACGTCGTGAGACGGGATCAACGCCTGTGGTCGGCTCGTCGAGGAGGAGCAGACGGGGCTTGTGGATGAGTGCACAGGAGAGCGCTAGCTTTTGTTTCATACCGCCTGAGAGTTTGCCGGCGGGGCGCTTTTCGAAGGGAAGGAGCATCTTGTAGATGTCCTCGATGAGGTGGTAATTCTCCTCAACGGTCGTCTTATAGACGGTGGCGAAGAACTCGAGGTTCTCCCGCACGGTGAGATCTTGATAGAGGGAGAAGCGACCGGGCATATAGCCGATCTGATGGCGTAGCGGGCGGTAGTCGCGCTTGACGTCGTGACCTAGGACGGTGACTGCGCCAGCGTCGGGGTTGAGGAGCGTGGCGATGATGCGTATGAGGGTTGTCTTGCCGGCTCCGTCGGGCCCGATGAGTCCGAGCAGCTCGCCCTCACGGACGCTCAGGTCGATGCCCTGGAGCGCAACGGTCTTGCCAAAGCTCTTGCATACGCCCTGGCAAGATACTGCTGGTCGGGTCGCCTGCTCTACAGACATAGGTCTACTGGTCTAGCGCTACACGACCATACTGTCCGATGCGTAGCTTGCCGTCGTTGGGGACGCGTACCTTGATCGCATAGATGAGTGAGGCGCGAGCGTCGGGCGTCTGGATGTTTTTGGGGGTAAACTCAGCTCGGTCGGAGATCCACACCACTTCTCCTGTGTAGGCTTGCGCCTCCTCCTCGCCCATGTCGCTATAGACGGAGACTTGCTGGCCGAGGGTCACCTTTTGGAGTTGCTCTGCTGTAACGTAAGCTCGCAGGTACATTTGCTGGAGATTGGCTAGGCGAAAGAGTGGCATGCCTTGTCCTGCCAGCTCGCCCTGATGAAGGTAAACGGTGAGCACCGTCCCCGAGATAGGTGCCTTGATGAAGCTTCGAGAGATCATCTGGTCGACCTGACTCTCTTGTACAGAGAGCGCATTGCCGCTCCCTGTGGCGGAGCGGTTTTGCTGTCCGATGGTAGCTCGTGCGGCAGCTATTTGTCCCTGGACAGCGGAGATCTTGGCATTGATCTCATCCAGCGTGCGCTGAGCCATGACACCACGAGCCACGAGTGGGGCGTAGCGGTCACGCTCTTTGCGGAGCGCTTTGAGTTGAGCCTCTAGAGGCGCTACTTGTGTCGCAGCATTGGTATGTCCCGCTGCATTGACTGTCGCCTGCTGCGTGTCAACGAGGTCTTTCTGTAGCGCCAGGAAGGTGGTATCGATCAAGCCTACGACCTGTCCCTCCTCTAGCTGGTCTCCCTCAGAGACATCTAGACGAAGCAACTCGCCCGAGGTGACGGCTGAGACGACGATCTCGTCTGCCTCAAAGATGCCTTGGGCGGAGTAGTCGCTGCTGTGATCTTTGCAACCCCACGAGAGGAGGAGGGTGAGGAGGAAGAGGTAACCTATATATCGCTTAGCTTGTGTCATCTTATTGGTCAATGAGATAAAAAGAGAAGGGATGCATCAAAGGTAAAGAAAGTTTTTGAGAGAAGCGGGAATATCGCCATTGAGTTCCTCGCGTGAACCTTGCCACGCGACCTGCCCTTTGTCTAGATATAGGATGTGATCAGCGATAGTCTTGATGGAGTTCATGTCGTGCGTGTTGATGACGGTCGTGATCTGGTACTCCTCGGTGAGCTCTTTGAGGAGCTTGTCTATCGAAGCCGAGGTGGTGGGGTCTAGTCCAGAGTTTGGCTCATCGCAGAAGAGGTAGTGCGGATTGAGCGCCACAGCTCGAGCTATGGCGACGCGCTTCATCATGCCCCCGCTGATCTCGGAGGGGAACTTGCTCTGAGCGCCTTCTAGACCGACTCGATCGAGGAGTGCCATCGCATGCGCTTTGCGCTCTCGTGGCGATAGCTTGGAGAAGAGCTGGAGCGGGAAGAGGACATTCTCTAGAACGGTCATACTATCGAAGAGTGCCGACCCCTGAAAGAGCACGCCCGTCACTTGTCTTAGGCTCTTGATATCCTCCTTAGACAAGAGCGTCATATTGTTCCCGTCAAAGAGTATCTCGCCCGACGAAGGCTGTATGAGACCTATGAGGCACTTGAGCATCACGGTCTTGCCAGCGCCACTGCGTCCGATGATGCAGCTGATGCTCCCAGGCTTAAAGGAGGCGTTGATTTGGTTCAGCACCACCTTGTCGTCAAACTCTTTGCAGAGCTCCCTGACCTCTATGATCTTAGTTCCCTTACCCTTTGTCATACCTACATAAACAATAGACTGGTGAGTACGACGTCGGCGAGGAGTATGAGCACGCAACTAGAGACCACCGCATTGGTGCTGGCGCGTCCTACGCCGAGGGCGCCCCCCTTGACCGTATAGCCGAAGTAACTAGCGCCCGACGAGATGATGAAGGCGTAGACGAGAGACTTGATGATGGAGTAAAAGATGTTGCGAGTGACGAAGAAGGTCTGCAGTCCCATCTCAAAGTCCGACGGCGTGATCGAGGGAATAAAGTAAGTCGCCAAGTATCCGCCCACTAGCCCTGTAGACATGCTGATGACGCTCAGTACGGGGATGAAGAGCATGAGCCCAAGGATCTTGGGGAGGATGAGGAAGTTGGCCGAGTTGACTCCCATAATCTCCATAGCGTCGATCTGCTCCGTCACACGCATGGTGGCTAGCTCGGAGGCGATGCTAGAGCCGACCTTGCCCGCGAGGATAAGACACATGATAGAGGATGAGAACTCGAGAAACATAATCTCGCGGCTGGCATACCCTATGGTAAAACGGGGAATCAGTGGCGAGTTCATATTGATTGTCAACTGGATCGTAATCACCGTGCCAATGAAAAAGCTGATGATCACCACGATCCATATGGAGTCAAGGCCATACTTAGCCATCTCGCGGATCAGTTGCTTGAAGAAGATGCCCCACTTCTTCGGTCGTCTGAAGACCTGCGCCATGAGGAGTGTGTACTCGCCCATGACACTGAGCGCATTGCTGATCGGATTAGCCATAGCTTAGCGGACTCGGATGGTGCTTAGCTCATTTTCTCTCTCCTAAGCGGACTGAGCCTTCGAGAGTTGCTTGGGATGAAAGAGAAGCCAGAAGAGTATTCCCGTGACTAGCGCATAGCCTGCGAAGATGTACCAGACGGTCGTCCAGTCGGTCACCTTGGCTATGGTAAAGTGCTCTACAACCCAGCCGGCGCCTAGCGAACCGATGACGACGCCTAACCCGTTCGTCATCAAGAGGAAGAGCCCCTGAGCACTGGCGCGCATCGAGGGTGAGACGGACTGATCGACAAACATAGAGCCGGAGATGTTGAAGAAGTCAAACGCCATCCCGTAGACTACCATTGATAGAACGAGTGCGATGATGCCCGGCATCCCGGGGTTGCCTATGCCAAAGAGTCCGAAGCGTAGGAACCACGCCGCGAAGCTCATCGTCATCACGCCCTTGATGCCAAAGCGCTTTAAGAAGAACGGGATCGCTAGGATAAAGAGTGTCTCCGAGATCTGGGAGAGCGATAGGAGGATGTTAGGATACTTGACCGCAAAGCTATCGGCATACTCAGCGGCCCCCTTGAAGTGGTCGAGGTACATATTGCCGTAAGCATTGGTCACCTGTAGCGCTGCACCCAGGAGTATGCAGAAGGTAAAGAAGACCGCCATCTGCCTATTCTTAAAGAGCACCAGAGCATCCAGCCCTAGTATAGATAGGAGAGAGCGACGACCCTCTTGAGCCTTCTTGACGCCGTGCGGTACTGCAGGTAGTGTCCAGGCGTAGATCGCTAGGGCGATAGCGGCAAAGGCGCCTAGATTGAACTGCATCGGGCTGTCCATCCACTTAAATAGGTTGACCAGCCACATCGCTACGATAAAGCCGATGGTACCCCAGACACGTATCGGGGGAAAGTCCTTGACGATGTCAGCCTGCACTGTGCCAAGTGCGTGATAAGCGACCGTATTGGAGAGCGATAGGGTCGGCATGAAGAAGAGGTTGACCCCAAAGATAACCAGCCAAGTGGTTGCAAAGGGTGTCCCAACGGGTAGGCAGCCGACAGCGATCAGACAGGCGCCTGTCAGCAGGTGGCAGATCGAGAGCAGGCGCTCAGCACCGACCCAGCGGTCAGCGATGATACCAGTCAGTGCGGGTGTGATGATAGCAGCAAAGCCTGCGGTAGCAAAGAGTCCGCCGACCTCCTGCCCATCGTACTGCATCACATTGCCCATGTAGCGTCCCATAGAGATGAGCCATGCCCCCCAGATGAAGAACTGAAGGAAGTTCATCACGATTAGCTTGAGCTTGATCTGTTCCTTTTCTTTAGTCATACCTTTAGTCGCTAATGTGTCTCTTCTGAGGCTTATCGCCGATTATAAAAACCTGTTCCGATGACGCCCAGCTTGAATCCTTTAGCTCCCCACTTGAGCTGTACCGCTGAGGGGTAGAGTAGATTGGTGATAGCAACCGCCTGCCCAGCCGATCCTGATGTCGACGCTAGCTCCGTGGCAACGGGGATCAGGAGTAGCTCTAAGTCGTTGGTGACGCGATGGGTGCCATCCGCATCAGTCACCATATTGCCCCGCATATGCGCCTCAATGAGGTGACTGATATTGCTAAATGTATAGTTGCGATCTAGGACACTATAGCGCCCAGAGACGAACGAGGTAGAGGCGACCAAGGGGTCGTTGACACTCTTCGCAAAGAAGTGCGCCACACTATCCTTCGGTATGAGGAGTAGCTGAGGGGGCGGGTTGAAGTGGGTATCCACATTGGGGACGTCCACCGCTATCTGTAGCTTGCCCTCGTTGATGACCCAGCCGAAGCCCTCTTTATCCTTACTCATCTTCTCGTATTCGTGGAGCAGTCGGCTGAGCTCATCCTTGCTGCAGGTGAGCTTCGTGACGACGCCTGCTGGAGACTTGATATAGGTCTTGCCCTCAGACGATGGCTTGAGCAACCTATCCAGATAGGTGTGCTTCAGACTGTTCAGTGCGTAGAGGCTCTTGTTGTTGCTAAAAACTTCCCAAGTGGGCTTGTAGACTGTCGAGTCCACCCCCTTGGACGACTTTTGCGTAGTCTCATAGGTGTAGAAGATGCGGAGAGCCGTTGAGTAGACCGAGATGACATGTCCCGTACCCGTTGTTGAGGTGACGTAGAGTCCACGAAGTAGATTGGACTCGAAGGCATCCTGCGAGGCAAACCACTCGGGATGCTCACGAGAGGCTTTGAGGAAGCGCTCTCCCAGCTCATTCGGCACTCGTACTACAAGCCCCTTGACCCCAGTCGTGTCGGAGGGACGGTAAGTCAGTTCACCGAGTAGCTTAGCCCCTTGTGTATAAGGTGTCAAGTCGTCTACCGAGTAGCGACTCTTGGGCAGAGGCTTGGTGATCTCATAGACCTGCGCCTTGCCCCAGGTTGTCGTGTCACCGACGCCGCTGAGGTAAGAGAGGATGATATTGACCGAGTCAATGCGATCGTTGACAGGCTTATGGGTGAAAGTGAAGCCTGGAGCGCACTGCAAGCGGTTGATATAGGAAGCCTCAAAGTCTCCAAAGACGGGATCTGATATCTGTCCCAGCAACGAGATAGCACTACGACTATATATAGAGTCTAGAGGTATCGTCTCAGCACGAAAGATGAGCGAGTCCCCACGCGCCGCGACAAGGTCTCTCTCGGGTCGCAGACTGCCTCCGAGTGTGGAGTAAGCATCGTTGCAAGAGGTGAGTCCCAAAGTGCATAAGATGCAGATCAGGAGTGGCATCTGGAGGGTATGTAGTAAAGTCCGATTCATAGATTCAGTTTAAGTGTCAGGCGCTCGGCTTGCAGTCTCGGTAGATGAGATAGAGACCATCCGCAAGCATCTGACAGGTAATCTAGCTCCAAAGGTAAGGAAAAAAACGATTTGACCGTACATTCCTAAGGAGTAAGATAGGGCTGACGCATGATAACCAGCCGCCTAGGAACTGCACAGGACGATAACTAGGGATGTGCTGTTCGACCATCGCTACAGAGGGCTCGAGTATCACTACAGAGTGGCTAGGGAACCTCTCTGATTACACCTTTCTCGCGAAGAATGGAATTCCTACCTAGGAATTTCCCAAATAGCTACCTAGGAATTTGCCCAATAGCTACCTAGGAAATCAAAAATTCTTCGGAGGAATCAAATGAAACTTCGGAGGAATCAAAAAATAAGTCCGAAGAATTTGGTCATTTCCTAGGTAGCAAATCAAAAATATCTACGGAGGAATTTGGGCATTTCCTAGGTAGAAAATGAAACGAGCTCATTTTTTATCATGCGTCAGCCCTGAGGAGCAAGAAAAAGCACCGCCCTCGTCGGAGAGACCTTCGAGAGCGGTGCTTTAGTTCTGTAGACTAGAGGTCGGTCGACTTACTGCTTCTTGTCGAGTAGGTTGCGAATCTCCGTCAGTAGCTTGACCTCGTCAGAGGGCTCAGGAGCTGGTGCTTCGGGCTCCTCATGCTTTCTTCTCAGTTTGTTGATCGCACGGATCATGATGAAGATGACGAGAGCGATGATGAGGAAGTCAACGACGTTCTGTATGAAGAGACCGTAGTTGAGCGTAGTCGCTGAGACGATCTCCTCGCCGACCTCATTGAACTCAGCGGGCTTGATCTCATAGGCTAGCTCGGAGAAGTTGATACCTCCCGTAAAGAGCCCGATGAGAGGCATCAGGATGTCATCAACGAGTGAGGAGACGATCTTGCCAAAGGCTCCCCCGATGATGATACCGACAGCCATGTCCATGACGTTGCCCCGAAGGACAAACTCTTTGAATTCTTGCTTGAAGCTTGCCATAATCTTGTTTATTTAGTTAGTTGATCGATTACTTCAGGCGTGCAGGCACAGAAAGCTGGGATCAGGTTGCGGTCGCCAAAGCCATTGTCTATGCGAGAGACATTGACCCAAAACTTATTGTCCTGTAGATAGGGTAGTGCGAAGGCGGCTTGCTGACGTGTATAAGCGTGATGCCACTCGTCGGCACAGACCTCGTACTGGGGATGAGGTGCGTTCTTGATGACATTGTCCTCAGCGTCTGCCTTGCCCGAGGCGATATCCTGAGCCTCTTGGTAGATCTGATTCATCACTGCGACAAAGCGATCGAGCTCAGCCTTGCTCTCGCTCTCGGTCGGCTCGATCATGAGCGTGCCATGAACGGGGAAGGAAACCGTCGGAGCGTGATAACCGAAGTCCATCAGACGCTTAGAGATGTCGCCCTCGTCGATGCCTGCCTGAGCCTTGACACCACGACAGTCGAGGATCATCTCGTGTCCGACGAAGCCGCGGTCGCCCGTGTAGACGACGCCGTAATTGTCGTGGAAGCGTGCCTTCAGATAGTTGGCATTGAGGATCGCCATAGCGGTTGCCTGGCGTAGGCCTTCGTAGCCTAGTAAGCGAATGTAAGCGTAGGTGATCACAAAGACGCCAGCACTACCGAAGGGAGCTGCCGACACTTGGTTTGTCGCATCAGACCAGCGTTCCACATGCTTGGGTAGATAGGGCACCAAGTGCTCAGTGACACAGATCGGGCCGACGCCAGGACCGCCACCACCGTGCGGGATAGCAAAGGTCTTGTGCAGGTTCAGGTGGCAGACGTCAGCTCCCATATAGCCTGGGTTGGTCCAGCCGACCTGAGCATTGAGATTGGCGCCGTCCATGTAGACCTGTCCGCCGATCTCGTGGATGCGGTCAATGATCGTACGGATGTTGCTCTCGAAGATACCGTGCGTACTTGGGTAGGTGATCATGATGGCTGCGATACGATCCTTGTACTGCTCGGTGAGCTCCATAAAGTGATCCATATCAATGTCGCCATTGTCGGCCGTGCGGACGGTGATCGTGTCAAAGCCTGCCTGTACAGCACTGGCGGGGTTGGTACCGTGTGCAGAAGCGGGAAGGATGATGAGATCACGAGCGCCCTGACCTGTAGCCTGTAGGTAGCTACGTATGACACGCAGACCGGTGTACTCACCCGCAGCACCTGAGTTAGGCTGGAGCGAAACGCCCTTCATACCGGTGATCTCGCAGAGGAGTGCCGACAGGTTGCGTATCATCTCTAGGTAGCCCTCGACTTGGTCATCGGGAGCGTAGGGGTGGATATAGGCAAACTGCGGATTGCTCAGCTGAGCCACCTCCGAAGCTGCATTGAGCTTCATGGTGCAGGAGCCTAGCGAAATCATCGACTGAGCGAGCGAGATGTCCTTGCGGTCTAGTCGCTTGATGTAGCGCATCAGCTCGGTCTCGGAGTGATACTTTTGGAAGGTCTCATACTGTAGGAAGTCACTCTGACGAGCGAACTTCTTATCAAAGTAAACCTTCGTGTCGTCTACCTCGGTACCCTCGATGTCTCCATCTTTGCCCTGAAGCTGAGAGAAGATGTAGAGGAGGACTGAGAGGTCGCTCTCGAGCGTGGTCTCGTCGATGCTGATACCGATGTGACGACCATCCTCGTAGTAGCGCAGGTTAACCTGACAGTCGAGGGCGATCTCACGGAGCTTCTCGGCTGAAAGACCCTCGGGTAGCTCGATGTATAGAGTGTCGAAGAAGTTGTCGTTGAGCTGCTTGTAGCCCATCGCTACGAGCTGATCGGCTAGATAGCCCGCATAAGCGTGGATACGGTGAGCGATGTCACGTAGTCCCTCGGGACCGTGGTAGACAGCGTAGAAGCCACTCATCGTAGCGAGCAGAGCTTGTGCCGTACAGATGTTGCTGGTGGCACGCTCACGCTTGATGTGCTGCTCACGCGTCTGGAGAGCTAGGCGGTAAGCGGGATGACCGTAGGTGTCTTTGGAAATGCCGATGATACGTCCAGGGATGGTGCGCTTGAAGTCCATCGTCGAGGCAAGATAGCCTGCGCTAGGTCCGCCGAAGTACATCGGGATACCGAAGCGCTGAGCTGATCCGAAGACGATGTCTGCACCCCACTCGCCTGGAGGCGTGAGGAGTATGAGACTCATCAGGTCGGCCGCTACGGCAACACGTGTGCCGGCAGCCTTGGCACGCTCCATAAAGTCGTGGTAGCAATTGATATGACCCTTCTCGTCGGGGTACTGGATGATAGCTCCGAAGACCTTGTCCGTAAAGTCAAAGGTCTCGTAGTCGCCTACGACGATCTCCATGCCTTGCTGGGGAACGCGTGTCTGAATGACCGCCTGCGTAGAGGCAAAGACACGCTTGTCGATGAAGAGCTGGTTGGCGCCCGCCTTCTTTTGCTCTCTCGGACGCTCGTTGTAGAGCATGAGGGCAGCCTCGGCACCTGCGGTAGCTTCGTCGAGTAGTGAGCAGTTCGTCAGAGGTAGTCCCGTCAGGTCGGTGATGACCGTCTGGAAGTTAAAGAGCGCCTCAAGACGACCCTGCGATACCTCAGCCTGGTAAGGTGTGTAGCTGGTGTACCAAACGGGGTTCTCTAGGACATTGCGAATGATAGGCTGTGGGGTTACGGTATCGTACCAGCCCATACCGATGTATGAGGTGAAGATACGGTTGCGAGACCCTAGCTCGAAGAGATGCTCGCTGAGCTCACGCTCGGTCATAGGCTCAGGTAGGTCAAGTGGCTTCTCAAGGAAGATACCCTCGGGGTAGACCTTGTGCATCAACGCATCGACGCTGTCTACGCCGACGACCTTGAGCATCTCAGGCAGATCAGCCTCGGAAATGCCTATGTGACGATAGGCAAAGTTTCTTGTATCCATCTATTTTAGTTGATATAAGGGTTATTACTTTTTTCGTTGTATATGGTTGTGTGCGGCCCATGACCTGGGTAGACGATGGTGTCGTCGGGTAGGGGACGCAACTGAGTTTTGATACTGTGCAGGAGTGTCTGATAGTCTCCTCCGGGTAGGTCGCTACGACCGATGTCGCCTCTGAAGAGTACGTCGCCCGTGAAGACGATATGCTCGCTCGGTAGGTAGTAGGCGACGTGTCCTGCTGTGTGTCCTGGTACGAAGAGGTCATAGATAGCTATCTCGCCCAGTCGTAGCGGATGATCGCTCGGTAGAGGGCGTATCTGAGACAGGTCGAAGGCTTCCTCTGGTACCTCAAAGCCCCAAGCACGCATTTGCGCTTCGGGAGAGACAGCCTGCGCTAGCTCAACAGGGTGCGCATAAGCCTTTGCCTCGGGGAAAGTTTGGAGCGCCCAGGCCAAGCCCCAGATGTGGTCAAAGTGCAGGTGCGTGAAGAGGAGCAGGTCTACGCTCAGTCCCCACTGCTTGATGCGCTGTGCGAGACGCTCCTGCTCGCTCACGGTGGCGCATCCGCAGTCGATGATGGCTGCGTGGCCGTCGCTGGTCGAGAGGAGGTAAGTGTTTTCCTGTATGACGTTACATACGAATGTAGATACTTCGCAGTTCATAGGTCTTTTTCTGTTAGTTGGTTCGTTTGCCCTGCTTAGCGACATAGACGATCCATTTGTCCTGATAGTAGTCGGGGTAGTCGGCCAGTGTACTGATCGCTGTGAGCTGTGCGTTCACGCCCGCCTGCGCTATCTCCTCGCTGAGGTCGCCGCCCTTGAGACAGTAGATGCCCGAGCGGGGAGCCGTGGAGCCGTGGAGCATATGCCGTGTGTATTTGTAGAGTAGCTCCAGAGGCATCGCCGCACGAGACACGACGTAGTCACAGCGCAGGTCGCAGCTCTCGACACGTGTGTGATGCGTAGAGACATTGGTCAGGCCTATCTCGTCAGCGATGGACTGAGCGACGTGGAGCTTCTTGGCGATGCTGTCGATCAGCAGGAACTGGTACTGAGGAAACAGGATAGCTAGCGGGATGCTGGGGAAGCCTCCGCCACAGCCCACATCGGCGATGGTGAAGCTCGTCGGCTCGTCGGGCAGGAGCCAGGCGAGCGCCAGCGAGTGCATCACGTGGTGCAGATAGAGATTGTCAATGTCTCGTCGGGAGATGACGTTGATGCGTGCGTTCCACTCTCTGTAGAGCGGATAGAGAGCGGTCAACTGCTGTGTGGCAGTTGGTGAGAGCGCAGGAAACTGCCTCAGGAGCCTATCCAATTGCTCCGTGGGGGTAGTGCTTGGTGTGATGGGCATCTCTAGGGCGCACGGTTAATTGCAGGAGGGTACATCGTATCCCTCCACAAATGTACAAAAAAAGAGCACACCCCACAGTGTCGTGAGTTGTGCTCTTGATCTCTTTGTCCTGTACCTCCGACTGGAAGTATCAGTAAAGTCTTAGGGAGCTGTCTAGTCCCTTTAGTCTAGTTAGTCTACGAAAGTGAGCTGTCCGTCGGTGCCTACGTCTAGCGTGATAGGCTTCGTGCGCTCTACGGTGCCTGCTAGGAGTGCCTTCGAGAGCTCGTTGAGGACGAGACGCTGTATGACACGCTTGACAGGACGTGCGCCAAACTCGGGATCGTAGCCCCGCTCGGAGAGTAGGTCGATGGCGGCGTCGCTGTAGTGGAGCGTCACGCCATTTTCCTGCAGTGTACGAGCCACCTTGTCGAGCTGTAGTCGTACGATCTGAGCGATCTGAGCTTTCGTCAGAGGTGTGAAGACGATGGTCTCGTCGATACGGTTGACAAACTCAGGACGGATCGTCTGCTTGAGTAGCGTCTTGACCTCCTCTTCGGTCCGCTCGATGACCTCTTCACGGTTCTGCTCGTCGATGTGCTCGAAGTTGTGACGAATCAGGTCGGAGCCGAGGTTGCTGGTCATGATGATGATCGTGTTCTTGAAGTTGACCACATGACCCTTATTGTCAGTCAGCCTACCGTCGTCTAGTACTTGGAGGAGTAGGTTGAAGACGTCGGGGTGTGCCTTCTCAATCTCATCAAAGAGCACAACCGAGTAAGGCTTACGCCTGATCGCCTCGGTGAGCTGACCACCCTCATCGTAGCCGACATAGCCAGGAGGTGCACCGATCAGACGAGTGGCGCTAAACTTCTCCTGATACTCGCTCATATCGATACGGGTCATCATGTGCTCATCGTCAAAGAGGCACTCAGCCAAGGCTCTAGCGACCTCTGTCTTACCGACACCTGTCGTGCCGAGGAAGATAAAGGAACCGATCGGCCTATTGGGATCCTGCAAACCAGCACGACTACGACGCACCGCATCTGCAATGGCGGTGATCGCCTCATCCTGACCAACGACACGTTTGTGTAGCTCGTCCTCTAGGTTGAGGAGCTTGTCGCGCTCGCTCATGAGCATACGACTGACAGGTATGCCAGTCCAGCGAGCTACGATGTCAGCGATGTCTTCGGCTGTCACTTCTTCGGTGATCAGTGCGGTACCAGAGGCACGCTGCTCGGCAAGCTTTTGATTGATCTTAGCGATCTGATCGTCTATCTCTTTGAGCCGTCCGTAGCGTAGCTCAGCCACACGACCGTAGTCGCCCAGTCGCTCCGCTTTGTCCGCCTCAATAGTGGCTTGCTCACGCTCGACCTTCAGTTGCTGCGCCTCATTGACCAGATCTTTCTCGCCGTGCCACTGAGCAGCCAGCGCATTGCGCTCTTCCTCGAGGTCAGCTATCTGCTTAGAGAGCGCAGCCAGCTTAGGCTCGTCGTGCTCGCGCTTGATCGCTTCACGCTCTATCTCTAGCTGCTTGATACGACGCTCCAGCTCGTCTAGCTCCTCGGGCATTGAGTCGATCTGGATGCGTAGTCGTGCAGCAGCCTCGTCCACAAGGTCGATCGCCTTGTCGGGGAGGAAGCGGTCGGTGATGTATCGCTCGCTCAACTGTACGGCTGCTAGGATAGCATCGTCCTGGATACGCACCTTGTGGTGGTTCTCGTAGCGCTCCTTCAGACCTCTTAGGATAGAGATACTGCTCATCTCGTCTGGCTCGTCGACCATCACCATCTGGAAGCGGCGCTCAAGCGCCTTGTCCTTCTCAAAGTACTTGCGGTACTCATCGAGGGTGGTGGCTCCGATGGCCCGTAGTTCACCACGAGCCAGGGCGGGCTTGAGAATGTTTGCCGCATCCATAGCGCCTTGCGAAGCTCCCGCACCGACGAGCGTATGGATCTCATCGATGAAGAGGATCACCTCACCATTGGAGGCGGTCACCTCGTTGACGACTGACTTGAGACGCTCCTCAAACTCTCCCTGATACTTCGCACCAGCGATGAGAGCGCCCATATCGAGTGAGTAGATGAGCTTGTCCTTGAGGTTCTCCGGCACGTCGCCACGTATGACACGATGCGCCAATCCCTCGGCGATAGCGGTCTTACCGACACCTGGCTCACCGACGAGGATAGGATTATTCTTCGTACGGCGAGAGAGGATCTGTAGGACACGACGTATCTCTTCGTCACGACCTATGACAGGGTCTAGCTTGCCCTCACGAGCACGCTCGCAGAGGTTGATCGCATACTTGCCAAGGGCGTTGTACTGCTGATCACTCGTAGCGGAGTCTACCTTGCGCCCCTTGCGAAGCTCACGAATAGCCTCCTCAGCATCGGCGTAGTTCAAGCCTGCATCTTGGAGTAGCTGACGAGCATCACTAGACACCTTGAGAAGAGCTAGGAGGAGATGCTCTACAGCGATGTATTGGTCACCCATCTTGCTAGCTATCTGCTCCGACTGGGTGAGCACTTGGTTCGTCTGGTCGGAGAGGTAAGGCTCTCCACCAGAGACGTGAGGTAGACGCTCTAGTTGCTGCGCTACCGACTGCTCTATCTGGTGCATGTAGGCACCCGCTTTGGTAGCGACATACTCGACGACGTCACGACCCTCACGTAGCAATGCATCCAGGAGACAGATCGGCTCTAGAGCCTGATGCCCCTGCTGGCGCGCTTGGGCGATCATCGTTTGGATCACCCGTTGCGATTTAATGGTGTACTTATCTATGTTCATGTTTTTAAGGTTTGATTCTGACTAACTCAAGCAAGTGATGTGCCAAAGGACAAAATGTCACGCACTAGCGCCTTGAGCTCATACAAAAGAAGAGAAGGCAAGCACACTTCGCTCACCTCCTCTTAATACTATATAAAGGTATCTTGGCTGGTAGTTTACTTCTTTGGTACCGTAGACGTGGCAATCTGTAGTCTCAGGCCGAAGCCAGCCCCATCGGTAGCTGGCACAGACTGGATGCAAAGCCACAAGTCACCCTCGGGGTATCGGCCTCTACAGTAAGCATTGAAGAGCGGCCCTTTCTTGTCATCCTTTGTCATACTAAAGTCTTCGGTAAAGCCGTACCCCTGAGCGATACTCTTGAGTAGGTCGTAAGCTTCGCTGTCTTTTTGGTACGCTTTGATGAGGATGTCTTCATTGGATAGATAGGCGGTGAAGAGTAGCAGGAAAGATCGATCCGTACGTCCAGGAGTGTATCTGTAAGCGATGCGCTTGATGTAGCGTATGTCGGTATAACTGTCTCCTTGACTCGGGGCAATAAAGGAGAGTGCGTAGGAAGAGCCCCCAGGCACCTTACGATCACTTTCCAAGAGCCAATCTTTAGCTTCGTTTGCCTCTTGTATCTCATCCTTGCGTTGCTCTATCTCCGCAAGGATTGGTATGTAGATTGGGACAAATCGTCTGTCGGGGTCATCAGCTCCTATATATCTCTTGACATCAATCTGGACGGCGGGCAAGACTTGGACAGGAACGGTGACGCGCGCTTCGCCAGTAGCGATAGTTATAGTACAGTGTCCCTCAGCCACGGCGGTTACTAAGCCTTGGATGCTGACGGTGGCGACGGCCTCACTTGTTGACTGGTAGGTGTATCGTAGTGTCGCATCGGCGGGTGTCGCTGAGACGCTCAGCTGTGCACGCTTCCCTACCCGTAGAGAGAGTCTCTCGGGTGAGACGGAGAGCGTCGTGTGAGTAGGCTCCGTGGGTGGCTTCGGCTTTGTACCAGGCTCCTTGTGACAAGCTATGATCGAGAGCGTCAGAGCTAGGAGTAAAACGCTTAATGGTAGTGTCTTGATGAACATATGGTTGGGTCTTAGGGGATCTAAAGAGTCTCTCTGTCTGAGTGATACAAAGGTAGAAAAAACATATCACTTGTCGCACTGTGCCCTTTGGCGGGCATGAGCTTAATACAAAAGGAGACCTACACACTCTTTGGTGTAAGTCTCCTTCGGTATGATTAGACTGCTCTTGCTATTGACTAGCTATAGGCAGACTGGAGTTGTATTACTAGTAGATGACGTCCATATCTACGCGGCGTGCATCGGTACGCTTGGCCGGAGTTGTGTCGACACCGTTGTCGTAGCGCTTGATAGCAACTGCAGGTACGCCTGCCTCTTGGAGTGCCTTGATGACACTGGCAGCACGCTTAGCAGCAAGCTTGTTGTTGAAGCCTACGGGACCATCGATACTAGCATAGCCGTATACGAGGACGAGGGCGCGTGGATCGTTGATGACAAAGTCAGCGACGTTGCGTACAGCCTCGAGACCCTCTGCATTGATGACGTCCGAATTGACCTTAAAGAATACACTACGACTGAGCTGCACGTTGTTGCGTGAGCGGTCTTGGTGGATCACCCGACGGTTATCGTAGTTGTACACGGGAGCCTTCTCTAGCTCATCTATCTGCTGACGTAGCGCAGCCAGCTGCTGAGCTATCTGATCGTTGTCTCGCTGCGGATCCTGCTGAGCAGCCTTGAGGCGAGCTAGCTCCTCTTCGAGCGCTTTGACCCTGTCGGCATCATTCATGCCCTGAGCGCCTTGTGCACCTTGAGCTACGACGAGATTACTACCAGCTGGGTAGTAGAGTTGTCCTCCGACGTTGATAGGCTGTCCAGGTTGTGTATAGACTGGCGTGGCCTTCATAGCGTTGAGGTTGTGATACTGTAGGAGTAAGTAGAGAAGGTCTCTATCCTTATTGTCTACAATCGTGATATCACGCTCTTGTGGACAGTTGAGGCACTGCTCCTGAGCGTCTTGCTCTTCGGCTGCGGTGACTATAGCATTGATGAGCGAAGCTAGCTCTTGCTTAGTCATAACTACCTCTTTCTCACGTCTGTAACGCTCGCTCCGCTCAACGCGCTCCGTACGGTCGCGCTTCTGGCGAGGTGCCTGACGCTGGTCTTGCTGTGCCTCCACAGATGTGGAGACAGCAGCAGACAGAAGGATCACGCACAGCCCGACTATTATTGATTTCTTAGTCATACTGTTGTAGTGATAGGTGATTAGAAGTAGAAGCGATATCCGAGAGATACGCTATGATTGCGTAGTGAGTGACGTAGACCGTAGTCTAGGAATATAGCACTGTTGAGCTGTGGCAGCTTGTAGGAAGTACCTACTAGGAAGTTGACACCAAGCTTCGTATCTGTAAAGCCACCGACACCAGCACCTAGATAAGGTACGAAGTCGCCTAGCTCCTTGAAGTTGAAGTTGTAAACAACGTTGCCTGATATACCTAGTGTAGTCTTCTCACCAAAGCCTACGAAGATCTCAGGAACGAAGTCAAGGTTCGTATTGCTGATAGGCATATAAGCGCGTGCGCCTACTGCGAAAGTACCGAAGAGGTTCTCCTCCTTAGGCTTTACAAGGTTGGTACCTATGAGTAGTCCTACGGAGTTGAAACGTATGAAACTATTGGAGGTCTTATCTACAGGAGTAGCATCAGCACCCACAGCCATCGTACTAGATGTAGTACCAGCAGGAGTCGTGTATGCAGGATGTGTAGGAGGAGTCGTTACGACAGTCGTCGTAGGCTGTGTGGGCTGGTACTGCTGCATACGAGCCTCGTTGTTCTCGATCTTTCTATCGATCTCGTCAAGACGGTCGAGGATCTTCTCATTCTGCTCATTTAGATCAGAGGTAGTGGTTGTAGTACCGTTCTGAGCCTTTACCTGCTCATTAGCGAGCATCTGCTGCTGCGCAATGTACTGAGGTGAGTTGCCGATGAGTGCATGGACTAGCTCACGCTCTAGTGGTGTGAGTGCGTCATCGTTGGGCTGGCGATAGTAGTGGTTGTGAGCCTCCTTGCAGCCCTGCTGGCAAGACTGACCCTTCTTGCTGCGGTTGCGATCGATGATGCGCTGTGCCATATCCTCGATCTCAGATGGAGTCATGCGTACATACTCGTCGTCACGATCCTGACCATAGTAGTGGTACTCACGGTACTCGTTGATACGCTCTTGAGTAGTCTGATCCTCCTCAGTGTCGAACTGATAGTGACGAGCTGGCTTGCCTAGGTTAAAGCGTACGCCGAACTGGTAAGCCACATTCTTGGCAAGGATCTCAGAGCTCTTTGTGATAGAAGCTGTCTTGACGCCAGGAGCTGGGTGTGCGATGAAGTTGGCACTACCAAACACGCTGACATAGCGGAAGAGAGGTACTTCTAGACCGAGACCAGCCATAGCGAAGACGACATCATGTAGGTTAGCCTTGTCGAGCTCAGTAGCCTCCTTAGAGAGCTTAGCATCGAGGTAACCAGCACCTAGATTGATGTAAGGTGTCACGCCACGAGGTAGGTTGAGACGGCCTGTGAAGTAACCACCATACATAGCGCGCTCCTTGTCGAAGTCGAAGTCGAGCTTCTTACCAGGCTTGCCAGCTTGGTAGTAGAATCCACGTACACCAAAGGTGTTGTTGAAGTCTACACCTACCTGACCACCGTAGAACCATGAGTCGCGGCTATTCCAGTAAGAGTTCTGGTTGAAGTCCATGTATAGCATAGAGGGCTCGATCGTGAAGACCATACCACGGAAACCATTAGAGAAGAAGTCTCTGTAAGCACGGCTTACTTCGTTACCACCTCTGGGGTCGTAGCCACCGAGGTAGACAGAGAGACCAGCACGAGCTGAGAAGTTGTTCATCAGAGCTAGACCATGCTTGTCGACCTTCTCACTAGCCTTTGCTAGATTGATGTATGGGTTGAGTAGGTCTGTGCGGAAGCCTAGGTAGTTACCTGATAGGTTGAGGGCGATACGAGGTGCTAGATTGATCTTAAAGCCTAGTGCTCCAGAGAAGTATAGGTGATCAGTCTTCATCATCTCGATCTTGTCATCAGCGATGGGAAGCTCGTACTTCATGTTTTGTACACCACCCCCTACGAGTAGGTAGGGTGCTAGGATGTAGCCATCGAGGAGGTTGAACTTGAGCTCAGCACCGTAGCGCTCGATGTCGATCTTGCGATCTGTCATCTTATCTTTGAAGACTGGATCGATATTCCATTCTCCATTAGGGTCGCTGAGCTTAGACTTGATACCGAAAGAGCGATCATAGACACCACGTAGCTCTACGATCGGACCGAAGCCGAAACCAGCGCGTACGCCCCAGAGCATAGCGTTGTCGATGTTGAGCGCATCGTCAAGGAATTCATACTGAAAGCCACCACCGACGGTGATGCTGGCATCCTTGACCTGTGCCTTGGCTCCGTTGAAGCTCAGAAGAGCTACAAGAGCCGTACATAGAAGTAGGATTTTTTTATTCATAGGTTGAACTATTAAGTTGATGATTGATAATGCTTAAGCGATTAGTGTAAGATGTAATGAGCTCACTCTCCTCGATCGAAATAGATATGCTCAAAAAGTGTCAACCGAGGAGACGACCACCATATCTACCGTCAAAGGTATAAAAGACTAATGACACAATGCAACACTTGCGACTTGCGACCTGAACATATATCCATATTCGAAAACTCTATAGACCGCTCTACTATTACGTTTAGAGGATCTTGTAGATCTCCTCTGAGACAATTCGGATGAATCAGCTGATTGTAATTTATTCGCTCTAGAGCTGGTATGCTTCGGGTGGTAGGACGAAGATATGATAAAAATGAGCTCGTTTCAACACCTCGGGAGGAAGGCGTAATCAGAGAGGTCCCGTAGCCACTCTGTAGCGATGCTCGAACCGTGCATTCTTAGTTAATCGTTATGTGCAGCTTCTAGACGGCTGGTTATAATGTGTCAGCCTTGTATCGAGCGGGGGCTTTTGCTGTGAAATGAGTACATTTGCAGAGCAAGTGAAGTAGACGGATGATGGACGAACAGACCAAGCAGCTGATCATAGATACGGCACGCATCGAGGATGTGGTGTCCGACTTTGTGCAGCTACGGCGCAAGGGGTCGGGCTTTGTGGGGTTGTGCCCATTTCACAAAGATCGTCACCCCTCCTTTATCGTCACTCCGTCTAAGAATATCTGCAAGTGCTTCGCATGTGGTGCGGGAGGCACGGCTGTCTCCTTCATCATGAAGATACAGAACTGCTCCTTCGTCGAGGCGCTACGCTACCTCGCTCAGAAGTATAATATCCCCGTGCCCGAGCGGGAGATGACTGAGGAGGAACAGCAGCGACAGAATGAGCGTGAGGCGCTTTACCTTGCTAATGAGGTGGCAGCTAAGTTCTTTACCGAGCAGCTCCTCAGCCAGGAGGAGGGACTGGACGTCGCTTTGCCCTACTTTACACAGCGTGGGGTGCGGTCCGAGGCGATACAGACCTTTGGGCTGGGCTACTCACCGAGCGATCGACGTGCTTTGGCGAAGTTTGTCGAGGAGCATGGCTACGATATGGAGAGCTTTGTGGCGACGGGTCTGCTCTACGCCCCGAGCGAGGGCCGCCCGAGTGCCGACCGTTATCACGAGCGCGTTATCTTCCCTATATATAATGTAGGGGGGCGTGTCGTCGGCTTCGGTGGGCGCACGATGCGCAAGGCAGACAAGATCGCCAAGTATATCAATTCGCCCGAAAGCATCATCTACGACAAGAGCCGTGAGCTGTACGGACTCTACCAAGCGAAGCGTGCCATCTCACGTCTGGATCAAAGCATCATCGTCGAGGGCTACCTAGATGTGATCGCCATGCACCAAGTGGGAATAGAGAATGTGGTGGCGACGTCTGGCACGGCGCTGACGGATAGTCAGATACAGCTTTTGCGACGCTTCTCACGCAATGTGCTGGTGCTCTTCGACGGTGATGAGGCGGGTGTCAAGGCGGCGCTGCGCTCGGTCGATATGCTCCTCGCTGAGGGGATGCAGATCAAGCTCTTAGTCCTACCCGATGGAGAGGATCCCGATGAGTTTGTCTCTAAGCGTAGCCGCAGTGAGGTGGAGGAGTACTTTGCCGGCCATGAGCAGGACTTCCTTACCTTCAAGTCGCAGCTCTATGCTCCGCAGATGGCGCAAGATCCGCAGCTTAAGACGCAACTGATGCGAGACATCTTGCAGAGCATTGCCACGATCCCCGATAGCCTCGAGCGGATCGTCTACATCCAGCAAATGTCTCAGATGTATGGCGTGGCGGAGGATCTACTCTTGCAGCAGATCAAGCAGGAGCGCTTTAGCCGTGGACGGGTCTATCAGTATGCCCCGCCAGCGCCAGCGACACCTGAGGAGAGTACTCCCGAGGAGACCCCGCAGGAGGTTTCGCCTCTAGATGCGCCGATGAGCAATGAGGCACTGGACTTGATACGTCTAGTGGTGCGCTACGGGGAGCGTATGCTCAAGATCTCCGCGCAGGACGAAGAGGCAGACGAGGGGGCAGAGCCTACGGTGATACAGGTCTCTGTGGCCAACTTTGTCTATCAAGAGCTCAAGCAGGATGATATAGTCATCGAGCACCCGCTGGTCAAGCGCATTCTCAACGATAGTAATAAGATGATGCTGGAGGAGCTCAGCGTCTCGAGTGGCAAGTCAGAGCGTACCTGTGGCTCCTTCCTCTGTAACTCGGAGATCCCGCAGGTGTCAGCTCTGGCGGTGGATCTCTATGCGACTCCCTACCGCCTCTCTCGCAAGGCTCGCGAAGAACTACAGATGCCTGATGATGAGAATGAGAAAGTACCTGACGAATGGGTGCAGGAGATGACCTTTAAGGTGCTATACACCTACAAGCTAGCGTACGCCGAGGAGCGTTGTCAGCAGATTTCGCAGCAGATACAGACGCTACAGCAGGAGCACCCAGAGGCAGACTACGAGAGCTATCAGCCTCTCCTCCAGGAGCTATCTACATGGCAGGAGATACGTAAGATGCTGGGACAGTTTAGCGGTCAGCGGGTGGTCATTTCGTGAGCTAAAGGAGAGAGTCGCCGTTAACCCTTTTACCAAATCTAAAGAAGAAAGTGCCGTCATGCAGTTTGCCGATATATATGGATACCAAGCCCTCAAGCAACAGTTCGCACATCTGACCCGCTCAGGGCAAATGCCCCATGCGGTACTCCTAGAGATACAGGAGGGCTACCCGGGGCTACACCTAGCGTGGGCCTGGGCGCAGTACATCCAGTGTCAGTCGCCTACGGATGAGGACTCGTGTGGTGCCTGTGCCTCCTGCAAGAAAGTCGCAGCCATCGCTCACCCCGACGTTATCTTCGTCTATCCCGTGGTCAAAGCGGCACAAGACGAGACCCCCACGGAGCGATACTTCGACGAGTGGCGCACCTTCCTCGAGCGGTCTCCCTACATCACCGATCAGGACTGGCTCGAAGTGATGGAGGCGGGCAATAGTCAGCCGGTCATCTATGTGAATGAGATCAACAGTCTCTTGTCTCGTCTCTCGGTTACAACGACCGAAGGGGGCTGGCGCACGATCATTATCTACCAGCCAGAGCGTATGAATGATGCAGCGGCCAACAAGCTTCTCAAGTCGCTCGAAGAGCCACCCGCCGAGACGCTCTTTATTCTTGTGTCGGCACATTCGGATCGTCTCCTAGACACAATTCTGAGCCGTGTGCAGCGCTTCGAGCTGCCCCCGATGACGGAGGCGGAGATGAGAGAGGCGCTGACAGCTCTACACCCTGAGCTGACGACTGATGCACTCGAGGCGATGATTCCCCTAGTGGACGGCAACCTGAGCGATGCGCTACGGCTACTCGACAGCTCCGCTTCGCAAGACAAACTACAGGAACTAGCGCAGCAGTGGTACGATGCGACATTACGAGCCGACATCCTGCGTCTGAAGCTTCTCAGTGAGGAGGTGGACAAGATGGGACGCGAGGGAGCGGTTGCTTTCCTCAAACTACTGATGCAGCAGGTGGGTCAGCAGTGGCACCGTGCGCTCCGTGGCGAGGCTCGTGTAGGAGAGCTGCGGGTCAACAACAAAGCGATGGGTGCCTGCTATAGGCTCCTCGAGGAGGCGATGCGAGAGATCCGTGGCAATGTGCTGACGAAGATGGTGCTCTTCGACACGTTCCTGAGAATGCTACTCGCCTTGCGCAACTAAGCCCAGCTACGATGTCAGAGCAGACGTTACGTCATCAGGGACTTGACCTCTTACGGCTCCTCTCAGTCGTGATGGTGATCGGCATCCACACGGCGGGAGGTTACTTTATGGGAGATGCTTCGCTGGCAGAGCGTTGGCAAGCTGCCCCATGGTATGCGCTTTCGGTGGGAGCGGTGCCACTCTTTGTGATGATGAGCGGAGCTTTCATGCTGTCGCCGGTGCGGCAGATCGGGAGCTTGGCGCACTTTTACGAGCGTAGGGTAGGGCGCAAGATACTCTTGCCACTAGTTGTTTGGTCTGTGGGCTACTACTTCTGGCACTGTGCGAAGGAGCAGACGTGGCTCGCCTTCCAGTGGTATCACTTGTGGTTTCTTGTGATGCTGGCAGGGCTCTACGTGGTCACTCCTATGCTGCGCTGGCTCTGTGAGCGGATCGAGCGTAGCGATAGTCCTACCTATGGAGGCAATCGTGGACTACTTATCTTAACGCTCGGGAGCTATCTCGTGGCGCTTACGGTAGATGTTTACTACCGCTCGTACGGCGTTCGTCAAGTTTGCCTGCTATGGTGGGTACAGTACCTGCCTTACTTCCTTGCGGGGCATTTGCTCGCTCGCACCTCAAGTCGGTTGCCTGGTAGGGGCTGGCTCTTGATCCTATTCATCGGGAGTATGCTACTACACGGAGCGCTGCTCATTTACGTGCCCTACCAACTATTAGAGCGGATGGGTGTCAACTTCCAGCCACTGGTCGTCCTCAAGGTTCTCTCGCTCTTCGCCCTTTGCTATAGCTGGCGTCCCAAGGCACGGCTCCTCATCTCGGCAAGTACGCTCTATCCCTACGTGATGGGGATCTACTTGGTTCACTTTGCGGTGCTACAAGTGGTCTTCAAGCTGTTTGAGCTATTCCTCCCAGCATTGTCCGCTTGCCCAGCCGTAAGCGTCCCCCTGCGCATCCTGCTCATTGCGCTCATCTCGCTAGGGGTCACCGCATTGATGCGCAAGGTACCCTTACTGCGACAGCTCGTTTAGAGGAAAAGCCTTCACAAGACGGCAATGATTTCGTATCTTTGCGAAGTAACCAATCAATAGAGCAAACCGAATATACATATGTTTAGTGGAATAGTAGAAGGCATGGCGCAGGTACGTCGCCTAACCCGCGAAGGGAGCAACCTGCACATCACACTCGCTTGTAGCTTTGCCGCAGAGCTACAGATAGATCAGAGCATCGCACACAATGGTGTCTGTCTCACCGTCGTCTCGCTCGAGGAGGGAGGCTACACGGTGACAGCCGTCCAGGAGACGCTGGATCGTAGTAATCTGGGACTCCTACAGGTAGGCGACTATGTCAATGTGGAGCGTAGCATGATGCTCGGAGGTCGTCTGGACGGTCACATCGTGCAGGGACATGTGGATCAGACGGCTCGCTGTACAGCCATTCGTGAGATGGACGGAAGCCACTACTTTACCTTTGCCTATGAGGTGGATCGTGAGATGATGCGCCAGGGCTATATGACAGTCGAGAAGGGTTCCGTGACGGTCAATGGCGTGAGCCTCACCGTCTGCAATTCGCAGGAAAACTCATTCGAGGTGGCGATCATCCCTTATACCCTAGAGCATACCAACTTCAAGTACTTTAAGAAGGGAAGCGTGGTCAACCTCGAGTTTGACATCTTGGGCAAATACATTGCTCGTCTTCGCTCCTTCGACTAAACCACTGTAGCTATGAAAGCGGAAGACCTATATGCTCTCTATCGGGAGCGTCAGAGCGATCGAAAGTTTGCCGATCGTCCCGTACCGCAGGAAGTGCTGGAGCGTATCCTGCACAACGCTATGCTGGCACCCTCAGCGACCAATCAGCAGCCCTGGAGTATTGTAGCGGTCTCCGAGCCAGAGGCTGCCCAGCGTGTAGGGCAGGCGGTCATCAAGGGGGTGACCAATATGAATAAGTTCGCCCTAGAGGCACCCGCCCACCTACTCATCGTAGCGGAGCGTGGACGCTGGATAGCGCGTATGGGGAGCCGCGTGATGGGTGTGGACTACCGCCCCATAGATCTAGGCATCCTCGTGGCGCACATCGTCCTGGCCGCACAGGCGGAGGGTGTCGGGAGCTGTATCCTTGGCTGGATCAATGACTCGGCTCTGCGCAAGGAGCTCGGCATCCCCAGCAACCGTCAGGTAGTCCTAGACATCCTCCTCGGTTACTCGGAGCAGCCGACCCGTGAGAAGAAGCGCAAGCGCCCCGACGAGGTCATCCACTGGAACCAGTGGTAACCAGCTCACTACGAGACGCCTTCCGTAAGGCTGTATCTGCGCTAGTTTGCTACCCTTTGAATTTCAATAAAAGAGCCCTCTCCACTTAGCAAAGAGCGCAACGGGGTCAAAGGAGGATTTGCTTTTGTCAAAATATTTCCGTTACTTTGCAGTCTGATTGCAGACCCACACCATGATGATGCTAATGGATGGGCTGTGTCGATCTCAGAAACATCGTAGAAGTATAAAAGAAATACCACACCGTCATGTCTAAGATATGTCAGATCACCGGTAAGAAGGCTATGGTGGGCAACAATGTATCCCACTCAAAGCGTCGCACGAAGCGCACCTTTGATGTCAACCTCTTCCGCAAGAAGTTTTATTGGCCCGAGGAGGATCGTTGGATCTCTCTAAAGGTTTCAGCAGCAGGGCTTCGGCTCATCAACCGCGTAGGGCTCAACGAGGCTCTCCGTCGCGCTAGCGATGCTGGCTACCTAAGCATCAAGAGCAAATAAACCACTCACTCCTTAATTACACTGATTTACTATGTCTAAGAAAGGTAAAGGCGATCGAGTACAGGTGATACTCGAGTGCACAGAGCACAAAGAGAGTGGCATGCCAGGCACCTCTCGCTACGTCACCACAAAGAATAGAAAGAATACGACACAGCGTCTAGAGCTTAAGAAGTACAATCCTATCCTCAAGCGCTACACACTACATCGTGAGATTAAGTAATCATCTCTCCCCTTCACTAACCAAATAAGAACTAAGTACAATGGCTAAGAAATCGGTCGCAACCTTTAGAACGGGCGATGGTCGCTCATACTCGAAGGTTATCAAGATGGTCAAGTCGCCTAAGACTGGTGCTTATACCTTCCAAGAGGAGATGGTACCAAATGACCACGTACAGGACTTCCTCAAGAAGTAATCTGAATACGAGATAGAGTCGCTACCGTAGAGAGGACGTTATCCACATCTCTCTAATTAGGTAGGCGAACACCATAAGGAGAGCATTGACACGCTAGTCGTGTCGATGCTCTCGCTTTGTTTTTATAGAGGAGCATTCGGACGGGGTAGGGGTTAGAGATTAGAGCGAGACGAGCCACGATTTGTAGGGTCGCACGGCTACTTGTTAGATGGCGGCATTGAGGAGAGCGTGCGACATTAGATATAATTTACTATATTTGCGCTGTGGACGTGTGTTTCTCTACGGGAGCGCCACGTCTATCAAAACTATCTATCACGCTAATCATCAATATTATAATAGCCATATGAGACCAGTACGACTTCTATCTGCAGCACTCTTACTCATCATCTCTCTGACCTATCTGCAGGCACAGGAGAGCTATCCGCTCAGCCTCGTCGTAGAGCAGAGCAGTCAGCCTGAAGAGGTAATCCCTCTCACAGATATTCAGAAGATTACCTTCGCAGATGGTAAGATGCAGATGCACTACACCCAGAAGGCCAACTACAGTGCCGCTTTCGCTTGCAAGGATGTGACGAAGTGTACCTTCTCCACGAGCAAGAAGCCGACAGCGCTACCACTTATTGCTAGTCCTGTCGTCAGTAGCTACAAGCTACTCTCCGATGGTGAGAATATTTTCATCGAGGGTCTCGTTGCTGGGCAGGGTTACAACGTAGCGCTTTACGACATGCAGGGCAATCAGATCTACCTGCGTCCGAACTTTGTCGTCGGCGAGACGATCCACTGCGCTACACTACCTAGCGGTGTCTACCTAGTTCAGATCGACGGCGAGGCATACCGCTTCATACTGTAAGAAAAAGCTCAGAGACATAGCGGCTACGCTCCTAAGCTAAGTGCGTAGCAGTGATATTGCGACGAGGGTGATGCAGATGCGTCATCCTCGTCGTGCTTTTTGAGGTTTGTAAAGGGGGATGCCTCTCACCTTATAAGACTGTTGCAAAAGTCAACAGTCTCACAATCTTGCTTGCAAGATTGTCCTGACTTTGCAGAAAGGATGAGGCGCAAGGCGCTGAGGGTGAGGTCTGAAGGGAGCATACCTCCGTATGTGACCGAAGCCGAATCCCGAAAGCAACACAGCGATTCGCCTTTATGCAACAGAGTTCGGAAGAATGAAATGAAAGTTCCGAAGAATGAAATGGTAAGTACGAAGAATTTTACCGTTCCTCGGTGAAGGATCAAGAATAGCTCCGTGGGGATCTCGCAATTCTCGCGGAGCTTTTTTATTGCGTAGTGAGATGAGTATACGAAAGGTGTGGAAATCGTATACCTAGAGCGGTAAAGCGATAGGGGAGTCGTCTGAGAACTTAACAACTTCACCGTGTCGTAACATTTTCGTCACAGTGGAATAATCCATTGGGCGTAATATTGCAAGCGAAAAGGGAGATCTAACCTTCCCGACCGTCTCGGTAGGTCCCTCTCTCAGCAACAAACAAACTTACCAATACAACTATGAATAAGAGTACACTCAAGGCTTTAGTCCTCATCTCCATCGCTCTCATGACTGCCAGCTGTGCTGGCAAAGGTGGTCGTGTGACCCAGCTCGACGCTGCGGGAGCGACCTTCCCGCTACCTTATTATACCGAGGCCTTCAAAGCTTATGAGGAGCTGTCGGGGATACATGTTAACTATGGCGCCGTGGGTAGTGGCGGTGGTATCCGTAGCCTCAAGGACGAGGTGGTCGACTTTGCCGCTTCTGATGCCTTCCTCTCTGATGAGGAGCTGGCGGAGATGCCTCGCGAGGTGATCCACATACCGACCTGCATGGGCGCTGTCGTCATCGCATACAACTGCCCCGAGATCGCTTGCTTAAAGCTCACGGGCGAGATCATAGCAAACATTTATCTAGGCAAGATAACCCGCTGGAATGACCCCGCTATCGCTGCGATCAACCCCGACGAAAAGCTACCCGACAAGGAGATCTCACCCGTCTATCGCTCCGATGGTAGTGGTACGACGAATGTCTTCAGCGACTATCTGACGAAGGTGAGCCCCGACTGGGCTGCGCAGATCGGCACGGGCAAGTCGCTCAAGTGGCCTACCGGTATGGCTGCTAAGGGCAACCCTGGTGTCGCTGGCGTGATCTCTCAGACGGATGGTGCAATCGGCTATGTGGGTAGCGAGTACAGCTTTTCGCTAAAGATCCCGACAGCAAAGGTGCAGAATCAGGCGGGCAACTTTGTCCTCCCCTCACTTGAGTCAATCTCTGCGGCAGCTGCTGGCGAGGTGGCGCCCGATACACGACAGATGATCACCAACTCGGCACACCCTGAGGCTTATCCTATCAGCTGCCTCACCTGGCTCATCTCCTACAAGGATCTCAGCTACAGCAACCACTCAGAGGCTGAGGCTACCGAGACGGCTCGTCTACTCAACTGGATGCTAAGTGATGAGGCGCAGGCGATCACTTCGCAGATCCACTTCGCACCGCTATCGCCTGAGATGATCGCTGCAGCCAAGGCGCAGCTGGCTCAGCTGACCTATGGCGGTAATCCGATAGACTTAACTAGCTCTCCTAAGAAGTAGCTCCTATATACACCAGAAAAACAAAAAAAAGGAGACTGCTACCGTCTCTGTAGCAGTCTCCTCACACCAAAAGAACGTCTCTCCTCCCCTCTCAACAGTAGTGCCGTCTGGATAGCTCCGATTGTTTAGTGAGTCGCATCCGACCTGTACCGCTCTCTATTCGGAGGAGAGATGTCTCTTTACCTTCCACACCTACTATTCAAACTGTATGTCCACCCTCGTCCGTAAAGCGTCACGTCCCATCGGCGACAAGATCTTCCGAGGTCTACTCATGAGCTCTGGGCTCCTCGTGCTACTGATCTGCCTAGCGATGCTGATCAGTCTGATTAGTAACAGCATGGAGGCCTTTAGTGAGTTTGGCTTCTTTCGCTTCATCTGCTCCTCCGAGTGGGATCCTACGGCTGGACGGGAACAGTATGGGGCGTTGCCCTTTATCGTGGGGACCGTGGTCACCTCGATACTAGCCTTGATCCTGTGCATCCCCTTCTCACTACCGGTGGCGCTCTTCATCGGAGAGTACTTCAAGGGGAAGCGCATCGCCGGTGTCATACGTTCGCTGACGGACCTGCTGGCGGGCATCCCCTCTATCGTGTACGGTCTGTGGGGCTTCTACACCCTTCGTCCGCTCATTGACATGATTGATGGACCACAGGGCAATGGCTACGGGATCCTCACTTCGGTGCTCATACTGACCATTATGATCATCCCCTACGCCTCGTCGCTCACGGCAGAGTTTGTCATGCTCACGCCTAAGTCACTCAAGGAGGCCGCTTACAGTCTCGGCGCCACCCGCACGGAGGTGATCGGATCAGTCATCCTACCCAACGCGCGGAGCGGGATCATCGCAGCTTACATCCTCGCTCTAGGACGAGCGCTCGGCGAGACGATGGCGGTGACCATGCTGATCGGTAACACGGACAAGGTGCCTACATCAATCTTTGACACGGGACAGAGTATGGCTTCGCTGATCGCCAATCAGTTCAACGAGGCACATGGGCTCAAGCTCAGTTCGCTCATAGCGATCGCACTCGTCCTCTTCCTCATCACTGCCATCATTAACGGCATCGTGAAGATTATCCTAAACAAACAACGAGCTTAACCGACCATGGCATCACTCAAAGTAAGACAGGAATGGGACCGTACGGTCTATCTAGCCAATATCGTACTCGCCTGCATCACCGTCATACCGCTCTTCCTCATCATCGGTAAGATCGTCTTGGAGGGGTATGAGCAGATCAACTGGGACTTCTTTACCAAGACGGCACCGACAGCTGTCGAGGCGATGATGGCTAAGAACGCTAACACGATCGAAGGCTCTCGCACGATACTCCCAGGCGGTATCGCTAATGGTATCGTCGGCACGCTCCTCATGACCCTCGTAGCCTCTATCATCGCTATCCCCATAGGTCTCCTGGGCGGTATCTATCTTTCGGAGAATAGATCGTCACGCCTTGCCAGTGTAGTACGCTTTGTCACAGATCTACTACAAGGCACCCCCTCGATCGTCATCGGTATCATCGTCTACGCTTGGATCGTACTACCGATGCGGGGTTACTCGGCTCTGGCGGGTGCTGTGGCTCTGGCGATCATGATGCTACCGCTCATCATACGCTCTACCGAGGAGACGCTGGCGCGACTGCCTAAGTCCTTCAAAGAGTCGGCGCTTGCTCTCGGCTGCTCCTACCGTAAGATGGTCCTTAAGATCCTCCTTCCCTCCGCCATGGGTGGTCTGCTGACAGGTATCCTGCTAGCTGTGAGTCGTATCATCGGCGAGACGGCACCGCTCATCATGACCGCTCTGGGCAGTGCCCGCATATCGTGGACGCTCGACACCCCTTCGTCGGCTGTGCCACTACTCATCTGGGAGTTTTACAGTGATCCCAACCTTCAGGAGCTGATATGGAGCTCTTCACTCTTCCTCTTGCTCCTAGTGCTCCTTCTAAACTTTATCGCCAAGCGTATCTCCGCTCGGACACGCTACTAGTAACCTCTTTTTGTCCAAAGCATGACTCCAAACGCTATACAGACGACAACGCCCGACGTGGTCCTCCAGCTAGACAACGTCAGCATCTGGTACACTCCTGAGAAGAGTGCCGTGACCAATGTTTCGGCGGAGATCCACGACCACGAGATCACCGCCATCATGGGACCCAGTGGTTGTGGCAAGAGTACCTTGCTACGAGCCATCAACCGCATGCACGAGCTTTACCCTGGCATACGTACCGAGGGGCGTATCCTCCTACAGGGAGAGAACATCTTAGAGAAAGACCCGATGGTCGTCCGTCGTATGGCGGGGATGGTCTTCCAGCAGCCGAATCCCTTCCCGACGATGAGCATCGCCGACAATGTGATGGCGGGCTACAAGCTCAACGGCATCAAGGTCTCCAAAGCGCAACGCGAAGAGATCCTGACCAGCTCTCTGCAGTCGGTCGGACTCTGGGAGGAGGTCAAGGACAGACTAGACAAGCGTGGCTCCTTCCTTTCGGGCGGACAGCAACAGCGACTCTGTATCGCTCGAGCTTTGGCACTACGTCCTCGGCTTCTCCTGATGGACGAGCCGACCTCCGCTCTAGATCCGATAGCGACCAATCGTATCGAGGAGCTGATCCTAGAGCTCAAGAAGGAGATAGCTATCCTCATCGTCACGCACAATATGGGGCAGGCGGCACGCATATCCGACCGCTCGATGTTTATGTACCTTGGCGAGCTAGTCGAGTATGACCGCACCGACAAGATGTTTACCAACCCCAGCGATCAGCGCACCGAGGACTACCTACAGGGCAACTTCGGATAAAACGTTGTACCTTAGATCTGCCGTACAGACAGACACACTATCAAGTAAAAAACGAAACTGTCACAACCTATGTCACCCAATATGGATCATCACGTCGTCCTAATCAAGGAAGACTTCAACGTACTCAACAAAGTAATCGCTCGCCAAGTCGAGGCGATACAGCATCTCCTCAGCGGGATCGTCGAGCCTGAGGCTTACGAGCATATTGAGATGAACGAAACCATCATAGATAGCTTAGAGGTCAAGATACGGAGCGAAGTCATCAACGGGATCATCCTCTACACGCCTCGAGCCTCTGAGGCGAGGCGCATGTTTGCCCTGCACGATATGACCAGTTACCTAGAGCGTATCGGTGATCTACTGCTCAATGTGGCCAACTTCACCCGTGCGATCGACACGGGCAATGTGCTGTACCTACAGTATGCCGACACGCTTCGTGAGATGCTTGCTGAGACCTATAGGATGGTTACAGATGCGGTCACATCGTTCTTTGCTGGTGACTCCGAGCTCTCACGCAGTGTCATCGGCCGAGATACGCATATAGACGACCTGCACTATCAGGTCAACGATTCGCTACCCCAGGTCTTACTAGACACAGAGCTGAGTCCCGACGTAGACTCTATACAGGCTTCACTGGCGATCAGCAGTATAGCCTATAATCTAGAGCGCATCGGTGACAATGCGACAAACATTGCCGAGGCGGCCATCTTCCATGCAGAAGGTAAGAACCTACTCCACGCTAAGAACCAAAAAGTAGAGATCCCCACCGAACAAGAGCTAGAGAATTATGGACAAGAAGAAGTTTAAGCTCCTCATCGTCGACGACGAGGAGGACCTCCGCGAGATACTTACCTTCAACCTCGCCAGCGAGGGTTATCAAGTCTCCACAGCTGCCAATGCTGAGGAGGCGCTCAAGATGCCGCTTGAGGAGTATCACCTCCTCATCCTCGACGTGATGATGCCTGGGATAAACGGCTTCAAGCTCGCTGAGCTCATACGACGGGAGAAGAAGCTCACCACTCCGATCATCTTCCTTACTGCTAAGGGTACCGAAAACGATCTCCTCACCGGCTTTAACATCGGAGCCGACGACTATATGGCGAAGCCTTTCTCCATCAAGGAGCTACAGGCGCGCATTCAGGCTATCCTCATGCGCTCCTTGCAGAGCGGCCCAGACTTTGGAGAGAGTCAGATAGAGATCGGCTCGCTCCTCATTGACCTAGATGCTAAGCAGGTATTTGTCCATGGAGAGCCTATCGAGCTAACCAAGAAAGAGCTGGAGATCCTCGTCTTATTGGCACGAGACCCAGGCAAAGTCTTCTCACGCGAGGAGATCCTCGATCGCGTATGGCGCGAGGATGTCTTCGTCTTGGAGCGCACCATCGATGTACACATCACCCGAATCCGCAAGAAGCTGCGCAGTGGCGGGGTTAAGATCATCAACCGCTCAGGCTTCGGCTATTGCCTCGTCGAGGAGGAGGCCGAGTAGTCCCACTTTCACACCATATATCGTCCTACTATGAGCCAGTACAACTATAAGTCCAAAGTCTTTATCTTCGCGACCCTGCTCTTCATTCTCTTTGGCGGGATCATCTACTTCGTACAGCGTGCCTCCGAAAAGGAGATCAAGACCAAAGCCCTCGTGGGATACCTCGAGCGGGTCACTGACTGTGTCAATAGTTACATAGCAGACTATGTAGCGCATCCCCAGGAGCAAGAGACAGACTCACTCTCCAGCTTTAGTCATCTGCCGAGCACACAAGCTCTAGGACGCTTCTTATCCTATCTCCCAGACAATCTACGCTTCACAATCATCGACCTACAGGGCGACGTCTACTTTGACAACGTCACCCAGGGACCAATCCCTGAGAACCACCTCTCACGTGTAGAGCTACAACAGGCCAATCTCAATGGTACTGGCACCTCCAAGCGGTATAGCGATACGCTCGGAGAGGACTTCTACTACTTTGCCAAGAAGTACCAAGATCAAGGATACTACATCCGTGTGGCCATACCTTACCATATAGACTATGTCAACTACTTTCGCTCCAATCACTTCTTCCTCCTCCTCATCGTTGGCGTCTTCAGTCTGGCACTGCTGGCGGTGGTCTTTTTTACCGACCAATTCTCCCGCTCGGTGCGTAAGCTTCATGATTTCGTGTCGAAAGCTCAGGCCGGTGGGGAGTACGAGTCGGTCACTTTCCCCAAGAGTGAGATCGGAGAGCTAGGAGAGCAGCTCAAGAAGACTTTTAAGATACTCGAAAAGAGCAACACCCGCTACGAGATTGAGCGCGAGAAGCTCATACAGCACTTCGCTAGCTCCGATGCTGGCATAGCCTTCTTTAGTGAGCAGCGACAGTTTATCTATGCGAACAGCCACTTCATACAGAACCTCAACACCCTTGTCGATACCCCTACCTTTATCATCGATGAGCGCATCCTCGACTACCCTGAGCTTTATCAGGTCAAGACTCTTCTAGCGGATCAAGAGGCTCACCCAGGCACCGCTTCGCGCTCCACACGATACATCATCGACAAGGACGGCTCGCATATAGAGGTGCGCGCACAGCTTTTCCCAGATAATAGCTTTGAGATCGTCCTGACTAATGTAACTAAGAAGGAAAACGATCGTCGCCTCAAGCACGACATGACCAATAGTATAGCCCACGAACTGCGCACGCCTGTTACTTGCGCTCGTGGTTACCTTGAGACGATCCTCAACCAGCCACTCCCTGAGGAGCGGCAGCGCTACTTCATCGAGCGCACTTACAATCAGATGATACGTCTCTCACAGCTCATCAGCGATGTCTCTATGATCACCAAGCTGGAGGAGGCGAGCGACCTCTATGCCCTGCAGGAGCTAACTCCGTATAGTGTCGTCGAGGAGGTCAAAGCAGCTCTAGAGATCAAGCTACAAGAGGCGCAGATGACCATCTGCAATCGAATCCCCGAGCAGACAACCGTACAGGCCAATCACTCGCTACTCTATGCTGTCTTTGCCAACCTGACCGAGAATAGCATTCGCTACGCTGGCACCGGTACTACCATAGAGATCGAGCAGACGATGGAGGACGAGCGCTACTACTACTTCACCTTTGCGGACAACGGGCCTGGCATCCCCGAGAGCGAGAGCCTGGCTAAGATCTTCGACCGCTTCTACCGCATCGATGGCGGACGCAGTCGTGAGATGGGCGGATCGGGACTGGGACTCTCCATCGTACGAAATGCTATACGCTTCCACGGCGGAGAGATCTCGGCCAAGAACAGACCCACGGGAGGTCTCGAGTTCTTCTTCTCGCTAGCCAAGAGCGTCCCCGACAAAGCGCCCCGAGAGCACTAGTTCAGACCGATCTGTGCTATCGGATCAAAGCAAAACTCCCTAGGCGAAGGATAGCTTTCCAACCTTGGAAAAGAAAGTTTCCAGCCTTGGAAAAAGAAATTTCCTCCTTTGGAAAACTACTTTTCCAAGGGAGGAAGCGTTTTGGAAACTTTACAATACGATCCGACCCCTCCGCTTATGACTCCTGTCAGATAGCGGAGAGGTCGGAACAGCTTAGTGGGAAATGAGTCGCTCTATGGAACGACGACGCTAGAGCAAGTGACGCTCGGCATGGTAGGAGGAGCGCACGAGGGGACCGCTCTCGACGTGGCGGAAGCCTTTGTCCAGGGCTATCTCTCGAAGCTCGGCAAAGCGGTCTGGATGCACATACTCCTGCACGGGGTAGTGGCGACGAGTAGGCTGGAGGTACTGACCTAGCGTGAGGATACTACAATTGACCTGACGCAGATCGTCCATCGTCTCGAGGATCTCCTCCTGCGTCTCGCCGAGACCGAGCATCAGCCCTGTCTTAGCAGGCAGTCCCGCCTCAGCAATCTGTGCCAAGACGGAGAGACTACAGTCATAAGTAGCTCGGCTGCGCACGCTGGGTGTGAGCCGTCGTACGGTCTCCATATTGTGCGCCACCACCTCGGGACGCTCCTGGAGGATTGGGGCTATCAGCTCTGCCTGCCCATCGAAGTCTGGTATCAGCACCTCGACCGTGACGCCAGGGCAGAGCTCGCGTATCTGTCGTATAGTCTCGACCCAGTGGGCACTGCCCTTGTCGGGCAGGTCGTCGCGATCCACACTGGTGACCACCGCATGCTTGAGCCCTAGCGCACGGACACTCTCGGCCACGTGACGAGGCTCCTCAGGGTCTAGCGGTAGCGGGCGACCCGTCTCTGTATTGCAAAACTTACAAGCGCGTGTACAGACCGCTCCTCCGATCATAAAGGTAGCGGTGCCTCGTGACCAGCACTCACCTTGGTTAGGGCAGCGCCCGCTCGTGCAGATGGTGTGCAGGCAGTGCTTCTGCAGCACGGCACGCGTCTCGTCGTAGGTTACATCGCTACCAAGCTTGATCTTGAGCCACTCAGGCTTGCGTATGTGGGGTTGCTTCATTATCCCTTTTTACTTCAGCTTACGATCGAGGAACTCGATGATGCGGCTGTAGAGGTGCTGCCTATTGTTGCCCCCATAGATGCTATGATCCTTATCGGTGTAGGTCGCCATCTCAAAGGGGATGTCCGCCTTGACCAGTTCGGTGGCTAGGCGCATCGTATTTTGCAGATGCACATTGTCATCAGCCGTGCCGTGGATGACGAGTAGATCGCCATGGAGGTTGTGAGCGATAGAGAGGACTGAGGAAGCCTCGTAGCCCTTGTTATTGACCTGCGGTGTCGCCATAAAGCGCTCTGTATAAACCGTATCGTAAAAGCGCCAGTCGGTCACAGGAGCCACAGCTACACCAGCACGAAAGACTTTGCCACGACAGAGCGACATGAGCGTATTGTACCCGCCATAGCTCCAGCCGAAGATAGCGATGCGATCTCCATCGATATAGTTAAACTGCTTGGGCAGCGCCTCGGCAGCTGCAATCTGGTCGCTACTCTCGCGCAGACCTAGCTCACGATAGGTGCACTTGCGCCACTCGGTGCCACGGCCTCCGGTGCCACGTCCGTCCACACAGGCTACGACGTAGCCAGCCTGAGCGAGGGCGTACTCCCAGCCAATGTAAAACTGATCCAGTACCTCCTGCGAGTCGGGACCACTGTACTGGTGCATCACGGTGGGGTAACGCTTGCTCGCATCAAAGTGTGGCGGACGAATCATCCAGCCATGGAGCGTGCGCCCAGGAGCCACCTCGATGGTAAAGAACTCCTTGTCGTTGTAGTCATACCCCTTGAGCTTAGCGACCAGCTGTGCATTATCTTCGAGCGTACGGATCACCTTGCCCTCCTTTGTCGTGCGGATTGTCGTGACGGTAGGGGTCTTAGCATTGCTATAGCTATTGATGAAGTAGCTGTAGTCCTGAGTAAAGCTAGCGCGATTGATGCCAGCCTCTCCGGCTAAGACGGTCGTCTTGCCTTGTGGGGTCGTCTTGAGGACACGTCGCTGAGTAGGCGTCTGGTCGGCCGCCTGGTAGTAGACGTTGCCCTCGCTGTCACAGCCGTAGAAGCTGATGATGTCCCAATTGCCCTGCGTCAGACGCTTCTGTAGCGCTCCATTTGTGCCGTACTTGTAGAGTTGCGTAGATCCATCGCGTTCGCTCAGCATGACGATGCCATCGGGGACGAAGCGCATGGAGTTGATAAACTCATTGTTGATATATCGTGGGTCTTGCTCACGAAGGGTCAGACGAGGCGTGCGGCTCTTCGGATTGATGCGATATACCTTGATGTCGTTTTGTAGCCGATTGAATGTGATAGCTGCTAGATCACTTCCCCAGCCAGTGAAGACGATGCGGGGTATGTAGCCGTCGGCATCTAGCGGTAGATCCACACGGTCAGTGCGCTTGAGGTCAAGGTTGTAGAGGTGTAGTGAGACGGTCGAGTTTCGCTCGCCCACTTTCGGATACTTGTAGACATAGTCCGTGGGGTAGAGGTCGTCCCCGTAGATCGGCATCGAGTAAGCCTTGACCTGGCTCTCATCGCTGCGTACGAAGGCTAGAAAGTCGCTCTGGGGGCTCCACTCCATCAGGCGTGTCGTGCTAAACTCCTCCTCGTAGACCCAGTCGGTGGTACCGTTGATCACTTCATTGCGCTTACCATCCGTAGTGACCTGTACCTCAGAGTTGAAGTCAAACTTCTTGATGAAGATATTGTTGTCCCTGACGAAAGCTACCATCCGTCCATCAGGACTGAAGGTAGGGATCATAATGTCGCCCTCGGTGAGTGGCTCACAAAGATTGCGACGTACATCGTAGTGGGTAGCACGTAGCGTGTAGGAGCGTCTGTAGATAGGCTTGATGTCGGTATAGATCAGGATATGATGTCCTGAGGGTGCTATGTCGTAGTCCCAAATCGCCTTGATATCACACTCACGAGCCTTGGCAATGTCAAAGAGCGTATCGACGGCTCGTCCTGTAGCGTACTCATACTTGACGATACGCTGGTAGTCATCGCTGATGAGCGTGTAGTGCTTGCCGTCGGGTAGAGAGCGAAAGCCGTTGCCAGCACCACGAGCTGCAAAAGCGCCTGAGGTGACCTCTGGTAGAGTGATCTCACGCTGCTGCTGGGCGACGAGCGTGAGCGAGCAGAGGAGTACGAGGGTTGTAAAGAGTGTGCGGATACGCATGGAGAAGAGGTTAGAGATTATAATTTAGAGATTAGAGGCAAGCCACAGTGTAGACCCCTAGAGAGGGTCTACACTATGGCTATATGTAGTGCGGAGGGGGTTACTTGCGCTTGAAGGTGAGGCTGGGCTGACCCGAAGCGTCGTGTGTAGAGTAGAGCTTGAGCGTATTTGCACCATTCATACGAAAGACTTTAGCCTCCTGTAGTGCTGCTAGGAAGATGCGCTCGTACATCATATTGTTGCAGGCCATACGCGTCGACATAATGTTCCCGATCTTGATGCGACCGTCAGAGTAGACGATGCACTCGCCGCCGTAGCTATTGCAGGCTGCTTGCCCATAGATGCGAGCCTTACTGATGCTGATAGTGGCTGTCTGGAGGGCGTCGTCATTAATCTTGATACCATCCATGTGGGTGAGTTCCCAAGCACTCCCCTCGAGGGAAGCTAGATTGACCTTGCTACTGTTCTTACAGGTACCACAGCTGACGCAGAGCAGAGAGGTCAGCAGGAGCAGTGCTACAAAATAGATTCTCTTCATAGTGATTCGTTTGCTATTGGTTATTCATTAGTATTGTGATAGAGACAGATGCTCTACCGATATGGGTGTGTCAAAGAATATAGAAGCCGTACGTGAGAAGCGCTCCGTCTGCTCCGTCGTGTAGTAGCGTGTCGTGCCACCACGCGTCAGCTGAGCCGCCATCTCGGGGTGACGTACGAGGTACTCTTCGAGAGACTTAGCCACCAGTTCGCCCTGGGCCACTACCTTGATCGAGGGGGTGAGCAGACGCTGTATCTTAGGCATCAGAATAGGGTAGTGAGTGCAGCCGAGGATGATCGTGTCGATCTTCTCGTCCTGTGCCAAGAGACGCTCCAAATGCTTGCGCACGAAGAAGTCGGCTCCTGGACTGTCACTCTCGCCTGTCTCTACGATAGGCACCCAAAGAGGGCAAGCCTCCTGTACGACCGTCACATCGGGGTAGAGCTTGTGTATCTCGGCTACATAGCTCTCGCTAGAGACGGTGCCTTCAGTGGCGAGGATGCCTACATGCTTGGTACCCGTAAGTGAGTCGATGCACTCGACCGTCGGGCGAATGATACCCAGCACACGACGACGCATCGAGCCTCCGTCGAGCTTGGGTAGATCCTCTTGCTGTATCTGTCGGAGTGCCTTTGCTGAGGCTGTGTTGCAGGCAAGGATGACCAGCGGACAGCCTAGGTCAAAGAGCCTCTCGACTGCCTCTTTAGTAAACTGATAGACGACACGCATCGACCGCGAACCGTAAGGCGAGCGCGCATTGTCACCGAGATAAACGAAGTCGTACTGAGGCAATTGCTCCTGCAGGTTACGTAGGATCGTCAATCCTCCGTACCCTGAGTCAAAAACCCCGATCGGACCCTCTATCTGTTGCATCTGTTATACTGTATATAGTGTCTAGCTCTAAAAACAGGAGCCACTCTCGCAACTCCACTCCAAAGGTACGAAAAAGAAGTTAGAGGTCAGTCGTCGGGAAGGATCGGTGCCCAACTAGATTTGCGGAGTCTAGGTAAGGATGCGATCCCTAGAGACATTGGCAGTGTGGTATCTCCGTTCCTCTCGTATCGTGCTGACTCCGTATTACATACGAGTTCCAAAAAAATCCCCTCTTGGAACTTTTTAGTTCCAACGGAGGAACTCTGGAGTTCCAACGGAGGAACTTTTCAGTTCCCCCGTAGGAATTGGTGCATTCTGTCCTTCCCCTAAAAAAGCAGACTCGCAAGCTAGATAGCTTACGAGTCTGCTTTTTGGGGGTAAGGCTGTTGGTCTTGCGACTGTAGCCTTAATAGTAGCGCGATCGGGGAGCTGTGTCCGCTGGAAGCTCTTACGTCTAGTGCGCTACGACGATGCGACGGCTTCCTAGCGCAGTGGTGAGGATGTAGGTGCCACTGGGTAGGTGCGCTAGGCTGAGCTGGAGCTGTCCACTGGCTGGTGTGACAGTCTCTAGCAGCCGCTCACCCTGTAGCGTGTAGAGCGTTACGGGGCTTGTTGCCGGAAGCCCTACGACGGTCATCTGATCCCGTACTGGCATCGGATAGATCGTCCAGTCACCTGGCGTCGCTTCTGCGGGCGTATCAATGGCCGTATAGGCATTCCCCTGCTGATCGGTGACGGTCCAGCCACGCCGGGCTGCTATAGCTACTTGCTCTGGGGTGCAGATACTGCCCTCTAGGTCAGGTCTAGAGGTATCAATGAGTGCTATGGTCCCACGAGTGGTCGCTGAGCGGTCGGGTAGTGACTGTAGCATCTCGGTCATCGCCTCACCTCTTATCTTGCTGTGGCATATGGATACGTGCTGTAAGAGGGGCGAGGCGTGAGAGAAGTCGGCCTCAATGATTCCCGTGGAGCCGTCTTTCTGATCAAACTCTAGGGAGCTGAAAGCTCCGATGATGGCGGTACGCCCATCGCTAGCTCTACCGTCGATATGGTAGACTCCATCTTTGTGTGACATCCCAGTGAGGCTCAGTCCATTGAGGCGAATCATACTGGGTGTTGCTACATTGACCTTGAGGGGGTATGCACGGTCAGAATCCTTCTCTAGTGAGACGTAGTGCTCCTCGTCAATGGCTGGTGAGAGCTGGTCTACAATAGCTATGGGGAGGTTCAGCTCGCCTTCTTTTTCTCCATATCTATTGACTCCGAAGTTCTCAACTATGTCGTACAGCTGGACGATGAGGTAGTAGTCAGAGCCTTTTGCCACATCGGTCCACTGAGAGGACTTTATAGTGTATTGTCGCGTCTCATCTTTCTTGAGGGTCTCTATGAAGCCGTGACCTTCATATCGGATGGTATCACTATCTTTTAGATTAGTCTGTACGAGTGCCCACTGAATGAGCATCCTGCCTCTTGAGAGTTTGCCCAGATTGCTCACCTCAAAGGTCATATCGTGGACTCCCGGGGCATACTCTATAGCTCCAGTTAGGGAGCGCCGAGCGACACACTTGAGAGTGGATGCCTTGTAGACGGGATCCTTGGCTGGGAGCACCTCCAGCTGCTGTCGGGAGCGTAAGATATAGTCTTGGTCGTTGCCATCGGCATCTATGTAGCTCCCCTTGAGGAGTATGTTGCCCTTGGTGCCGGCAGGGAGTGATAGTCTGGGGACCTTTAGGGGAATCTCTTGCTTTACCTGTGGACTCAACAATGCGGAGGGCGCTCCTAGGAAGGTGTGGTCACCCTTCATATCCTCAAAGTAGCAGTTCCATGACGAGAAGTACTCCTCCTGGCTTAGGTTGTCAATGAAGAGTGTGACCGAGCTCCTGCTGTAGCCACGTAAGTCAGGCGTCTTGATTTCGGACAAAGCTAGTTTAGGCTTCATCTGGGGGGACGTGCAGTGAGCCTTGCCGTCTGAGTCAAAGGTGACTGTCACCTCAGAGACACCACCATTGTAGTGGCGCACGGGGATAAGCTTACCGCCATTGCCAACGTAGGCGAGCGTCACGACGTAGCTCGCATTCTGTGTGGGTAGACCTAGGTCTGTGAGGTCAACGGAGGGTACGGGGTGTAGGCTTTTCTCAGAGTAGATGTAGTAGTTGTGAAACTCTAGCTCTTGCTCCTCGCTGAGTGCTCCGTACTTGCTCTGTGCCCCCTCCTGAGTGGGCGTGATAGCGAGGCAGAGCTGCGTCTTGTACTGGACGGCAGAGCCTAGCTCGAGGATTGCCTCTTTGAGCTGGATCGTCTTATTGTCATCACACGATAGCTCTAGACTGTAAGCTGAGATGTCCTCACTGACGGTGCGCTCCGAAGAGCCGTCTCGGTCGGGCTCTATGCCGATCATGATCTCCTGCAGGTTGTTGTACCCATCGTAGGAAGATCCGCCACCAGTACCTAGCGTCCTAGGCGTGATAGCATAGAGGAGGAAGAATCCGTCCGCCATACCGTTCCACCCGAAGTTGATGTGGAAGTATCCATTCTGCCGATAGCCATCGCAGACGAAGGCGTGTCCTACGGTGCTACTGGCTCCAGCGTAGTAGACGGGGCGCCCCTCGTTGAGCTCCTTGGCAATGATGTCCATCCAGTCTGCAATCTTGTAGTTCATGCGGTTGAGTAGCTGGATGTTTTTGCTGTACTTGAGGTATTGGCTTAGTCCCTCCTTAGGGTATTGCGTGAAGGTGCCACTACCCGCAGGACTATACTGCATGTGTGAGAGGACACCCACGTGATAGCATAGCGTAGAGAGCGCATCGGTCACATCTTGTGGCTCATACCGCTGATTAGGGCGTTTAGGCATTTTTGCCCAGTAGTAGGTAGTCTGAGAGAAGTCAACACGATGCTTCGTGCCATCGTCCTCTGTATATTCGCAGATGCCTACTCCCTTGTCAGGCCACTGGTGATAGCGTAGGATCTGTGATATAGCTGTTGCGACACAACCTACGACAGACTGACCTGCATTCTTGTAGGGGCAGTGCGTATTGAAGGGGTAATCTTGTCCCCACTGGATGCGATCGAGAAGAGGGTTTACCCCCTCAGGACGTAGCTGTGAGGTGCGGGGCATCACTACGGGTTTGCCACGCTCTACTAAGTATTGTAGAGAGGCTCGCACCTGAGCGAGAAAGGAGGCGATGTGCTCTGGCTGCTCCTCATCAGGAAGGAAGGCTCCAGCGTCGGCATAGGCGATTACCTCGGGGAGTAGATCATCGCCCGAGACCATCACGTAGCCTCTCTCGCTACCTATATTATATACATAGTATGCTGAGGCATGAGCTTGCGCAGTCTGAGCCATCGTCTGATGACGTACGGTCATACCATCAGCGTCTGCGGAGGGGGCTGACACGAGCGTTAGCAAAGGCGTAGTGCCAGAGCGCAGAGAGGTTAGCTCACGACTGCTAAGTCGTTGTAGAGTGTATTGCTCGGCTATGAGGCGAGCCTGCGTCTCTGTACGAGGTTTAGCCCACAGCGTGCTCATAGAGAGGATCACGCTTAAGGCTAGGAAGAAGAAGCGTTGGGTCATATGGTTACAGCGTTTTGTCTGAGGAAGCAAAAGTAGTACAATTTCCCTACACGACAGCCCGCTAATTTCTTCTTGGGCATAGCATATTGTAGGTATATTCAAGTCCGTATGACGGACGCAACGGTGTGCAAAGCCTAGCTTCCGTGGGGACTACTGCTCAGTGGCGACCCAAGCGACGCCGACCGTCTCGATGCCTGTGAGGGAGTCTTGACCAGTCGCCTGGCTTAGCTCGATAGTGTAAAGTCCAGGGTGAGGAGGACGCTCTGCGGGGCTGATCTTGTAGAGCTGCTGTCGCAGTGCGTAGCCCTCTCCAGACCATACGCCAGGCTCCTCTGTGAGAGGTAGTGCCAGTGTCGTCGTAGCGCTCCACCCTAGAGCAGAGCGGAGGCGAACGGTGAGTGGTAGGGTAGTGTACGCATAGCGACTGTTGTACCGTATGTAGAGGTAGAGCGTGTGAGGTGTCCGAGAGTGCTCGACGAAGCTATCAAAGGAGATGCGCTGCTTGGCAGACCAACCTTCCTCAGGTATCTCTTTGGTCTGCATTTGCTTCTGATAAGCTGCATAGTGGCAGGAGCCGAGCATGAGAATAGTTAGCACGGCTATCCACCTTACGACACCACCTCTGCACCCTCTGCTCATAGCTCTAAGTGATCTAGCGGTCGTGGGCTACTCCTCCTGCAGCTTCGTGCGTGGGCGGCGACGTCGATCGCCCGCTTGAGGCCTGCGTCTCGGCTTGCGAGGAGACTGTGCTGCGGACTCTTCGCCAGCACTTTGCCCGTCCTGAGGCTCCTCAGTATTGTCGCTCTCTAGGTTGGTTCCCTTTGCTCGCGGTGTGTCAGAGCTGACGCGCTCCCGCTTCCTATTTGACTTGCGACGCTTACGCTTCTTCGGCTGGTCAAAGCGGTTGATCGCATTGTCAAAGAGTATGTCCTTAGGCTTCTTCGGAGCCTCCTGCTGGTCAGAGAGCGTCTCGGGGATCTCGCCACGCTGGTTCATCTCTATAATCTCCTTAGCCCGCTCCACAGAGATGGTCTCAGGCTCTTCGAGACTCTTAGGCGCTAGGCTGTAAGTGATCTCTCCCGCTAGGAGGTCGCACTTGTTGAAGTAGTAGGTGCCACTCTCCGTCTCTAGGGTCGTACGACTTGAGGGGAAAGACTTCTTTGCCTCCATGTAGACGTCTACCTCATAGTTGGTACAGCACTTGAGCTTGCCACACTGTCCGGTGAGCTTGAGCGAGTTTTGGGCTAAGTTCTGAAAACGTGCAGCGGCGGTGCTGACGGAGTTAAAGCGTGAGAGCCAGGTCGAGCAGCAGAGTGCCCGTCCGCAGGGTCCGATCCCGCCGATACGTCCTGCTTCCTGTCTAGCGCCTATCTGACGCATCTCCACACGTATATGGAAGGCATCAGCTAGGAGCCGTATCAACTTGCGAAAGTCTACTCGCTGATCCGCTATGTAGTAGAATATAGCGCGCGTCCCATCGGCCTGATACTCCACATCGCCGATCTTCATGTCTAGTCCTAGCGAAGTGGCTATCTCGCGCGACTCGATCATCGTCTGGTGCTCGCGAAGCTTAGCCGCGCGATAGTGATCCATGTCGGCCGGACGAGCTTTGCGGTAGATCGCCTTCGCACTGTCTACATACTGCTCATCATGGTTGGTTCGTATCTTCGTGGATACCAGCGTCCCCGTGAGAGATACCATGCCAACGTCGTAGCCTCCGCTGTCTGCCTCTACGACCACGTAGTCTCCTCGTTTGAGGTCAAGGTGATCTACGTTGCGGTAGTAGTTCTTGCGGGTGTTCTTGAACTGCACCTCGACAATCTCCTGCTGCTGCACCCCGTCGGGCAGATCAGCCAGCCAGTCGAAGGTGGAGAGCTTGCAGCAGCGCGACCCTACGCCTTTGCATCGTGGGCAGTCTATCTTATCTAGTAGGTCTGGTTTGTATTCCATCGAATAGTCTCAAAAAATGGGGAGATCGTGAGATTACTTTCTCTTCCTTCCAGTCACCCTTTCCAGCGAGTCAAAGCCCTGTCCATATACGCCATGTACCGTAGACTCGGAGATAAAGGCATCGGGGTCTACCGAGTTGATCACTTGGTAGAGCCCTCCGCGCAGATTCTTGCGTATCGTCACTAGGACCACGTGCATTGGCTGGTGACTATAGCCCCCCTCGCCGTGAAGTATGGTGCATCCATGTCCTAGACGACGTGTCACTGCCTCGCTGAGCTGCTCGTACTTGGTACTGACGATAAGTAGCTGCACAGACTGCTTGTTGGCCTCCATAATGTAGTCCAGCATCTGCCCCACGATGGTGATCTCTATGAAGGAGAAGGCGAGCTTGCCTAGAGCAGTACCCCAGCTGTACTGAGGTCCGAAGAAGTGGCTCACGAGGGCACCCGTCGTGACGATAATCGCATCCATAAAGATCATGGCACGTCCCAGTGAGAGCGTACTATATTTATTGATGATAGCCACGATAATGTCGGTGCCACCCGTACTGCCATTGGCAGAGAAGACTAAGCCTAGTCCAGCTCCACAAAGAGCTGCACCGACGACTAGAGCCACAAATGGCTCGTCGGGAGCCAAGAGTGGCCCGAAGTTGGGGAGTGTACTCGTCAGCCATGTGGGCAGATTGTTGTACACCTCTAGTCCTTGTCCCACCATGGGGGTAAAGAACGCTTGTCCCACCGGGATCGTGACGGCAAGCATCAGGACGGCTATGATCGTCTTCATCGAGAAGCGCCACCCCAGGATCCATATTGAGAGGAGTAGCAAGCCGACATTGATGATATTGTAAGGTATGCTGGCAGGGATATTTGTCGCCAGCTGAATGATCGTGGTCAGTCCCGCCAGGCCCCCCGAGGTAATGTCTTGTGAGAGGATGAAGGCTGTCCAGCCAAACGTATAGATGACTACACCGGCGAAGATGAGTAGAACATCCTTTAGAAAGCGCGCAGACTTGCGTGGATCGGGATATCGTAAAGGTCTTTTTATAGTCATGAGAGACAAAGTTATTACTTGGTGAAAGAGGAAACACGCCCCTAAGCACCGACTACAGAAGTTACACAAAGGTAGCAAAAAAGAGAGATAGGAATCTTCATACCAGCAGATGAAAGAATCTGAAGTAGCTCTCAGCCACATTCGTTCATCCTGCTTGCTATGAGGGCTCCAATCTCTTGATGCTCCAGTCCTGTGCAGAGACAGCTCTGTTTTTTTGAGTCGGGATGAGAAGACTCGAACTTCCGACCTCCACGTCCCGAACGTGGCGCGCTACCAACTGTGCTACATCCCGATGGGACTACCGCTCCACGGCGACTAGTCCCCACTTGCGACTGCAAAGGTACTAAATAATGAGACACCGCAAATATCTCAGGGCCGACGTGGCATCGAGGATGAGGTCATCTACGTCACTATCAAGGAAATCGCTCAATTCCTCGGTGGAGATCGCCGAATCTCCACGGAGAAATCGAAAAATTCTTCGGAACTTCAAAATCTTTCTTCCGAAGTTTCATTTCATTCTTCCGAACTTTCATTTCGGTCCTCCGTAGGGAAAGTTCGTCTCCTCCGTGGAGCCTCCCAATTTCCTCGGGAGAGACTAGGAGAGAGATTAGAGGAGAGTCCTCTAGTGGCTCTAGTGTTCCTAGTGCCACTAGTGCTCCTAGAAACAAATCTCTAACCTCTAATTTCTAACCTCTAACCTCTAACCTCTAATTTCGTACCTTTGTGCCACACGCTTACATAACAGGAGACAGCACCTATGTATCCAGACAATCTTATCAAGGCTTACGAGGCGAGCTTCCGAGAGCATTTTCGACAGCCAGCTCTCTCGGACTACGCCACAGGCTACACCATATCTTATCGAGACTTAGCGCTACAGATCGCACACCTACACTATATATATAAGGAGACGGGCATACAGCGCGGTGACCGTGTCGCGCTGATGGGTGCCGACTCGGTGCACTGGTGCGTCATCTTTATGGCCACCATCACTTACGGCGCTGTGATTGTCCCGATACTGCAGGACTTCAACGTCGAGGACGCTAAGACGATCATTAATCACAGTGAGGCGAAGCTGCTCTTTATAGACGATCTTATCTTGTCAAAGCTCAATCCTGAGGAGGACCTGCCGATGGTGCAGACCATCTTTGACCTCAAAAAGATCACTTGGCGGTACGCTCGTTCGGGGATGCCGTATGACTACAAGCGGCTCCTCCCCTTTGCCCCCTTCGTGGCGCGCTTTTATCCGAAGGGATTCCGTCGCACCGACATTGTCTACCCCGAGGTGGGCAATGATGAGTTGGTCGTGATCAACTATACCTCAGGGACGACTGGCTTTAGCAAAGGGGTACTGATCACAGCGGGCAATCTGGCGGGCAATGCGCTCTATGCGAGCAAGCTCGACCTCATGTATAGCGGCGAGCAGATCATCTGCTTCCTCCCGCTAGCACACACGTACAGCTGCGCTTTCAACATGCTCGCAGCCCTTTACATTGGTGTCCACACGCATATCTTAGGCAAGGTCCCTTCGCCCAAGATCTTGATGAAAGCCTTTGCCGAGATACGCCCTGTACTGATCATCTCCGTACCGCTCATCTTGGAGAAAATCTACAAGCAGTCTATCGTGCCTGTCCTAGAGCGCTCCTCCATCAAGGCGCTCCTGCGCATACCGCTCCTACGCAAGCTGGTCTACCGGGTGATTCGCAAGAAGCTCACTGAGGGGCTCGGGGGCAACTTCCGCGAGGTAATCGTCGGGGGAGCTCCGCTCTCTACGGAGGTCGCCGCCTTCCTGCATCGTATCGGCTTCCCGCTCACCGTCGGTTACGGCATGACCGAGTGCGCTCCACTGATCTCTTACAGCAACCATCGCCGCTGGGTACCGCTCTCTGCGGGTCGTGCCCTGCCACATATGGAGATACGCGTCGAGGTGCCGGAGGACTTTGACCAGCCACTAGCTCCTGGCGTCGGTGAGATACAGGTGCGCGGTGACAATGTATGCCTTGGCTACAACAAGCTCCCTGAGATCAATAAGCATCTCTTCACCTCGGACGGCTGGATGCGCACGGGTGACCTAGGACGTCTGGACAAGCGGGGCAATCTCTTCATCCTTGGTCGCTCCAAGACGATGATCCTAGGGGCTAATGGCCAAAACATCTACCCCGAGGAGATCGAGGCGAAGCTCAATAACCTCCACTTTGTGGCAGAGAGTCTGGTCTATCAGAAGAATGGTCGTCTCGAAGCGCTCGTCTATCCCGACGAACTGGCTGCCAAGCAGGCTGGGATAACTATCGAAGAGGCGTGGGAGCGGATCAAAGATCAGCGTAAGCAGCTCAATGCTAAGCTAGGCTCCTACGAGATGGTGACTAAGTTCGTCCTGCAGAGGACCCCCTTCATTAAGTCGCCCAAGCGCAGCATCAAGAGACACTTATATAAGGATGGTATTGAGGTGACGCAGACCAATGGGTAGCCTCGCTGAGCCAACTTATCATATCGAGGGGACGCTCCGTCAGCTGCCTCTAGAGGAGTATATGGCGGAGTACTTTGACCCAGAGCGCTTCCTTGCTCTGTGCGAGCATTGTCCTACTTACTTGACCAATTGGTCTTGCCCGCCCTTTGCCTTTGATGTGCGGGAGGCATTGGCACATTACCGCTATGCGCATATCCTTGTGCATCGTGTCACGCCAGACGAGCAGTCGTGGGCTGCGTGTCAGCCCGACGAGGTGGGGGACTACTGCTTTCGCCTGATGAGTGCCGTGCGAGAGTGGATTGATCCACTCCTCTATCAGCTAGAGCGACAGCATGCGGGGAGTCGGCTCTTTACGGCAGGTCGCTGTCGGCTCTGCCAGCCACAGGAGTGTACACGTCGTGTTGGCGAGCCTTGCCGTCACCCCGACCAGATGCGTTCGTCGCTCGAGTCGTGGGGCTTTGACCTGAGTGGCACCACAGAGCGCCTAGCTGGCATCCCGATGGTGTGGGGCCAGGAGGGACATCCGCCACGCTACCTTACGATGGTCTCGGCGCTCCTCTCAGCCGATCCTGTCCCTGAGAGAGACTTTGAGAAGTTAGAGGTTAGACTTTAGAGATTAGAGGTTAGGGGGCTCTGTCTCCTCCCGAAGAATGGAATTCCTACCTAGGAATTTGCCAAATAGGTACCTAGAAATTCCTTCATTTCCTACCTAGGAAATAAAAAATACTTCGGAGGAATCAAATGAAACTTCGGAAGAATCAAATGAAACTTCGGAGGAATCTGTCCTCTTCCTGAAAAAAGTACACAGTTGGGGAGGCGTTACTGAGATGGTACTCGGGTTATTTTTGTTAGTCCTGTGAGTGTACTCATCTGTTAGTTTTGCTCCTGCTGGGGTACACGACTTGTGGTCGTCTTTA
>QWCH01000514.1_pt1 | contig 119031 bp, 123 predicted proteins | sample 1972671 | NCBI WGS metagenome assembly QWCH01 (sample SAMN09866713, study PRJNA288562) | Human gut metagenome isolate term3_stool, whole genome shotgun sequencing... | isolation source: gut | host: Homo sapiens | place: USA: California
GAAAGAGAAGGAAATACTTCCTCCGGAAGTAATCCCCCCCCTACCCCCCCAAGGGGGCGTGTGGATGTCCCGGAAGCCTTGATGGAGAACTGGAACGGCTTTTGTGAGATGCGCAAGAAAATCAAAAAGCCCCTCACTGATCGGGCCGCGAAGATGATCCTGAATGAGCTGGAACGGCTGGCACCGGGGGACAACCACACCAAGGGACTTATTCTCGATCAGAGCGTTAAGCGCTGCTGGCAGGATGTTTACCCGTTGAAAGGCGACAAGTCTGCTGGTGGGACCGACAATGTATTTTTGCAGATGCTGCAGGAGGAGGGACAACATGAACCGTACTGAAACACTGGCTGTTATGTCCATCCTCAAGGCCGCATACCCAGGTTATTACCGAGACATGAAGCGGCAGGATGCCGAAGCGGTGGTAAACCTGTGGGCGGAGATGCTGGCAGACTACCCGGCTAACCTTGTGGCAGCGGCGGTTAAGTCCCACATTGCCAGCGACCGCAAGGGATTCCCCCCGCATATTGGGGCTATTATCGCCAGCATCGGGGAGATCAGCCGCCCGGCGGAACTCTCCGAGGGGGAAGCATGGGCGCTGATTGCAAAGGCCCTGCGGAACAGCGGCTACAACAGCGAGAAAGAGTTTGCAGCCCTGCCGGAGAACCTACAACGGTTGGTAGGACACCCATCCCAGCTGCGGGAATGGGCCAGCATGGACACCGGGACAGTGCAGAGCGTGGTGCAGTCCAACTTTATGCGCAGCTACCGGGCAAGGCAGGAGAGCGAGCGCAAAATGCAAGCCCTGCCTGCGGATATCCGGGCAAAGCTGGCCGGTATGGCCGAGGTAAAGCAGCTGCCCAGCTATGACATAGCGCTGGCGGAGCGAATGATGGAGGAGAACGCATGAGCGACAAGGTTGATATTGCCGTAAGGCGATTACAGGAAGCGGCAGAAATGTCGCAGATGTTATACGAAAAACCGCTTGTTGTGACATATAGCGGTGGGAAGGACAGCGACACTATCCTTAAGCTGGCGCAGATTGCTAAAATCCCGTTTGAGGTGCTCCACAACCATACGACCGCCGACGCCCCTGAAACTGTTTACCATGTCCGAAACAAATTTCGGGAGCTGGAACTTTCAGGTATCAAATGCGACATTGACTACCATGTGCAACCTGATGGGAAAAGGGTTACCATGTGGAACCTTATCCCCCGTAAGTTGATGCCGCCAACCAGACTGATGCGCTACTGCTGTTCGGAGCTGAAAGAGGGTGGTGGAAAAGACCGCTTTATAATCACTGGTGTCCGGTGGGCAGAAAGTGCTGCTCGGAAGAAAAACAGGGGAAGCTTGGAGGTTATAGCACGCCGAAAGGAAAGGAGCCTTATCCTCTCCAACGACAATGACGAGGACCGCCGGTTATTTGAAAGCTGCCAAATGGCGGGCAAACGGGTGGTAAACCCCATCATCGACTGGACAACCGAAGATGTTTTTGATTTCTGCAAAGCGGAAAAGGTGAATCTTTGCCCGCTTTATGCGGAGGGTTGGCATAGAGTCGGATGTATTGGGTGCCCTATGGCAGGAAAGAAAAGATACATTGAGTTTGCGAGGTACCCGACATACAAAAAAGCCTACATAGCAGCATTCGATAGAATGATCGAGGAACGGAAGCGGCGGGGCATGATGAAAGGCTTTACCAGAATGGGCGATACAGGCGTTGATGTATTCCACTGGTGGATGGAGGACGGCATACTTCCAGGGCAAACCGTCCTGCCGGGGTTTGAGGATGTCTGAGGAATCATGAAAATTCGATGGGAGATGGAGGAAAATGCATGATAAACAATGCTCTTTTTTCAAGCACTACGGATATGTGGGAAACACCGAAAGATTTGTTTGATAAGCTTGATGAAGAATTTAAATTTCAAACAGATGTGTGCGCCATCAAGCAAAATGCAAAGTGCAAGCGCTTCTACACCCCGGAGCAAAACGGGCTTAAACAGATCTGGACAGGAGTGTGCTGGTGCAATCCACCTTATGGCAGGGGAATTGAGAAATGGATGAAGAAGGCATACGAAAGCAGCGCAACGGTGGTTTGTTTAGTGCCAGCAAGAACGGACACCAAATGGTTTCACGATTTTGTACTTGGAAAGGCGGAAATAAGGTTTATCCGAGGTCGATTGAAGTTTGGTAACAGCAAGAATAGCGCACCATTCCCATCAATGCTGGTTATTTACCGGAAGGATGGAACGCCATGAAAATCACAATCCCAGAAATCCCGCCATCGCTGAACAAATACGCTGGTCGGGCCAATGCCTGGGACTACCGAGCGGAAAAGCAGCGCTGGCTGCAGCTGTTTGTTGCATACTGCCCCAAGTGCAAACCAATGGGCAAGGCGGTGGTGACCATCACCTACTACTTTCCAACCAGGCACAGGCACGACCCCGACAACTACAACGGCAAGATGCTGATGGACGGGCTGGTACACCGGGGAGTAATCGCCGATGATAGCTTTGACCATGTGGAGTTAAGGCTTCGGGGAGAGTACGACAGACAAAATCCGAGGACGGAAATAACAATCGAGGAGGTACCCTGATGGGGCAGAAGGATGTAGAGCGGGAGAAGCCGCTTTTTGAGGGACAAAGTGCCGAGGAATTTATCAAGCGCTGGAACGCTGCCACCAAAGCCATAAAAATGCGCGCAGAGATGGCCGAGCAGGAAAAGGTGGTGAGTTATGATGTCATACGATAAAGCGTCTCCTAACGCTAAAATCGGCTGTTCTAAATCAAATGACCCGGAGCTCCTGGAACAACTGGTGCGGGAGGGCAAGACCAACAGGGAGATTGCCTTAATTCTTGATCTTGATTACGGCTCTGTGGCATCGATCTTGTATCGCTATGGAATCAAGAGAGACCCAAACCGGCCCTGCAAGAGATGCGGAGGGCCGATAGGCAGCACCAACACCCGGCAGCTGTATTGCAAAGACTGCCAAAAGGCCATGGACAGCATCCGGGCCCGCAAAAGCAGTATGAAAAAAGCCGAGCCGAAGAAATGCGAATACTGCGGGAAGGACTATTTCGGACAGCCGGGACAAAAGTACTGCTCCAAACAATGCTACAAGGATGCGGCGGCATCCGGTAAGTATAAGCGTCCCAAGAATTGGATAAAGCGCCGGGATGGGAAAATCGACATCGAGATAAGGGTTTGCGGCAAAACAACAGAGCGCCGGGAGAGCGTGGACTACTACGAGGCCAGGGAGATTTGGCGCGACGGCTGGATAGGCCGGGGCTACGCAGCGCTGATAACGGTAGATGGCCATAGGCTGGAGACCCTGCCGCAAATAAAGACATTCTTCGGATTTAGGAGGGATTCGTTATGAGGAACTGGACGGCAGCGGCAGTTACGATAATCTTAGCTGCTTTCTGCATAATGGTTCTATCGGCTATTTCGGCCGAAAGGTGGAATCAGTTGGATGAAGTGGCCCAGGCGGATATCACCGCAGAGGAACAGGAACGCCGGGAGCAGTCAGCCTATTACAAGGGTTGGCAGGACGGAAAGAATTATTATCTTGAGAATTTTGGGGGGATAAACTGATGGAACCTGTAATTAACCCGTGGTTGTTTTATTTGATTGATATTGCGAAAGGTATTAGAACAGTATCTTTATTTGCTTCTTTTTGTGTCTTCATTCCTTTTGTCTATGGATTGGGAACAATGGTGAGCAATAAAGAATATGGAAACGACGATGAAGATTATTTGAGAGGAAAGAGAACCTTCAAAATATCATTGGTCATTTTAATTATTTCATTGGGAATTTTTATTTTTATTCCCTCTTCCGACACGATTTTGAAGATGGTCATAGCTAAAAATGTAACCTACGATGCCGTAGACGCTGCAAAAGATGTGGTAATCCAAGTGTACAACGACATTTTGGCACTGTTCCAAAAATAAAAGGAGGGATAACATGGATGCTGTGAAATTTGTCGAGGAGCGCAGAAGAATGTTTGCTGTGACAGGGGAGAACCCGAAGTATAGCTTATTCAACATGAATACTTGCGCCGAGGATGTGGTAAAAGAAGTCGAGGAATGGTCTGATGCACATCCGCGCAAGACACGGCAGAGTGTGTTTCTGGAGCAGTGGCCAGAAGCAGAAATTGACAAAAGTGGGTGCTTGATGCTATGCCCACTAACCGTTTCTGCTGAACGCCGGAACAGACATGGGGAATGTACAACACTGTTATGCTCTGACTGTCGCCGTGAGTTCTGGATGCAGGAGGTAGAATGATGGACTGCTTCAATCATCTCTGTCCATTCCGTCAGAATACAACAAGTAACTGTAACCATTGTGAGTGCTTGGCGTGTCAGAACAGGTGCAAAGGGCCTGTTACATATACTGCAAGCAATCATACGATGACCGCAGACGAAATTGCAAAGATTACCAATAATCCCGATTATGGCATTGGGACTGGGTGTTAGGAGGTAGAGTGATGGGAGAGCATAAGCACAATCCAACGGCTATCGCCGCGAAGAACGGCGAATTGTCGCCAAAGAAGAAGCCGATGGGCACAGCAGAGAGCCGGGAATGGGTATATACATGGATACGAGAGCACACGCTGCTGCCCATCATGGGACGGGAGATAAGGAGGAACTGTGATGACTGAATTGAAACGCTGCCCCGAGTGCGGTGGAGTTGCAACCGTTATCCATATGTACGATACCTACGATAGAGCAGACTTTGGGTGGAGCGCCGGTTGTGGGAGATATAGGGCTGGTGATGGCCTCCACACAAAGGAGATGAAAGTATCTGGGCTGCCCAGCAAAGAAAAAGCAATCGAAGCATGGAACAGGAGGGCTGACAATGGCTGAATGGAGAGTATATGAAGCAGATACTCCGCAGTGCACTAGCTGCGGGATGTGGATGCCGTTCGCCAGATACCGGCGTGGTCAAGGTACAGATGCAAGAGAAATCACGGACTATTGTCCTAACTGCGGCAGGAGGATGACGGCGATGCCGATGTGTGACGACTGCAAATATGGTCATGGAGAGTGGAAAGAGGACGGAATATGTTACGCCTGCCGTGGGCAGGTATGGATTCCGGGAGCGCCACACAGAAAAGCCGGAGAGGAGGACTGACAATGGCTGAATACATTAACCGGGGAACGGCGATTGCCAAATTGACTGTTTTGGAAGTAACCGAACCAAACGCTACAATGGCAGACGCAAAACGAGTGCTGGCAGATATGCCTGCTGCCGATGTTGCCCCGGTGGTACATGGGAGTTGGATAGTCCGATTTGACGGCCCATATAATCGTCGTAGATGCTATTGTTCGCATTGCGGAAAGCATAACGGGGTTGGTGGCATAGCTCAAAACCAAGAGAAGCCGTACTGCCCCAACTGCGGCGCAAAAATGGACATTAAGGACGGAGGTGACAACGATGCGGTTGATTGACGCTGATCAAATGGCCGTGGACGAATCCGAGGCCTATATGTCTGCACAGGTGCAGATTACAGACGATTTGAAATGGATTGTAAACTTTGCCGCACACAGCAAAATCCAGAGGATTATAGCCGATACGCCCACCGTTGATGCTGTGCCGGTGGTCAGATGCAAAGACTGCAAGTACAGAGATGGCACACCGGGGCAGCCGAATATACTTTGTGCGCAGATGCACGAGGACGATTTCTGCAGCTATGGAGAAAGGCGGGCGGAAAAGGAACCGCCGGAGGAGGGAGATGAATGATAGACTACAAAAAGGCTTGCAAGTGGGAGCTTGGCAGGTATTACGAAAAGCTGATGGCCATCGACAGCCTGCAGGACGAGATCGATACGCTGACCGCCAGAATGGAGGGCATCAGGTCGCCTAAAATGGACGCCACACCTGTACAGGGCGGCAGCTCAACTGCCGAGGAACGCATCATAAACGCCATCTGCAATAGGGACAACCTAACCGTCAATCACGAGCTGGTTAAGTGGCAAGTGCGGCAGATGGACCGTGGCTTGTCGATATTGACCGACCAGCAGCGCAGGATACTTGAGGTGGCCGTCATGCGGCGTGAGTACAATGCAATCGATAGATTATGTGACGAGCTGCACATCAGCAGGTCGGAGCTGTACCGCAGGATGGACGAGGCCATCAAGAGATACACCATTTGCCGATACGGTATGACTGAGCTGTAAAACTTGGGACAAATTCGGGACAAAATAACGCCTAACATAGTGTATACTAATATCGTGGTAAAACACAAAATTCCCTTGACATTCCTCCTGGTGGGGAGCCGGGCCCCTAATCCCGGCAATCTGCTCCCGTAGCTCAATGGTAGAGCGGCTGCCTTGTAAGCAGCGGGTTATAGGTTCAAGCCCTATCGGGTGCTCCACCTTCATGTTTTACCTCCTTCTTACGGGGTCGCCGATGCCCCGTTATCCCATCGGCCGAAGATACATGACCTTCGTAAAAAAGGTGCCGCGCTGGCAGGCCGCAAGTTCGCAATAGTCTGCCTTACCAAAAGCAGTCAGAGAGTACCGAAAGGCGCTCTCTTTCTTTATGCCATAAAGGAGGGGATACCTATGGATTTAATAGTCCGCAAAATCCCGCAGAGCGACACCATCAAGGTATATCCGGTATCTGATGTGCATTTGGGCAGCATCCTACATGATAAAGAGGGCTGGCAAGCATTCTGCCGCCGGGTAGAGCGGGAGGATGCTTATCTCATCCTTGGCGGCGATCTCATCAACAACAATACTCGGAACGCGGCGGGAAGCCCCTTTGAGGATTATATCCGCCCGCGGGAGCAGAAAAAGATGATGGTGGAAATGCTAACGCCCATCAAGGATAAGATACTCTGCGCGGTATCCGGTAACCACGAAGCGAGGACAGCCAGGGACACCGACCAAGACATTATGGGCGATATCATGTGCAAGCTGGACATGGAGGACTACTACGCCGAGGACATAGCATTCCTCAAACTGGAGATTGGGCGCAGGGTAACAAGAGATATCCCTATCACCAGCTATACGATGGCTGTTGCCCATGGCTCCGGCGGCGGCATTTACACCGGTGCAACGGTCAACCGCAATGAGCGCTTCGGCTACACCATAGAGGGCATTGACGCTCTGATTGTTGGCCATACCCACAAAGGCACCATCAGTAAGCCCAAAAAGATCGTGGTGGACAGTAACAACAATGTTATCCGTACCAAGCAGCTGGTAGTGGTTAGCTGTACCGCATGGCAGCAGTACGGCGGCTACGCAGCCAGGAAGATGCTGCTGCCCAGCAGCGAGAGCGACCATGAGCAGCCGCAGACGCTCCTGCTGTGCGGGAACAAGACAGGAACTAAGCGGATAACCACGGTTTGGTAACAATATTGGTAGCCCGGCATAGTAGACACCGGGAGGGATAGGGCGGGAAGAATTTTGAAAGGAGGTGCCGAAGATGGCCAGTGGATGCAGTGCGAAAAGCAAAGAGAACCTGCGCCCATGGAAAAAAGGGCAGAGTGGGAACCCAAGTGGGAGGGCGAAAATCCCCGAAGACGCCAAGGCGATGCTGAAAGCGGCGACTCCTGCAGCAGTTAAGCTGCTGGTGGATACCCTCAACAACACAAATGAGAAAACCGAAACGAGAGTAAAGTGCGCCGAAACCGTATTAGACAGAGTATACGGCAAGGCCAATCAGCCGATTGATCTGGGCGGCGAGATACCCAAAATCGAGATCGTGCTGGGCAATGGCAAGGAGTACGCCAAATGACGGTCAATTTAGGCACACCGAATCCCAAGCAGGAGCAGTTTTTGCTGTCGGAAAAGCGCAGGGTGTGTTACGGCGGTGCCAGAGGCGGCGGTAAGAGCTGGGTGGTGCGAGCAAAGGCCACCATGCTTGCCGTTAATTATAGCGGCATCAAGATACTGATCCTGCGCCGGACATATGCCGACCTGTGGCAAAACCATGTGTTGGAGCTGCGAAAGGTGCTGGAACCCGACATTGCCACCTATCGGGACTCGGAAAAGGCGATGATATTCCCAAACGGCAGTCGTATCCGTTTTGGATACTGCTCCGCCGAGGCCGATGTGCTGCAGTATCAGGGGCAAGAGTATGACATCATGTTTTTGGACGAGGCCACACAGTTTACCGAGTTTATGTACAACAACCTTGTTGCATCAAACCGTGGAGCCAATGACTTCCCCCATCGGATGTATCTGACCTGCAACCCCGGAGGAGTCGGCCATGCGTGGGTCAAGCGCCTGTTTATCGACCGGGACTACACGGACTCTGAAAACCCCGAAGACTACGAGTTTATCCCGGCCAAGGTGTACGACAACAAGGTTTTGGTTGATAAGGACCCAGACTATGTTCGGATGCTGGAGACCCTACCGGAGGATATGCGCCGGGCATGGCTGGACGGCGATTGGAATGTGTTTGCAGGACAATATTTTGCCGAGTGGCGTGACGATATCCATGTGATAGACCCCATCGAGATCCCTGACTGGTGGAGACGCTACTTTGCGATGGACTACGGCCTTGATATGTTGGCTGGTTACTGGATCGCCATTGACGGCGAGGGCAACGGCTATGTATACCGAGAGATATACGAGTCAGGGCTGATCGCATCGGATGCCGCCATGCGTATCAAGGAGGCCAACGGGGACGATAAGATCGAGCAATGGCTTGCGCCGCCCGACCTGTGGAACAGGCGAAATGACACAGGCCGCAGCGTGGCGGACATATTTATGGAGCAGGACATCCCGCTGGTCAAGGTGGACAACGACCGTATCAACGGCTGGCAGGATGTACATGAGTGGCTCAAACCGAGGGACAGCAGAGATATCATAACCGGCGACAAGACGAGGATCGCAGGGCTACGGTTTTTCCGCAACTGTAAGCAGGTCATTAGATGCCTGCCGATGGTCCAGTACGATGACCACAAGCCAAACGATGTAGCAACAGAGCCGCACGAGCTGACCCATGCACCTGATGCAATCAGGTATTTTTGCAGCGGGAGACCGTATGCGGGACAGCCGCCGGTTACAAAGTACAAGCTGCCGCCGGAGCTGCGGCAGACCGAAGAACAAGGAGGGTATCAGGTATGGTAAGACGATGGCTCAAACGCCTGATCCTGTGGGCGTTAGGGGGCGACCAGACGGCGCAGGAGCAATATGCAACAAAGATATTCAACGAGTGGCTTAACGGCCCGGAGGATTGATATGAGTGATGTAACCCTGTGGACACTATACCGAGAGGGTGTGGCGTACCACAACAAGATGGGCTTTAGCACCAAATTCCCGACCTTTGTGCGATTTAAGGAGGGCGACCAGTGGCCACAAGCGACAGAGCGCACCAAAAACCTGCCGAGACCCGTCCTCAACATCGTGGACATGATCGTCCGCAGCAAGCGCTCCAGCGTGCTTGACCAGCCTGTCAGCATCGTCTACAGACAGGGCAGCGCCAGCGGTGACGAAATCCTTGACCAGATGCATCAGGACGCCGCAGAAAACTGCACCGAGTACGCACGGACGATCTGGGACAGAGCCGACATGGACAAACTGTGCAACGAGGCGTGTGACGATGCAGCGACCAACGGCACAGGCATATGGCACTTTTACTGGGACACCAGCGTAACAGGCGACAAATATGTAGGGGAGCTTCGCGGGGAAACCGTGGATGCTCTCAATTTTTTTGTAGCCAACCCGCAGCTCCGGGATGTGCAGAAGCAGGACTACCTCATCATCGCCCAGCGGCTCAAATTGGGCGCTGTACGCAAAATGGCAAAGGACAGGGGATTGCCTGCGGAAAAGGTCGCGAACATCTGTCCCGATGAATTTGAGGATGCAAGCACCTATCAGGCCGAGAGAATCGAGCTGGACGGCAAGGAAAACGAAAAGGTCACGGTGCTGACCAAGTATTACCGCAAGAACGGGGAGGTCGTATTTGATAAAGCGACCCGCAGCGTGGAGATATGCACGGCAGTGCCGCTTACCCCGCAGGGCAGCCCCGTCCGCATCAAGCTGTACCCTGTGGCGGCGCTTAACTGGAAACTGCGGAAAGCCTGTTTTTACGGCATTGGCGAAATCGAGGGGCTTATCCCCAACCAAAAACTGATTAACTTCATGTACGGAATGCAGGCGCTGGCCATCCAGCAGATGGGCTTTCCGAAGATCGTGGCAAAGCCCGGTGCAATCAGACAGCCGCTGACCAACGAGCCGGGGGAGATCGTCACCGACTACTCCAACGGCGGGATATCGTACCTGCAGCCTCCGGCGTTTTCGTCTGCTGCTACGCAGGTCAGCAACGACATGATCGACCTGACCCGCGTAGTAACCGGCACGACCGAGGTAACGACCGGCGAGTCCTTGGGCGCAAACATGGCTGCATCCGCAATCATTGCATTGCAAAACCAAGCGCAGACCCCGGTCAACGAGATCCAGCGTAGATACTGGCACGCAGTAAAAGAGATTGGTCGCATTTGGATGGAGTTTTTCAAAACATACTGCTCTGACAGCCGTGACATCGTTATCGATATGGGGGATGAGGTATCAGGCAGAGCATTTACGGGTACTGACTACGCCATGTACGACTTTGACCTGCAGGTGGATGTAGGCGCATCGTCCGAGTATTCTGCGGTGCTGGCACAGGCGACCTTGGACAAGATGCTTGACCGAGGAGACATTTCCATCGACCAGTACATCGAGCTGTCCGACCCGAATGTAGCTCCATTCAAGGAGAAGTTCAAGCGGATGCGGGAAACCCAGCCGCAAGCGGTGGGCATGCCTGGCGTTCCGGAGGAAGAAGTGAACGGCGTACAGAGTGTTTCCGGCATTGGCGGAGTTCCGCTGCCGGATGTGCCGAAGGCACCGACCGTCATGGACAAGTTCACAGGAGGTGGCAACAATGCTGTGCCCAAACTGTAAAGCCGAAATGAGAATCACCGGCAAATACCTTACATTCACCGGGGATACCTCCCCAAACACAGAGACAAAAGCGTTTATCAAGCTGCAGCTGGAGTGCAAGAACCCCAAATGCACTAACAGGACGCCGACCTATGTGACCAACCCCTTGGAGGGATAACCAATTTTTAAGTGGCTGCTAAACGGAACCAAACCGAACCTCGCCACAGAAAGGATTTTATGGACGAAGAAATCATGACTGCTGCTAATGAAGATATCATGGAAGATATCGACTCCTCTCCCGCAGTAGAGGAAACCGAGCCTGTCGCGCAGGAAGAACCTGCGGTACAGGAAGAACCGACCGAGACACAGCGTGTGTCACGGAGAATCAAAGAAGCATCCCAAAAGAGCGTGGACGACTTTATCCGCAGCATGGGCCTGACCAATCATTATGACAATGACAGACCCATCACCACAAAGGCGGAGTACGAAGCATTTGTTGCGATGCAGCGGCTGGACGAGGACGGCCAAACCGACCCCGTATCAGCTTACCGAAATCAATCCTTGGAAGCGGAGATTGCCCGCCTGCGGAGCAATGAGCGCATGAGAGAGCTGGAGGCTGACCCTGTAAGAGGGCAGACATTCACGAAGCTCAAAGACCAAGTGGTTGAACTGATGGACTACTGCACCCAGCAGGGGACGCCCTGCAGCGTGGATGCAGCGTTCAACACAATTCTGGCGAACAGCTATTTTGACCTCGCCAACGATGCTGCAAACAAGGCAAAGGAAGACACGCTCCGAAGAATCAACAACAACGCACAAGCATCTCCCGGAGCATTGACGGGCGAAAGCCCCGAAACCGAAGCCGACTACATGAAGATGTCGGACAAAGACTTTGAAAAGCTGTATCAAGCTGCACTCCGGGGGGAATTAAAAAATTAAGGAGTGTATAAAACTATGGCTACTACTACCCAGACTTACGGTAATCTTACCGCTGAACAGAAAACCTTTTACGACCGCACCCTGCTGTCCCGGCTGCTGCCCAATCTGACCTTCCTCAAGTACGGTCAGAAGCGCCCCATGCCGAAGAACGAGGGCGACACAATCAACTTCCGCCGCTTCAACTCCCTTGATGTTCCTGCGGCGTCCCTGACCGAGGGCGTGACCCCTGACGGCGACAACCTGTCCATCACAGCTGTGACCGCTACCGTGGCGCAGGAGGGCAACTGGGTTCGCCTGTCTGACAAGATCAGCATGGTCGGCATCGACCCCGTCCTGACGGAGTCCGCTGCGCTGATGGGCGAAAACGCCGCCAAGACCCTGGAGACCCGCTGCGCGGATGTTATCTTCAAGGGTACTTCCCAGCAGTTTGCTGGCGGCGCTGCTTCCGCTGCCGCTATTGCCGCCGGTAAGGTGGTAAACAGCGAGGAGATCAAGAAAGCGGTGCGCACCCTGCGCAACAACAACGCCGAGCCCCTGGAGGGCGGCTATTACATCGGCTTCTGTGATCCCAGTGTAGCATACGACCTGCAGAACGACAGCCTGTGGCAGGATATCTCTAAGTACAATGGTGCAGAGAACATCATGAAGGGCGAGATCGGCCGTATCCATGGTGTCCGTTTCATCCTGACCACCATGTGTCCCACCGATGCAACGACCGCTACTGCGGGTACCCTGCATAAGACCCTTATCGTAGGCAAGGACGCTTACGGCGTGGTCGATGTGAACGGCTCCTCCAAGCCCGAAATCATCATCAAGCCCACCGGCTCTGCCGGTACCGAGGACCCCCTGAACCAGCGCGCGAGTGTCGGCTGGAAAGCGATGGCGGTTACTGTTCGTCTGCAGGAGCTGGCAATGGTCTGCATCCAGTCCATGGCTTCTGCCTAACCAAATACAAGGGAGGGGTTAACGCCCCTCCCTTCTTTTACAGAAAGGATTTAACATGGCTAAAGAGATTAAGAACCCCGACATGGTCGGAGAGATTGTAGAAAAAGCGACCGGCGAGGAACTCGCCAAGGGCAAGAAGGTACGCATCCGCCTGCCGAAGGACAAGCTGAACAAAGAAGATGTCGTAGTGCCTGTGTGCATCAACGGCTACACCTATCAGATCAAGCGTGGCGAATGGGTGGATGTACCCGAAGAAGTCGCCCGCATCCTTGAAGAAGCAGGGTACATGGGGTGATTGAATGAACAAGAACGATGCCATCAACGGTGCGCTGCGGTGGATAGATGAAGCCACCGTAAACGGCGCTGCCGCAAGCAACGGATTTATAGCCGACTACAAGGACAGAATGGAGCACCTGCTGGACGGTGCTGTTGCAATGGTGGAATCGCAGTTCCCGCTGATCGAATCCATCAGCATCGTTCAGAACATGCCTCGGTGCATGGAGGGCTCCCATTTTGAAGCTAAGACGGTTTATCCCGGTGATACCTACGATTTTACCAACAGTGATGCAAAAGCCTACACGCTTGAAATTTGCGGTGTTCTAACAGCGACTATCGATGGGGCCCGACGGCAGATTACCGCTCCTGAGTTCCAGCGGCTTTCCGGCAGCTTTAACGGCAGTATCAAGTTGGAATCGCAGTACCCATTCCAGGTAAGAAACGCTGCGTTTTATGCATTCCCGCTGGTAGAAATCCCGGAGCACATAGCATGGGTGCCGTATGAGTTGCCCCAGCAGATGAACGGCATGGTGAAAATCCTTTTCTCCGGTGACGGAGTGACCTTCCGCGACTTTTCCGACTACCGGCGGCTGGATGAATACCATATTGCGATCCCGTACCATTACAGCGGGCAATTCGACATCCAGTATAAGCACCGGCACGCCACCCTTGCAGGCGCTTCCGGTGCGACCGAGATAGAGGTGGAGCCCAAGGCGGTTCCGCTGATTCCACTTCGGCTGGCCATTGATGCCACAAGCGGCATTGATGAGACACTGGCGCTGAATCAGTTCCTCACCGGACGCTTTGCAGAGATGGTAGGCGCTATGACGGACGAGGACATCGAGAAACACCAAGTAATTGAAACCGTATTCATGATGTAAGGAGGGGAGCAAATGAGATATTCCCCGGCAAAACTCCCCAGCGCTGATGTGGTAAAGACCAATGCCATGGTCATTAACGACTTTTATGGCTGCGACTTTTCCAGCGGCGCAACCAATATCGACCCAAGAAGAAGCCCCAACTGCGAGAACATGATCCGTTCCTCCCCCGGCCGCGTGAGAAAGCGCCTTGGCTTTGCCAAAACGGCGGTATACGATGGCCGTATCAATGGTCGGTTCTCTCTGGATGGGACAGATATTATCCATGCGGGCACGAAACTGTATGCAGGCGATACGCTGATCTCTTCCGCCATGAACGATGCCTTTTCGGTTGGCAAGAACTTCGATAAAGCGCTGTACCTGCTGGATGGAGCACACTACTACAAGGTAACGCACAGTGACGACACCTTTACCGTGGCTAATGTATCGGACAGCGCCTATGTACCGAGGATCGTTATCAATAAAAATCCGGATGGTACCGGCGGAACAACTTATGAGGATATCAACCTCATGTCGGATAAGTGGACGGAATCTTTCTATGTAGGAGAGAAGACCGCAGCAGCAACAGTATTCCAACTTTCCCTTGAAAATTTGGATACAACACCTGTAACGGCAAAGATATTGCAAGCTGACGGTTCCTTCGTAGACAAGGTGGAGACTACCGACTTTACTGTAGACCGCACCAGCGGCACCGTGACATTCGTAGCCGCTCCGGGCAAATCCCCTTTGGAGGGCGCGGACAATGTATATATCACTGCATCCAAGGACAGGAGCGAGAGCCGCAGCCGCATTACGAACTGCGATACCTGTATTGTGTATGGCGAGACGGGCACCCGGCTATTTGTGACCGGCGATCCGAACTTTAAGAACAGGGATTTTTGGTCGGCTCAGAATGATTTTTCCTATTTTTCCGATCTATCCTATTCGATACTGGGCGAGGACAGCGAGCGCATTGTAGGTTATTCCATCGTGGGCGACAGGATAGCGGCCCACAAGAGCGGAACCACCGGCGCGGTGTATGTGCGCACCGGATCCACAGTAACGGAGACCGATGATCTCGGCAACAGCGTGGAGACATTTGCCTTTAAGACCGGAAATGTAATCACCGGACACGGCGCAATCGCTCCGCACAGCTTTGTGCCGACCGATAACGAGCCGCTGTTCCTTTCCTCCACCGGCATCTTCGCACTGACTGCTTCCGATGTGACCGGCGAGCGCTATGTGCAGAGCCGCAGCTTTTATATCAATCCGAAGCTGCTTTCGGAAAGCAATATCGCCGATGCCTACGCCTGCATCCACAAGGACTTTTATTTCATTGCGGCCGGTGCTGGCGTGTATGTGCTTGACCTGCTGCAAAAGCACTACGAGGATGGGGAGCCGTATTCCAACTACCAGTACGAGTGCTTTTATCTGACCGGAATACCCGCAAGGGTGATCTGGGACGATAACGGCGAACTGTTCTTTGGTACGGCGGATGGCAAAGTATGCAAATTCAATACCGATGAGACCGCTCCCAACTCCTACAACGACACGATGGACGGGGAGACATACACACCAGTAGGGTGCCAGTGGGAAACCCCAGATATCGATGGCAAGACCTTTTACTCCAGCAAACACTTCCGGTACATGGCCTGCAGGCTGTCCGCTTTTGTGCGCACCAGTGTAAACGCCTATGCGATGTGCAGCGGCAAATGGATCTCCATTCTGACCGATGCGAGAACTGCCCGCTTCTTCTCATGGGAGAATATAGACTGGTCGAAATGGACATGGAGTACCGATGCAACTCCGAAGGTACTGGGCCGAAAGCTGGATATGCGCAACCTTGATAAAGTTCGGTTCCGCTTCTCCAATGGCAATTCGGAGCCTTTCGGGATCGAGAACATTGCCGTAGAGTACCGAGAAACCAAGAAATACAGGGGGTAAGATATGTTTGAAAAAATAAAAGCGTCCGATGGCAATGCTTATACCCCGGACGCTGTATTTACCGATAGCGATGGCAACAGGGTTGGGGTAATTGGGCAGGACACCACCCCGAACCTTTCCGTCAGTGAAATGCAATTCTCCGTAGAGGCTGTGGTGCGTGAGGTCGTCATCCCTGCGTATAACAGCCTTGTTGATGCCCTGAACGCACTGGCGGCTGCCAGCAATATGGGCGCAGCAGATATTAAAGGTAATGCCAGTACCGTACAGGCGGAGCTGGCCAAGCGCATCATCACCGGCAATGTGAAATACATCCGGTTGAACAGCGACAAGGTGCTGGAAACCAGCAATGACGGCGAGACATGGGAAGCCACCGGTTCTTCCGGACACATCATCATAGCGCCGGATGGCACAGTAGCGCCGCAGCGCAGCCGCCTGAAATTCGCCAATGGCACAGTAACCGATGATGGTTCCGAAACCATTGTGACCGGCCTGAAAGGCGATACCGGCCCGCAGGGCGAGAAAGGCGACACAGGCGAGCAGGGGCCGAAGGGTGACCAAGGCCTGACAGGCCCCGTTATTGTTCCCTCTGTAGATGCCAGCGGCGTTATGTCCTTTACCATCCAGGATACCGCCATTGCCCCGCAGGCCGTCAGCGTGAGAGGCCCGCAGGGCCCGCAGGGCGTACAGGGCGCACAGGGCGCACAGGGTACGAGAGGCCCGCAAGGCTTACAGGGCGTACAGGGCATTCAAGGCCCAAAGGGCGAAACAGGCGAACAGGGTCCTGCCGGTGCTACCGGTGCCACAGGCGCAACCGGCCCCAAAGGTGATAAAGGCGATACTGGCCCCAAGGGTGATACCGGTGCAACCGGTGCCCGTGGTGCAACGGGCGCAATTGGCGCACAAGGCCCGGCTGGTCCCGCAGGCCCCAAGGGCGAGCAGGGTGACACCGGCGCAACAGGCGCTCCCGGCGGCAGAGGCCCGGAAGGCCCACAAGGCCCAATCGGCCCACAAGGCCCCGTAGGCCCCGCAGGTAAAGATGGAACCAGCCTGTATATCGAGGACAGCTATCCTACACTGGCAGCGCTTAAAAACGCAATCCCAGCCGGTAACGATAAGATGTACTATGTGCAGGAAGATGGCGAGTGCTACATTTATAGCGAGACGGCCAATGACTGGGTAAGTGTAGGTGCTTTGCAAGGCCCCATCGGCCCCCAGGGCCCGCAGGGCGTACAGGGGCCGCAAGGTGTGCAAGGCCCAACCGGTGAAACTGGTGCGACAGGCGCAACAGGCCCAAAGGGCGCACCTGGCGAAAAGGGCGCAGACGGCGCAGCTGCTACCATCACGGTCGGTACAGTTACTTCCGGCGCTGCTGCTTCCGTCACCAACAGCGGCACTACCTCTGCTGCGGTTTTCGATTTTGTACTCCCTAAAGGTGACAAAGGCGAAAAGGGCGATACCGGCGCAACAGGCCCACAGGGTGAGACTGGCGCTACCGGACCGGCTGGTGCTACCGGCGCTACAGGCCCCCAAGGTGAGCAGGGTATTCAGGGCATTCAAGGCCCCGTTGGCCCGCAGGGCGAACAAGGCCCCGCAGGCGTAGCCGGTGCCGATGGTAAATCCGCCTATCAGACCGCCGTAGAGGGCGGCTATTCCGGGACGGAAACGGCGTTCAATGCGGCGCTGGCGGATGTGCCCGGCCATATCGCGAGCAAGGCCAACCCCCACGAAGTAACCAAAACGCAAGTGGGCCTTAGCAATGTGGACAATGTGAAGCAGGCACCCTATACCCATGTTTCCGATAAGGCTAACCCACATGGCGTGACCAAAGCCCAGGTCGGACTTGGAAATGTAGATAACACCAGCGATGCCAATAAGCCGGTGTCTACCGCACAGCAGACAGCGATTAACGCCTGCAAGGTAAAGAAAGCGAGCGTTACCCTAACCGCTGCCGGGTGGACAGGAACCGCAAGCCCCTATGCGCAGACCATAACCCTTTCCGGCATTACTGTAAACAGCAAGGTGGATATCCAGATGGATGCAACCGCTCTTGGTGTTATCCTCGACAGCGGTACATCTGCCCTTTGGATTGAGAACAACAATGGCACCATTACCGCCAAAGCAATGGGCGAAAAGCCCAATGCGGATATGGCGGTACAGGTAACGATAACGGAGGTAACAGCATGAGCGTAATTTACGGCAACCCAATTATTACCAACGGGGGGGGGTAAAACTCAACATTGATTACGGTTCTACCCCTCCAACCGATACCACAAAACTATGGGTACCTTTGGCTAAAAAGCCTGATGCTGTAGAGTGCAGTCCTGTGCTGAATTATGGTAGCGAAGTAATTTCTGCGACGCAGTATGCACTTCCGGATGTAATGTCTGCTGGCTGTTCTGGAAATGGGGCAATTGGAAAGTATATTTACATGATTGCTGGCAGAAAAGGTAAGATAGGAGGGTCATCTGGTAAAATTTCTCGTTTTAATACCGAAACTGGTGAAACAGAAGATGTTTATACTCTTGGCGATTGGATTGCCGGTACATTTTGTGTAGTTGATAACAAAATATATTGTTTTGGTGGGGGACAAAAAAAAGCATTTGTGTTTGATACTGCAAGCAATACACTAACGGATTTAGTTACATTTCCTGACGACTATTATAATTGGCCGTGTTGTGCATATTATAACGGAAATATATATATTTATGGTGGATTTTATAGTAACCAGTCGTATGTATATAACGGTATTCGCATTTATAATATTGCAAATAATTCATATTCAATATGGAATCCGGGAATTTCTGGACTATTCGTATCAAGTGCTGTTGTTGTTGGAAGCAAGTTATATACAATTTGTGGTGCAGATTCTTTAAATTACAAAAGCTTTTTAAGAATTTATGATTTGGATAGCCAAAAATACTTAAAGCAGGTAAGTTTGGTAAGTGGTGATTCGGCAACATATGGACAATTTGCTCCATGTTGTACATACGGGAAGTATATTTATATTCTGTGTACTAGTACAGGCGGCGGAAATTCTCCATTTAAAGTTATCAGATATGACACGGAAACAGACATCGGCACTGTCATCTCGACTGAATTTCCTGGAGTTACAAACTGTGCTCATTATGGTTTAGTCGAAAACAAACTGTGGGTTCTTGGTGGCGCTGCAACTTCCGCCTCTGTTCCTACTGTTTCATCTGTAAGAACATTTACCATTCAAACAAATCTTGAGAATAATCATCTATTCCTGCAAGCTGACTTTGGCTTTGATAATCCATTCCCTATCGTTAGCGATAAGAATACTAAAATCACAGCTTATCTTCGTCAGGCTTACCTTGGTGACAGTAACAATATAGCACAACCTACAAACGCATATCTGTACGATACAACAACAAATCAATGGAAAACGCTGTCTGGTGAAAGCTATGTAGCGGATATGCAGAACGCACTAAATATATTAGGGGTGAACTAAATACTCACCCCGGAAAGGGTGAATATGAGTATATTAGGAAATCCCATTACATTGGGTGGTGGAGGAGCAGACCTCAATATTGACTTTGGCTCCACTCCACCTACAGACACAAGTAAGCTGTGGGTTCCGCTTGCGCAAAAGCCGAGTGAAGTAAACATTACAAATAATGTCAGTTCAATTATTGATACAGCACAAGTTGTTTTCCCAAGTACTCCTTCTCAATCTGCAGTAAGCGCATTTTCTCTTATTGATGACAAGATAGTATTTTCGCATAAGCTTGGACATGTTTCTGCAAATAGTGTCGGGTATGTTTCACTTACAGATTTTTCATATTCTATGTACTCATCTACTTACAAGACAATACTTCCAATGTCAAAGATAAACGACAAAGTTTATACTACGGCATTTTCTGATAGCACAGGAGGAAGCTGGAATTATGCTCAGTATTGTGCTGAGGTGGGCCTGATTCCAGGAAGTAGTGTAACTGTAAAAAGAGTGTCATATGCTTCTTCGTCTATAATAAATATTTCTACGCCAATTACTGTTGGGAATGATATGTACTGGATTGGAGGTACTTCATCTTTTGACACATCATCATTTGGTAATTTGTTTGCTAAAATGTCATATGGGAGTACAGCATCAACATCAATACCGACATATACCGCAGGATTCTCAATGTGTTACCCGAGTACATTGTCGCTTTATAATAATAAAATCTATTTTATTTGTAAGCCGTCAACTGATATGACTGACTATACATATGACTTATGCGTATTTGACCCAGCAACAACAAAAACAACAAGATTAAAGTCTGATGTTATCACCGTAGGCGGACTTCAAAGAGATACGATTCCATTTTCAATAATTGACGGTATTGGGTATGTCGTTGATATTAAAGGAACACTGTTCAAAATTGATATGGCAACTTATGAAAGTACATCTATTCAAAATGCTTTTCCGTTTAGTGGAAGTAATGGAAATATTTTTCTTGGCGTATCTTATAACGGAAGTTTGTTTATAAGAGAGCCAAAAGCAGTTGGTAGTGCAGACATCGGCCCAATCTACAAGCTTACTCCGCAAATTGATGTAATCGCTGGGACACTTCAAATTATTTATGATGGACATGACGAAAAGTGGAATGCCCTCTCCGGGAAAGACGCACAGATTAAAGTTGACCCAATACAAATTTATCTTGGAAATTCTGCTGGCAAGGGCGAAAAGAAGCAAGGTTATCTTTTTGATGGTTCTAAATGGGTATCTATAGAGAATGGATCTACCTATATTGACACAATGAATGCTCTTAATATTTTGGGGGTGAACTAATGGGTTACTATACTGAAAAAGCCAAAGAAGTAAAAGCAAAGCAGGAAGCAGAGTTGGAACAGTTAAAAGCAGCTCTGCAAACCCTTGGCGTAGAAACCGAAGAAAAGGAGGAAACAGTCAATGCGGAATGACATCTTAGAGCAGGCGCAGGAGATTCGGACGAGCATTGACAGCGTGACCGGCGCCATGGCGGACGCTGATGCAGCAAAGAACCCCATGCTGTTCCTACCATGGGAAGCTGATACCAAGTATGCGGTGGGTGACCGCAGACGACACGATGGCAAGGTGTACAAGTGCTTGCAGGCCCACACATCGCAGGTAGGCTGGGAACCCCCGGCCGTTCCTGCCCTGTGGGTAGTCGTCAACACCAGTTCTCCCGGAACGATTGATGACCCCATCCCGGCATCGAGGGGCATGGAATACGAGTACGGCAAGTACTACCTTGACCCGGAAGACGGAAAGACCTACCTCTGCAAGCGTGGAAGTGAAACAGGCACCATTATCCTGCAGTACCTCCCGCATGAGCTTATCGGACATTATTTCGAGGAGGCATAACCCATGGAAATTGCACTGGCCCTCCTCGGCTCCGGCGCATTGGCTACCGTCATTAGCTGGCTGCTGCATCGTATTGACCGCAAGCAGGACAAGCAGGATCAGATTATCTCCGGTATGGCAGCCTTGGATGATAAGCTGCAACAGCATATTGATTCTGACGAACGCTACCGGACAGATATGTGCCGCATCCGCATCCTGCGCTTTTCGGACGAGCTGCGCCGTGGGGTGAACCACAGCGAAGAATCCTTCAACAATGTGCTGGAGGATATCGACAACTACACAGAGTACTGTGTGGAGCACGAAGATGTCTACATCAATTCCAAAGCGGATGCAGCGATCCGCAACATTAAGAGCGTCCACGACCGCTGTATTCGTGGAGAACTCAAATTCCTTTAAGGAGGACATAAAATGAACGAATTTGTAACTTGGACTTCCCTCGGTACTTATGCAGGTGCAGTCATGATGGTCACCATCATCACCCAGTTTTTGAAGCAGACCCCCCTCAAGAACATCAACACCCAGCTGCTTGCTTACATCATCTCTGTGGCCATCCTCATCGGAGCCGAAGCCTTTAACGGCTCTGCTCTGACGGTACAGGGCGTGGTGCTGTGCCTGCTGAACGCCGTTATTGTGGCGCTGGCTGCCAACGGTACATACGATGCCGCTACCACCGGCATGGTCAAACACACTGATGCGGCTATTTTGGATGCCGAAGGAAAGGGGGAAGCCTAATGGCTTTCCTCTCTCCCGACAATGTACGCTATGATAACGGCGTAAAAATCTGTGAAAAGCTTATTCCTGATAGCGCCGTATGGAACCGAGACTATACCGAGGCCGGTTATACATACCGCAAAGGTACGCAGTACAAGGCAAACCGGGCGTTATCCGCCATTAACGGTGTGACTATTCACAATACTGGCCGGATTAAAGTCCCCAGCGGTACAACAATGGCGGAGCAGTACACCCGCGCGACCTACCCGAACTGCAATATGGGATCCGTTCGTGTCCACTACTATGTGGACGAGAACGAAGCATGGCAGAACCTTGACGAGGGCGAGGTCGGCTGGCACGCTGCTGATGGAAACTACGGCCCCGGCAACAGCACTACCATCGCCATCGAGATCATCATGGACGGCACTGATGCCGAGTACAATCGGATCGCCGAAGATAACGGTGCAAGACTTTGCGCTGCTATTCTAAAACGGCATGGCTTGGACGAGAACGCCGTCTATCAGCACCATGACTGGTACGCAAGGAAAGATTGCCCTGCCTATATCAGGCCGCACTGGAGCGCATTTTTGGCGTTGGTGCGGCAGTATCTCAATGACGATACCCAGGCGCCGAGCGATTATGATAAGCTGGTCGCCGAGCTGGAAGACATCAAAGAAAAATACAGAACCGAACACGCCAGCGCGCAGGCGCTGCGTGGGAGAATTTTAGCCGCTGTGGAGCAGTATGACACGGTGGCATATGACAAGGAGGGGTAATTTTGGCACTGAGAAAGAACACAACCCTTGTAAACGATGGCGGAAGCGGCAACACCATCAAAAACACCGGCACAGTCAAGCCGATAGGTTACGATGTGGCGAGGGCGGCCGCAGCAGCAGGCTCCGAAGTAAATAAGCCCGGCTGGGGCGCTGTAGATGCAGCGATAAAGGGCGGAGCTCTTGCTTCGGCAAAGGCTAACCTGGCTGGAGTTTCCCCGAAAATTTCCTCCACCGTGACGGACACCTCCGAGCGGGACGCATACCTTGAGAGCCTGAAAGCGCAGCTGGATGCGCAGACCGCTGCCTATGACCAGCTGCTTGCCTACAACCGGCAGATGTATGAGGCCCAGCAGAAACAGGCGGCCCAGCAGCGGGAGGACAATGCACGCAGGGCGTACATTGCCAAAGAGATGGCGCTAAAGAACCTCCCCGGGCAGCTGGCCCGTGAGGGCATCAATGGCGGCCTTGCGGAAAGCTCCTATGTCCGGCTGAACAACCGCTATAACAGCAGCCTTGCCGATGCGGATAACGCCTATTCCGATGCGGTGAATCAGGCATACCTTGACATGATTCAGGCGAACCGGGAGCCGCAGAGCGGAAAGCTGAATGCGCAGGCAAGCTATTCCGCCGGGCTGGCAAAGGCCCCGAAGGCAAAGACAAAAACCACCAAAAAGGACAACCCAAATTACAATGCCGCCTGGCAGGACTCCTACAACATGTTGCGCCGGGCCGGTTATTCTGATGCAATGGCGGATAGCCTTCTCAAACTTAAATAACAGGAGGAAAAATGGATAGAAAAACGCTGGAACAAAACTATCAAAAATCTATCGGTGCATCGCCTGCCGCGGAGCTTGAGCAGAACTACCAGCGGAGCGGCATTGACTCTCTTGTTCAAGCTGTGAAGAAAGCTACCCAATATAATCCCTCTGCCCCCAGCACGCAGCCTAAACAGGCTGCGCCTGCTGGGGCTTCTTCTCGTAAGCAGAGCGATGCCATGAAGGAGCAGCTGGATACGATTAAGAAACAGAGGGACGACGCGGCAATTAAGGCCGGGGCCTATATGCGAGCTGGGAATATGCAGCAGCAGGCCAAGGAGCAGCAGAAGATTGCCAACAAGGCTGCCATTGAGTACGAGAACGCCTATACCCAGTGGAAGAACCAGCGAAATGCGGAAGCGGTAGAGGACTACAACCCGGACGAGAATAAATTCAAGGCAGGCGATGCTGCCCTTGCTGGTGTGCAGAATGCATTCCAAAGCATGAGGCAGTATGCCGCTGCAGCATCTTCGTATCTTTCCGGTAATCCGGAAGCGCAGGCATGGGAAGCCAAGCGGCTGATGGAAAGGGGCGTAAGCGGTACCGAAGCCGTAAAGCGGGCCGGGCTTGCCGATAAGAGAGAAATCCCCATCACAGACTATAAGACACAGGCAGAACTACGCCACGAGAAGAATGTAGCCAGCGTTGGTGCTGTTGAGGGCGGAGCGCTGCAGCTGGTCAATACGATCTCGAACATGGTGCCGTCCCTTGTTGCAAACGCGGTCCTCCCCGGCTCCGGTTTGCCCGTGATGGCTGCATCCGCCGCGGGCAATAAATATGCAGATGCCTATGAGAAGTATGGGAATACGGATACAGCATTCGTACTCGGCTCCGCTGCCGGTGGCGCTTCCATGCTTACCGAACAGTTTGGCGGTTTGTATGGCTCGCTGGGCAAGTCTTCCGCCGGGCAGGCCGTGGCCAAGAAACTAATGGCGGAAGCCCCCGGCCTGTATAACCTCGCCAATTCCGTGGGTGGCAAGTGGCTGCGGGACGCTCTCTCCGAAGGCATTGAGGAGGGCGCAGAGGATGTTATCAACTACGCCATTGAAAAGGCCCTCACCGGCGACAGTGACGAGATGGACAACTTCGGCTATGATATCCTGCTAGGTGCTCTTGCAGGCGGTGTATTTGGCGGCGGAAACGCTGCGATGCGTTCCGTCACCTACAGCCGTGTAGGCAAGGCACTGAATGCTTCCCCTGCTGCCGTAGCGCAGCAGGTGCAGGAGGGCATGGAGAAGGGCGCAGGCACCGCACCTGCCATTTATGCGGCGGAGGTGCAGAAGAACCCCAGCAACCAAATGGTGGGCAGACTGTATGAAGCAAACCTCACCTATGATGCCGAGAGCGGCCTTTCCAAAATCCAAAACGATATTACCCAGGTCTCCATCAATGAGATCAAGGCGATGGTCTCCAAAGCGGATGCGCTGGCGCAGGCAGCCCAAAAGCTGAATGTGGAAGCTACTCCGCAAGCCGTAGCAACAGCTATTACCGATGCCCAGCGCACACAATCCATTAAAACAGCAGAGGACAGCGTAGGGCAGGCTTTTGCGCCCACAGTTGATAATCCTGCCAACGCAGGAGAGAAAGCCTACAACAGCGCCCTTGCCGGTGTAGCAGCTAACCAAGGCGTAGCTGCTCGCATCAATAACGACCCTGCCGCAAGACAGGCATTCTCCCAGTTGACCGGCGTACAGTTCAGCGGAAACACAGCACAGGATATTGCCGCTATCGAAGTGGCTACGCAGAACCTTGCCAAGTCCGGTAAACAGGCGATCTCCCAGGCGGAATATGCCCAGCGTGTCGCTGCTGCAGGAGAACAGGCTGCTGCCCAGTTCGATGCCGATATGCAGGCGCAGGCGGAGCAGATACAGCGGGAATCCGATGAAAGATGGCTTTCCGTTGAGCAAAACACCATTACCGATGTAGACGGCAAGCGCCGTATCAAGGAGATAACCAACACCGATGTGCGCGGCAATACCGAGATCGGCTATAAGAAAGCTGAAATTCTTGGCAGTAAAAAGAAAGCTGTTGCCGAGGTGAACAATGCAGCAAAATACCTTGGCAAGACTATCGTGTGGTTTGAGGGTGCGGTACAGGTCAATGGGCAGTACCGACTGACCAATGGCTATCGCGCACCGGATGGCACCATTTATGTCAACATCAATTCCCGCGATCCGCTGATGGTTACTTTCGGGCATGAGATGTTTCACGACCTTGTAGCTGATAGCAAGTATTCCGGGATGATTGATACGCTGGTAGAGAACCCCGACTATGCCGATATGGTAAAGGGCATGATGAATGCCAAAACCGAACTGTACGAGCGCAATGGAATTGAGCTTGACCCGAATGCAGCTGCGGAGGAAGTCGCTGCCGATATCAGCGGTGATCTTTTGGGCAGCCGGGACATGCTGGAGTACATCGGCGCAAGAAATACGGAAGCCGCCACCGGCATTAAAGGTTTCTTGAACCGTATCCTCAAAAAGCTAAAAGGAAAGCCCTCTGCACAGGAAGCCTATAACAGGCTGTCCGAAGCGCAGAAGGCTTTGCTTGATGGGATGGGCAAGGAGTCCACAGCAGGTGAAGGGAAATACTCCATCATCGATGACACGAGAACCGTTGACAACGGCGAGGTAGAGTTTGTTATGCCGAAGGGCTACGAGGACATCGGGATTGCCATTGTCGGAGAAGGGACTGCTGCTCCGAACAGATACAGCCTAATGTCCCTCGGAGAGAGCGACCTTGCAACCGATAGGTTCAAGTACGCCACACGGCTTGCGAATGCGACAGGCGTATCCCTTGAACAGGCAAACAAATGGATCGATTCTGTATTCAGCGTTGCGGCTATTATCGGCGATGACCGTGCAAGGCTCGACTACACCCCGAATAGTAAATGGTCTTCGCTCAAGACTAACAAAGAATACGGCGTCACCCTAGATATGTCTACCCTCTGTACGAAACGGCTTCTATTCACAGGAACACTTGATGCTATCCAGCACGCCATGCCCGACACCCCGATTTCAAGTGAGGACTATGTACACCTTCGTGAAATCATGAAAGGGTCAGGCTACGAGGTCGCTTGCGGGTGCTGCTATGTCGAGTCTACGAGAACGGAATACTCCAAGATTTCGAATGACTTCATCGAGCAGTATAAGAAGGCCGTAGCAGAAGGAACGAATATCAAGAGGGTCAACCCCGCAGGGGAGGTCAAAGACCTCAAGACGAGCAAGGGCGTAGAAAACGCAGACCCCAACCGCTTCGTATACCCGGAGGAAGGATATATCCCGCATCTTGATGACCTCACCACCGCAGACGGCATTGACCGTTTGGTTATCGAACACCCCGCAGTATTTAACGCATTCGAAGCGTTCATGAACGCAAGAGGCCAGCAGAAGCCGAAGATGATTGAGACACGGACAGACTATCGTGGAGAGATCCTCGGCTTTACCAAAGCAACGGTAAAACGGATCAACGACCATGGTGGTCTTCGCATCCAGTCCTTCTCCGACTTTGAGATCCCTCATCTGATCGACATGATGCAAGCCGTGTACGATATGTCTGTTGTCGGGCTGAAGGGACAGGCGTACACGAAGGTACCTTCTTTTGCACTTGCAATGGGCATGACGGGCATGAAGATTAACCTTTCGCTTATCCCCAAAGGTGAAGGTGTCGATGCACACGGCAATCTGATATTTGACGATGTCGAAGGAATGCCTGCAGATGTGGCGTTTTCCATCCGCAATGACAGCCGCTTCAGCGACTATGTCGGGACAATTCTGATCGGAAAGAATGTGAAGCACATTGTTGCTGCAATGGCCCATCCCGAAATCGACTTCATCATTCCGTTCCACAAGTCGCACTGGGCGGAGAAGCTGTACGGTGCGCTTGGCCTTGAAGGGTATGAGGACTTCACGAAGTGGCAGAACGAGAAGAAGCCCGGCGAGAACATCAAGAACTACGACCCGACCGAGTATTGGGACTTCAGCAAGACAGGCGATGAGAACGCACAGATTTACCTTGAGAAGTGCAGATCTGACGGTCGCACACCTAAATTTGCTGAAGTAATGTATGAGGGGAAGAGTCTCACCGAGTATCCCGGCTACTGGAAACTGCTCATCGACTACAAGATGTACAACAACGATGGGGTAGGCGCCCCGCAGCAAGCAGTCAAACCTGTCTTCGATGATGCCTACAATGCCAAGATGTTGAGCGAGTACAAAGGCGGCCATGGGAAACTCCCTGTCGCACACGACATTGTTGACCGGTTCCTGAAGGAGAAATCCGAAGGCAACTACTCCCTCATGGAAGATGCTCAGTACATGGCCGACATCGACAGGGTTGTTTCCGAAGCAACCGAGAAAGCAAACGATGAGCTGAAGGCTGCACAAGCTGAGGTGAAGAACATCCGTCAACAGCTTGCTGACTATCGCCAGCAGTCAACTGCGGAAGCGAAGAATACGGCTGCATGGAAAGAGGGAGAAGCAAAACTGATTGCCGATCTCTCCGAAGCGCAGAGCAAAGAGAAAAAGGCAAGAGTCCTTTCCTCTTATATGGATGAGTACAATGCGCTCTCCGAAAGATACCGTGGCGAAGTACGAGCGACAGACACCGAAGCCCTTACACAGTACAATGAAAAGCTGTCTACCCTTCGCAGCGGTTTCCGTGGAGAGATGGAGAAACTCGCCATTGAGCAAGGCGCATTTAAGCGTGGTGAAAAAGCAGCAAGGGATATTTATGTTCCCACCAGCGTAAATGGGCAAAAGGTTACCCGCGGCACTCGGACGATTCTTGAAGCGAGTCAAACCCCAGACTCCATGCTGGAGGAGCACGCAAAAGAAATCCTTGCAGGAGCAAGAGGGTACGAGGTAATCAGCGACAAAAAGGCGCAGGAATATGCCGAGCGAATTATCGATAAAGAGGGATACGACAAGGCGGATGAGCTGTTTACCAATGCGGTGAACGGAGATCAGGTGCTTGACAAGAAAACGCTTGTTCTCGGTGAATACCTCTATATGGAGGCTGCAAAAGCTGGCGATGTAAAGAACGCCATGCGTTATGCTGCAGATGTTGCTGCAGCCGCCACTAGGGCCGGACAAGTCGTGCAGGCGATGCGGGTTTTGAAGAAAGCAACGCCTACCGGAAAGCTGTATTATCTCAACCGCATGGTGGACACGATGAATAAGAACATTGTGGACAATGGCGGTGACCCAATTCAGATTGATGAGGGGCTTGCCAGAAAGCTGCTTGAAGCCGAGAACATCAAAGACCCGAAAGAGCAGGGGAAAGCAGTTGACGAAACGATCGATGAGATCGAACAAAACATTGCAGACCAAATCCCCGCAACCGCATGGGACAAGTGGAACGCATGGCGCTATCTCTCGATGCTCGGAAACATCCGCACGCAGGTGCGAAATGTTGTAGGCAATGCGGCTTTTATGCCTCTGGTCGCAACAAAGAACCTCCTTGCCGCTGGGATGGAAAAAGCATTCATCCGAAATGGTGGCCGTACAAAGTCAGCGTTCTTTACAAAAACCAATGTCGGAAAACGGCTGATGGAGTTTGGCAAAAAAGACTTTGACACTGTTGTGGACGAAATCCAAGGCGGAGGCAAGTACAACCAGTCGAGCAGCATAGAGGAAAAACGAACAATCTTCAAGTCAAAAGCCATTGAGGGCTGGCGGAAGCTGACCAATAAGGCGATGGACAAAGGCGATGAGATTTTCAGCAAACACCACTATGCAAGAGCGCTTGCCGGTTATTTGTATGCCAACCACTTGGACTACGACAAGATCACCCGGAACACTCCACAGGCGCAGGAAGTTTTGAACAAGGCAAGAGCCTATGCCATCTTGGAAGCGCAGAAAGCAACATTCCGAGATGCAAACCAGCTTGCGGCCTTTATCAACAAAACAAAGCGCAACCTTTTGAAAAAGGCACAAACAGCGGAGACAAAAGGCGCAAAGGCCGGCTGGTATGTCGGAACAGCCGTTGCAGAAGGAATTATGCCGTTTACGAAGACCCCTATCGACATTCTTGCAAGAGGTGTAGAATACAGCCCAATTGGCCTTATCAAGGGCATAAAGGAAGCAGTCTACGATGTCAAGAAGGGCAACAAGACCGCAGCAGAGGCGATAGACACTCTTTCTGCCGGCCTTACCGGGACAGGAATATTTGCTCTTGGCTATTTCCTGCAATCGCTGGGGCTTCTTGCAGGCGCCCTTGACGATGACAAAGAATCCAAGTACAAGAAAGACAGAGGAGCGCAGGGCTTTGCCATTCACATCGGCGACAAGTACTATACGATTGACTGGTTGGCCCCCTTCTCCTTGCCTCTCTTTACTGGCGCTGCGGTTGCCGAAACGGTGGAAAACGGCGATGAAGTCTCCTTCGCAACTCTGGCAGATGTGTTTTCCACAATATCGGAACCCATGCTGGAGATGTCCATGCTACAGGGCGTCAACTCTGCGCTGTCCAATGGTCAGTACAGTTCCGATTCGAAGATCGTATCGTTCATGACGAACCAAATTACTGGTTATTTGTCGCAGGCAAACCCGACGATCCTCGGCCAGATTGCCCGCGCAGTAGACGACACCAGCCGGAATGCATATTACTATGACCCAAATTACAAGGGCTTTGTGCAGACGGGAAAGGTATTTGGCAACAAGCAGATTGCCAAGATCCCCTTCGCTTCCAAGGCCCTTACTTCTCGCATCGATTTGTGGGGCAACAAACAGGAGAACACCGGCGGCAGTTTTTTTGGCCGGTTGGCGTACAATATGCTATCTCCCGGTTACTACTCCGAAGAAAGCAACGATCCTGTTGATGTAGCGCTGACCAAACTTTACGAAGAAACAGAGGACACGGCTGTTCTCCCCTCCAAGCCCAGCAAGACCGTCACGAACAATAAAACGGATTATAAAATGAACGCAAAACAGTATGAAGAATATTGCATCGTGAAGGGGCAGACAGCGCACAAGGAGATTCAGACCTTCATAAACAGTGCAGAGTATAAGAAGATGTCGAACGAGGACAGGGTAGATGTCCTTGAACATCTGTATAAGTACTCCACATACAAAGCACAGAAGAATCTCCTTGGAGATAAGTATGTTGCATCCAGCACATATAGCCGCTGTGTTAAAGCGGAGGCATATGCCAAGGGCGGCAACCCGGTGTATAAATACTTCCTCAAGGGCTAAAAGCAACTATACCCCCTCCGTAACTGGAGGGGGTATTTTACTGTGCCATTACTGTGCCACATATACGCAAAAAGACCGCAAGAAACAGCAATATTTGCAAAGGCTAAAAATGCTGAAAACCCGCATGAACAAAGGAAAAACCCGCATTTCTGCGGGTTTTTCTTTGGCGGAGATGGAGGGATTTGAACCCTCGCGGCACTTTCGCACCCTACTCCCTTAGCAGGGGAGCCCCTTCACCACTTGGGTACATCTCCAAGGGCTACGAATTACTGTCGGAGGTGTTGGCGGAGAGGATGGGATTCGAACCCATGGCTCTGATGAGTCACCGGTTTTCAAGACCGGCTCCTTAAACCGCTCGGACACCTCTCCACGGCTTTATATCGTACTCCAGTATATTATCATATCGGGAGGGGGTTCGTCAAGCGGAAATTGGATTATTTTTGCGCGGCGGGGGTAAGGGCGGCGCCGGGGTAGTAGTGCAGCAGAATCTCCTGATAGTTTTTGCCGTGCTGCGCCATATACTGCGCCCCGGCCTGAGAAAGCCCGACCCCATGCCCATAGCCCAGTACATCAAAGGTGAACAGATCATTTTTGCATTCCACGGTAAAGGCCGCGCTGCGCAGCCCCAGCAGGGTGCGCAGCTGCTGGCCGGTCAGCACGCGGTCGCCGGCCTGCACTGCTGTGACATACCCGGCCTCGCTGCGGGTGAGGACCTTGAGCCATTCTTCCGGCTTTTGTCCGGTGAGGATGGACTGGGCGGTCAGCTTTTTGCGCAGTTCGGCGGCGGTGATGGTGACAGTGCTGCGGTACCCGGCGGCTTCTTTATCCCAGTGGCTATCGGCGGGGGTGAGGTAGGGAAGGGGACCCTCCCACACATTTCCGGCGTCTTCGGTGGTTTTTCCGGCGCTGATGGCAAAATACGCCGCCACGATGGGCTGGCCTTCGTAGGTGATGAGATACCGCATGGCTTTTTCGGCGGCCTTGGTGATTTTTTCACGGTAGGCTTTGTAGTGGTCGCCCCACATGGCTTTCATGGTGTCATCGGTGATATAGCCCAGCCGCTTGGCTGGATCGGCTGAAAAATCGGCGCCGTTCAGCTCCTCCGGGGGATCGGCCCGGCGGAGCGCCGCCAAATAGTGGGCATTGGTGTAGGCGGCTATGCCCTGCGCGATGAGGGCATCTTCTTCGTAGGAGGCGGGCATTTCCGCCGCGATGGCCCCGGCTACATAGTCCGCTGCGGGGATTTCCGCCACCTGGCCGGTGGTTTCATCCAGGATGCGGAAGGAGGGGAGAACGGAGAAGGTATCGGCTGGTGGCTCTTCCGGTTCCTCGCGGTCGGTGCCGGGGAGGATGTTGCTTTGCTGCCGGGTGGGATCGGATGTGGTTACATTGGGCAGACCGGTGCCCAGCGGGGTGCCGCTCCAGGCCAGTACCAGCAGCGGCAGCGCCAGCATAGCGGCGGCAGCGCCGCCCAGCAGTCCCCAATCGGCTTTCATAGGCTTTTCCTCCATGGCTGGAATGGCGGGGCAGAATCCCTGGCAGGCCGCGCCCCGCGAAGCGGTGCCCCCACAGGGGGCACCGCTTCCTCCGCCATAGGGGCGGGCCGCCCGTGCGGGGGCGCGGCGCCGGGATGCTGCACCGGCTGGGGGATGTTTGTCCCCACTACCGGTATGATATGCTGCGAGGGTGTAAAAAATGCGGCGGGGTGATCGCTCACTCCGCCGCGAGGGGAAATCCATTATTCGGTTTTCGCCGTAAACTCAATCTGCAAAATCGCCGAGAGCATCGCCGCCTCGTCCTCATTCAGCACCGTGGCGCATGCTCCGCTGTAATCCACCACCCGGCGCTCCTCCGGGAAGAAGCCGTACAGCGTCTTATCCAGCATAAAATAGTGGGCGCAGCTTGTGGGCAGTTCGCAGCCCTCCCAGCGCTCGCCGCTGTCATAAAACATAGCGATTGCCTGCTCGTAGTCGTTCCCGAAAAGCTGCGAGGAAACGGCAGCCATTGCGTCGAAATCCGTCAGGTCGGGGGTGGGAAGCTCTCCCGGCGAAGCAATGATCTCGCTCTCGATATCCTCAAGCCGCCCGAAGTTAAGCTGCCCGGATGGCGGGTTTTCTTGCTTTTTGGAGTCACCGTCCCCCCCTGCTGTGGTGGGGTTCGGCGGGGGAGCCATCATCAGACCGCCTGGCCCCGGAGCTTCATCGGCGGAGCCGTTCCACATGTCGCGGTTTTCCGCCTCATTCGGCGCCAATGCCGCGTCATAGCTCGACTCGTCCTGCGAGGCCTTGTTTTGCAAGGAGCTGTTCTGCAACAGGAATGCAGTACCTGCCGCCAGCACCAGCACAGCGGCAATGCTGCCCCAGCGCCGCCACTGCAGCCATATCACGCCCCCCTTTTTCTTTGGAGCGTCAGCCTGTTGATCTGCGGCGTCCATTCGCTCAAACAGCGCCGCAGCGGAAAGGGAAGCGGGCAGTGCCGGATCGCCCGCATTTTTCAGCTTTTCCCGAAGAAAGTCGCGGTCAGCTTCCGCCTCGTCGTTCCACTCGGTATTCCGTTCTGTTTTACGCTCGTCCTTCACCTTGCCGCCTCCTTTCCATCGGTATCCTGTAATTGCAGCCGCAGCTTTTTCAGCGAACGGGAGAGCTTGCTGCTCACCGTACCCTGCGGCATCTCCAGCATGCTCGCAATCTCCCGCATGGTATAGCCCTCCAGCACCGAGAGCAGCACGATCTGCCGCTCCTCCGGGGAGAGTGTGCCCAGCGCTTCGCTAAGCTCTGCCCGGCGGGTGGCAGTTTCCGGCATCGCTTCCTCGGCGGTTTCGTAGTAGCTGTCCAGGTCTATCTCGTTTTTGCGGGTCACGATTTGGGCGACCTGCCGTTTGCACCTGGCGGAAAGGATACGGAACATCCAGCTGCGGAACGCCTCCGGCTCCCGCAGGTTTTTTATGCCCTTCCACGCTTCGGCAAAGGTATCCGCCACGGCGTCTTCAGCATCCGGGCCGCTGCTCAGGGTATACAGCGCCATGCGGTACAGGTCGCCGGCCAGGCTTTCGTACAGCTCACCAAAGGCAGCCCGGCTGCCTGCCTGCGCCTGGGTCACCAGCTGGGTGATGGTCATAACGCACCTTCCTTTTGTGATGCCGCCCCAACCGGCTTTCACCATAATAGTGTCGCCCACGGCGGATTTTGTTGCATCACATGTTAAAATTTTTGCAGGGTCCCGCTGCGCGCCCCGCGCGGCCGGTCCATAGGGCCGGCCTGCCCGCCCCGTAGGGGCGGGTTCGTGCTGCCCCCGTAGGGGGCAGCACGGCGCGGGGCGCAGGAAGCCGGGATGCTGCAGCAAATACCTTCGCGGAAAAACATGGGCCTTGCGGGTGGAGAAAGGCGGGCGCTCCGCAGCGGGGAGGGTTGCCCGCAAGGGTCAGCACGACTAAAGCGGAGGGGCGCCCGATGTATGGCCGGTGTCCATACCAAGCGAAGGCTCCTTCTGCTGCTATTTTAGCACACCGGCGCCCAAATGAAAACCCCGCCCCGTGTAAGATAGTGCTTTCCTTTTGCGGGCGGGCGTGGTATAATAAAATGTAAAGTGAGAAGCTATATCTATTTTTCCCGGCCGCACCCGCGGCAGGACTGATCCAACGACCGAAACGGAGGGATCTTATGCAGGAACGATTGAACCAATATCGTCCTATTCTTGCGGTGCTGATAGTGGCCTGCGGCCTGATGGCCGCTGTCACCTCCCGCTACGATATGACCCTGTTCTATATCTGCCTGGGGGCGTGGGCATTGCTCTCCCTTGGGTGTATCATCTGGATGACCGTTATCACCCGGCAGAACCGCCGCCGCTTTGGAAGATTGAAGGATTCGCTGGAGCACATCATGAGCGACGCCGTGCTGTCCCTGCCCATGCCGTCCCTCATCGTGCGGGAAAGCGGTGAGGTGGTGTGGAGCAATCCCCCCGCCAAGCAGGGGGTGTTCCCCGGGCAGGAGCTGTTTGGGCATAATATAGCGGAGCTGGTACCCGGACTGGACTGGCAGGCCGAAAGCAGCGCCGAAGGCCGGGATATCGTGATAGGGGAGCGGCACTACACCGTGTTCCTCATGCACTCCAGCTCCACCAAGGAGCCGCTGACCATCATCTGCCTGGTGGATGATAACGACCTGAAGCACTATACCCAGGAATACTTTGATTCCCGGCTCTATGTGCTTACCATGCTCATCGATAACTACTCCGAGCTGTTTACCGATGCCAAGGAAAACGAGCGCAGCCGCACCATGGGGCAGATCGAGCATATCATCGAGACCTTTGCCGAGGAAAACCACGGCCTGGTAAAAAAGCTGGACCGCGACCGCTTCCTTGCGGTGGTGGAGGAGCGCTATATGAAGCGGGTCATTGAGGACCGCTTCCCCATTCTCAATGCTATCCGGGCAGTGGATACCGGCGACCGCAACAACGCGACCATGTCCATCGGTGTTTCGCCCATGGCGGCCAGCCTGCATGAGAGCGAGACCATCTCCCGCCAGGCGCTGGATATGGCCCTGGGCCGCGGCGGCGACCAGGTGGCGCTGCGGCAGAAGAACGGCTATGAGTTTTTTGGCGGCACCGGCCGCGGGGTGGAAAAGCGCAATAAGGTGCGCGCCCGTATTATGGCCAACGCCATTACCGAAGTGGCCACCACCTGCGATAATATCCTCATCATGGGCCACCGCTTTGCCGACTTGGACTGTCTGGGCGCGGCCATTGGCATGTACGCCGGCCTTTCCACACTGGGCAAGCCCTGTTCCATTGTGCTGGATACCGAAAAGAGCTTGGCGCAGCCGCTGTACCGCCATATGCTGCAGCAGGATAAACGCTACGAGGACGCCTTTGTTTCTCCGGCGCAGGGGCTGGATATGGTGGGCCGCAATACCCTGTTGGTGGTAGTGGATACCCACATCCCCTCCATTCTGGAAAGCCGGGAGATCTACGAAGCCTGCCGCAATGTTATCGTCATTGACCACCACCGCAAGATGGTGGAGCACATTGATAACGCTATCATCTTTTTCCACGAGCCGTATGCCAGCTCCGCCAGCGAAATGGTGGCCGAACTGGTACAGTATTTCAAAGAAGGCAAGCTGCGCATCAGCGTGGCGGAGGCCGAGGCCCTGTTGGCCGGCATTATGCTGGATACCAAGAGCTTTATCCTGCGCACCGGCGTGCGGACCTTTGAGGCCGCCGCGTTCCTGCGCCGCATGGGCGCCGATACTGTGGCGGTCCGCAAGCTGTTCGCTTCCAGCATGGAAAGCTACCAGGAGCGCAGCCGCCTGGTGAGTGCCGCGGAGGTATACCGCGGCTGTGCCATCAGCTGCACCTCCGGCGCCAATGTGGAGGGCATCCGCGTGGTGGCCCCGCAGGCCGCCGATGACCTTTTGAGCATCAGCGGGGTGGATGCTTCCTTTGTGCTGTATGAGCAGGACGGCGCCGTGAATATTTCGGCCCGCAGTATGGGTGCCATCAATGTTCAGCTCATCCTGGAAGGGATGGGCGGCGGCGGCCACCAGACCATGGCGGGCGCGCAAATTAAAGACATCACACTGGAGGATTGCCGCCAGCAGCTGCTGGTCGCCATCGACCGGTATTATGAAGAAAACCCCAAGGGAGGAAAAGACACATGAAAGTAGTACTGAAACAGGATGTAAAAGGAACCGGCAAGAAGGGCGAGCTGGTGGAGGTGGCCGATGGATATGCCCGCAATTTTCTGCTGAAGAGAGGCCTGGCCATCCCCGCCGATGCTGGCGCCATGAATGAACTGAAAAACCGCGAGGCCGCTAAGGCCTACCGCCTGGCGGAGGAGCAGAAGGCCGCCGAGGAGCAGAAGGCCGCCATTGACGGCAAGACCGTGAAGTTGACCGCCAAGGCCGGCGCCAACGGCAAGCTGTTCGGCTCCGTCACCGCCAAGGAGATTGCTGAGGGCATAGAAAAGCAGCTGGGCGTCACTTTGGAAAAGCGCAAGGTTGTGCTGAAGGACGATATTAAGGCCTTTGGCTCCTACACCATCGAGGTCAAGATCTATAGCGGCGTTTCCGCCAATGTATTTGTGGTAGTCGGGGAAGAATGATTCCAGCTGATATCCTTGCCCAGGAGTGCCCCCAAACCACCCACAGAAAAGGAGTGATCCCCATGCCCGCGGATTATATGACCACCGAGAGCCGTCTGCCCTTCAGCCTGGAGGCGGAGCAATCGGTGCTGGGCGCCGCCCTGCTGGACGCCGGCTGCGTGCCGGATCTGGTACGGTTGGTGCGCCCGGAGTTTTTCTACCGGGAGCAGCACCGCAAGATCTTTGAGGTAATCTCCGGAAAGTTTACCCTGGGTGAGCCCATCGATATCGTCACGGTGATGGAGGCCGCTGTGCGGGAGGAGATTTTCTCCACCCCGGAGGAGACCAAGGCCTACTTGGCCCAGTTGGCGCAGATGGTGCCCTCAGTGCGCAATTTGGAGGCCTACACCAATATCCTGCAAAGTAAGTACCACCTGCGGGCACTCATCACCACCTCCCGGGATATCATAGAGCAGGCAGAAGCCCCCACGGCCCAGCCGGAGGGGCTCCTGGAATATGCCGAGCAGCGGATCTATGATATCCGCAACGGCCACAATAACGATAGCCTGATCCCGGTTTCCCGCGTGGTGCTGGAGACCTTTGACCATTTGCAGCGCCTTTCCGGCGAAAACCGGGCCGATTACCTGGGGATTTCCACCGGCTACGGCGACCTGGACCGTACCATCACCGGCCTTAATAAATCCGACCTTATCCTGGTGGCGGCCCGCCCCGGCATGGGCAAAACGGCCTTCGCCCTCAATATCGCCGCCAATGTGGCGCTGCGGGGCAAAAAGACCGTCGCTATCTTTTCGCTGGAAATGAGCCGTGAGCAGCTGATGAACCGTCTTTTCGCTTCGGAGGGCGGTATCGACAGCCGCCGACTCCTCACCGGTGAGCTTTCCACCGAGGACTGGGGCAAGGTAGCCGATCTTTCCCCCCTCTTTGGCGCGGCGCCCCTCTACATGGATGACACCGCCGGTATTACCGTGGCGGAGATGAAGGCCAAGCTGCGCCGTGTGCGGAATTTGGGCCTTGTCGTTATCGACTATCTGCAGCTGATGAGCACCGGCCGCCGCAGCGATAACCGTGTGCAGGAGGTCTCCGAGATTACCCGGAGCCTGAAAATTATGGCCAAGGAGCTGAATGTACCGGTCATCACGCTGTCGCAGCTTTCCCGTGGTCCGGAAAGCCGCAGCGACCACCGCCCCATGCTGTCCGATCTGCGTGAATCTGGCTCCATCGAGCAGGATGCCGATATCGTGCTGTTCCTGTACCGGGAAGCCTACTACGAAAAAGACCGGGACGACCAGTCGGAAGCCGAGTGCATCGTGGCCAAGAACCGCCACGGCGAGACCGGCTCCATCAACCTGCGGTGGGATGGCCGTTATACCCGGTTCTTCAGCGTGGATCGCAACCGCGAATGAGCACACCGCTGGAGCAAAAGGCACTTTTGGCCCTGCGCCAATATTCCCTGTTTACCCAGGGCGACAGGATCGCTGTCGGGGTCTCCGGCGGCGCGGATTCTGTCGCTCTTTTACGCTTTTTGGCTGTCCTGCGGGAGGAATACCGCTGGGAGCTGATTGTCTGCCACATTCACCACGGGCTGCGCGGCGCTGAAGCCGACCGGGACGAGCAGTTTGTGCGGGAGCTGGCCGGGCAGCTGGGACTGCCCTATGCTGTCCGCCATATTGATGTCGCCGCCCTGGCGCTGGAAAACCACCTTTCGGTGGAGGAAGCCGGCCGCGACGCCCGTTATGATTTTTTTGCCGAAACGGCAGGGGAGGGGGGGCGCATCGCCACCGCCCACACCCTGGATGATACCATTGAAACGGTGCTGATGAACCTGATAAGGGGCACCGGTCTGCACGGGCTGTGCGGCATCCCCCGCATCCGGGGCAACATCGTCCGTCCTCTGCTGGATGTGACCCGCGCCGAGGTAGAGGAATACCTGGCCCTGCTGGGCCAGCCCTACTGCACCGATAGCACCAATCTTTCCGACGACTATACCCGCAACCGCGTTCGGCACGATATTTTGCCGCGGCTTTGCGAATTGAACCCGAACTTTACCGGGGCCATGGCCCGTATGCTGCCCCAGCTGGCCGCCCAGTGGGGCCTCACCGAGCAGCTCGCCGAGAGCGCGGCGCAGCAGCTGCAGGGTGCCGCCGCAGGCGGCACCCTGGATCGGCAGGGCCTTTTGGCCTTGCCGGAGCCGGTCTGCGACCGGCTGCTGCTGCGCCTATTGGAGCAGCATGGCCTGCCCCGTTCGGCCGCTGTGCTGGCGCGCATGAAGGAGACCCTCCGCTCCGGCGGCAAGCTGGATATCGCAGAGCGGGCCTGGTACCTCATCGCCGAGGGCAGCTGGGCGCTCTTGAGTTACCAGCCGCCGGGGGGCATCCCGCCGGTTTTGGTGCCGTTCCCCTTGCCGCAAAAGGTTGTCATTCTGCCCTTTGGCCGGCAAAAACGGATAAAACTGACGCTTTGCAACAAAATAGTTGCGAAACAGTCCGAAAAATTTAACATTTCCCTCTTAAAAAATGCGGTGGATTGTGATAAGATAATAGGTAATTCGGTTCTGCGTACCCGCCGCCCCGGCGACCGCATCCGCACAGCCAAAACAGGGAAGCCGCTCCCGTTGGGAGAGGCTTGGGCCGCCGCCGGCATTCCGGCGTCGCTGCGTCCCGCTTTGGCGGTACTGGCGGATGATAACGGTGTGCTGTGGGCCGAGGGCCTCGGCAGCGATTCCCGCGCCGCCGTGACCGAAAAAACCGGACAATATGTGATAATTGAGTGCCAGGAGGAAAAAACACCATGAGAATGGATAAGGACATCTGCAAGGTAATGTTCAATGAGGTGGAGCTGCAGGGCGTATGCAAACGCCTGGGCGAGCAGATCACCAAGGATTACGAGGGCAAGGATCTTTTAATCGTCGGTATCCTCAATGGCGCCATCGTTTTCGTCACCGATCTCATGCGCCAGATCGACCGCCAGATCAATATCGATTTTATGTCCGTTTCCAGCTACGGCAGCGGCACCACCTCCTCCGGCAATATCCATGTGGCCAAGGATCTTAATTCCGATATCGCCGGCCGCAATGTCCTCATCGTGGAGGACATTCTGGATACCGGCAACACCCTGCACCAGCTCACCAAGATGCTCAAGGAGCGCAATCCCGCCTCCCTGAAGGTATGCGTGCTGCTGGATAAGCCCGCCCGCCGGGAGCAGGAGATCTACGCCGATTATGTCGGTTACACCATTCCCGATGCCTTTGTGGTGGGCTACGGTCTCGATTACGCCGAGGAATACCGCAATCTGCCCTACATCGGCGTCCTTTCCCCCAGCGTTTATTCCCACGAATAATCAAATCTGCCCAAGACAGGAGTGAAGTCATTGTCACCCAAAAAGAGAAACTGGATCGCCCCGGTAGTGCTCATCGCGCTGTTCTTCTACATGGCGGTCCGCATTTTCAGCATGAATACCGCCCAGCCCAAGGTGGAGTACCGCACCATCATCGATTACTTTAAGAATGAGCAGGTGGCGGAGTATGAGCTGGATTTTGGCACCGGCGAGCTGACCATGCAGCTCAATGATGAGAAAAAGACCACCATCACCTACAGTGTGCCGAATCTCAGCCTGTTCCTGCAGGATACCCACGCCCTGGTAGATGAGTACAATGCCGAGCATCCCGATGCACCCATCAAGCAGTATTATGATGCTGCCGAGGCGATGCCGTGGTGGTTTGATATGCTGCCGCTGCTGCTTACCGTTCTGCTCATGGGCGGCTTTTGGTATATCCTCATGAAGCGCTCTGGCGGCGGGGGCAACCCCATGGCCTTTGCCAAGCTGAAGCCCAAGCAGCAGGATCCCCACAACCGTGTTACCTTTGATGATGTGGCCGGCGCCGATGAGGAAAAGGAGGAACTGGAGGAGATCGTCCAGTTCCTTAGGGACCCCGGCAAGTTCAATGCGCTGGGCGCCCGTATTCCCAAGGGAGTTTTGCTCATGGGCCCTCCTGGAACCGGTAAGACCCTGCTGGCCAAAGCCGTCGCGGGCGAGGCCGGTGTGCCGTTCTTCTCCATCTCCGGCTCCGACTTTGTAGAGATGTTCGTCGGCGTGGGTGCTTCCCGTGTCCGCGATTTGTTTGAACAGGCCAAAAAGAGCGCGCCCAGCATTGTTTTCATCGATGAGATCGACGCCGTGGGCCGTCACCGCGGCTCCGGTTTGGGCGGCGGCCACGATGAGCGTGAGCAGACCCTGAACCAGCTGCTGGTGGAAATGGATGGCTTTGCGCCCAATCTAGGCGTTATCGTTATGGCGGCCACCAACCGCAAGGATATCCTGGACCCCGCTCTGCTGCGTCCCGGCCGCTTTGACCGCCATATCACCGTCAATTATCCCGATGTGAAGGGCCGCGAGGCGATCCTTCGCGTCCATACCCGCAATAAACCCATTGGCCCGGATGTGGACCTTGCCGTGATCGCCCGCTTTACCGGTGGCTTTACCGGCGCCGATCTCGAAAACCTGACCAATGAGGCTGCGCTGCTGGCCGCCCGCAAGAATCGCAAGGCCATCACCATGGAGGATATCCAGGAGGCCACCCTGAAGGTCGCCGTTGGCCCCGAAAAGCGCAGCCATGTCATCACCGATAAGGAGCGCCGCCTGACCGCTTACCACGAGTCCGGCCACGCCATCGTCACCTACTACTGCCCCCAGCAGGATAAGGTGCATCAGGTTTCCATCGTTCCCCGCGGCTGGGCGGGCGGCTTTACCCTGGCTCTGCCGGAGAAGGATGTGAGCTACCAGACCAAGAAGTGGATGGAGGAGGAAATCGCTGTACTGCTGGCCGGCCGCGTGGCCGAACAACTGGTGCTGGAGGATGTCTCCACCGGTGCCTCCAATGACATCGAGCGGGCCACCAAGATTGCCCGCGCCATGGTGTGCCGCTACGGCTTCAGCGAAAAGCTCGGCCCCATGATCTACGGCTCCGACCAGGAGGAGGTCTTCCTGGGCCGCGACCTGGGCCATGCCCGTGATTATTCCGAGGAGGTTGCCGGCCAGATCGACGAGGAAGCCCGCCGCTTCATTGATGAGGGCTACAATAAGGCTGTTTCCCTGCTGGAAGAGCATATGGATCAGCTGCATGCCTTGGCCGAATTCCTAATGAAGTACGAGAAGATCGATGGCGACCTGTTTGCCGAGGTCATGAGCGGCACCATCAGCTTTGGCGAGGCCGCCGAGCGTACCGAGCAGGAGCTGGCCTCCGCCCGCGAAAAGGCCGAGCGAGCCCGCCTGCAGAAGGAGGCCCAGCAGAAGGCCGCCGAGGAAAAGAAGGCCCAGCAGGGCTTCTCGGTGGACCCTTTGGATTTCCACCTGCCCCATGAGGAGCCCCCGGCCCCGCCGATGGAGGAACCCAAGGAGGACGAGGATAAGCAGGATCCTTCCGGCCCCGCAGACCTGTAATTTCATCGTTTTTTCCACCCCCGACAGAATCCAAGGTTCTGCCGGGGGATTTCCTTTCCGGGCTTCTGCAGCATCCCGGACGCCCGCAGGGCCGGCGGCCTTCGGCCGCCGTAGGCGGGGGCTGTGCCCCCGCCAGGCCCGCCCCTTTCCACAAAAAGAAAAAATGTTCGCACCGCTTGACCGGTGCCCAAAATGTTGGTACAATGTACTTGGTAAACTACGAGATATGGGGGAACTGCCATGGCAGCAAAAGCAAAAAAGGAATACGGCAATGAGAGTATTTCCACCCTGAAGGGCGCCGACCGCGTCCGAAAACGCCCCGGCGTCATCTTTGGCTCCGATGGTCTGGAGGGCTGCGAACACTCGGTATTCGAGATCCTCTCCAATGCCATCGATGAAGCCCGGCAGGGCTACGGCAAAAAGATCATCACCACCCGCTATGCCGATGGCAGCGTGGAGGTACAGGATTTTGGCCGCGGCTGCCCGGTGGATTATAACCCCAAGGAACAGCGCTACAATTGGGAGCTGGTTTTCTGTGAGCTGTACGCCGGCGGCAAGTACGATGGCACCGGCGACGGCAACTACGAATATGCCCTGGGCCTTAATGGCCTGGGTTCCTGCGCCACCCAGTATTCCTCGGAATACATGGATGTGGAGGTGCTGCGGGACGGTAAGCGCTATAATCTCCATTTTGAAAAAGGCGAAAATATCGGCGGACTGAAAGCCGAGCCCTATACTGGCCGCCAGACCGGCACCCGCATCCGCTGGAAGCCCGATCTTGAGGTATTCACCGATATCGCCATCCCGCGGGAGTACTACACCGATGTCCTCAAGCGGCAGGCGGTGGTCAACCCCGGTGTGGAATTCCTGCTGCGGGACCAGCAGGAGAAGGGCTTTGCCGAGGAGACCTTCTGCTACCAGAACGGCATCCGGGATTACTGCGAGGAGCTGGCGGGGGAGAACCCCCTCACCCCCGTGCAGTACTGGACAGGGGAGCGCACCGGCCGCGACCGCGAGGATAAGGAGGATTACCGGGTCAAGCTGGGGGTCGCCCTCTGCTTCTCCAACCGGGTCAATATCACCGAGTACTACCACAATTCCAGCTTCCTGGAGCACGGCGGCTCCCCGGAGCGTGCCGTTAAGGTAGCGCTGGTCAATCAGATCGACGCCTGGCTCAAAAATAACAATAAATACCTCAAGAATGAAAGCAAGATCAGCTTCCAGGATGTGCAGGACTGTCTGGTGCTGGTGTCCTCCAGCTTCTCCACTCAGACCTCCTACGAAAACCAGACCAAAAAATCCATCACCAATCAGTTCATCTACGAGTGCATGACCGAGTTTCTCAAGCACCAGATGGAGGTCTATTTCATCGAAAATCCCGATGACGCCGCCAAGATCGGTGAGCAGGTGCTTATCAATAAGCGCAGCCGCGAAAATGCCGAAAAGACCCGCCTCAACCTCAAGAAAAAGCTGGCCGGCAGCATCGATCTGGCCAACCGGGTGGAAAAATTCGTGGACTGCCGCAGCCGGGATACCTCCCGCCGGGAAATCTACATCGTGGAGGGTGATTCGGCCCTGGGCAGCTGCAAAATGGGCCGCGACAGTGAATATCAGGCCATCATGCCGGTCCGCGGCAAGATCCTCAACTGCCTCAAGGCCGATTATGTCCGCATCTTTAAGAGCGATATCATCACCGATGTACTGAAGGTGCTGGGCTGCGGCGTGGAGGTCTCCGCCAAGACCAATAAGGAGCTCAATTCCTTCTCGCTGGAAAACCTGCGCTGGAATAAAATCGTCATCTGCACCGATGCCGATGTGGATGGCTTCCAGATCCGCACGCTGATTCTTACCATGCTGTACCGTCTTACTCCCACCCTCATCAATGAGGGCTATGTCTACATCGCGGAATCCCCGCTTTACGAGATCACTGCAAAGAACGATACCTACTTTGCTTACAGCGATGCCGAAAAGGCCAAGATCTGCCGTGACCTGGATGCCGCCAAGACCAAGTATTCTCTCCAGCGCAGCAAGGGACTGGGCGAAAACGAGGCCGAAATGATGTGGCTGACCACCATGAACCCCGAAACCCGCAGGCTCATCCGGGTCACCCCCGCCGATGTGGAGGAGACCGCCAGGATGTTCGATCTGCTGCTGGGTGATAATCTGCAGGGCCGCAAGGATTACATTGCCGAAAACGGCAGCATGTACCTGGAGCTGGCCGATATCTCTTAAATCCCCCGAAAAGAAGGCGAAACAATGCAGGGCAAAACAGCGGAGATCATCTGTGTGGGCACCGAGCTGCTGATGGGCAGCACCCTGAATACCAATGCCACCGAGATTGCGGCGGCCCTGGCCGGAATTGGGCTCAACCTCTACCACAGCAGTGTGGTAGGGGATAACCCCGCGCGCCTGGCCGAGGCGGTAAAGCTGGCCCTTTCCCGGTCGGATATCGTCATCACTACCGGGGGGCTTGGCCCCACCTACGATGACCTGACCAAGGAAACCGTGGCCGCCTGCCTGGGCAAAAAGCTGGTGCTCTACCCAGAGTGTCTGCGGGAGATCAAAGAATACTTTGCCCGCGCGCACCGAAAAATGGCCCCCACCAATGAAAAACAGGCCTGGCTGCCGGAAGGCTGCATTGTGCTGCATAATCCCAATGGCACCGCCCCCGGCTGCCTGATGGAAGCGGACGGCAAAAAAGTGGCGGTACTGCCCGGCCCGCCACGGGAAATGCGCCCCATGCTGCAAAATGAGCTGCTGCCGCACCTGATGCAAAAGGGCCAGCGCCTGGTGAGCCACGAACTGCACTTTTATGGCATTGGGGAATCGGAGCTGGAGTATAAGCTGAACGACCTGATGGCCGAAAGTAAAAACCCCACCATTGCTCCCTACGCCGGCACCGGCGAGGTTAAGCTGCGTGTCACGGCCTCTCTGCCGGAGGGCGAAGACGCCGAGGCGCTGCTTCAGCCCGCGATTGATAAAATTTTGGCCGCGGCAGGGGACTACTGCTATGGCATCGATGTGCCTGACCTGCAAACCGCTGCGGTACAGGCCCTGAGGAAAAAAGGCCTGACCGTCGCTTCCGCGGAAAGCTGCACCGGCGGCCTGGTGGCAGCCCGGCTCACCGAGGTCCCCGGGGCCTCCGCTGTCTTTGGCTGCGGCATTGTAAGCTACAACAACACCGTAAAAGCCGAGATGCTGGGTGTTGATTCGGCTATCATTGAGCAGTACACCGCCGTGAGTGCCGAGACCGCCGCTGCCATGGCGGAAGCCGTTCGCAAAAAATCGGGAGCGGATATCGGCATTGGGGTGACTGGTAATGCCGGCCCCTCTGCCAGTGAGGGTCAGCCGGTCGGGCTGGTCTTTGTGGCAGTGGCCAGCGAAAAATACAGCCATGTCAGCCGCCTTTTCATCGACCGCCACGATGCCGACGCCCGGAATCTGATCCGGCATTTCGCGGCGCTCAAGGCTCTCTCGCTCATCCTGTGTGCGGCAGGGTATTACAAGGAGTAATTTTTGGCCGGTGCAGGATCCTGGCCATGGCCCGCCGGGCAGCCCGCCTTCGGCAGACTCAGCGGACTTCGCCCGCTGGTTCCGGCTGCGCCGGAACGCCCGGCGGGCCCGGCCCCACCCTCCGCGCAATCCATAACATATCGTATAATCAAGTCTTGATATAACAAATAGACTAAAGGGAGGAAATAACTTGCCACCCAAAAAGAAAAAGGAACCGCAAATTGACCGCCGCGTGGTAAAGGGCGGCCATATCGAAGGCGCCGGACAGGTCGTCTCGCAGCCCATTACCGAAACGCTGCGGGAAAACTATATGCCCTATGCCATGAGCGTCATCGTCTCCCGCGCCATTCCGGAGATCGACGGCTTTAAGCCCGCGCACCGCAAGCTTTTATACACTATGTATAAAATGGGCCTGCTTTCCGGCGGCCGTATTAAATCCGCCAATGTGGTGGGCCAAACCATGCGGCTCAATCCCCATGGCGATGCCGCCATCTACGATACCATGGTGCGCCTGGCCCGCGGCAATGAGGCCCTGCTGGTCCCCTTTGTGGATAGCAAGGGCAACTTCGGCAAGGCCTACTCCCGCGATATGGCCTACGCCGCCTCCCGTTATACCGAGGTCAAGCTGGAAAAGATCTGCACCCAGCTCTTCGCTGATATCGATAAAGATACCGTCGATTTTGTGGATAACTACGACAGCACGGTAAAGGAGCCCACGCTGTTGCCGGTCACCTTCCCTTCGGTGCTGGTGAATAACAATACCGGCATTGCGGTTGGCATGGCCAGCAATATCTGCTCCTTCAATCTGGCCGAGGTCTGCGAAACGACGGCGGCCCTCATCCGCGACCCGGAGCACAATATCGCCGATACCCTCATCGCCCCCGATTTCCCCGGCGGCGGCATTTTGCTGTATGATAAAGCCGAACTGGATAAGATCTATTCCACCGGCCGGGGCAGCGTGCGGGTGCGCAGCCGCTATCATTACGATAAATCCAACAACTGCCTCGAAATTACCGAAATCCCTCCCACGGCCACAGTGGAAGCCATTATGGATAAGATCGTGGATCTCATCAAGCTCGGGAAGATCCGCGAGATCAGCGATATGCGGGATGAGACCGATCTTGGCGGCCTCAAGCTCACCATCGACTGCAAGCGGGGCACCGATCCCGATAAGCTGATGCAGAAGCTTTTCCGCATGACGCCGCTGGAGGATAGCTTCAGCTGCAATTTCAATGTTCTCATCGCCGGATCGCCCCGGGTGCTGGGCGTTCGGGAGCTGCTGGAGGAATGGACGGCGTTCCGCCGGGAATGTGTCCGCCGGGGCATCTATTTCGATCTGCAGCGCAAAAAGGAAAAGCTGCACCTCTTACAGGGGCTGAAAAAGATTCTGCTGGATATCGATAAGGCCGTCAAGATCGTGCGGGAAACCGAGGAGGAGGTTGAGGTCATCCCCAACCTGATGATCGGCTTCGGTATCGATGAAGTCCAGGCCGAATATGTGGCGGAAATCAAATTGCGCCACCTCAACCGGGAGTATATCCTCAAGCGCACCGAGGAGATCGAAAGCCTGACCGGTGAGATCGCCGAGATGGAGGATACCCTCAAGAGCCCTCGCAAGGTGGATACCATCATCGTCAATCAGCTGCGCGCCATCGCCAAGGAATACGGCGCCCCCCGTAAAACCGAGGTGCTGTACGAGGTGGAACAGACCGAGGAGGAACCGGTGGAGGAAGTACCGGATTATCCGGTGCGGGTCTTCTTCACGCGGGAGGGCTACTTCAAGAAGATCACCCCCCAGTCGCTGCGCATGAGCGGGGAGCAGAAGCTCAAGGAGGGCGACGCCATCACCCAGGAGATGGATACCACCAATGCCGCCGAGCTGATGTTCTTTACCAACCTGGGCCAGGTGTATAAATCCCGCGTAGCAGAATTTGAGGATACCAAGGCCAGCGTGATGGGCGACTATGTGGCCAGTAAGCTGGGCATGGATACCGGCGAAGTGCCGGTCTATATGGCCCTGTTCACCAAATATGAGGGCTATATGCTGTTCATCTTCGAAAACGGCAAGGCCGCCAAGGTGGATATGGCCAGCTACGAGACCAAGACCCGCCGCAAAAAGCTCACCGGGGCCTTCAGCACCAAATCTCCGTTGGTATATGCCGCCTACCTGCCGCAGGATACCGAGCTGTTGCTGCGCTCTTCAGCCTCCCGCATGCTCATCTTCCATACCGCTATGATCCTTTCCAAGGCCGCCCGGGATACCCAGGGCGTCCAGGTCATGACCCTTTCCAAGAAGGGGGCCCGCGTGGTGGAGGCCGCGCCCTACCAGCCCGGCATGGTGCCCAATGATCACCGCCTGCGCACCAAAAATCTGCCGGCCACCGGCGGCATTGTGCGGGACCTGGAAGTAGGGGAACAGCTCCAGCTTTGATTTTCTGAATTCCTGCCGGGAGCGGGCACGCTCCTGCGGCAGCCCCCACCCCGGTTTTATGCAGCCGGCGGCTGCGGCCCCGCAGGGACCCGCCCTCCGGGCGGGCCTGGCCGAGCTTCGCCCGGCCTACGGCGCCTGCGGCGCCGCCCTGCGGGGCCCATCCGGCCGGCTGCATAAAAGCCGCCCCGGCGGGCCATACTACCGGCGAGAAATTCCCGGAGGGCGTTTGCGTGGCCGGGCGTTTCCCACACGCCCGGTCGGGAACAAGGCGCCACGGTGCTTTTTCTCCTCCGGGTCTTGTTTTTGCCCAAAAAAGGCTTGCATATCGCCGCGGTTTGTGGTATCATTTTGTAGTCGAATGATGCCCTGTACCGGACAGGGTGTAATTATTGGAGGTAAAAAGATGTCCACTCTCGCTATTATCGGCGCGGTCGCCATGATCGTGATCAGCATTCTTATTATCGTTGTGGTATCCCTGCAGGAGGGCAAGGGCGATGGTATCACCGCTCTGGCCGGCGTCAGCGCTTTCCTCAATGACAGCAATGACCGTTCTGCCAATGCCAAGCTTTCCAAGCTGACCAAGATCCTGGCTATCATTTTTGTTGTGATCACCCTGCTGGTTTACATCCTGCAGTAACAGTCGATCACCCACCGAAAAAGGACGCTGTTTGCAGATGCAGACGGCGTCTTGATTTTTATGGAGAAGAAGGGCCCGCGGAAAAATGCCGCCCATCTCCCAAGTTCTTAAAATAACCAACCGGGATGGTAGATTTGTTCACAATTTACCCGCTATAATGGTTACAGAATCCGCGAAAGGAGGGCGATGCCCCATGAAACGAACCGTTTGGATGATGGCCGCTGTCGGCATCGTCCTGCTTGGCTTTGCCGCCTGCGGCAGCGCCGCCCCGGAATCTCCCGATGAAAACACGCTTTTTGCCGCCAATGGCCCCGCCCTTACCGTAGTGGAAAAGCAGCCCGACCAATATACCACCGACCCGGAGGACAAAACAGTTCCGCCGGAGCAGTCCCCCGACCTGCTGACCATGAACTCCCAGGAGGAGGAGGGCTTTGCCCTGTTTTACCCCCTGCTCAGCGAGACCCAGTTCCGCTGCCTGATGGATGAGGATGGTGTGGATTTCATTCCAAATCGGCTGGTCTCCTGCGAGGAGGGCGGCCTGGCCTATTACAGCACCGCCGCCGGCGACTTGGTGTACTGCACCGCCGATTTTTCCACAGTGAAAGCTGTCCTCTGCCAGCAGCGTGTCGGCCTTATCATAGATGCCCGTTGGTTGGATGCCGACCATCTGCTGTTCCTGCAGGGAAATGAGAATGAACAGGCCGTTTATCTGTTCCGCCCGGCGGAGGATATGGTGGAGCTGTTGTATCAGTCCCCGGAGGGCCGCCAGATCCTTGGCATCGAGCTGGATGAAAACGGCCAGCCGGTGTGTATCCTCTCCGCCCTGCCGCAGCTGGAGGAGCCCGACCCGACCCCTGTTCCTGAGGAAAACGGGACGGATAATACCAATTCCGGTACCAAATCCGATGAATCCTCCGGGGAGAACCCCGCTTCCAATGCGAAGGACTGGAGCAGTAGCCTGTGGGATGATGAAGAGAACAGCGAAAAATCCGAGTTGGGTGATGCCAATGCCGGGGAGGAGTCGGCGATTCCCACCGAAAAAGTAGAGCTGGATATGACCGCGGCCTCTCCGGAGCCGTAATTTCCCGAAAAATCCCGGCTTGCCGAATCCATTTGGCAGGCCGGATATTTGTATTTACAGCCGGTGCAGGGGCCTGGCCCGGTGCTCGCTGCCCTCGGCAAACCCTGTGCAGAAGCCGAGTGGGCCCGCTGGGCCGGCGGCTCCGCCGCCGTAGGCGGAAAAAGCCCACCCCCCTTACCTACATCGGGGCCGGGCGGCTGCGCCAGGCGGCGGAGTTGCTGCGGCAGAGCGGCAGCCGCCGGGTGCTGGTGATGACCACCCCCGGCATGATGCGCCGCGGCCAGCTGGATCAAACCCTTTCGGAGCTCAAAGAAAACGGGATGGAAGCGGTGGTTTTTGACCGTGTCAGCCCCGACCCCACCTTTGGGGTGGTGGAGGAGGCCGTAAGCTGTGCCGCCGGCTGTGATGCCATCTTGGCGGTGGGCGGCGGCTCGGTGCTGGATGCCGCTAAAACCGCGGCAGCAGCCATTGCCAACCATAAGCCCGCCGAAAAGCTGGTCGGCACCCTAAAGGTGAAAAAGCAGCCGATGCCGCTCATTGCGGTTCCCACCACGGCCGGCACCGGCAGCGAGACCACCATCGCCGCCGTCATCAGTGGGACCGCGACCCACCGCAAGCGCCAGATCCTCGATCCCAAGCTCGTGCCCTTTGCCGCCATCCTCGATCCGGAGCTGACGGTCGGCCTGCCGCAGGGGAATACCATCCACACCGCAATGGATGCTCTGACCCACGCCCTGGAGGCCTATGTTTCCACCTACGCCACCCCGGAGACCGACCGCTATGCCGAAATGGCCGCCAAAATGATCTACGAGGCGCTGCCGGTGGTGCGGGAAGAGCCCAAAAATGTGGAAATGCGGGAGCAGCTGCTGGTGGCTTCCTTCCTGGCTGGTATGGCCTTTACCCGGACCTATGTGGGCTATGTTCATGCCTTTGCCCACAGCATCGGCGGGCGGTATGGGGTGGCCCACGGCCTGGCCAATGCGGTTCTGCTGCCCCATATCATGGAGTACTATCTGCCCGTCAGTACGCCCCGCCTGGCCCGCATGGCGCAAATTTGCGGCATCAGCGGCGATTCCGATGAAAACACCCGTGCCCGCGCCTTTGTGGAAAGCATTGCCGCGATGAATCAGACCGGCGGTGTGCCGGAACGGCTGGCGGAATTCCCGCGTGCGGAGATAGACGCGGTGATAAAAGAGGCATTCCAGGAGTGCCACGGCACCTACCCGGTGCCCCGCTACTACACTCGCCCGGCAGCCCGTGCGCTGCTGGAGCAGGTTTGCGCGGAATAAAAAATCTCAAAAAAAAGCGGAGGAGCCGGTAAGGGCTTCTCCGCTGCTTTTTAGTATAGGGATTCTTCGTTTTCAGTAAATAACTTGTCATTCACGGCAAAAAGATCCTGGCCATTCAGAATACCGTACAGAATGATGGCATCCCGCCGGTTTTTGGTATAAAGACGGGCAAAGCCGCCTGCGTTTTTTGGTGCGATTTATCGAAAAAAAGAGGGCCTACTATGCTTTCGGTTAATTGTTTTCGAAGATTTCCCGCAGTATGCTATCCCACCGTGGAGGATATCCGCAAGGCGCTGCGGGAAAAAGCCCTTTCCGGCAATTCCCCCCTAAAAAAAGAAAACACCAATAGCGTCCTGCTGGATGTGTCGCTCCAGATAAGAAATTCGGACAATGAACTGGCCCCGGTCGATCCGGAAAATTTCCCCCAAGATGGCGTGGAGGTTCTGCTGCCCTATCCCGAGGGCACCAACCGGACCTATACCTTTGTCATTACCCATATGATCACTTCGGGTGAGCATGCCGGTGAAATCGAAATGCTGAACTACCAGGCTGAAGCCGATGGCCTGCGGGTACACTTTACCAGTATGTCGCCCATTTGCGTCGCCTATCAGGCCGGGTCCTCCTCCGCCGTCACCATTACCGTGGGGGATACCACCTCTCAGAGCGGCAGTAATCCCGCCACCGGTGCCGTCGGCGGCCAAACGCTGCCCGTTCTCCTTTGGGGCGGGGCACTGGTGATGGTACTGGCCGTCCCAAAGAAAAGAAAGTAATATGATCCAACCGTAAAAAGGATCCGTCACAGGAAAAGCTCCTGCAGCGGGTCTTTTGGCATGGATTTATTTCATAAAAAATACAAGGGAAAAACACACAGCAAAGCCCAGCTTTTATATAAATCACGCCCAGTATTTCCCTATATTGTAAACCTTTCGTAAATAAAAGTGAAATATTAACCTTTGGACTGCAAAAAAGGGGCGATTTTGCCGTATTAGTGAAAGGACTTTTTCTCACCGGCAAAAATTCTTTTCGTGTCGGTTCTCTCCCCGACCAAACAAATCGAGAGCCTTTCGGCCCCACCGGTCAAACAGGGGCGCCGGTCTAACTTTTTCTCCTTCAGCAGACCTCATCGGGCAATTTGGGGGTCTGCCCAGCGGGAACCTGCCTCCCACCAGCACCTTGAAAATTGAATATCTCGGAACACGCAGGGATTCCTGCGGCTCTCTTCCTTCGGCGGCCAGCGAAGGAGCATAGAAAAACACCCCCGTTTGGGCGGGGGTGTGGGGAACTGCTACTTTGCGTAGATCATGCCAATGAGTCCGTTCAGCCAGCGGGCGGGAAGGATCTTGGTGAGAAACACAGCGCATTTGTAGCCAAACCCGATGGTATAAAGCGGCTTGCGGCTGTTCTTCAGGGCCACATTGGCAATAAACCGCCCGGCCGCGGCCGGATCCATGCCGGTCTGTTCGTCCTTTTCCATGCCGGCCACGCTGCGGCTGATGCGCCCGCCGTAAATATCATCTCCGATGATGTTTTTCTGGCGGGCGGCGGTAAAGCCGGTTTTGATATCGCCGGGCATGACGGCGGCCACCGTGATGCCAAAGGGCTTCACCTCATTGGAAAGGGCCATGGTGTAGCTGTTTACGGCGGCCTTTCCGGCGGAATAGTAGGTCTGGAAGGGAATGGGCACCGGTGCCGCCACCGAGCTGAGATTGACAATGCGGCCGTGGCCCTGCTCCCGCATCAGCGGCAGGATGGCCCGGTTCATGCGCACCATGCCAAAAAAGTTGACATCGAAAAGGCGCTGGACATCGCTTGTTTCGGTAAATTCCACCGCGCCGGAAATGCCAAACCCGGCATTATTGATGAGGATATCGATGCGGCCGTTTTCATCCAGCACCTGGGCCACGGCGGCTTTTATCTGCTCCTCATCGGTGATATCGCATCTCAGGTGGGTAATGTCCTCTACTTCACTGTCCCGGCGGCTCAGCTCGTAGACCTTGCAGCCGCGGTCCCGCAGGGCGGCCGCGGTGCACAGCCCTATGCCACTGCTGCCCCCGGTGATAATGACTACTTTACTCATACTTTTTCCCCCAGCACGCCGCCAATGATCTCGACCGCTTCATCGATGAGCGGTTCGGTAAGGGTGGCCATGTAGCTGGTGCGCAGCAGGCACTCGGCAGGGGGGGTAGCGGGCGGCAGCACCGGGTTGACATAGACCCCGGCATCATACAGCTGGCGGGCGGCGGTCAGGGTGTTTTCCACGGTGTAGGTATACAGCGGGATGATGGGGGTGGTGGATTCAATGATCTTGACCTTCTTTTTCCGCAGGCCGTCCCGGGCATAGGCCGAAAGGGCATTAAGACGATCCACGATCTCGGGGTGGGCCTCCAGGTAGCGCAGCGCCGCTAAAGCGGTGGCGCAGGAAGCCGGTGTGATGGAAGCCGAGAAGATGAACGGCCGGGAAGCATGGCGGACATATTCGGCGACCTCATGGGAGGAGGCCATGTAGCCGCCCAGGCTGGCCAGCGACTTGCTGAAGGTGCCCATGTAGATATCTACTTCATCTTCCAGGCCAAAGTGGCTGGCCGTGCCCCGGCCGCCTTCGCCCAGAACGCCAAGGCCGTGGGCGTCATCCACCATGACCCGGGCGCCGTACTGCTTGGCCAGCCGTACAATTTCCGGCAGCTTGGCAATATCGCCGCCCATGCTGAACACACCATCGGTGACGATAAGGCAGCCGGCGTTTTGCGGCACCTTTTGCAGCTGGCGCTCCAGGTCCTCCATATCGGCGTGGTCAAAGCGCAGCATCTTGCCGTAGCTTAATTTGCAGCCATCGTAGATGCTGGCGTGGTTTTCCTTATCGCAGATGACGAAATCGCCCCGGCCGACAATGGCGCTGATGATGCCCAGATTGGACTGGAAGCCGGTGGAAAAGGTGACGACGGCCTCCTTGCGCAGAAATTTGGCGAGCTCCGCTTCCAGCTCCAAATGCATTTCCAGCGTACCATTGAGGAAACGGGAGCCGGAGCAGCCGGTGCCGTACTGCTCAAACGCTTTGATCCCGGCTTCGATGACCTCCGGGCAGGTGGTAAGGCCCAGATAGTTATTGGAGCCCAGCATGATGCGGCGGCGGCCCTCCATGACGACCTCCGGGGCCTGGCGGCTTTCCAGCGCGTGGAAGTAGGGGTAGATGCCCTTTTGCTTCAGTTCGCCGGCCAGTGAGGGCTTGCGGCATTTTTCAAACAGATCGATCATTCTTCATGTTCCTCCTCATGTTCCAGTGCCGAGAGGAAGGCATCCAGCACGGCGGCGGTGGTATCCAATTGCTGCGGGGTAAAGCGGCTGCTGAGCTGGCCCAGCAGCCGCTCGATGCGGCCGGGGGCCTCCAGCGTTTTGCGGCGGTAGTCATCCCCCACCTGCAGGCGGCATTCCCTTTTATCGCGCGGGGAGGGGATCTTTTCGATCACGCCCTTTTGGGCCAGCTCATTGACCCGGTAGGTGGCGCTGGGCTGGGAAATGCCCATCTCCCCGGCGAACTGGGTGAGGGTGGGGCGCTCCAGCAGGTAGATGACATCGGCGGCGATGGCATCGGCAGCGGAGAGCCGACCGGTGCGGTGCAGCAGCCGCCGGTAGACGGTCAGACGCATCCGGTGATAGAGGGCCAAAAAGTGTTTGGCAGGTTCCACGGGCGAGGCCTCCTTCCCAATAAACATAAAATATTTTATATAAATATTTCGATATAATTGTAGCGCAGGAGAGGGGAGAGGTCAAGTGAATTTTGGGTGAAGGGGGCAAGAACGCGGCCGTCCGGCGGCGAAAGACTCCCTTGTGCAAAGGGAGGTGGCGAATGAAATGAGCCGGAGGGACTGATGACGCAAATTATGCCATAATTTCTTCTCGCCTACGGCGGGGCGGGATCACAGGAGGGTGACGGCTGGTACGCCTACCCGGCGGCGAGCCGTACAGGCTATGCCTTTGCAAAAGGCACCGCGACGCCGGGGGCGCAATGCCAAAATCCCCTGCATGGCACAGGCCACACAGGGGATTTTTAAGGGGGAAGTAATGAAGAAAGCAAAATTTAGGAGAGAAGGATGCGGTCGTTGGCAAATTCTTCGGCGGTGGAGAGGGTGAAGGCGTGCAGCAGGTCATCGACCGTCAGACGCTTTTTCTCCTCGCCGCTGACATCAAATACGATCTTGCCGGCGTTCATCATAATGAGCCGGTTGCCGTGGGCAATGGCATCCTTCATATTGTGGGTGACCATCAGGGTGGTGAGGTTGCCCTCCGCCACAAAGCGGTCGGAAAGCTCCAGCACCTTGGCGGCGGTTTTGGGGTCCAGGGCGGCGGTGTGCTCATCCAGCAGCAGCACCTTGGGCTTTTTCATAACGGCCATAAGCAGGGTAAGCGCCTGCCGCTGGCCGCCGGAAAGCAGGCCGACCTTGGAGGAAAGACGATCCTCCAGCCCCAGGTCCAGCTCCGAGAGGAGCCGGCGGAAATTTTCACGGTCGGCGGGGGAGATGGCCCAGCTGAGCCCGCGGCGTTCGCCGCGGCGGGCCGCCAGCGCCATATTTTCCTCAATCCACATATCGGCGGCGGTGCCCATCATGGGGTCCTGGAACACGCGGCCCAAAAAGCGGGCGCGCTTTTCCTCCGAAAGATCGGTGATATCCTCGCCATCAATGGTGATGGTGCCGCTATCCACCGGGAAGGTGCCGGCAATGGTATTGAGCAGGGTGGATTTCCCCGCGCCGTTGCCGCCGATGACGGTGACGAAATCGCCGTCATTGAGGGTGAGGGAAAGCCCATCCAGCGCGATCTTTTGATTGACGGTACCGGCGTGGAAGGTCTTGTGGATATTCTCGAGCTTCAGCATACGGAGGCACCTCCTTTTTTGGTGTGATGATGGGCAGACCATTTTTTGCGCAGATAGGGGATGGCCAGGAATACGGTGACCACCACGGCCGAGAAGAGCTTGAGATCGGTGGTGGAAAGACCGGCCCAGATGACGATGGCCAGGATGAAGTAATAGGCCACAGCACCCAGCGCGGTGGTAAAGAGCCGCAGGGCGAAGTTTTTACGCTTGCCAAGGAGAGCCTTGCCGATGACGACGGCGGCCAGGCCTATGACGATGGCTCCGCGGCCCATGTTGATATCGGAATTGCCCTGGTACTGGGCCAGCAGCGCGCCGGAAAGACCGACGAGACCATTGGAGATCATCAAACCGAGAACCTTCATGCGATTGGTGGAAATGCCCTGGGCCCGGGCCATGTGCTCATTATTGCCGGTGGCACGGATGGCGCAGCCCAGCTGGGTGCCGAAGAACCAGTACAGCAGCGCCACGATGGCGATGACAAAGATGCCGCTGACCAAAATGGCGGCGGGCACCTTGGCGCTGGAAAGCAGCAGCTGGTACTGGGTGCGGCTGACGGTGAGATTGCTCTTGCCGCCCATGATGTGCATATTGATGGAGTAGAGGGCCAGCTGGGTGAGGATACCGGAAAGGATGGCCGGAATGCCCAGTACGGTATGCAAAAGCCCGGTGCAAAGACCGGCAAGCGCCCCGGCCAGCACCGCGCAAAGCAGTGCCAGCAGGGGGTTCATGCCGCCGATGATGCACACGGCGGCAACGGCGCCGCCGGTGCAAAGGCTGTTATCTACCGTGAGGTCGGCGTAATCCAAGATCTTGTAGGTGATGGCCACGCCGATGGCCATGATGCCCCAGATAAGCCCCTGTGCCAGGGCGCCGGGCAGGGAATTGAGCAGCGTGAGCGGATTCATGGTTTGACCTCTTCAATCGTTAGAATTTGCGGGGACGGGGGAAGATTACTTGAGCTCTTCCGGAATGGTGATGCCGAGTTCGGCAGCGTTCTCCTCATTGATGACGAGGGACAGGTTGCTGACATCAAAGAAGAAGATAGGGGTGGTGGCGGGATCGGCGCCGTTGACAAGGATATTGTAAGCCTGCTCGCCTGCCGCGCGGCCCAGCTCATAGTAGCTGATGGCATAGGTGGCAAGGAAGCCGCTTTCGCACATGCCGCCCTCGCCGCAGATGACGGGCTTGCCGGCGGCAGTGGTGATGTTGCTCATGGTGGGAACATTGGCGGCGATGAGGTTATCGGTGGGCTCATAGAAGGCATCGACCTCATTGCAGGCGGCGGTCACAACGGTCTGGATCTCATTGGTATCGGCGACGGAGTAGATCTTGACGGCAAAGCCTTCGGCCTCAAAGGCGGTCTTGGCTTCCTCGGCCTGGATGGCGGAGTTTTCCTCGCCGGAATTAATGACGATGCCGACGGTCTTAACCTCAGGGCAAAGGGTCTTCATCAGATCGACCTGTACGGTGACGGGGTTCATATCGGAGGCGCCGGTAACATTGGCGCCGGGGGCTTCATTGCTGGCAACCAGGCCGCTGGAAACATAGTCGGTCACGCTGGTGCCTACAACAGGGATATCGGAGGTCGCCTCGCGCGCCGCCTTAACGGCGTTGGTGGCGTTCGCCATGATCAGATCGACCTTGGAGGAAACGAACTGATTGACAATGGTGGTACAGTTGGTCTGCTCGCCCTGGGCGTTCTGGACATTGAACTGAACCTTATCGCCCAGCTTTTCGGTGAGGAATTCCTTAAAGCCGCGGGTGGCTTCGTCCAGTGCGGGGTGTTCGGCCAGCTGGACAATGCCGATCTGGAACACCTTTTCATCGGGATTGGAAGGGGTGGAGGGTTCATTGCCGCAGGCGGCGAGGCCGGCGACCATGAGACAGGCGGCAGCTGCCGCTAAAAACTTTTTGCACTTCATGGTGATTGCTCCTTATCTTTTACTTTTGATTATTGATGTGATCTATCTGAAATCCCCCGCGGCCGGCCGTGCCATAGGGGGAAGTTCAGCAAAAAACAGAAAGCCCCTGCTTTTCCAGACTGCTCCGGAAAATACAGGGACGATAAAGGCTTTTATCGCGGTACCACTCTGCTTCGGGCGCTCCTTACGGGGGGCCCCTCCTTGGGCAGCTAACACTGTCCGCACGATGTAACGGTCGAACCCGGCGCAGCCTACTGTCCCTGAAAGGATGTTCGGTGCGCGGCTACCGAAAGGTACTTCATCCGCCGTACTCATCATTGCCTCGCAGCATCCGGCAACTCTCTGGAGATTTTGGGGCGGGTTACTTTTTTTCGGTCAACGCCTGTGTTTTTGTGTTGTCTGTACTTTAGCACTTCTACTTGCGAAAGTCAATAGGATTTTTAGCGGAAATTTTACTTTTGGCGATGTGGGGGGAATTTTGGCGGGCGGGGAGATTCTTTTGGGCGATATGCACGAAAACGGAAATTTGATTTGGGCTAAATGACATTGAACAGGGCGGGATGGTTGAATTGCGGGGGCGATAGGGGTACAATAAGGGTGGAAATTTGGCACAGGCTGAAAGACCCTGTGCAGACCGACAGGATGGGGGCCCCGCCCCTGCGCCCGCAGGGCGCAGAGCCCGCCGCAGGCGGGCGGCCCGGCGGAGCCGGGCCGGGCGGGGCCCCATCCGGCCGGCTGCAGGGAGTGGAACAGGAAGGAGAAAAGACGATGGGTAAGATCGTGATCGTGGGTTCGGGGCCGGCAGGATGCAGCGCTGCGCTGTATGCGGCCCGGGCCGGGCAGGAGGTAGTGGTGATCAGTATGGGTATGGGCGCGCTAAGCAAAGCGGAGCTGATCCAGAACTACTATGGCTTTGAGGAAGGCATTACCGGGGCGGAGCTGTACCGCCAGGGTGTGGCCGGCGCCAAAGCGGTCGGGGCGGAGTTCATCACGGCGGAGGTCGTGGGGCTGGACTACGCCGCCACGCTGGTGGTGCAGACCACCGAAGGAGACTACCCGGCGGATGCGGTGATCCTGGCGACCGGGGCGGGACGCATTGCCCCCAAAATAGCCGGGCTGGCCGAGCACGAGGGCCGCGGGGTGAGCTACTGTGCCACCTGCGATGCGTTTTTCTACCGGGGCAAGACGGCGGCGGTGCTGGGCAGTGGAGAATACGCCCTGCACGAGGTGCAGGCGCTGCTGCCGCTGGCCGGGAAGGTCATCCTGTGCACCAATGGGGAGCCGCTGACGGCGGATTTCCCGGAGGGGGTGGAGATATGCACCGAAAAGCTGGCTGCCGTGGAGGGGGAGGAGAAGGTCTCTGCGCTGCGGCTGGAGAACGGCGAGCTGCTGCCGGTGGAGGGGCTCTTTGTGGCGCTGGGGGTGGCCGGCAGTGCGGCCCTGGCCCGCAAGCTGGGCGCTCCGGTGGAGAATGGACGGATTGTAGTGGATGAAAGGATGCAGACCGGAATACCGGGACTGTACGCGGCCGGGGACTGCACCGGCGGCCTGCTGCAGGTGTGCAAGGCGGTGTACGAAGGCGCACTGGCGGCCACCGAGGCGATAAAAATGCTGAGAGGGAAGAAACGGTGATGATGAACTCCCGCGAGAAAAGGCCGAGCGAAGGGACTTGCTGATGGTGTGGTAAGGTTTTATAGAGAGAACGATCCCCGCCGCGGTAGAGATGCCGGGCGGGGATTTTATGATAGGGGAAGGCTTGTGCAGGGAGAGGGCCGCCCGCAGGGCGCCCCGGCGCAGCCGGGGCTGGGCGGCCGGAGGCCGCCCTACACAGCGCGAAGCGCTGTGGCCCTGCGGGCGTTTTTCCCCCGGCACAGGCTGGACGAGGGGCAGCGTGGCAGAAAGCGTGCTGGCTGCAAAAAGGTCGACTCCGCCGCAGTACCAGGGTACCGGGCGGAGCCGCTTACTGTATAGAGAAGAGGATGAGTAGAGAACTGCTTAGATCTTCTCACGGCCGGGCAGCACGAAGTGCAGGATGATGCCGGCGATGGCGGCGAAAGCCATGCCGCTGAGGGTGATGGAGCCGAAGCTGATGGCAGCGCCGCCGACACCCAGGATGAGGATAGCAGCCGCGATGCACAGGTTGCGGGGCTGAGAGAAGTCGACATGGTGGTCAACCAGGGTACGGATACCGGTGGAGGTGACCATGCCGTACAGCAGGATGCCTACGCCGCCCAGAACTGCCTGCGGAATGGAACCACACAGGGCATTGAACTTGGGGCAGAAGGCGAGCAGGGCCATCCACAGGGCGCCGAAGCGGACGATGGTGGGAGAATACAGGTGGGTAACAGCCAGAACGCCGGTGTTCTCGGAGTGGATGGTGAGGGAGGGACCACCGAGGCAGCCGGAGAGGACGGTGGAAACGCCGCAGGCGAATACCGAGCGGTCCAGGCCGGGCTCGTGGGTAAAGTCCTTGCCGACGACGGTGCCGACCGCCATAACATCACCGATGTGCTCCAGACAGGGAACGATGGCGCAGGGGGCGATGAGGGCGATGGCTCTCCAGCTGAACTGGGGCAGGGTGAAGGAGGGAACGCCGATCCAGGCGGCCTCTTTCAGGGCGGTGAAATCCACCAGGCCGAAGGGAATGGAGATAATAAAGCCGCCGACCAGCGCGATGATGATGGTCATAACGCGGGTAAGGCCCTTGGAGAAGTTATTGACACCAACCGCGATAAGGAAGGTGATGATGGCGATGGGCCAGTTGGCCTCGGCTTCCTGCACGCCAACGCTGGCGAGGGAAAGGCCCAGTACCATGATGATGGGTCCAACGATGATGGGCGGGAATACGCGGGCTACACGGTCCTTACCCAGGATCTTGAGCAGCAGGGCAAACAGCAGATAAAAGACTGCCATGCCCAGAATGCCGCCCTGTGCGTAGGGGATACCCATTTCGCCAACGACGGTGGAAACACCGGCGATGATGGCGAAGGAGCCGCCCAGGAACGCGGGGACCATCCTCTTATCGATGAACTGATAGATGATGGTGCCGATGCCGGCGCAGAACAGGGTGACGGAAACATCCAGACCGCAGAGGATGGGAACCAAGATAACACCGCACATGGCCAGGGTGTTCTGCAGGCCCAGGACGGCCTTTTGGCCGGTGGTAAAGTTATCGGAAAGGTCGCCATTGACACCGACGATCAGTTCCTTTTTTTCTTTTGCCATGGAATAATACCTCCTCAGATATATTTAGTATGGCTTATGGTTCAGCTTGCGCTGTGGTTGCAGTAGAACTCGGCCGCGCAGGAAAACTCATCCATCGGCATCTTATTGATGATGACGCGGAAGGGGGTGTAAGCCTCGGGGCCGGTGCGGATCATTTTATCGCCCACTTTTTCCAGCAGCTCCGCCTTGGTGATGGGGAATTTAATATCCCGCATGGCCAGCACCATATAGTGCAGGGTAAGCATGTAGGGCATTGGCTCCATGATCATTTTTCATCACCTCCGAAAGTATAGGCCTTGTACTGGTTGCGGGTCTCGCCGTGGCCGCCCAGCTCTTTGCATGCGGCGCCGCGGTGACGGAACGAGTACAGGAAGGTATTGGTGGTGCTGCTTTCGTGCAGTTTATCCACCAGGCCGGGGTACAGGTCGGCCTTGAGCAGATAGGGGACCATCATAGGCGCTTCGGTAACGATGTTGCCGTCGGGATTGACGATCATGCTGTTGCCGAAGGCGGCGCAGGCATGCTCCATGCCGTAGCAGTTGGCACCGACGACATAGACCTGATTGCAATAGGCCGCGCAGCGGTTGGTGAGCTTCCAGGGCTCCTCCCAGGGGTTCATGTAGTGGGTGATGCGGACGACCACATTGGCGCCGTTATAGGCGGCTTCGCGCCAGATCTCGGGATAGTCGCCATCGGCACAGACGATAGTGGCGATGCGGCTGCCCTTGGGACCGGGGGTGACGGGGCATTCCCAGCCGGGGTAATGGCGCTCGGTGGGAATCCAGGGGTTCATTTTGCAGTACTGGTGTACCACCTCGCCCTCATCACTGATCATGATGGCGCAGTTGCCGGGGGCTTCGTGGCCCTCCAGCTTAAGGATGACGCCAAAGATGCCCCAGACCTTCAGGCGGGCGCAGGCCTCCTTTAGGCGGCCAACTTCGGGGGAATCCAGCGTGAGAACGACCTTGAGGCGCTCCAGCGGGTGCATGCCCTGCACGCCGAACTCCGGGGAAACGAACAGATCGTACCCGGGGAAGCCGCGGGCGCCGATCTCCATGTACTGAATGATCTGATCAATGTTTTTGTTGACTTCCTCCATGCAGGTGGCATGGATGGGTTCCAACTGAGCCACTACGGTGGAGAGGACTTCGGTTTGGGTGGGCCCGCCGCCGACGCCGTGGCTGCTGCCGATGATCATAGCGATTACCTCCTCTTGATTTCAGAAACACGATGAAACTTGTTTCATAACTTGCAACCTTAAGATACGACAATAATGCGGAAAAGTCAATGGGAAAAGGCGAATCTTAGCGGGATATTGCGGATTTTTAGCGATATGCTAAAAGAAAAGGCATTATTTTTGTGAAACATTTTTCACAGAATGGGAGAGATTGCTTGCGAAATGGAAGAAAATGCGGTATAATATAAGGAGAGAGAAAACATTGTTTCATGACGGAGGTGGCGGACATCAATATAAGAGAGTTGGCGAGCCTGGCCGGGGTTTCGATCGCCACGGTCTCCCGTGTCATCAATAACCCGCAGCTGGTGCAGCCCGATACCCGGGAGCATGTGCTGGAGGTGATGCGCCGGGTGAACTACGCGCCGGCCTGGACGGTGGAATCGAGAATGTCTTCCCGGTCGCGGCTGATCGCTTTTCTATTTAGTGAGGCGGACTATTATTTTTATTCCGATATTCGCAGTGGGCTGGAATCGATAGCCGGGCTGCGCGGCTACACGGTGCTGTTCTGCCCCATAGCGGCGGAGCAGCAGCGGCGCAGCCAGCAGCTGAGGACCATCTTTGAACAGAAGCTGGACGGGGCTATTTGGGCGCTGCGGGATTTTTACCCTGAGGATATTAAAATGATAGATGAGCGTCAGGTGCCGCTGGTGCTGGCCCGTAAATACGACAGTGCCCCCACCGACCGCTACAACTGCTGTTATATCAATTTTGCGGAGGCGAGCTACCGGATGACCCGCCATCTGCTGGAAATGGGGCACCGGCGCATTGGGCTGATGTTTGAGAATGTATCGCAGCAGTTTATGAACAGCTTTTGCCAGGGGTGGGAGCTGGCACTGAAGGAGGAAGCCGCGCCGAGAGAGGCTTCTCTGCTGCTGAACGCCCCAAACAGCATGGCGGGCGGCTATGCCAAGACGATGGAGCTGCTGGACGCGGGCGAGATGCCGGAGGCGGTCTTCTGCGCCAGTGATGAGCAGGCCTTTGGGGTGCTGAAGGCCGCGCACGAAAAGGGTGTGCGGGTGCCGGAGGAGCTGGCTGTGGCGGGCTTTACCGATTCCCCGATGAGCAACCTGTGTGACCCGGAGCTGACCACCATCGACCTGCCGATCTACCGGCTGGGGATCATAGCGGCGAGAATGCTCTTTGATGTGATAGAGGATACCGGCAGTGAGGTGACCCCCGGCGAGGTGGTATTGCAGCCCAAGCTGCGCATCCGCCGCAGCTGCGGCAACGAAAAGCCCATCAATGTACTGTTTGAATAAGAGGAAGGGAAGTTTATGGCCAAGCTGAGTACGCAATTTATGGGAATGGAGCTGAAGAATCCTGTTCTGGCTGCGCCCGGCCCCTGGACCGGGACAGCGGAGGGCCTGCAGGCGGCAATAGACGCCGGCGCGGGCGCGGTGATGACCGAGACCATTTCCCAGGAGGTATATCCCCGCCTGCCGCAGACCTGCTACCATGAGGGCGGGGCGGTATTCAGCACCTCGCTGTACAGCAACCTGACGCTGGAGCAGTGGGAGGTTGAGCTGGAAAAGCTGCACCCCGGGGACTGCAAGGTGATCGCTTCGATAAGAGGGGCGACGCCCAGCGAGCTGGCCTATGTGGCCCGAAAGGCGGAACGCATGGGGGTGGATGCCCTGCAGCTGGACCTGTACGCACCCATTGGGCCGGTGCTGGCGGAGCTGTATACCAGCCCGGATCTCATCGCGGCGCTGGTTTCGGCGGTGAAAAAGAAGGTCTCGCTGCCGCTGATGGTGCGCCTGCCCCACCATGTGGCGGATAACAAGAAATTCCTGAGGGCACTGGAAGCAGCCGGCGCTGACGGCATCTGTACCATCGAGAGCATCCGGGGCATCAGCGGGGTGGATATTGTAAATGCGCGCCCGCTGATGCCGACCCACGGCGGCTACACCGGTACCAATGTGCGGCCCATTACCCTTTCCGCCATTGCGGCGTTGAGCCAGAATTCCAACCTGCCGGTGGCGGCGACGGGCGGCTTTGACGCGGCGGAAAATGTGATAGAGGCGATAGAGCTGGGGGCCACCACGGTGATGCTGGGTTCGGCGCTGCTGGGCGGGTATGGCGTGCTGACCGAAACGGTGCGGGAGTTGGGGGATTGGCTGGAGCAGAATGGTTATGACAGCATAGATGAGCTGCGCGGCGCGGCACTGCAGTATCTGCGCAGCTATGAGGAGCTGCACGAACGATAAGAAATAGGCCTCGCCGGGCGATACCGGGCGGGGCTTTTTGATATGCTGGGGGAGTAAGATGCAGCGGCAAGGCGCCCGCAGGGCGCCCCGGCGCAGCTGGGGCTGGGCGGCCGGAGGCCGCCCTACACAGCGCGGAGCGCTGTGGCCCTGCGGGCGCTTTGCCGGCTGCACGGGCCGGGGATAGGAGGAAAAGGCGGCTTTTGTGCGCCTTAGCCAAAACGCAGGGGCTTTTTTGGGAGGATTTATTCCGTCCTAAGACTTGCAAGGGAGGCAGATATAGTGTAATATATTGTGTAGATAGTGCAAAATAACGCCCATATATTGTGTTTAGGATGCTAAAGCACCGGACACAGGGGAAAGAGAGGAGAAACCGGCATGAAAGTCATTAAGAGAAACGGCTCCGAGGTGGATTTTGATATCACCAAGATCATTGCCGCGATTACCAAGGCCAATGATGTGGTGGAGGAAAGCGAGCGTATGACGCCCATGCAGATCCGCCGCATTGCGGAATCGGTGGACCTGGCCTGCCAGAAGATGAACCGTTCTCCTTCGGTGGAGGAGATTCAGGACCTGGTGGAGAAGCAGATCATGGCGCACGGCGCCTTTGAGGTGGCCAAGCGCTACATCACCTACCGCTATACCCGCAGCTTGGTGCGCCGCAGCAATACCACCGATGAGAAGATCCTTTCCCTCATCGAGTGCTGCAACGAGGAGGCCAAGCAGGAAAATTCCAATAAGAACCCGGTGGTCAATTCCACCCAGCGTGACTATATGGCCGGTGAGGTTTCCCGTGATATCACCAACCGTATTCTGCTGCCCCCGGATATTGTGGAGGCCCATAATGAGGGGATCATCCACTTCCATGACAGCGACTACTTTGCGCAGCATATGCACAACTGCGACCTGGTGAACCTGGAGGACATGCTGCAGAACGGGACCGTTATCACCGGGACCCTGATCGAGCGGCCGCATTCCTTCTCCACCGCCTGCAATATCGCCACCCAGATCATAGCGCAGGTGGCCAGCAACCAGTACGGCGGGCAGTCCATTTCGCTGACCCACCTGGCGCCCTTTGTGCAGGTGAGCCGGGAGAAGATCCGCCGGCAGCTGCAGGAGGAGATGCAGGAGGTAGAGGCAGATATTACCGAGGAGCAGCTTTCCAATATGGTGGAAAAGCGGCTGCGGGATGAGATCCGCCGCGGCGTGCAGACCATCCAGTACCAGGTGGTGACGCTGCTGACCACCAACGGACAGGCGCCCTTTGTGACGGTATTTATGTACCTGAATGAGGCCAAGAACGAGCAGGAGAAACACGATCTGGCGCTTATTATAGAGGAAGTGCTGCAGCAGCGGTACGAAGGCGTAAAGAACGAGAGCGGCGTGTGGGTGACCCCGGCTTTCCCCAAGCTCATCTATGTGCTGGAAGAAGATAATATCTACGAAAACAGCGAATACTACTACTTGACCCGCATGGCGGCCAAGTGCACCGCTAAGCGCATGGTACCGGACTACATCAGCGAGAAGAAGATGCTGGAGCTGAAGGTGGATAAGAATGGCGAAGGCCACTGCTACACCTGCATGGGCTGCCGCAGCTTCCTGACGCCGTATGTGGACGAAAACGGCAAGCCGAAGTATTACGGCCGCTTTAACCAGGGGGTTGTCACCATCAATCTGGTGGATGTGGCGCTTTCCTCCGGCGGTAACCTGGAGAGGTTCTGGAAGATCTTTGATGAGCGGCTGGAGCTGTGCCACCGTGCGCTGATGTGCCGCCACAACCGTCTGAAGGGAACCCTTTCCGATGCCGCGCCCATCCTGTGGCAGTACGGTGCCTGCGCCCGCCTGAAGAAGGGGGAAACCATTGATAAGCTGCTGTACGGCGGCTATTCCACCATCAGCCTGGGGTATGCCGGCCTTTACGAATGTGTGAAGTACATGACCGGCAAGAGCCACACCGATCCTTCCGCCACGCCTTTCGCGCTGGAGATCATGCAGTACATGAACACCGCCTGCAAGAAGTGGAAAGAGGAGCATAACATCGACTTTAGCCTGTACGGCACACCGCTGGAAAGCACCACCTACAAGTTTGCCAAGTGCCTGCAGAAGCGCTTTGGCATCATAGAGGGCGTGACCGATAAGAGCTACATCACCAACAGCTACCATGTGCATGTTACCGAGGAGATCAACGCCTTTGACAAGCTGAAATTTGAGGCGCAGTTCCAGCACCTTTCCCCCGGCGGGGCGATAAGCTATGTGGAAGTGCCCAATATGCAGCAGAACCTGGAGGCGGTGCTGCAGGTGATGCGGTTCATCTACGATAACATCATCTACGCCGAGCTGAACACCAAGAGCGACTACTGCCAGGTGTGCGGCTGGGATGGCGAGATCGAGATCGTGGAGCAGGACGGGAAGCTCATCTGGCGCTGCCCCAAGTGCGGCAACACCGACCAGGACAAGATGAATGTGGCCCGCCGCACCTGCGGATATATCGGGACGCAGTTCTGGAACCAGGGACGCACACAGGAGATCAAGGAGCGGGTGCTGCATCTGTAAACCATAGACGGCAAAAAAGGGACGCTCTGTGGGGCGTCCCTTTGCTGGCGGGAAAATGGAGAGAGTATGAACTACGCGAGTATCAAAAACTGCGATATTGCCAACGGCGAGGGGGTGCGGGTGACGCTCTTTGTCAGCGGCTGCACCAACCACTGTGAAAACTGCTTCCAGCCGGAGACCTGGGACTTTGGCTATGGGGAGCCCTTTACCCCGGCGGTGGAGGACCGATTGATAGAGATGCTGCGGCCCGGTTTTATCAATGGGCTGACGCTGCTGGGCGGCGAGCCGATGGAGCCGCAGAACCAGCGGGCATTGCTGCCTTTCCTGCGGCGGGTAAGAAAAGAGCTGCCGGAGAAAACCATATGGGCGTTTAGCGGTTTTACCTGGGAGGAGCTGAATACCCCCGGAAGTCACTCCTGCTGCGAGGTGACGCCGGAGCTGCTATCCCTGCTGGATGTGCTGGTGGACGGACGCTTTGTGCAGGCGCTGTATGATATCTCCCTACGGTTTCGGGGCTCCAGCAACCAACGCATTATTGATGTGCCAAAGACGCTGGAGAGCGGGAATTTGACGCTGTGGCAGGGATAAATAGCCGCAGAGGAGCTGGCGGGCGCACCGGAATGGGGGAGGGCTGCCATTCCGTAAGGGGGCAGCCCGACATGGAATGGAGGGGCGCCCGCCGGATGGGGAGCGGCGGAATATAGAAAAGCCGGGCAGGCGATGAAACCTGCTCGGCTTGTATTTTATGGGGAAGATCAGGCCTTCCACAGGCCATGGAGATTGCAGTAGGCGTAAACGCTTTCCACCTCATCCCCTTCGCAGAGGGCAAAGCAGATCTCGGGAGCATCGCCGGGGTGCAGCTCCTTGCGCTGGTTGCCCTGCTTGGTGTGGATGGAAACCCACTCGATGTAGTGCTCCGGCAGCATGGGATGGGCCACGGTACTGACCTTGACATGAACGACGCCATTTTCGACCGTCCAAACGGGGAGGTGCTTTTCTACAGCGGCATCGGTGGTATTGGGGATGATCTCGCTCATTTTTTCACCGCAGCAGACCACCGGTACACCGGCATCCTTTACCTTGGCGATGATATTGCCGCAATGTTTGCAAATATAGAATTTCTGTTCCATCGTGGTTCCTCCTTTTCCAAATAGATGTTTTATCAGTAGTTTTCCTTGCGAACCTCAAAGTAGCTTTGGGGATGGGCGCAGACGGGGCAGACGGCGGGGGCCTTTTTGCCGATGACGAGGTGTCCGCAGTTGCGGCACTCCCACATGGTTTCCTCGCTCTTTTCAAAGACCTGCTGCATCTCGACATTGTTCAGCAGGGCACGGTAGCGCTCCTCATGGGCCTTTTCGATGGCGGCGACGCCGCGGAATTTGCAGGCCAGCTCGGTAAAGCCTTCTTCCTCGGCCTCCTTGGCGAAGGTATCGTACATATCGGTCCACTCGTAGTTTTCACCCTCGGCGGCGTGCAGCAGATTTTGGGCGGTATCGCCCAGCTCGCCCAGGGCCTTGAACCACATCTTGGCGTGTTCCTTTTCATTCTCGGCGGTTTTGGTAAAGATCTCGGCGATCTGCTCATAGCCCTCTTTTTTGGCGACGCTGGCAAAGTAGGTGTATTTATTGCGGGCCTGGGATTCCCCAGCAAAAGCGGTCCACAGGTTCTTTTCGGTTTTTGTACCTTTCAGTTCCATGGTAATAGCTCCTTTCACGCAGTTGGTTTTGGTTTACGATGTTATTATAACAGGAATAGTTCCTAGAATCAAGAGGAAATTAAAAATAAATTTGACTGAAATGTGGCAGAGAGGGAATACTACCGGGAAAAGGAGGGGATGAGTATGAAGGAATTTACGGAATGCTGCACCGTAATTGCGGAAGGGGAGATCATAAAGGAGAGCCTAAACCGACTGGGCCGGGACGACCGCTGGCTTCGAGCCCAGCTGCAGCGGCAGGGGATCGCTTCTGCGGAGGAGGTGTTCTGGGGAATCAGTGATGGGGAGGAAGTGGAGCTGCACATGATCTTGTGATTGGCGGATGGGCGAAAGTGTGGTATAATAACGAAGAAAAATCAAAATAATTATACTAAAAGGATAGACACATGAAAAGAGTACTTTTTGTATGCAGCGGAAACATCTGCCGCAGCCCCATGGCAGAGTTTGTGTTCCGGGAGATGGCCCGACGGCGGAGATTGACCGATGCGGTGGACTGTGAAAGCGCAGGGACGAATGTATTTGCGCCCAACAGCCCAGTACATAATGGCACGGTGCGGCAGCTGCGCCGGGAGAACATTCCCTATTACCAGCGGGGTTCCCGCAATGTTACCGCGGCGGATTATGGGAAGTTTGATTACCTGCTGGGGATGGAGCGCAGCCATGTGGCGGCGATGGAGCGGCAGCTGGGCGGCGACCCGGAGGGGAAGATGCGGCGGCTGCTGGACTTTACACGGCACCCGCGGGATATTGACGACCCATGGTACACCGGGGATTTTGTGACGGCGTACCGGGATATTGAGGCGGGGTGCGCGGCACTGTTGGATGAGATGTTCCCGGGAAGCGGGGAGAAAAAGTGATAAGGAAAGACACCCGGTGGGGTGTCTTTTTTGCTGCGTGGCGACCGAAGGGAGCCCGCAGAGACAGAAATGTGTGGGGGCGTGCGGCTCCGCCGTGAACCGAGATACCGCAGTAATAGGTGGAGGCAATAAAAAGGCACCCGCGAAGGGTACCTTTCGTTAATTACAGATCCAGTTTGCAGTCGCCGGGTTTGATCCAGCCGAGGCGGCGCATAGGCAGGGCAATGAGTGGAGTAAGGACAGCCGGCAGCACAAAGCAGACGAGGATGAGTCCAAGCCAGTGGAACGCGCCGCCAAAGCCATCCCAGCTGAGAATGCCGATGGGGCCGACCAGACCGCAGGTGCCCATGCCGCTGGCAATGGCAATGCCGTTTTCCAGGCGGAAGATGCAGGTAGCAACCGGACCGGTAATAGCGGCGGCCAGGGTGGGCGGCAGCCAGATGCGGGGATTTTTGACGATATTGCCCATTTGCAGCATGGAGGTGCCCAGCCCCTGTGCGACCAGGCCGCCCCAGCCATTTTCGGCAAAGCTCATGACGGCGAAGCCGATCATTTGGGCGCAGCAGCCTGCCGTGGCAGCGCCGCCGGCCAGGCCGGTAAGGCTGAGAGTAAAGCAGATGGCGGCGGAGCTGATGGGCAGGGTAAGAACGATACCGACCAGCAGCGAGACCAGGATCCCCATCCAGAAGGGCTGGAGCTGGGTGGCATGTTCGATAAGCTGACCAAAGCCATTCATGAGAAGGCTGACGCCGGGACCGATGAGGGTGCCAATGCCAAGTCCGGAAAGAATGGTGACGGTGGGGGTGACGAGAATATCAACTTTAGTTTCGCGGCTGACGGCTTTGCCAAGTTCCGTGGCGACAATGACAGCAAAGAATGACCCCAGCGGGCCGCCGACTGAGTAGGAGCCGAGTCCCACGGCGCAGAGAGAATACAGGACCAGCGGAGGAGCGGAAAGGGAAACACCGATGGCAACGGCAATGGCGATACCGGTGGCGCTGCTGGCGTAGCCTGCGGCGGTGACAAGCCAATCCCAGTGGAACTGATCGCCAAGCGTATCCAGTATGGTGCCGATGAGCAGAGAAGCAAACAGGCCCATGGCCATGGCGCTCATGGCATCGACAAAATAGAGCTTAGCGGAGGGCTTGATATTTTTGCGGGCAAGAAACGCGGAAAATCCGGCGGTGGACATTAATCCGCCTCCTTTGCGTGTTCGAGTGCCAGTTTGCAATAGGTTTCGGCGTTTTCACGGTTATGCTCGATCTGCACGGGGTGCAGTTCCGAAATGGCTTTGGCAGGGATGCCTACAATGAGGGAGCCATCCGGGAAATGCGCGCCGCCGGAGACGACAGCCCCGGCCCCGACAATGCTGTTTTTGCCGATGACGCAGCCATTGAGCAGGACGGAGCCCATGCCGATGACGGTATTATCGCCGACAGTGGCACCGTGCACCACGGCATTGTGCCCGATGGAAACACTTTCCCCAAGAGTGATGGGGTAGCCGCGATCGCTGTGCAGGGTGCAGTTATCCTGTACATTGCTGTTTTTGCCGATGGTGATATGGTCCAGGTCGCCGCGGATGACGGCGCCGTACCACACGCTGGTGCCTTCGGCCAGGGTAACATCGCCGAGGATGGCGGAATCGGGTGCGATAAAAGAGGCTTTCTTGGTATCGGGATGCTTTTCTCCCAGGGATTTGATCATGGCAGGGAACCTCCTGTATGGTTTGTAGGAATGGGAAGGAGCGGCGCAGCCAGGCCGCCCGCAGGGCGTTCCGGCGAAGCCGGAACCGGCGGGGCGAAGCCCCGTCGAGCCCGCCGCAGGCGGGCTGCCCTGCGGGCAGTTTGGCGGGAGCCGCGGGCCACGGCCAAGAGCAACGGCCCATCAACTGTGGGTATTGTAGCATTTTGCGGGACAGCAGTCAAACAAAAGGGAAGCAAGCAGCGAAGTTTTCCGAAAAAAGGGGGCAAAAAGGGATAGCCAAGGCCATTTTTTTCTGCTATACTATATAGGCAATTTGCAAACGGAGAATTTTGCAGAAGAATAAGGAGTGTAAAAACTATGGCTATGGAAAGAACTTATATCATGCTGAAGCCCGACTGTGTAAAGCGGGGCCTGATGGGCGAGGTCATTTCCCGCATTGAGCGCAAGAACTACAAGATCATTGACGCCAAAATGATGATGCTGGATGAGCCGATTCTGCGCGAGCACTATGCCCACATCGCGGATAAGCCTTTCTTCCCGGAGATCGTCACCTACATGACGAGCGGTCCCGTCCTCGCGATGATCGTAGAGGGTGACAACGCCGTAAAGGGCATGCGCATCATCATGGGCGCCACCAAGTTTGAGGAAGCGACTGCCGGTACTATCCGCGGCGACTATGCCTGCTGCACCAGCGAAAACCTCATCCACGGCTCCGACAGTGTAGAGAATGCCGAGATCGAGATCAAGCGCTTCTTCGGTTAAAATAAAAATGACAGGCCGCCGGTATCCGCACAGGGTACCGGCTTCTTTTATCGGCAAAATGCAAAAGCCCCCACCCGCGAAAGGGTGAGGGCTTTCATGTCAGGCCTTATTTTTTCTCGGCTTTCAGGGCCTCAATCATCATGGGAACGACCTTAAAGAGATCCCCGCAGATGCCGTAATCGGCAGCCTCGAAGATAGGAGCGGTCTCGTTCTTGTTCACGGCGATGATGCACTCGGAGTCCTGCATACCGGCCAGGTGCTGGATGGCACCGGAGATACCCAGAGCGACATAGATCTTGGGACGAACGGTCTTACCGGTCTGGCCGACCTGATGATCAGCAGAGAGCCAACCAGCATCCACAGCGGCACGGCTGCCGCCTACTACGCCGCCGCCCAGGGCCTCGGCCAGCTCCTCGGCCAGCTTAATGCCAGTGGGAACATCCTTACCGATGCCGCGGCCGACAGATACGATAACCTCGGCGCCGGTCAGGTCGACCAGATCCTTGGCCGCCTTGACGATCTCCAGAACCTCGGTCTGCAGGTCGGAAGCCGCCAGCTCGACGGGATACTTCTCGACAATGACCTTGTCGGCCTTGGCCTGATCGAAAGGAGCGCGCTGCATAACGCCCGGACGAACGGTGGACATCTGAGGACGGAAGCGGGGGCAGATGATGGTCGCCATCAGGTGGCCGCCGAATGCGGGACGGGTCATCTTCAGGTGGGTGCCCTCATCAAACTTCATGTTATCCACATCCATGGTGGAGGTGGTCTTTAGGAAGGCCTTGTACTTCTCCACATCCACATCCAGGTGGGTGCAGTCGGCGGTCAGGCCGGTGTGCAGAGTCGCCGCGCAGCGGGGGCCCAGGTCACGGCCGATATTGGTGGCGCCGATGAGCATGATCTCGGGCTTCTTTTCCATTACCACATCGCAGATGACCTTGGTATAGGCATCGGTGGTGTAGTCCTTCAGCAGGGGGTGCTCACATACGATGATACGGTCGGCGCCGTAGCCGCCCAACTCTTTGGCCAGCCCCTCTACCTTATCGCCCAGCAGCAGGCCGCACAGCTCCACGCCCAGGTCGTCGGCCAGCTTGCGGCCTTCGCTGATGAGCTCAAAATCGGTGGGCATCAGCTTGCCCTCACGCTGCTCGCAGAATACCCATACGCCCTTGAAGGCGGTGGGATCGGTATTCACAAAAGTAGACATAGTCATTTTCTCCTTTCTATCAGATGATGTGCTTCTCTGCCAGCAGAGAAACCAGCTTTTCGCAGGTCGCCTTATCAGCGCCCTCCAGCATCATGCCGGCACCCTTCTGAGGGGGAGAGAAAGACTTGTAAACATTGGTGGGAGAGCCCTTGAGGCCGATGGTATCCAGCTCGATGAGCGGATCATCCTTCAGAGTCTCAAAGTTGTAGACCTCCAGAGGCTTATTGTAGCACTCGAAGATACCGCCGACGCTCATGTAGCGGGGAGTATTCAGCTCCTTGATGCAGGTGAGCAGGCAGGGGGTGTGGGTCTTGATGGTCATGTAGCCATCCTCCAGCATACGCCGGCAGATGACATGCTCCCCATCGACCTTGATCTCGGAAACATAGGTGATCTGGGGCATCCCCAGCTTTTCGGCGATCTGGGGGCCTACCTGGGCGGTATCGCCATCGATGGCCTGACGGCCGCAGAATACGATGTCACCCTTCTCCACGCCGATCTTCTTGATGGCGGCGGCGAGAATCTGGCTGGTGGCAAAGGTATCGGAGCCGCCGAATTCACGGGCGGAAACCAGAACGGCACGGTCGGCGCCGCGGGCCAGCAGCTCACGCAGCATCCCCTCGGCGGGAGGGGGGCCCATGGAAACGACCACAACCTCGCAGCCGGTTTCGTCCTTGAGGGTCAGGGCAGCCTCGATGGCATTGAGGTCATCGGGGTTGGTGATGGTATCCATGGAGGCACGATCCATGGTACCGTCTTCTTTTACAGCAACCTTACCGGAGGTATCCGGTACCTGCTTTACACATACGATACATTTCATAACGGCATACTCCTCCTATCAGTTGACCTTAAGATTGGCGGCGATGACCATGCGCTGAACCTCGGAGGTACCCTCGTAGATTTCAGTGATCTTGGCATCACGCATCATGCGCTCCACGGGGTAGTCACGGGTGTAGCCGTAACCGCCAAAGAGCTGTACCGCACGGCGGGTGACATCGCTGGCAGCCTCGGCAGCAAACAGCTTTGCCATGGCAGCATCCACGCTGTATGGCTCGTGGGCGTTCTTTTTGCAGGCAGCGGAGTAGACCAGATACTTGGCAGCTTCCATGCGGGTGTGCATATCAGCGATCTGGAACTGGGTGTTCTGGAACTGGGAGATGCGGCGGCCGAACTGTACACGCTCGTGGGTGTACTTGATGACCTCTTCCACAGCGCCTTCGCCAAGGCCCAGTGCCTGAGCGGCGATACCGATACGGCCGCCATCGAGGGTAGCCATAGCGATATTGAAGCCCTTACCCTTCTTGCCCAGCAGACGGTCGGCAGGGATGCGGCAGTCTTCCATGATCAGCTCGCAGGTGGAGGAGCCGCGGATACCCATCTTCTTTTCGTGCTTACCAACGCTGAAGCCGGGATCGGTACGCTCTACAATGAAAGCGGAGATCTCCTTGCGGGTCTTCTTGGGGTTCTTCTTATCGGGGATGATGCCGGTAACGGCAATGATGATGAACACATTGGCAAAGCCGGCATTGGTGATGAAGATCTTGGAGCCATTGAGGACCCAGTGGTCGCCATCCAGCACGGCAAAGGTCTGCTGACCCTGTGCGTCGGTGCCGGCGCCCGGCTCAGTCAGACCGAAAGCACCAATCCACTCGCCGCTGCACAGCTTGGGCAGGTAATATTTCTTCTGCTCCTCGGTGCCGTTCTCATAGATAGGAGCGCAGCATAGGGAGGTATGGGCGGAAAGAATAACGCCGGTGGTGCCGCAGACCTTGGAGAGCTCTTCGACAGCCATGACATAGGAGAGGACATCGCCGCCGGCGCCGCCGTACTCTTTGGGGAAGTAGATACCCATCATACCGAGCTTAGCCATCTTTTTGACGGTTTCTTCGGGGAAGCGCTCTTCCTCATCTACCTCGGCAGCCAGGGGCTTTACTTCATTCTCGGCAAACTCACGGTACATCTTCTGCACCATGGCCTGCTCTCTGGTGAGTTTGAAATCCATAACAGATCCTCCTTATCGCTTACTTTCTGTAATCGTAGAAACCAACGCCGGTCTTTCTGCCCAGCTTGCCGCCGCGAACCATCTTGCGCAGCAGGGGGTGAGGACGATACTTATCGTCGCCGGTCTCGGCCTGCAGAACTTCCATAATGGCGAGGCATACATCCAGACCGATCAGATCGCCCAAAGCGAGAGGACCCATGGGGTGGTTGGCGCCCAGCATCATGGCATTATCAATGCCCTCAACAGAGGCAACGCCTTCGGCATAGATGCCGACAGCTTCGTTAATCATGGGGATGAGGATGCGGTTAACAACGAAACCGGCAGCTTCTTCGACCTGTACGGGGGTTTTGCCGATGTCTTCCGCGATCTTCTTGATGGTTTCTACCATCTCAGCGGGGGTATTTAGGCCGGCGATGACTTCGACCAGCTTCATAACAGGAGCGGGATTGAAGAAATGCATGCCGATGATGGGACGATCGAGCTTAGCGCCGATTTCGGTGATGGAGAGGGAGGAAGTATTGGTGGCGAACATGCACTCGGGTTTGCAGATCTGGGAGAGCTCCTGGAAGGTCTGCTTCTTGACCTCCATATTCTCAATGGCAGCCTCGATGACGAGGTCACAATCCTTGCAGATCTCCTTGGTGCCGGTGGTGATCTTGGCAAGGATGGCATCGGCAGCAGCCTGCTCCATCTTGCCCTTGGCCACGCGGCCGTTCAGACCCTTGGCGATCTTGTTTTTGCCGTTAGCGGCAAACTCTTCGTTGATATCGCACAGGAGAACCTCGTAGCCATTGGACTGAGCAAAGGCCTGAGCGATGCCGGAACCCATAGTACCAGCGCCAATAATACCAACTTTCATTTTCAGTTACCTCCGTAAGTATAGTTTTTGGGGCTTTAATTATTTATTGAGGAATGCGTCGACCTTGCGCTTTTCCAAGAAAGCATTCATGCCTTCTTTCTGGTCGCAGGTCTCAAAGCAGCTGCCAAACAGCTTTTCTTCGATGACGATGGCCTGGTCCATATCGACCTGTATGCCTTCATTGATAGCGCGCTTGCAGTTGCGCACAGCAATGGGAGCATTGCGGGCGATGGTGGAGGCCAGCTTTTTGGCGGCGGGCATCAGTTCTTCGGCAGGGTAAACATTGTTCACCAGGCCGATGCGATAGGCTTCTTCCGCTTTAATATTGCGGGCGCCGTAGATCATCTCTTTGGCCTTGCCGGTGCCGACGATGCGGGCCAGACGCTGGGTGCCGCCGAAACCGGGGGTGATACCCAGGCCGACCTCGGGCTGACCGAACACGGCGTTTTCGCTGCAGATGCGGATATCGCAGCTCATGCTGATCTCACAGCCGCCGCCCAGCGCAAAGCCATTGACGGCCGCAATAACGGGGATGGGGAAGGTCTCCAGCTTGCGGAACACATCGTTGCCCTTTTTGCCAAAGGCTTCGCCCTCGGCCTTGGTCAGGGTGCTCATCTCGCCGATATCGGCGCCGGCCACAAAGCTCTTTTCACCCGCTCCGGTGAGGATGAGGCAACGGATGGCTTCCTGATCGACCGCGTCGAGGGTCTTATCCAGCTCATCCAGCACGGCGCTGTTCAGCGCATTGAGGGCCTTGGGACGGTTGATGGTGATAATACCGATCTGGCCTTCCACTTCATAGGTGATAAACTCCATGGAATGTCACTCTCCTTGACTTATTTTGCGGAGCACCGGAGAGCCGTGGCTCTCCGGTGCACTATTGATTTGTGAAAAAGATTAGTCGCGCTTAACAACGGTGGCGCAGCCCATGCCGCCACCGATGCACAGGGTGGCGAGACCGGTCTTGGCGTCACGGCGCTGCATCTCGTGCAGCAGGGTGACCAGGATACGGCAGCCGGAAGCGCCTACGGGGTGACCCAGAGCGATAGCGCCGCCATTGACATTCAGCTTGGCGGGATCGAATTCCAGATCATGGCCGACAGCCAGGGACTGCGCGGCAAAGGCCTCGTTGGCCTCGATGAGGTCCATATCGGCAACCTTCATATCCAGCTTCTTCATCAGCTTATTGACAGCGGCAACGGGGCCTACGCCCATGATGGAGGGATCTACGCCGCCCAGAGCGCCGCCAACCCAGGTAGCCATCGGCTTAACGCCCAGCTCCTTGGCCTTCTCTTCGCTCATTACTACGATGGCGGCAGCGCCGTCATTGATACCGGAAGCGTTGCCGGCGGTGACGATGCCGTCCTTCTTGAAGGCGGGCTTCAGGCGGGCCAGGGTCTCCACAGTGGTGCCGGGACGGGGACCCTCATCGGTATCAACGATCACAGAGCCCTTCTTGCCTTTGACCTCTACGGGAACGATCTCGTCCTTGAACTTGCCCTCGGCCATGGCCTTTTCGCACTTCTGCTGGCTGCAGGCGGCAAATTCGTCCAGCATATCGCGGGTCAAGCCCCACTGCTCGGCAACATTCTCGGCAGTGATGCCCATGTGATAGTTGTTGAAAGCATCCCACAGGGCGTCATTTACCATGGTATCTACCAGGGTAGCATTGCCCATGCGGTAGCCGTAACGGCCCTTCATCATGGCGTAGGGAGCGAGGGACATGCTCTCCATACCGCCGGCTACTACGATATCGGCATCGCCGGCTTCGATCATCTGAGCGGCCATATTGACACAGTTCAGACCGGAACCGCAGACGACATTGACGGTAACGGCGGGGGTGGTCACAGGCAGGCCAGCCTTCAAGGAAGCCTGACGGGCGACATTCTGGCCCAGACCAGCCTGGATAACGCAGCCCATGTAAACATGATCGACCTGCTCGGCGGGAATGCCGGCGCGGTTCAGGGCCTCCTTGATAACGACGGAACCGAGTTCAGCGGCGGGAACGGTGCTGAGAGCACCGCCCATGGTGCCGATGGCGGTACGGCAGGCGCCTGCCAAAACGATTTTCTTCATAAGTGTGTGCCTCCTTGATAAAATAAAATGAAATTGAAAACAAAATTATTTTCACGGCCGAAAAGCAGCCGGATGAAACGGGGGAAGATCAGCTGCCTAGTTTTTCCTTTAAGCGAGCGGCTACGCAGGGATTGACGAACTTGGAGATATCGGTGTTATCGTAGTGGGCTACCTCTTTTACAATAGTGCTGCTGAGGTAGGCATAACGCAGGCTGGTGGTAAAGAACATGGTATCGATGGTGGGATCGAGGATGCGGTTGGTCTGCGCCATCTGCATCTCATGCTCAAAATCGGTGACAGCGCGCAGCCCGCGGATGATGATCTGTGCCTGATTGGCCCGGGCAAAATCGACAGTGCGGCCATCAAAGGTTTTGACTGAAACATTTTTGAGTTCTTTGACGCTCTCTTGGAGCATTTCTACCCGTTCTTCCACAGTGAAAAGCGGGTTCTTATCGCGGTTGATGAGCACGCCGATAACCAACTCATCTACTACGCGGGAGGCCCGGCGGATAATATCCATGTGGCCCAGTGTAACGGGATCAAAACTTCCGGGATAAACAGCCCTTGTCATATGGTGTCCTTTCGCCGTAAAACGGCTTTCACTTAATATTTATCCACATCAAAAGCAACTTCAGTATAACTGCAAAAAGGGGTGGTGTCAAACAATTGCTAAAAAATTAACAAATAAAAAATTGGAGAAAAGTGCAAATTAGGAACCCCGAAAATTTGAACAAAAAAAGACGAGTTGGAATTTAACTACAAATGAGCCCTAAAATATTGAATAAATGTATTATCTATTTGTTATATAGCACCAATCGCTAAAAACAAGTGCAAAAATTCCGCCTATTTTATGGTGGCAAAATCCACAAAAAGCAAGATTAAACTTTGGCGGGGGAAATCTGCAAAACGAACGGTGTTTATTGTCTTTCCATAATACAGACGCTATAAAAGAGCTAAATTTAATAGGATATTAGGCATATCGAAAGCAAAAACTTGTTTCTTCTCCATAAAGCGTGGGAGGGGATTTGCCAGCCGCGGATGCTTGTGGTACAATGACAATAGAAACAGAATGAAACAGCGGGGAGGGAAAGGGTATGATCCTTTCGACACTGTGTTACATCGAAAAAGACGGCTGCTGGCTGATGCTGCACCGGGTAAAAAAGAAGAACGATGTGAACCATGATAAGTGGATTGGTGTAGGCGGCAAGTTTGAGGAGGGGGAGAGCCCTGAGGACTGCCTGCTGCGGGAGGTGAGGGAGGAAACCGGCCTGACCCTGACCGAATATCGATTCCGTGGTTTGGTGACCTTTGTATCCAATGAAGCGCCCACCGAGTATATGCATCTTTTTACCGCAGGCGGTTATACCGGTACGCTGCGGGACTGCGATGAGGGTACTCTGGAGTGGGTGCCCATCGGGCAGGTGGAAAACCTGCCGTTGTGGCAGGGAGATAAGATCTTTCTGGAGCTGCTGCGGCGAGAGGAAGCATTCTTTTCTCTTAAGCTGCGGTACGCCGGAGATACACTGGTGGAAGCGGTGCGGGATGGCAAGCCCCTGCCGCTGGAGGAGGACAGATGAAGCTATTGGTAAGTGCCTGCCTGCTGGGGGTGCTCTGCCGCTATGATGGCAAGGCGAAAACACATGAGGGCGTGTGCTCCCTGCTGGAAAAGCATACGATGATCCCTTTTTGCCCGGAGATCTATGGTGGGCTGCCCACACCCCGGCCGGCATCTGAACGGCTGGGAGAGCGAGTGGTGGCCAAAACGGGCGGAGAGGTTACAGAGCAGTTCCGCCGTGGGGCGGAAGAAGCGCTGCGCCTGTGCCGACTGTACGGCTGTGAGGCGGCCCTGCTGAAGGAGCGCAGCCCCAGCTGCGGGCACGGTGTTATTCATAACGGTCTGTTCAATGGCGGACTGGTAGAGGGGGAGGGTGTAACAGCTGAGCTACTGCTGCAAAACGGCATTGCTGTTTATGGAGAAAGCGAGTGGGAAATGCTGCTGTGATTTTTGAGAGCAATAAAGCCGGGCTTGTCGAAAAGGACAGGCTCGGCTTTTCTATATAGTTTATATTCCAAGGAGGCTGTGAATGGCATGTGCGACGCCGTCTTCTTCGTTGGAAAGGGTGATCCAATCGGCAGCTGCTTGAACTTCCGGGATGGCATTGCTCATGGCGACCCCGATACCGGCGGTTTGCAGCATGCCGATGTCATTACCGGCATCTCCCAGGGCCATGGCTTGTTCGGTAGGAATATGTAGGCTGTCACACAGAGCGCCCAGTGCCGCTCCCTTGCTGCCGTCACGGTCGGTCAGCTCTAGATTGCACTCCATGGTGCTGACGGCGCGTACTCGGTCGCCATAGCGCTGTGCCAGCCAGGCCTTGATCTCTGATTTCTGTTTCGGCAAAAGATACGGCAGGTTGATTTTTTCTACATGGCTATGGGGGCGGCGAGCACGCTCGGCGAGGCTTTCCACTACACTTTCATCATCGGAGAAAAGCACCTTGAGATGAAACGCAGGCAGATGGATTACCTCCCGCCGTTCCCAGTCGGTGCGGGTGATGTACATTTTTTGGTCGGCATACAGCTGCACTACCAGCTCTTTCATGCCACCAAGGTAATCCAAAATCTCCAGCGTGGTGGGAAGCGGCAGCGGTGCCGCCCGCAGAATATGGCCTTCCCGGTCGGTGGTTATGCTGCCGTTACAGGTGATGAAGTAGTGGAGAAAGGGCAGTTCCAATACCTGTGGTGCAACAGCAGCCAGGCTTCGCCCGGTGGCGATTACGACCTCGATGCCCGCTTTGGCGGCACTGGTGAGTGCCTCACGGTTGGCGGGGGAGAGAGTGAGGTGGTCATCGCGCAGCAGCGTTCCGTCTAAATCAGTGGCGATCAGCTTAATTTCGGTATTCGGCATGGCGGCTCCTTTTCAGGCAGATTTCAGGGACGGCCTTTTTGCTTGGGCTTACGGTAACGCTCGGTGATTTCCTCTACTGTGGTGGGCTGTACGGTCAAAAGCTCCTCCACGAAGGGGGATAATACCGGCTGCCAGTCAATGCCCTTTTTCTCCAGCAGTGCGGCCATATCCTCCGGCAGGGGAGCGGTAAGGCATAGCTGTTCCCCGGTGATGGGGTGGGTAAAGGCAACGCCGGCACAGTGCAATGCCTGCCGAGAGAATTCCTCCAAGGGACCGCCGTAAAGCTCATCTCCCAGCAGCGGCCAGCCTTTTTCAGCCATATGCACCCGAATCTGATGGGTGCGGCCGGTGTGCAGAATGAACCCCACCAAGGCGCAGCTTTTATCCGGTGCGGTGGCAAGGACTTTATACTCGGTTACGGCGCGTTCCCCATCGGGGGAAACCATACGCTTCATTTCGAGCGGGATCTCCCGCTCCAGCGGCAGGTCGATGAGACCTTCGGGGGGCTGCGGAACACCACTTACTACGGCAACATAACGCTTAGTAACGGCTTTCCACAGCTTGCCTGCGGCAATTTGATGGCGGGCGACTACTACGGCGCCAGTGGTGTCCTTATCGATGCGGTTTACCGCCCGGAAGGTGCCGCTGCTGCCCTCTTTTTCGCACAGGGTGGCATATACACTGGCCAGCGTGCCGAAGATGTGCCCGCCAGACTGATGCACCGGCATACCGGCAGGTTTATTGAAAACGGCGACATCCCGGTCCCAGTAGAGACGGGGAACATCGATTTCGCAGGGAGGCAGTTTGCGGGCCTGGTCCGGCAGATTAATCTCCAGCGTATCGCCTTCCCGCAGCAGGTCGATGGTGCGGGCGTGGGCACCGTTGAGCAGGATGCCCTCCGGCAGATGCTTGAGAGAGATGACCACCTTGCGGCTGATGCCCTGCTTAAAGCGCAGGAAGTGCTGGATCTGATCGCCTGCGTCCTCGGCAGTGATAAGATAGCGAAAGGTTGTCATGGGTGGTATCCTCCTTGGACATTTTGCGGAAAGCTGCTGGCTGTGGGGCTATGATACCGGATTATACCACAAAGCGGGCCCAAAGAAAAGTCCCCGATAGCAGCTAGCTATCGGGGAGATAGAAACGAAAATTATGCCACGCCCAGGTATTCCTCCAGCGTCAGGTTGTTCTCCATGATGTAGGTCGCGATCTCTACGCCGACATAGCGGAAATGCCATGGTTCAAAGATGATGCCGGTCACATCCTGCTTGCCCTTGGGGTAGCGCAGGATGAAGCCGTATTCGGCACAGTGCTCCGCCATCCAGATGGCTTCAGCATCATACTCGAAGGATTCCTCCATGGTGCTGTGGTGATAGTAATAATCACCGGAAAGGATATCCACCGCCAGGCCGGTGTTGTGCTCGCTGGTTCCGGGAGGCGCTACACGGGTAGCGGCCACCTGCTCAGCCTTTTCCCGGCTGTAACCATTATATTTCATCTGCGCCTGCACCTCATTTTCCAGCAGAATGGCGCTGCGGGCAAAGGTGCGGTAGGCGCTGATGAGCTGCAGGTCATAGCCATCTGCCTTGGCCGCCGCCATAAAGTCCCGGAGTGGCTGGGCAATGCGGGCGTCGACTTTCAGGTCAAACCCGGCGTAGTTGCAGATGAATTCCCGCTCCATATCCAGCTCTTCGGCCAGCGGGTATTTGGCGCTGACCAGAATGGTGCGCCAATCATCGCTGCCGGGGTTAGTCAGGTTGGCCCCGGAAGGCTCTGGGTCGGGAGAAGGCTGGGGATTAGGTTCGGGGTCGGGGGTTGGCACAGGATCCGGGGTCGGTTCGGGGTCAGGATCAGGATCGGGTGTTTGATTGTTCTGCTTTTCATCGGTCGTACCGGTCTGCTGACCGGCATTGGGATCCGGGGTGGGGTCGGGCTGTGCGGCATTATGGCGCACCAACGCGGTAATGCCCCAAATGATACCCAGTACCAGTAAAATCAGGATTACGCCGCGCACGCGCTTATAGGTGCGGCTGCGGTGGGCGCGGGAATGTTCTTTTTGGCTCATGGTTTCTCCCTCCGTTTGTTCACGGTAAAGTGATTTATATAGTAAGTGCCGTTTAGGCGGCGATTTGCTGCACGGCTTATGCTTTTTGCATTAGCAGAGCGCACCAGCCATCCTGTTCCTTCTCCTGGGTGATGACCATGCCCTCAGTCTCCAATGCGGCGATGACTTCCTCTTTCCGGGGGAGGATAATGCCGGAAGCCACCAGGTGCCCACCGGACTTTAGGTGATGGTAAATGGCGGGGGCCAGCGCGATAATGACATCGGCGACGATATTGGCCAGCACGATGTCGAAGCCGCCGCGGGTCAGCTCCTCTTCCAACGGCTGATGAATAAGATCGGCGGCAACAGCGGTAAAACGGTCAGGACCAAAGCCATTTACCTCGGCGTTTTCGGCGGCAGTTCGCACAGCCACCTTGTCGATATCTACCCCAACAGCTTCCTGGGCGCCCAGCATCAGCGCCGCAATGGAAAGGATGCCGCTGCCGGTACCCATATCCAGTACCCGCGCGCCCTCCACCGGCAAATGCTCCAGCAGCTTGCAGCACAGGCGGGTGGTGTGGTGGGTGCCGCTGCCAAAGGCCATGCCGGGATCCAGCGTCATTACCAGTTCTTCCGGGGTGGGGGTGTATTCCTCCCAGCTGGGGCATACCACCAGCCGTTTACCCAGGTGGGTGGGGTGATAAAAACGCTTCCAGGCATTGGCCCAGTCCTCCTCGGCCAGCGTTTGGTCAGCCTCAATGTGATAGGGAATGCCCTCTGCTTCCAGCCGGTGGGTAAGGAAGGCGGAGGCTTCGGCTGGATTTTCCTCCGGGGGCAGGTACAGGTGCAGGATCGCTTCGGTGCGGCTACGGGCCAGCAGATCCTCATCGATGAGATCAATGTGGGCAATTTGCGGCACCAGCTCCAGCATATCGCTATAATCCTCGATGTAGATGCCGTAGGGGACGGCCATCTGCGCAATCGCTTCTGCTGTCTCGGCATCCTTGGTGCTTACGGTTATTTTCAGGTCAGTCCAGTTCATGGCGGTTCCTTTCTTACTAGGTTTGTCCCATCTATTATAGCGGGTGATGTAAAAAATCTCAACAGTTTGCGGGAGCTTTTTGCATAGCGGCGGTATAGCGGCCCATACTGCCTGCATAAAGATGGAAAAGGAGGCGCGGGATCATGGCAGAGATGAACCGATGCAGGGAACCGCAAAAGACGGGAACACAGGAGACTCTGCGGGAAGAGCTGAGCAGGGTAAACAAGGAACTCCGCCGGGCGGAGGAGCTTTTTGATGTAGTGACGGAGGATACATTGATTGAAGCTTGTACCTACCGCATCCAGACACTGCTGACCTACCGGACCTACCTGCTGCGCACCGCGCGCCGACAGGCGGAACAGCCGGAACCCATTGCCCTGTAAGCACCACAACAAAAAAGGAGGACATCATGGGAGTTTGGATTATTGCTGGGGTGGTACTTATTCTGGCGCTGCTGGTGCGCTGGCGGCATGCCCTGCGAGGCTGGTTGCTTTCGGCAGCCGGTGGACTGGGGGTGCTGTGCCTGGTGCAAGCTATAGGTGCGCTGCTGCCGGTGAATTTATTTACTGTGGCGGTGTGTGGTATTTTGGGCCTGCCGGGAGCCATTAGCCTGTTGGTGTGCAATTTGATGTGGTGAATCTCCGAGGCAACCGGAACAAACTGCAAATTGTGAGAGTCGGCCGCAGGCGGCCCGGACTAAGCCTGGGCCGATGCCCTATAAGGGCGTTGACGATGCGAAACATCGTAGCCTGCGGCCGGTACTTGTGCATTGCAGAGGGTAAAAAGAAAGACACCATCCCGGCATCGAACCAGCGGATGGCGTCTTTCTTTTGGAATGGCTTACATGCCATTCAGGTAGTCCTCCACTACATCAAGCAGGTGGCAGGGCCCCAGTTCCTCCTGCTGCATTAAAGCAGCCAGAGCTTCTGCGGCATTGCGGTCATCTGTAATATCAGAAACAGCCTGCTGCAGTTGCCAGCCGTGTTTGGGAAGATAGCTTTCACACACGATACCATAGCAACAGTAGCGGCCCAGCTGCGGGTGGGTGATCCATTCTTCGTAAACGCGGTAGCGGACGGTTTGTGTTCTCATCTTACTCTCTTTCTCTTTTTCCTCTAAAGTGCACAAGGGTCGGATCCTCCTCTTTTTGGTTTATGCTGATTTACTTTGGTTTTGGTATGAGGCTTTAGCAATGTCGCTGGATAGATTTTACCATACTTTTTAAGGAACGGTATGACAAAAATTTCATTGAGATTTTTTACAGAGCGCACAATAGATTGACGATTAAAGTCGAAAAACATCGACCTGGTCTAAAAAGAGGAACCACAGAGGGGAAATGAGGACAAAAACTTAGCAGAAAAAGGGCATGTTCCATAAAATTTGAGATAATTTTTCTAACACCAAAACGAGAACAAAGCGTGAAAAATAGACTCAAAAACAAAAATATCGGCCTGTGAGATCCAAGGTGGAAAAACAGGCCGGTATTTTTTGTGGAAGATGACGAATCAGTCGCAGCGATTTTCCGCGTTCTGCTTTTCGCTGCGGTTCTCCGTGCTGTTTTTGTTTTGAGTATTGTTCTGCGTGTTATTGGTGCCGTTCTGGGCATTATTCTTAGCGTTGTTCTGAGAATTTTTACTCATTTGAATTCACCTCCTTTGTGGAAATATTATGCGCTCCACAATGCCATCTTATACGATAAAAAACAGCCGTAAAAAATGCAAAAAAATTTTTCAGATTAGGCTTGACAAATAAATAGGATATGTTATAATAAAGATACAGAAACGATAATTATTACTAAAAAGGAGATATTATACTATGGCTAAATATGTTTGCACTGTTTGCGGTTATGTTCATGAGGGCGATGAGGCTCCCGAATTCTGCCCCGTTTGCAAGGCTCCGGCTTCCAAGTTCCAGAAGGTAGAAGGCGAGATGGCCTGGGCTGCTGAGCATGTAGTGGGTGTTGCCCAAGGATGTGATCCTGAGATTCTGCAGGGCCTGCGCGAGAACTTTAACGGCGAGTGCTGCGAAGTTGGTATGTACCTAGCTATGGCCCGTGTAGCCCATCGCGAGGGCTATCCTGAAATTGGCCTGTACTGGGAGAAGGCAGCCTGGGAAGAGGCTGAGCATGCTGCCAAGTTTGCTGAGCTGTTGGGTGAGGTCGTAACCGACTCCACCGAGAAGAATCTGAAGATGCGTGTGGAAGCTGAAAACGGCGCAACCATGGGCAAGACCGAGCTGGCAAAGAAGGCTAAAGCTCTCAATTTGGATGCTATTCACGATACCGTACATGAGATGGCCCGCGATGAGGCTCGTCACGGCCGTGCCTTTGCCGGTCTGCTGAAGCGCTACTTCGGTAAATAACCAAAAGTAAGTTTTAGAGAGAATGAAGAAAGCCCCCGGTGGAAGACCGGGGGCTTTTGCGCTTTCAATTCACCGTCAAGACAGAAACGGCAAAAAAGAGTTTATTCCCGCATAGCGCAAAACGCAGCCAAATGAAGAACCAAAACCGGTGGAGAAGCCGCCCCTTTGTCGCCACGACGAAAAACAGACTGGAATAGGGGAAAGCGCTTTGTGAACTTTTTACATACTGAAAAATTGCTTCTAAAATTTTTCTCCTAAACTCTTTACAAAATAACGGCCATTTGCTATGATATTTCTGTATTCAACCCCCGAATTTTAGCCAATTTGGGGAATTACGCCGGAAGAACCATAGAAAAAACATACAAAAGGAGAAACTGCTATGTCCCGAATTGTTATCGCCCTGGGCGGCAACGCCCTTGGCAACACCCCTTATGAGCAGCTCGAGCTCGTAACCGAGACCGCTAAGCCCATTGTTGACCTCATCGAGGCCGGCAACGAAGTTATCATTGCCCACGGTAATGGTCCCCAGGTCGGTATGATCAACCTGGCCATGAGCGCTGCGGCTGAAGCCGGCGCTGTAAAGAGCGATATGCCCTTCCCTGAGTGCGGTGCTATGTCCCAGGGCTACATCGGCTATCACCTGCAGAATGCCATTGGCAACGAACTGGTCAAGCGCGGCATCAATAAGCCCGTAGCGACCATTGTTACTCAGGTTCTGGTAGATGAGAATGACGGCGCTTTCCAGAAGCCCACTAAGCCCATCGGTGCTTTCTATACCAAGGAGCAGGCTGATGAGATCGCAGCTACCAAGGGCTTTACCATGGTAGAGGATGCCGGCCGCGGCTATCGCCGCGTGGTTCCCTCCCCCAAGCCTGTTGATGTGGTGGAGAAGGATGTAGTAGAGGCTGTTGTTAATTCCGGTGCTGTTGTAATTACCGTAGGCGGCGGCGGCATCCCCGTTATCAAGAAGGACGGCAAACTGGTAGGTGTTCCCGCGGTTATTGATAAGGACTTTGCTTCCTCCAAGATCGCTGAGCTGCTGCATGCTGATGCTCTGTTCATTCTCACTGCTGTGGATCGTGTCGCCATCAACTGGGGCAAGCCCGATCAGAAGAGCCTGGAGGAGATGAGCATTGCCGAGGCAGAGAAGTACATCGGTGAGAACCAGTTTGCTCCCGGCTCCATGCTGCCCAAGGTTCAGGCTGCCATTGCCTTTGCTCAGTCCGGCGGCCGTGCCATCATTGCTGATCTGCACAATGCTGCCCTGGCACTGGAAGGCAAGTCCGGTACCGCTATCCACAAGTAATTGCATGTCATAGCTAAAATGCATAGCGCCCGGCCATTTTGGTCGGGCGCTTTTGTGTTGTCGTCAGCCATCTTTTGTGGTAAAATAGCAAAAGTGGTAGGGCAGGGTACCCCCCAGCAAAAGGAGTGATCATATGCATCTGTTTTTGACCGGTAGCGTCCAGATTGGGAAAACGACTGCCTTGAATAAAACGCTGGAGCTGCTGAAGGTTACCCCCGGCGGCTTTCGCTCCTACTTTGGGGAAGATCGCAAATCTCCCTGCCGGTACCTGTATATGAGTAGCGCCGCGGAACCCCGTGCTTTCACACCGGATCATGCCATCGTAAAATACGGGCTAAATGAGAATGGTATGCTGGTGCACATCGTCCTGCCCCGGTTTGAGGAGCTGGGCCTGCAGTATCTCTCGGAAGCCTCATCTTATCCTCTCATCGTGCTGGATGAGTGCGGCCGGCTGGAACAGCAGCTGCCCCGCTTCCGGGCACGGGTGCTGGAGCTGCTGGACGGGGATGTGCCAGTATTGGGCGCTGTCCGGCAGGATGCCATGGGCTGGCTGGAGGATATTCGCAACCACCCTAAGGTACAGTTGATAACGGTGACGGAACAGAACCGGAATGATTTGCCACTGCAGTTAGCGGAATATTATGCCCCGTTTATCAAACCCATCAAGGAGGAATAAAATATGAAGCATCAAAATCAATCACTGAGAAACCTGCTGCTGGCGGCTATGTTCCTGGCCATTGGTTTGGTGCTGCCCTTTTTCACCGGGCAGATCAAGGAGATCGGCAACATGCTGCTGCCCATGCATCTACCGGTGTTCCTCTGCGCCTTGATCTGTGGCTGGCAGTATGGCACCGCTGTTGGTTTTATTATGCCGCTTTTGCGCTTCGCGCTTTTTTCCATGCCCCGCATGCCCGGTGCCCTTGCCATGGCATTCGAGATGGCAACCTATGCCTTTGTAGCGGGCTTCCTTTACAGCCGGGCGCGCTGGCAGTGCACCCGCATGCTGTATCGCTCCCTTATCATCGCCATGATTGCTGGGCGTATAGTGTGGGCGGCTGCTATGATTGTACTGCTGGGGCTTTCCGGCGGTGCATTTACCTGGCAGATGTTTATTTCCGGCGCATTCCTCAATGCCATTCCCGGTATTATTCTGCAACTGGTGCTTATCCCGGCTATCATGGTGGCGCTGGACCGTGCCAAGCTGGTGCCGTTCCGCCGCAGTGAAGAAAATCCCCACACTCATCGTGAGGAAACAATATGATTTATGACATTGCGGTGGTGGGGGGAGGCCCTGCCGCCGCAACTTTTGCCCGTCGATACTTGATTCTTTGTCCAGGAGCCTCGCTGCTCCTTATAGATGGACAGAACGAGCAGCATAAAAAGCCCTGTGGCGGCCTGTTGGCCCCCGATTCCCAAAAGGCGTTGGCGCATTTCGATCTCACCTTGCCCAAGGAGGTGCTGGTCGATCCGCAGATCTTCACGGTGCAGACCATTGATCTTTGCAGCCGGCAGGTGCGCTATTACCAGCGCTACTATCTCAATATGGACCGCTACGCCTTTGACCGTTGGCTTCTATCGCTTGTGCCGTCGCAGGCGGAGATACTCCCCGGCCGCTGCACAGCAGTTGCCCGCAGAGAGGACAGCTTTTCCCTGACTGTAAGGACGGATGGGAAGGAGCGACATTTTACCGCCCGCCGGGTGGTGGGGGCTGATGGTGCGTCTTCTTTGGTGCGCCGCACCTTTTACCGGGAGCCGAAGACCCGCTACACGGCTATTCAGCAGTGGTTCCCGGCCGGGGAGAATCGCGCTCCCTTTTACTCCTGCATTTTCGACCCTGCTACCAGTGAAAGCTGTTCCTGGATCATCCGGAAGGATGATACCCTAATTTTTGGTGGCTGCTTTGCCTCGCAGGGCAGCCGAGAGGCTTACGAATGCCAGAAAAGCCGACTGGAGGAGTACCTGGGGCATTCGCTGGGCCGCCCCATTAAGACCGAGGCCTGCCAGGCGGTGCGCCCACGCGGTTTTTCGGATTTTATCACTGGCCGGGATGGAGTATATCTTATTGGGGAAGCGGCGGGTTTTATCAGTGCCAGCTCCTTCGAAGGGATCAGCAGTGCTATCCGCAGCGGCAGCGCCCTGGCAGAGGCCATGAGCCAAGCCGATGATGACCGCGAACTTGCCCGCTTTTACCGGAGAAAAACGACTTCATTGCGTCTGAAGCTGTGGCTTAAGACCATCAAACGCTGGTTTATGTATACCCCATGGGTGCGGCATATTATTATGCGACTGGGGCTGGCAGCCATCCATGTAGAGCAGGAGAACAAATAACAAAATCCCCTCCGTCTTGCGGCGGAGGGGAAATTTTATCTTTCAGGTTTATTCGTTGGGGGTATTTTCTTCGACGGGTTGTTCCGCAGTGGGTTCCTCCGCAGGGGCATCGGCAGTGCTTACGGCATCCACTACCACATCAGCGGGAGCATTGCCATTGGCGGCATCCACTGCGGCGGCGATGGTATCAATGGCGGCGGAAGCGGCTTTTTTCAGCACCCGCAGATGCTGCCAAACGACAAAGGCATTCCACAGGTTAATAACGCCATCCAGCAGCATACAGATGCCGATAAAAGTGATGAGTGCCTGTGCCGACTGGAAAGGATTGAGCAGGATGACTACGCCCAGAGCGATCATCAAGACAGCCAAAAGCAGCAGGATGCCCCATTTTTGGTAGCCCTCTTTTTTGATATCAATGGCGGCCTGCAGTTTTACTACACCATCAAAGATGAGGTACAGCCCCAGGATAAAGGGCAGGATGGAAGCAAACAGCTCCGGTTTGACAAAGAAGCAGATGCCCAGCGCCAGCGCCACGATGCCGACCATCAGCGACAGGGTAGCATAGCGCTCCTCCCGATGAGAGATGAAGCGGTATACCTGCCACAGACCATAGGCAGCGGTTACGCCACCCAACACATAGCAAAAGATATTGATGGAGGTTGCGGGCCATACAATGAGAGCAATGCCCAGCGCCACATAGCAGATAGCGGAAAGAATGAAATTCAATACAAATTTTTTCGTCACAGTAAATAACCTCCCTGTAAATGATGGGATTCGCCTGTCTTAACGGCTTTCTGCCGGTTTCCGGCTATTATTATACCATACTCCTGCGAAGGAGGAAAGCCCCGAATTGCCCACGGTGGGGGAAAATATGAGGAATTCAGTCCTCCAGTGGGTACCGCAGTGTAATGGCGGCTGGGTGCTTTCGGTCAAAATCCAGCAAGCCTTCCTGCCTTAGACCGGAAAGAACCCGGGAAAGGGCGCTGCGGTCGGCCCCAAGATAGTCCGCCAAACCAGCCCGGTCAAAGGGCAGACGAACGGTGCGACTCCCCTGGGTATAGCATTCCGTCCGCAGGTAGTACAGTAAGCGTTCCCGCAGAGTAGGCTGTGTTAGGCAGATGAGCCGCCGCTGTAAGGAGAAATAGGCGCTGCTTAGCTGACGGCATAGATTGCTCAGAAGCCGTGCGGAAGAAGGCGTTCCTCCACCGGCCAGGAGGTTCTTCATCGGGATCCACAGCACGCGGCAGGGGGTGTGGGCAGTTACGGTCACGGGGCTTTCCCGTTCTCCATCCAGTGCCAGCAACTGTCCAAAAAGCTCCCCACGCAGCAGCCGGCTTTGCAGCAGCTGCCGTCCCTGCGGTAATGGCAAAATAGCGTGGAGTTCCCCCTCCAGCACCAGCCCCATCCGACTGGTGGGAGAACCAGCCGCCAGCAGTGTTTCCCCGGCCTTGTATTTTCGTTCTGCTGCCTGCAGGCGGGCCAGTTCTTCCAGTAGTGCCTCTGGAGCGATCCCCTCAAATAATGGACAGGAGGGAAGTCGGATTCGAATAATCATTTTATCGTCGCCTTTCTTGCGGTTCGTTGCAAATGCAACAGAGTTACATCTACCAGTGTAGTATAATATAAAAGAAAAAGCAAGCGTTTTGCGCTTCAGCCAACATTTATCCAAAAGGAGAACATCATGAGCAATACCAAAACTAGCAGCAGCCTGAAAACACTGTGCCGTACCGCTATCTTTCTGGCGCTGCTTATCGCTGTGCAGTTTGTTACCCGTTCCATGGGTCAGTATGTTACCGGCTCTCTTGTCAATCTGATTCTCATCGCTTCTGGCTTGATGTGCGGCCTATGGGGCGGCTTGGCAGTGGCCGTTCTTTCTCCCATCTGTGCGTTCTTCATTGGCATCGGCCCGGCATTCCCCCAGGTTGTCCCCGCCGTTGCTTTGGGCAATGCCGTTTTGGTATTGCTGTGGGTGCTTATTGCCGGCGCCAAGAATGCCCCCATTGCCCGTCAGGCTATCGCACTGGTTGTTGCCGCCGTGGCTAAATTTCTCACTTTGTACCTTGTCATTGTAAAATGGCTGGTGCCCATGGTGCTTACCTTGAATGAGAAGCAGACCGCAGTGCTTTCCGCCAGCTTTTCCTTCCCGCAGCTTATTACCGCAGTTATCGGCGGTGTGCTGGCTATGCTGCTGGTGCCGCCTCTGCGCCGTGCCCTTAAAGTTTGATATCGTCTTTTTACACATTATCTTCTTTACCCAAGGACTCGCCGTATGGCGGGTCCTTTGATCCTTTGATATGTGAGGGAAGAAGATTGGCCCTCAGCTTGGATTTTTTGCAAGCCGTCGCCTTTCGCTTCCATTTTCCCGCAAAGTGCGCTATACTATGGGCAGAATCCCATAAAGGAGGATGATACAAATGGAATATCGTGTAGGCATTGATCTTGGTGGCACCAATGTAGCGGTCGGCGTGGTCGATGAGAACAAACAAATCATTGCGCGCGCGTCTATCAAGACTCGCCCGGAGCGGATGCTGGATGATGTCATCTATGATATTGGATGCTGTGTAAAAGAAGCAGTAAAAAAGGCGGGAATTACCCTGCAGGATTGCGTTTCGGTCGGTATCGGCTCGCCAGGCTACTGCCGCGCCGCAGAGGGCCTGGTGGTCTACGCCAACAATCTCGGCTGGAAAAATGTCCCCCTGTGTGATGAGCTCCGGCAGGAGCTGGGCGTGCCGGTGCGCCTTTCCAATGATGCCAACTGTGCCGCATTGGGCGAGGTGATTGCTGGTGCTGCTAAGGGCGCCAAAAGTGCCATCATGATTACCCTGGGGACCGGAGTAGGCGGCGGTGTTATCCTCAATGGGAAAATTTACGAAGGGGATATTGGTCCCGGCACCGAGATGGGCCATACCACCCTCATTCTTGGCGGAGAGCCCTGTACCTGTGGGCAGCGCGGCTGCCTGGAAGCGTATGCCTCCGCTACTGGTCTGCTGCGGCAGCGCCACCGCGCGGAGCTGGCCCACCCCGAAACCGCTATGAAGCGTTTTAATCCCGCCGATGGCAGTGCTCCCTTTATTTGCGCGGCGGAGGGAGATGAGACCGCCAAGGCTGTGGTGAAGCAGTATATTACCTATATTGGGGCAGGTATTGTCAATTTTGTCAACATCTTCGCCCCGGAGGTCGTCCTCATCGGCGGCGGAGTCAGCAACGCGGGGGAGGCACTGATCGGTCCGCTCAATGACTATGTCCGGGCGAACCGCTATGGTGGCCACCGGGCACCCACCTGTCCTATCCGCCGGGCAGCGCTGGGCGGAGATGCCGGCATCATCGGAGCGGCCTACCTCGATTTTGAGGTGTGACCGGAGGGAAATGTGGCACTGCTTTTAAGCTTTCATGAATTATTCTTAAAGATCGTGCTGCTCTCTTGATTTTTTTGTAGCGGTGCTATAAAATTAACTTAGGGGAGTGGTGCTATCACCCCCAATATGAGATTCAACATCAGGAGGAACAATAATGGGTATTCTGCAGAGATTTAGTGACATTATGAGCGCAAACATCAATAGCCTGCTCAGCGGTGCTGAGGAGAAGAATGCCGGCAAGCTGCTGGAAAAATATCTGGCTGACGCCCGCGCCAACCTGGAAGAACTGAAGTCCGAAACATCCGCTATTATTGCGGATGAAATGGCCGCTGCCCGCCGTGTAGCTGCCAATAACGAAGAAATCGCCAAGTACGACCGCTATGCCGAGCAGGCAGTCCTGGCCGGCAATGACGATGACGCTAGAAAATTCCTGGATGCAAAGAGCCAGCTAGTGGCCAAGAAGGCTGAGCTGGAAGCCGCCTATGAGACGGCCAAGAGCAACAGCGATAAGATGCGCCAGATGACCCGTAAGCTCATGGAGGATATTGCTTCCGCTGAGGGCAAGATGGTGGAGCTGCGCGCCAAGCTGACCGTTGCCGAGCACAAGGAGAAGATGGATGACCTGATGCACAAGGTAGCGGGCCGTACCGATATGTCCGGCTTTGAGAACATGATGGAAGCCGTCCAAAAGCGTATCGATTCCGTGGATGCCAAGGTGGCCCTAAATGAAGAGCTGGCCGATAAGATGGACATCAAGAAGCTGGAAGAGAAGTACAGTGAGAAAGCTGCTGAAGTTTCCGCTTCCGTCGAAGCCGATCTGGCCGCCCTCAAGGCTCGTTTGGGCAAGTAAGCAGTTATGACCACATCGGAGCAAACCAATGCCGCCCTGCGGTGCCCTACCTGCGGCGGAAATATTGTATTTGATCCGGAGGCACAGCAATTTCGTTGTGCCTCTTGTGGTAGTATCCAAAAAGTGACCCCAGGGAAAGATACCGTTGAGGAGTATGACTTTGCGGAGTACCGCGAGCGCGAAGGGCGCCGGATGCTGGAAAACGGCGAAACCGCTCTGCGCTGCGATGTCTGCGGAGCGGAGTTTTTCCAGCCGGCGGAAGGGACCGCGACGGTTTGCCCCATGTGCGGTTCTCCGCAAATCAAACCGGAAGAGGAGCACAACGGGATTCCGGTAGAAGGGGTTGTACCATTTGCTATCGACCGTTATGAGGCCCAAAAGCGTTTCGGCCAGTGGATCCGCAAGCGATGGTTCGCTCCTGCCAGCCTAAAGCGCACCTTTGCTGAAGGGGAGCTGGTGGGCATGTATGTGCCCTTTTGGACCTACGATGCCGATGCTGTGACCCAGTACTGCGGGCGTGGTGGCCGCACCTATACCCGCCGTGGCCGGGATGGCAAGACAGAGACCTATACTCAGTGGTATCCTGTTTCCGGTGTGGTGCGGGGCTACTATAATGATATCCAGGTGTGTGCCAGCAAAACCGCCAGCGGTAATCTCATTCAAAAGGTGCTGCCGTACAATACCATCGGCAATACCAACCCCTATCATCCGCAGTACCTGGCGGGTTACCAGGCGGAGTGCTATACGATAGATGGTATCCAGGGATTTAAGGTTGCGGAAAGCTACATTGACCGTGACCAGCGCAGCCGGGCAGAGAGTGATATCCGTGGGCATGGGTACAGCCAGGCGCAGGTCACCGGTATGAACACCCACTATGATACGGTGCGCTATAAGCAGGTGCTGGTGCCGCTGTGGAAAGCTCGTTATGGTTATGCCGGCAAAACCTATCACTACATGATTAATGGCGAAAATGGCAAGGTTTCCGCTCAGTACCCTAAAAGCGTCGGGAAGATTATCCTGGTTATTCTGTTGGCGCTGGCAGTGTTCTTTGGCGGGTTGATGCTGCTGGAGAGCGGGTCTTCCAATTACGATGGCAGCCACTATGATTACAGTTATTCCGGCGGTTCTGGCTATGACTACGGCTACGACTACGGTGGATATGACTACAGCTATGATTCTGGAAGCAGCTGGGATAGCGGTGGTTATGATTACAGCTACGACAGCGGAGATATTGACTATGGCAGCTACGATTACGGCTACGATTGGGGCGGCGACTGGTAAGCCGCCCCGGGAAAGGGAGATGAATAATGGGACTTTTTAATCAGAAAAAAGATACAGTGGAGTGGATCGAATACCGCCCCGATGTACTGTTCTACAAATGGAAAAATCGTGAGATCAAGAAAGGCAGCCGTCTGGTCATTCGTGCCGGTCAAAAGGCAATCTTCTACTCCGGCGGCCGTATCCACGGCATTTTTGAAAATGAGGGCACCTATGATATCGATACCCAGATCATTCCGTTCCTCACCCACATCAATGCGGCGCTGCATCTGCGCAGCGATACCGGCGAGCGTGCGGAGGTTTACTTCGTCAACAGCAAGGACCTGACCCTAAACTGGGGTACTACCCAGCGCATTATGATTCCAACCCCAGAGGTTCCCAGCGGCATCCCGGTGGGTATGAATGGCAACATGGTCATCTATTTCCGGGATTACCTAGCCTTTATCTCCAAGGTAGCCGGAATTCGGGATACCTATTCCCTCAGTGATGTTTCGGAGCGTATCCGTGGCGAGATGAGCGGCATTGTGGCCGAATCCATCCTGAATGGAGAGCGAGCCGTGGGACTTAATGTCCTGGTAGGGCTGCAGGCTAATAACCGTACCCTGGGGAAGAAGATGGCTGAGGAGCTGGATAAGGAGCTCTTTGATATCGGCCTGGGTGTGCGGGATGTGAATATCATTAGTGTCAGCTATCCGCCCGAGGTGGAGAAGATGGCGGAAAAGGTGGCGGCACAGTCCTTCATCACCGATACCAACAAGTATGTTACCGTGGCGGCGGCAGATGGTATGGAAAAGGGCGGCGGTGTAGCCGGCCTGGGTGCCGAAGTCGCCATTGGCGCGCAGATTGCCCAGCAATTGGGCCAGCAGAACCAGCAGCAGGCAGCGCCTGCCCCCAACGATGGCCTGGAGGATCGCTTCTGCACCAAGTGTCGGAAAATGGTGCGCGGCAACTTCTGCCCTTACTGTGGTACTCCCACCGTATAAAACCGCATTCAAGGGAGCCGAAAAGGCTCCCTTTTTTGCTGCGCAAATTTTTATGCGGAAACGGCAGAAAGCGTATTGACAACCGGGCGATGGCTGGTTATAATATAAAAGCTGATTATTTCAGCACCATGGCTCGTTGGTCAAGCGGCTAAGACACCGGCCTCTCACGCCGGTAACGCGGGTTCGATTCCCGCACGAGTCACCATAGTCGGTGTTGATTGCGATGAGGCCCCACCTGTTCCCATCCCGAACACAGAAGTTAAGCTCATTGGCGCCGAAGATACTTGGCTGGAAGCGGCCCGGGAAAATAGGTTGATGCCGACACCCGCAGTAGCGATACTGCGGACATATTCCTCCTTAGCTCAGTCGGTAGAGCATGCGGCTGTTAACCGCAGGGTCGTCCGTTCAAGCCGGACAGGGGGAGCCAAAACGCCGCCGTGCATTTTGTCGGCGGCGTTTTTTACTAAGGGTCTTTAGCTCAGTTGGTCAGAGCTCCCGGCTCATAACCGGTTGGTCCAGGGTTCGAGTCCCTGAAGACCCACCAAATAAAAAAGACGCCATATGGCGTCTTTTTTATTTGGTGGGCGCGGTTTTGTCAAGGCCCCCAGCCCGCACATGATTGCGTACTGGGTTTCTCGGCAGACTGAAGTGATCCCCCGCTGGGTACAGTGCCCGGTGGGGGATCGTGTGTTTTATTGCTTTAGTGGAACTGGGCGCTGTGAATAGTGTTTGTTACATCAGAGATGAACTTCTCATTGTTCAAGGCATCAAAGTGTTCCAGCTTGGTGGAAAAGTTCAGCGCCCCCAGCACCCGATTATCCTGGCCGATGACTGGAATGGAGATGCAGGCCACAAAGTCATACAGCTTACTGATGACAATGCCATACCCACGCTCTCTTGTTTGGTGAATCTGCTTCAGCAGTTCATCGGGGTCAATGATGGTATTGGCGGTATAGGGTACCAGGTTGTGGCTGTGCACCCAGGTCTCCAGCGTTTCATCATCCAGCTGGGAAAGGAACAGCTTTCCGGCGGCGGTGCAGTAGGCGGGAAGTACTGTGCCGAGCAGGCCGTATTTATCATTGCATACAATAAACTGTCTCGCTGTGGCCAGGTGCAGGATGGATTCCTCATACAGCACCGAAAGGCCCACCTGGCAGTTTTTCTGCCCGGCGGAGCCGCCCTGCCCGGCAGGGTTTAGGCGGAACCGCTCAAGGTTTTCCTTTAATTTTATTTTGCGGAATTAGCATTTCGGCATTATTATATTGTATTTTGCCTTTCTTGTCAATTCTCTTTGCTGTGTGTTCACCAAAAGAAGGCGGCGTAAATTAGGGCGTGATAACACTTATACACTCTTTGCATTTCACATACTATCCAATCGTTACTAAAATGGAAGGTGTAAAAACAGCCATTTATAGAAGAAAGGGGAGCTGGTTTGGATGGGCTGGAAAGAGTACCTGGAACAGAACTGTGCCAATTACAAAAACTTTGTGCTGCTGGGTGAAGCCGGCAGCGGCAAAAGCGAGATTGCTCTGAACCTCGCCGCGCACTTGGCTCAGTGCCAGCCGCTACCCGTGCATTTCTTCGATTTGGATATGACAAAGCCCCTGTTCCGCTCTCGTGACTTGGCGGAAGAGATGGAGGCCTTGGGCGTCCACTTCCACTTTGAAAAGCAGTTCATGGATGCACCGACCCAGGTGGGTGGCGTCAACCGCCTGCTGCGGGATCCCAAATGCTGTGTCGTTATGGATGTCGGTGGCGATGATATCGGCGCGCGGGCGGTGGGCGGCTATGCTCCGGCCCTCAACCGCGAAAAGACAGCGGTCTATTATATCGTCAATGCTTACCGTCCCTGGTCCTGCGATATTGAACATATCGATGGCACCCTCAGTAAGATTCTGCAAGTGACTCATCTGCAGTTGCCCAAGCTCCGATTTGTGGCCAATCCCAATAATGGGCTGTTTACCACCCGGCAGGAGTATGAGGCGGGTTTGGCCAAGACCCGCGAAATGCTGGATCCCTACTGCACTATGGAGTTCGCAGCCATCTATCAGCCGCTCCACGCCGGAGAAGAGGAGCCCGATGATCTGCCGGTTCTCCCGCTGGAGCTGCATCTCAGGTATCCGTGGCTGCAGGGAGAAAGTTCCCTGCGCTAAAAGATAAATACTTATCATTTCGTATCCGGAAGGAGGTTTCATGGTATGGCAAAGGTCGTTGTAATTGCCGAGCGGTGCAAAAGCTGCCAATATTGCATCAAGTTCTGCCCCAAGAATGTTCTGGCTCTGGGAACTAAGGTAAATTCCAAGGGCTACGAGTATGTGGAGCCGGTCAATGATGACTGCATTGGCTGCTGTATGTGCGCGCGCATCTGCCCGGATGGCGCTATCGAAGTATACAAATAAAAGGAGACTAAAGCTATGGCAAGAGTATTGATGAAAGGCTGCGAAGCGATCGCCGAAGCAGCTGTTCGTGCCGGCTGTCGTTTCTTTGCCGGCTATCCCATTACCCCCCAGAACGAAATTCCCGAGTATTTTGCCCGCCGCCTGCCGGAAGTTGGCGGTAACTTTGTCCAGGGTGAGTCCGAGGTCGCTTCTATCAATATGGTTTACGGTTCCGCTTCCGTTGGTGCCCGCTCCATGACCTCCTCCTCCAGCCCCGGCATCGCCCTCAAGAGCGAAGGCATCAGCTACTGCGCTGCTGCCCGTATCCCCATCGTTTATGCTAATATCTCCCGCGGCGGCCCCGGCGTAGGCGCCATTCAGCCCGCCCAGCAGGATTATTTCCAGGCTACCAAGGCTTCCGGCAACGGCGGCTTCGAGATGATCGTTCTGGCTCCCGCCACCGTGCAGGAAGCCGTGGATCTGACCTACAAGGCGTTTGAGCTGGCAGACCGGGACCGCAATCCCGTGCTCATTCTGGCGGATGGCGTGATCGGTACCATGATGGAGCCGGTAGAGCTGCCCGAGATGATGAGCGATGAGGAGATTGCCGCCATTCGTGAGAGCAAGAAAAAGTGGGCCTGCATTGGCCACGAGCTGGATCTGCCCAACCGCTCCTGGATCGAGCCCGGCCAGTGGGATACCAATAAGATGCAGCGCGTCAATGAAGAAGCCGCTGCTCTGTATGCTTCCTGGGAAAAGGATGTTATGGTAGAGGAATACTGCACCGAGGATGCCGAAGTAGTCATCACCGCTTATGGTATTTCCGGCCGTATTGCCAAATCCGTAGTGGAGATGATGCGCGCCGAAGGCAAGAAGGTCGGTCTCATCCGTCCCATCACCGTTCACCCCTTCCCCAAGGCTGCCTTTGATAAACTGGACTATGGCACCTGCCATGCCATTCTCGATGTCGAGATGTCCATTCCCGCCCAGATGGTAGAGGATGTGGATCACGCCGTGCGCGGCCGCTGCCCCATCAAGACCTGCCTGTGCTCCGGCGGTAATGTCATGAGCCGTGAGGCCGTAGTAGAAGCAGTAGAAAAGCTGCTGAATAAGTAAAGGAGGGGAAAGAATGGAAAAGATTTATTCGCGGACAAAAACCATTCAGGAGGATAAAGTTTCCGGTTTCTGCCCCGGCTGTATGCACAGCACTGTTATCAAGCTCATCGGCGAAGTGCTGGATGAGATGAACCTTGTTGATCGCGCTGCCAGCGTTCTCGGCATCGGCTGCTGTGGTCTGCACATGGATTATATCGCCTACGATACCACCACCGCGCCCCATGGCCGCGCCTGCGCCGTGGCCACCGGCATGAAACGCGCCAATCCCGATACCCTGGTGTTCACCTATCAGGGCGATGGCGACTTCGCCTCCATCGGCATGGCGGAGTCCATCCACGCTGCCAACCGCGGCGAAAACATCACCGTTATCTTCATCAATAACGGTATCTACGGTATGACCGGCGGCCAGATGGCCCCCACCACCCTTATCGGGATGAAGGCCTCTACTGCTCCCAAGGGCCGTATTGCTGAGGAGCACGGCTATCCCATGCATATGTGCGAAATCCTCAATCAGCTGACTGCTCCCGCTTATCTGGTGCGCACCAGCTGCAATACCCCTCAAAATGTTATCAAGACCAAGCAGGCCATCCACAAGGCTTTCCAGAACCAGCTGGACGGCAAGGGCTTCTCTATGGTAGAGATCGTCACCAACTGTCCCACCAACTGGGGCCTGGATCCTCTGGATTCTCTGAAGTTCATTGAAGAAAAAATGCTGCCGGAATACCCTCTGGGTGTGATCCGCGATCGCTGATGAAAGGAGAAGCGCATAAATGGAAACTAATCTGTGCGTAGCCGGCTTCGGCGGTCAGGGTGTTATGACTCTAGGCAAATTCCTGGCCTCTGCCACCTGTGATGCTACCAATAAGAATGTAACCTTTTTCCCCAGCTATGGCGCCGAGCAGCGTGGCGGTACCGCCAACTGCTTCGTCGTCATCTCCGATGAGGAGATCGGCGCGCCTCTGGGCGATGTCATGGATGACCTCATCGTTATGAATGGTCCGTCCCTTAAGAAGTTCCTGCCCACCCTGAAGAAGGGCGGCACCCTGTTCATCAATAGCTCCATCGTCAGCGATGACATCGGCCGTGATGATGTCAAGCTGGTCAAGGCCCCCGTTACCGAGATGGCCCTGGAAATGGGCAACGCCAAGGTGCTGAATGTTATCATGCTGGGCGTCTATGTAGGCTATACCGAGGTCGTCCCGCCTGAGGTCGTTTGGTCCACCATCGAGCACAAGATGGCCAAAAAGCCCAAGCTGCTGCCGCTCAATAAAGAAGCCTTTGAAAAAGGCCTCGCCATCGGTCGGGAGCAGAAATAATTCTCATAGGTCCTCTTTTATCCTCTCTTTTTCAGAATAATACCGGCATCCGGCGCAAGGCATTTTGTCTTGCGCCGGGTTGCTTTTTTGCGCGAAAAATCCCCCGGGAAAGGCTCATTTGGCTCTTTTCCGGGGGATTTTATTCTGTTCTATTTATTATTCTACGGGGTATTCTAGGTCATCCTGCCACTTGTGTCCCAGCGCGATCAGCGGCTGCAGGCAGGGGTTATCGTTGTTGATGTCCCACATCAGCCAGCGGCGGAAGTAGGAAACACTGCGCAGCGGCACAAATGCAATACGCCCATTGCTGCGCGGCAGCATGTCCCGGTGCAGAATGGAGATCCCCTGGCCGCAGGCCACCATGGTCATCAAGGTGGGCAGTAGGTCTACCTGCGCCACGATCTGTGCCTCAAAGCCCGCCGCCAGCGATTTTTGAATGATGGATTCAAAGCCGGAGCAGGAAATGGAGCGCGCCATAGCAATAAACTTCTCGTTCTTCAGGTCGCGCATATCTAGAATGTCATTATTGGCGTAAGGATGGTCCAGCGGCAGCGCCACACATTCCGGCAGGTTGGCTATCATCAGACTGCGGATGGATTCGGTGGCGGGGGGGCCGCCGGAGATCACCGCGTCCGCCATCTTCTCCTGCAGGGCGTTGTTCAGCTCGTTGACGCTCAACGGCAGCAGCTCCAGGGTGATATCGGTGTGGCTGCGGCGGAACAGATTCACGAAGTCCACAATGTAGGTCTCAAAGTTATCCCGCTGAAAGCCGATGCGCACGCTGCCTATCTGGCCAGCCTGGGCAGAGCGTGCCCGTTCGCTGCCGCGCTGGAATTCCTTCAGCATTTTGTGGCACTCGCTGGAGAAGATTTTGCCGGCCGGGGTCAGGGTTACACTGTGGGTGGTGCGCTGCAGCAGGGTCAGCTGTAGTTCCTGTTCCAGCGAGGAAATAGCCCGGCTAAGCGCAGGCTGGGTTATAAACATGGCGTTGGCCGTTTGGGTAAAGTTCAAGGAATCGGCCAGGGCGCAAAAGCATTCCAACTGAAAAATTGTCATGATGGCATACCTCCGATTTTGGGCTTTTTAGCAGATGCATTCAATGCTGTATACATTTATTCTATCATAATTTTCTGCAAACGACAAATACCTTTTATGCATTTTCCGCAAAAAGATTTATCCATATATAGAGGAATCCCCTGCCGGGGGAGAATGCCCGGCAGGGGAGGGGTGTGCCATGTAAAAGTGACGATCGACATTGGGAGGTCGTAGTGTCTTGACAAAAAAGTGTGGCACCCCGGAAAACCAAATAAGGAGAAGTATGAGGAAACGGTTCAAATCCTATCCGGAACTCTCCCGCTCCAGGAGACTTCCGATGAGTTTATGATACACCTTCCACATGTAAAAAGGAAATGCTGTTTTGGAATGATAGTCATTCCTTAGGGTGGAATAACAGTCATTCAAATGGTGCATTTCACAGGCTAATTTCCCTTTCCTATAATAGTAGGTGGAAAACACTGCCCATAGCGGGCGATCCTAAAAAATATCAGGAGGGACTCTCAATGATCGTTTCTTTTGAACAGATGCTGGAAAAAGCAAAGCAGGGCGAGCCGATGGTGCTGGCCGGCGCCGCCGCACAGGATGTTGATACCATCAAGGCGATGGCTGCCGCCGAACAGGCTGGGATGATCCGCCCCGTCCTCGTCGGTGATATTCCCACCATCGAGCGTGTGATGAAAGAGGAAGGCGTCACCTTCCGGAACGCCGAGCTGGTCCAGGCCGATGATATGGTCGAAGCCTGCGCCAAGGCTGTCGAGCTGGTTCGCCTGGGCAAGGCTGATTTCCTCATGAAGGGCCTTGTGGATACCAACATCTTCCTCAAAGCCATTCTCAATAAGGAGACCGGTCTGCCGGTCCACGGCCTGCTCAGCCATGTTATGACCTTCGATACCCTGGGCGCTTACCACAAGCTCATGCTCACCAGCGATGGCGGCATGGTGCTGTATCCCACTCTGGAGCAGAAGATCGGCCTCATCAAAAACTGCCTGCCGGTCGCCAAGGCCCTGGAGATCGAAAATCCCAAGGTCGCCGTGCTCTGTGCCAAGGAAAAGGTCAATCCCAAGATGCCCGCCACTGTGGATGCCGCTGAGCTGAAGAAGCTGGGCGAAGCCGGTGAATTCGGCCCCAATGTCCTGGTGGAAGGCCCCATCGCCATGGATCTGGCGGTTTCTGCCCACTGCGCCGAGGTCAAGGGCTTCAAGTCCGAGGTCGCCGGTGATGCCGATATCTTCATCGTCCCCAATATCGAGGCCGGCAACATCATGGGCAAGACACTGGGCGATATCCTGGGTGCCAAGGCCGCCGGTGTCATCGTGGGCACCGATACCCCCATCGTCATGTGCAGCCGCGCCGATAACGATGAGACCAAGCTGTGCTCCATCGCGCTGGGCTGCCTGATGGCCGGACTGAACAAATAATCGCAGAAGAAAAGAGGATATACCCCATGAAGAATATTCTTGTCATCAATCCCGGCTCCACCTCCACCAAGATCGCTTTTTACCACGATGGCGAGCAGGTCTGGAAGGAGAGCATCGAGCACGATGCCGTCGAGATCAAAAAATATGCCGAGATCTACGACCAGAAGGATATGCGCACCAAACTGGTCCGTGATGCCCTCGCGGCCCACGGCGAAAAGGTCTCCGAGCTGGATGGCGTTGTAGCCCGCGGCGGCCTGCTGCCCTCCTATGTCAATGAGGAGACCGGCGCAGTTACCACCGTTTCCTCCGGCGCTTACGAGGTCACTCCCGCCCTTATCGAAGCCCTCCGGGAGCGGCCTATCAATCACCACGCATCCAACCTGGGCTGCGCTATCGCCTATGATATCGCCAATGAAGCTGGCGTCAAGGCTTATATCTATGACCCCGTCACCGTTGATGAACTTGTGGAGCTGGTTCGCTTGACCGGTCTCAAGGATGTCCGCCGTGTCGGCCAGGCCCACAACCTTAATATGCGCGCCGCTGCCATGCGCGTCTGCCGGGAAAAGGGCGCGGACTACTACACCAGCAATGTCGCGGTCGCTCACCTGGGTGGCGGCATCACCCTCAGCCTGCACAGCAATGGCCGCATCATCGATATCGTCTCCGATGACGAAGGCCCCTTCAGCCCGGAGCGTGCCGGCCTGATCCCCGATTATCTGATGGTTCGTAAAATTGAAAAGGATAAGCTGGATTATAACGGCGCGATGAAGCTCCTGCAGCGTCAGGGCGGTCTCACCAGCTATTTCGGCACCTCCGATAGCCGTGTGGTGGAAAAGATGGCCGAAGAGGGCAATCACGATGCCCAGCTCGTTTATGAGGCTATGGCCCTGGGCGTTGCCCGTGGGCTGGCCCGCTTGGCCGTCCTCGTCAAGGGCAAGGTCGATTATTTTGTTCTCACCGGCGGCATCGCTTATTCCAAGTCCTTCTGTGAGATGGTCAAGGATTACGCCGGCTTCCTCGGCGAGTTTGTGGTAGTCCCCGGCGAAAACGAGATGCAGGCCCTGGCCGATGGCTGCCTGCGTGTACTCGGTGGAGAGGAGACCGCGCATATTTATGGCTGAGCGTAAACTGCCCACCCGTGCCGCTATTCTGGCGGCGGGCTGCATCATGTTCCTCTTCACCGGCACCATCTACGCCTGGAGTATCCTCTCCTCGCCCTTTCCGGTGGAGTTCGGCTGGACCAGTGCCCAGCTGGGCCTCAATTTCACCATCGTCATGTCCTGCTTCTGCATCGGCGGTCTGGCGGGCAGCTTTGTCACCCGCCGGCTTTCTGCCCGCGTTACCGTTCTCATCGGTGCAGTGATGTGCTTTGTCGGCTATTTTCTCTGTTCCCGCATCACTGCCAACAGCCTTTGGCTGCTGTATATCTCCTACGGCGGGCTCATCGGTCTTGGCGTCGGCTTCTCCTACAATGCCGTCCTCGGCACCGTGGTGGGCTGGTTCCCGGATAAAAAGGGCTTTGCCTCCGGCGTACTGCTTATGGGCTTCGGCTGCAGTACCCTCATCATGGGCAATCTCGCCGATCGCCTCTTCAATTCCGCCATGGGCTGGCGCACCACTTACCTGCTGCTGGGTGCGGCCACACTGGTGGTTCTGCTCATCGGCAGCCGCTGGGTCGTCCCCAATCCCCACATGGCGGCCCCGGCCGGTTCCGCTGCGGCGACTGCCCGCCGGGAATATACTACCGGCCAAATGGTAAAGACGGCTGCGTTCTGGCTGCTGTTCTTCATCATCGTCTGCTCCAATCTCATCGGCACCGGCGTCATCGGCCATTCCCGCTACATCGCGGTGGAAGCCGGTGTGGCCACCGGCATCACGGCACTGGTCGTGGGTTTGCAGTCGGTCTGCAATGGCCTTGGCCGTTTGGCGTTCGGCACCCTGTTTGATAAAAAGGGCAACACCTTCGCCATGCTCACCGATGTCGGCTGCTTCATCCTTTCCTGCCTGCTGCTGCTCTTCTCGCTGCGCGGCGGCGGGGCGGTCCCGGCCATCGCGGGGCTGCTGCTCATCGGTTTTTCCTACGGCGGCATGCCCACCATGACCTCCACTGTCACGGCCGATTGCTTCGGTACCAAAAATTACGGCACCAACTTCAGCATCGCCAATATGAGTATGCTGCCCGCTTCCTTTGGTGCTACCATTGTCGGCGCCATCCAGACCGGCTCCGGTACCTATGTTACGGCGTTCCTGGTGTTCCTCGGCGTCACTGCCGTGGTCATTCTGCTGGATCTCGCCTTCCGTGGGGCCGCCAAAAAACTGTAATTTTCCCCCTTGTGCCGCTCTTTTCTGTAAAGGGCGGCACTTTTTGCCTAATTATTTTGCAAAATAGCCAAATGAATAGCATTCCAATAGTCTATATTGTCATAATTGACAAACATTAGACAGAGGTCTATAATAAAGAGGAACAAGCCCCAATCCCCTTAGGGGGATCTCCTGCCTGTCTGCAAGCGGGAGGGCGTCATTGGCCGGTAATTTCCGCATCCGCGGTAATTATAAAGACACTTTAGTTAATGGAGGAGAAGCAAAAATGAAAAAAGCACTGTCTATGCTGCTCGCTGTCATCATGGTCCTTACCCTAATGGTCGGCTGCGGCGACAAGAACAACGGCGGTCAGCAGGAAACCAAGACCTATCCTGAGAGCTTCGCTGGCATGGAAGACCTCATCGCTGCCGCTCAGGCCGAAGGTGAGCTCACCGTTTACGGCGGCTGCGAGGAAGAGTATCTTTCCGCTGCCTGCGATAGCTTTGAGAAGATCTTTGGTATCAAGGTAAATCATCAGCGCCTGTCCACCGGCGAGATCCAGGCCAAGATCCAGGAAGAAGCCGGCAATCCCTCTGCTGATGTCGCTTTCGGCGGCACCACCGATCCTTACAACATGATGGCCAAGGATGGTCTGCTGGAAGCCTATGAGGCCACCAACGCCAAGCACCTGCTCAAGCCCATGTATCGCGATGCCGATGGTTACTGGTATGGTATCTATCAGGGGATCCTGGGCTTCATGGTCAATACCGATGAACTGACCCGCATGGGTCTGGAAGCCCCCAAGGATTGGCCCGATCTGCTCAAGGAAGAGTATAAGGGCCTCGTCTGGATGTCCAACTACAATACCGCCGGTACTGCCAAGCTGGTCCTCAATACCATGATCCAGATGTACGGCCACGATGAGGGCATCAAGTATCTGGTTGACCTCGATAAGAACATCGAAGTTTACACCAAGAGCGGCTCCGGCCCCTCCAAAAATGTTGGCTCCGGTGAGTGCGTCATCGGCATCGGCTTCCTGCATGATGGTATTACCCAGATCCTCGATAATGGCTATAAGAACATCTCCCTGATCATTCCGTCCTCCGGTACCTCCTTCGAGATCGGCGCTACCGCCATCTTCAAGGGCGCCAAGCACCCCAATGCTGCCAAGCTGTTCATCGAGTACGCCCTCTCTCCCGAGTGCGTCAACCAGGCTGCCAGCACCGGCTCCTATCAGTTCCTGGTAATTGATAACGCCACCCAGCCCGAGGCTGCTACTGAGTTCGGCCTGGATCCCACCAATGTTATGGATTATGACTTCGAGGATGCCAAGCAGAACACCACCCAGTACATCTCCGATATCTTTGAGGCTCTTGGTGCTGCTGCGGATGACCGTTTCCAGACTGAATAATTTCCACCCGCATCACAACTGAACATTCAGTAGAATGAAAAGGGGGACGGTGGGCAAAGCCGTCCCCCTCACCTTTTTTCCGCAGCTCCCCTCATTTTTTCAGCGAAAGGAGGAAGCCACATGACAAAACGACAAGGCGCCGCGCTGGATCGCAAAAAGCTCTTTGCCGATCCCATCATGGTCACTACCGTCGTCGTATTGATTGCGTTCCTCACTCTGTTTATCATTTACCCGCTGGCCATCCTGCTGGTGGATAGCTTTATCTCTCCCGATGGGGGAGGCTTCACCCTCTCTGTTTTCAAGCGTATCTTTGATATGTGGACCTTCCGCACCGCCATTGGCAATACCCTCAAGGTCGGCTTTATGGTAGGCATCGGCTCCGCCCTTATTGGCCTGCTGTTCGCCTATGTCGAAGTGTATGTCAAGGTCCGCGGTAAATTCATGGGCGGCCTATTCAAGGTAGTTTCCATGCTGCCGGTCGTCTCGCCCCCCTTTGTTCTGTCCTTGTCCATCATTATGCTGTTCGGTAAGTCGGGCATCATCACCCGTTACCTGCTGCATATTTACGATAACAGCGTCTATGGCTTCTGGGGCATCGTCATCGTACAGACCATGACCTTCTTCCCGGTCTGCTACCTTATGCTCCGCGGCCTGCTCAAAAATATCGACCCCAGCCTGGAGGAGGCCGCCCGTGATATGGGCGCCTCCCGCTGGAAGGTATTCACCAGTGTTACCCTGCCGCTGCTGCTGCCCGGCCTCGGCAATGCCTTCCTCGTGTCCTTCATTGAATCCATCGCCGATTTCGCCAACCCCATGATCATCGGCGGCAGCTACGATACCTTGGCCACCACCATCTACCTGCAAATCACCGGTGCCTACGATAAGATCGGCGCGGCGGCCATGGCTGTGGTGCTCCTGTCCATTACCTTCATCATGTTCTTGGTACAGAAGTACTACCTTGAGCGCAAAACAGCAGCCACCCTCACCGGCAAGGCCAGCCGGGCCCGCATGCTCATCACCGATAAGAGCGTTCGGGTACCGCTTACCGTGCTGTGCAGCGCCATCGCCATTTTCGTCATCCTCATGTATATCTGCGTGCCCTTTGGCGCTCTCTTCAATACCTGGGGCTATGATTTCCACCTCACCTTCAAATGGTTCGAGCGTGTATTCACCCGCTATCACGGCCTGCAGGCCTTCACCGATTCCTTTGTCCTGTCGCTCATTGCGGCGCCCATTACCTCGCTGCTCTCCATGATCATCAGCTACCTGGTGGTCAAAAAGAACTTCAAGACCAAGGGCTTTATCGAGTTTGCCTCCATGCTGGCCATGGCGGTGCCCGGCACCGTACTGGGTGTCGGCTATATCCGCGGCTTTGCCAATGGTATCTTCCATACCGGCTTGATGCAGGGGTTGTATGGCACCGGTGCCATTTTGGTCATCGTGTTCATTGTGCGCAGCCTGCCCACCGGTACCCGCAGCGGTATTTCCGCCCTACGGCAGATCGATAAGAGCATCGAAGAATCCGCCTACGATCTGGGTGCGGGCAGCGGCAAGGTGTTCACCACCGTCACTCTCCCCCTTATCAAGGATTCCTTCTTCAGCGGTTTGGTCACCTCGTTCGTGCGCAGCATTACCGCCATTTCCGCCATCATTCTGCTGGTCACGCCGCAGTTCCTGCTCATCACCGTGCAGATCAACGAGTTCGCCGAAAAGGGCAGCTATGGCCTGGCCTGTGCCTTTGCCACCATCCTTATCATCATCACCTATGGCTCCGTCCTGCTCATGAATACCTTCATTAAGCACTTCGGCACCAGCAAGAAAATAAAGGAGGTCACTGACTGATGGAAAAAGTGAAAAAAGGCGTCCGCCTCGAAAATATCTCCAAGATCTATCAAGATCCTAAAACCGGCAAGGACTTCTACGCCGTCCATGATGCCAACCTCGATATTGCGCCGGGCAGCTTTGTCACCCTGCTGGGTCCCTCCGGCTGCGGCAAGACCACCACGCTGCGCATGATCGCGGGCTTTGAAAGCCCCGATGCCGGCGAGATCTACCTCGGCGGTGAGCCCATCAATGAGCTGACCCCCAATAAGCGCGATACCGCCATGGTGTTCCAGAGCTACGCTCTGCTGCCTCACTATAATGTGTTCGATAATGTTGCCTATGGCCTTAAGCTGCGCCACCTCCCCAAGGAGGAGATCCGTGAAAAAGTCATGCGCATCCTCGATCTGGTGGAGCTCACCGGCATGGAAGGCCGCATGACCAACCAGCTTTCCGGCGGCCAGCAGCAGCGTGTGGCCCTGGCCCGTGCTTTGGTGGTGGAGCCCGGTGTCCTGCTCTTTGATGAACCCCTCTCCAACCTGGATGCCAAGCTGCGTGTTTCCATGCGTACTGAGATCCGCCGCATCCAACAGGAGGTCGGCATCACCGCCATTTATGTCACCCACGATCAGTCTGAGGCCATGGCCCTGTCGGATCAGATCATCATTATGAATAAGGGCGTCGTTGCGCAGATCGGCACCCCGCAGGAAATTTATTTCCACCCCGTTTCGGAATTTGTTGCGGATTTCATTGGCGAAGCGAACTTCCTGCGCGGCAAGGTGCTGGCTTTGGAGGGCAATACCGCCACGCTGGCCATCGAGGGCGAAACCGCCCATGTGGAAGTTACCCGCCCCGTTTCGGTTGGGGAGGAGGTCACCGTGGTGCTCCGTCCGGAATCCGCCACCCTCACCGAGGATCGCGGTCTGCCCTGCAAGGTCGAAGTCAGCTGCTTCATGGGTTCCTATCAGAACTACCATGTCCGTGTGGGTGAGACCCTCGTCAAGCTCACCGAGTACAACCCCAAGAATAAGCGCATCTTTGCCCAAGGCGAAAACTGCTTTGTCCACTTTGATGCCAACGCCACCCACATCCTGTAATCGCACAAAAATAAGAGCCGCCCTTACGGGCGGCTCTTTTCATCCACCATAATATACAATTTGTATTATTCTATTCTCATATTACATCATTTGCTGTACCTGTTCCTCCGGGGGAATGACCGCTTCCAAAGCCCGGTAAGCATTGTGCAGATACAGGATATACAGCACATTGCCAACGATTTGGGCGATCAGGGCAAAGATCGCAAGGTATCCGGCGATGATGGCCGCGATGTTGCCGGGGATCATCTGCAGCAGGTAGCACACAAGGAGAATAACAGTACACACCACATTCAGCTTCCACACCACGATCCCGCGGTCAATCAGATTTTCCGCAGCAGCCGTTTCTTTCAGCAGACGATTGGTGGTAATGCATACAAAGTACAGCGAAGCCAATGATAGCACATCGGTAGCGATCGATAGAATATTGCCGCAAATGCCGGCGAACCCCTCGGTCCCTGCATAAGCGGAAACCAGGTTGGTGGATAGGTCAGTGACCAGACTGGCAATGATCATATTAAAAGCAATGCGGTAGCCTTTATCGTCTTTACGGCACTGGGCCAGGCCCACCAGGGCCAAGAAACCAGCGATTAGCATGGCAGCCACTGCCAATACCTGCACAATGGGGACGATCACCAGCACAATGGAAATCAACCCTACCAGTTTGGCTTGGTACAGCGTTTTCAGCCCTGCTGCGGCATTGGGATAAGTCATCATACACATCTCCTTTTTTACTAAAATTCATGTTTCCAAATACAATTTAATTGTAACATATAACGCCTATATCGTCAATTCCGCAAAAAAGCACCCTCCCACAGCAGGGGAGGGTGCTAGTGCCTTTATTGCCAAATGGTGTTTACAGCTCCGGTCCTACATATACATCCGCTGCCGGTCCGCCAATGGATTTCAGCGCCGTGGTGGCATCCCGCAGGTACAGGATATACAGGATGGATCCTACGATTTGCGCGATGGCCGTCACCAGTGTCACAACGGCCGCCAGCAGCTGCAGGGAAGCACTGGGGATCAGCGCCAGCAGAGTGCATACCACCTCCACGATGGTGCAGATGACATTGATCTTCCAAACCACTACGCCGCGGTCGGTAATACGCCCATCCGCGCCGATGTTCTTCAGCAGTTTGTTGGTGGTGATGCATACAAAGTACAGCACCGCCAGTGCCAGTGCCTCATTCACCAGATCAAAAATAACGCCGCCGATGAGGGAATTCAGCACGCTGATGACCAGCTGCGCGATAATCAAGGTAAAGGCGGTCTTGTAGTTTTCGTCGTCCTTTCCTGCCTCGTTAATGCCGATCATATACAGCACCAGAGAAACAATCAGCGCGATTGCGGCCAGTATATTGATGACCGGAATGATCATCAGTACAGCGGCAACCAGTGCAATGACCTGAGATTGATACACTCGCTCCAGGCCATGGGTGGCGTTGGGATACATCATAATGAGATACAGCTCCTTTTCATGTTTTTCGGGGGCGTTCCCCCTTTTTCTCATCATACCATTTCTGTCGCCGGTCGTCAATCTGCAATAGGGCAGGGGAGAGCCCTCCCCGCCCCGCAGCAAAGCCCCCGGCTTTATTCAATCGGGGGCTTATATTATTTCCTTCAGAGAGTCCGGCGGCTGTAAAAATCGGCGATGGCTGTGCCTTGGCTCACCAGGCATCAGCCCGTCTTGCGCCGGGCATAAGCCTGCCTTCGCCGCGGCCTTGCCCTCCCCGATTTTTCTGCGCCGCCGCGGATCTTCTTACCACCGCAGCTCCAGCGCGTTCTCCGGGCAGATGGCCTCGCACATGCCGCAGCCGGTGCAGCGTGCCGCATCCAGTACTATTTTCCCCGCCTCCATTGTCATAGCGCCGTACAGGCAGCTGCTTACACACTTGCCGCAGCCGTTGCAGCCGCCGGTCAGGTGGGCCGTCAGGGGACGGGGCGGCAGCTCCTCAAAGGCCTGCAGAGAGCCCAGCGCCAGCCCGCACACTTCCTCGATGGAATAATACCCATGGTCCTCCAGCCACCGTTCCAGGTCACCCAGGATGCGTGGGATCGCCTCGTAGCTGTCCCGCAGCAGTACGCTGGCCAGCTGTACGCTTTGGGCCCCCAGCATGATAAATTCCAGGGCATCGTGGGCGGAGTTGATCCCGCCGCAGCCGCAGATGGGAAACCCGGTCGTCTGCTTTAGGGTGGCAATGGTCGCCAGCGCTATGGGCCGGATGTACTGCCCGCTGTATCCGCCGTAGGTGGGCATCAGCGCCCGGTGGTGCTCCAGGTCCACGCCCATCAGCCCCTTTAGGGCGTCTATGGCGGTCACTCCGCTCACACCGGCCTCCTCCAGCGAGGAAGTAAATCCGTTGAAATTAGAGGCCTCATAGCTCAGCTTTACCGAAACAGGGATATCCACCGCCTCGGTCACCGCGGAAATAAAGCCGAAGATCTCTCGCGGCACGGTGCCCACATCCATGCGGGTTCCCAGCGGCGCGGAAAGACTCACCTCCACGGCATCGGCGCCCATCCGCTCCACCTTGCCGGCCAGGTAGGCCAGCTCGCTGGGGGTGTTGCCCCATATGCTCGCGATGAGCTTGCAGTCGCCGCGCCGCAGTGACTCAAATTCCTGCTCCCACTGCTCCAGGTGAATGCCGGAAAACAGCGTTGTGTTGAATAGCTGCCCGCTGCCGCTTAGGTACAGCCGGGGGCTGGGGTTTTGGTTGGCCTCCAGCGTGATGGTTTCGGTCACCACGGCGCTGGCCCCGGCATCTATGGATCGCTGGATCGAAGCGCCATCGCGGGACCACGGCCCCGCCGCCACCACGATGGGATTTTTCAGCTTCAGTCCCATATACTCGGTACTCAATGACATTGCGTTTACCCCCATTCGTTTCCTTTCATCCAAACAGCTCATAAATGGGCTTGGTATTGCCGCAGCTCCGGCGGATCTTCAATTTGGGCTGCAAAATAACTTCCTGCGGGCCTATGCCCTCTTCGCCGTTGTCCTCTATGTTATCAAAGAGCATGCGGGCCGCCACCATCCCCAGTCTTCGGCTGGGCGATTCCAGCGCCGTCAGCGGCGGCTCCAGGATGGCGCAAGTCGAGGAATCAGAAAGGCAGGCCAGTGCCATGCGCTCCGGTACCGGGATCTTCTCATCCTGCAGGGCTTTCAGCACGCCGCTGGCCTGTCCGCTGCTCGCGGTGATCATGGCCCTGGGCAGGGCATCGTTCTGCAGCAGCCGCTGGGTGATGAGATACCCGCCCCGCGGGGTGTCCTGCTCCGTCAGGATCTGCTCTTCTGCGTCGGGTAGCAGCTCCCGCAGGGCCCGCCGGTAACCGGCTGTGATCTGCCTCATTTCCACCAGCGGTGCCTCATCCAGCAGCAGTGTAATTTCCTTTTGCCCCATTTTTATCAAATGGGTTGTCATTTGATAGGCGCCTTCCTCATAGTTTATATAGCAGAGGTTCCTGCATAATCCCGGCTCACCCGGCCCGATGTGCACCCAGGGCAGGTTGGGACCCAGCAGGGCGTTGCGCTGCTCCCGCCCCATCACGGAGGATGCCAAAATCAGCCCGTCCACCTGCCGGCCCACCACCATTTTTAGGTACTCAGCCTCTTCCTCCGGGCTGGCATGGGTATTGCACAGCATTACAATGTGCTGCTTTTTCAGGGCTACCGTCTCCACACCGGACATAATCTCCCGGTAGCGCCGGCTTTCTATGTTTGGCACCAGCAGCGCTATGGTGCTGGTTTTGCCCAGGTTCAGCCCGCGCGCAAACCAGTTGGGGTGATAATTCAGGCTTTCCATCACCGCCAGCACATGGGTCTTGGTTTCGGGCTGCACCTGCTCCGGGTGGTTCAGCACCCGGCTGATGGTCGCTACCGAAACACCCGCCGCTTTGGCTACTTCTTTTATATTGATGGCAGCCTCACCCCTTTCCGCCGGTCCGGCATATAACCGGTTACATTCTCTCTTTTCGGCACTAATTATAGCATATCAGCCTATATTTTGCAAAGAAAATTGCACAAACCGTCAAAATCAATGTAATCGGTTTCGCGGATTCGGCACTTTTCACAAGGAAATCCAGTTATTTTTGTCACCAAATCGTGCAAAAGGGGGTGGACAAAGGCCGTTAGGGCGTGCTATGATGAACATGTCAGATGAAACCGGTTACATAGAGGGCCGGCTTCTGAACAACTTTGAGGAGGTTTTTCACAATGTCTGAAAACACCAAGGCTGCAAAAGCAGTCGAAAAAGTCGATGCTGACTATTCCCTGGAAGCAGTACCCGAGTCGGCACGCAAAGGCTTCTGGAACATGTTCTTCGTAATGGTAGGCTTTACCTTCTTCAGCGCCAGCATGAGCGTCGGTGCCAAGCTTGGTAACGGCCTCGATCTCTCCGGCTTCATCTGGGCGTGCATCATCGGCGGTGTTATCCTTTCCGCCTACTGCGGCGTTCTCGCGTTCATCGGCGCTTCCACCGGCATGACCATGGACCTGCTGTGCCGTCGTGCATTCGGTACCAAGGGCTCCTACCTGTCCTCCTTCCTGCTGGGCTTCACCCAGATCGGTTGGTTTGGTGTAGGTGTTGCCATGTTCTCCATTCCCGCTGCCGAGCTGCTCGGTGTCAATGAGTGGGTTCTCACCATCATCGCCGGTCTTTTGATGACCGCTACCGCGGCTACCGGCATGAAGGGTCTGGAGATCGTTGCTTATATCTCCGTTCCGCTGATTGTTATCCTCGGTGTTTATTCCATGATCACCGCAGGCGTAGAGGGCGGCGGCCTTTCTGCCATCTTCGGTCTGTCCTCCGGTAAGATCTCCCTGTTCACCGGTGTCGGCTATGTTATCGGTTCCTTCATCTCCGGCGGTACCGCCACCCCCAACTTCATTCGCTTTGCCAAGAACCGTAAGGTCGCTGTTTGGACCACCGTTATCGCCTTCTTCCTGGGCAACACCCTGATGTTCTGCTTCGGCGCCATCGGCGGTGCCTTCACCGGCAAAGAGGATATCTTCTATGTAATGATCGCTCAGGGTCTGGCAATCCCCGCCCTCATCGTTCTGGGTGCCAACATCTGGACCACCAACAATAACGCTCTGTATACCGGCGGTCTGGGCCTTGCCAACATCACCGGCAAGCCCATGAAGTACCTCACCTGGGTTGCAGGCATCATCGGTACTGCTCTGGCCATCTGGCTGTACTGGAACTTCGTCGGCTGGCTCAGCATTCTGAACTGCGCTCTGCCTCCCATCGGTATGATCGTGATCCTCGACTACTTCAAGAACCGCAGTAAGTATGAGGGCAAGCACACCGAGGCTGTCGTCAACTGGTTCAATGTGCTCGGTATTGTTGCTGCTGCTGTTGTTGCCAACTTCCTGAACTGGGGCATCGCCGCTGTCAACGCCATGGTCGTTGCCGCTATCTTCTTCTTCATTGGCGAGCTGACCGGCGCCAACAAGTAAGCTCCGTCTGAAAATGCAATATTATCTCTCAAGGAGGAGTGAAACCCATGCTTTTTAAGAATCTGTTCATCGAAAACGCTACCGAGGCCATGGATATCCGTGTGACCGATGGTAAGTTCGAAAAGATCGCCGCCAATATCGAAGCCCTCCCCGGCGAAGAAGTTGTTGATTGCGGCGGCAAGCTGGCCCTGCCCCCCGTCATCGAGTCCCATGTCCACCTGGATACCTGCCTCACCGCCGGCCGTCCCCGCTGGAACATGAGCGGCACTCTGTTTGAAGGCATCCAGTGCTGGGAAGAGTATAAGCCTTTCCTCACCAAGCAGGAAGTTAAGGATCGCGTCAATAAGGCCATCCGTATGCAGGCCTCCAATGGTATCCAGCATGTTCGTACCCATGTTGATATCAACGATCCCAAGCTGACCGCTATGGAAGCGCTGCTGGAACTGCGCGACGAAGTCAAGGATTTCATGGATATCCAGATCGTCGCCTTCCCCCAGTATGGTATCCTCAGCTATCCCAAGGGCAAAGAGCTGCTGGAAGACGCCTTGAAGATGGGCGCCGACGCTGCCGGTGCTATCCCTCACTTCGAGTTCACTCGTGAGTACTCTGTTGAGTCCCTCAACATTTGCTTCGATCTGGCTCAGAAGTACAATAAGCTCATCGATGTTCACTGCGATGAGATCGACGATGAGGCTTCCCGTGGTCTGGAGACTGTTGCCACCCGTGCCTACGAGACCGGAATGCGCGATATGGTCACCGCTTCCCACACCACTGCCATGCACAGCTACAATAACGCTTATGTTATTCGTCTGATGCGCATCCTCAAGATGAGCGGCATGAACTTTGTTGCCAATCCCTGCGTGAATGTTCACCTGGGCGGCCGTGCCGATACTTATCCCAAGCGCCGCAGCATGACCCGCGTCAAAGAGCTGACCGCTGAGGGCATCAATGTATCCTTCGGTTACGATGATATCTTCGATCCCTGGAACCCCCTGGGCAACGGAAATATGCGTGACCCCGTCTTCATGGGTCTGTATGCCGGCCATATGCTGGGCTACGATGAGATCTGCAACTCCTACAAGTTCGTTACCACCAATGCGGCCCGTACCCTGCATCTGGGCGATGCCTACGGCATCAAGGAAGGCAACGCTGCCAACTTCGTCGTATTCGATGCGAAAAACTGGTATGATGCCCTCAACTACGATGTATCCGTGCTGTATTCTTACCGCAATGGTAAGCTGGTCGCGGAGACCAAGCCCAAGGAGACCACCGTACATTATTGATCCCGATCAATGTCCTATACTCTTTCATATTTGTCTCTCTTGTGAGGAGGAGCGCCTGCCACTCGGCGGGCGCTTCTCTTTTCTCAGGTTGCTAAATCCCGCCCCATCTGTTATAATCACTGCATAGGCATTTAGGCGGCCCTAAAAAATGGGCCCTGGCTGCGTTGCGTCCTCGCCATACAACAGCCCGTCTTGCGCCGGGCATGAGTATGCCATCGGCCGCGCCTTGCCATCTTCCCATTTTTGGGCCGCCCAGTGGCTTGGCCCACTCGCATAATAAAGAGAGCAGCAGCGCCGCCCGGCGGCGCGGTAGGGGAACATCATGGTCAAAATGAAAAAACATATCCTGTATATCGCACTGGGCCTCCTGGCCTTGATCGCCATCATCACCACAGTGCTGGCCATCGGCGGCGTAGTTACCCTGCCTGTTATTGGCCAGCCCGCCATCGAACAGCCTGCCGTATCGGATTCCCAGCCCCACGGCCCCACCGCCGCGGAGGTGGAAGCCCTGATAGACGCCCTGCCGCAGCCGGTCACCAACGCCGATTCGATCAAGGTTTTGATCGCCCGCTTGGCCTATCGGGAGCTTTCCAACAGTCAGCAGGCCCAGGTCCACAATCTTTCCCTATTGGAGGCCGCGGAGCAGATCCTGGCTGAGCTGGGCCGGAAAAGCAGCGAAAGCGGCTTGACGGTCATTGGGGTGGATAGCCGCGTCACCTTCACCGGCGGCGCGGTCTATGTCTCTTCCCGCGGCACCGAACCCGCCCGCCAGTTTGAGGGCACCAGCACCTGCCGGGTCACCTTCTATGCGGAGGGCGCTGCCCACCCCTTCCACCTGGTTTCAGAGGACGGCTCCGGTATCTACGGCTGGGTGGATGAGAACGCGGTCCATTTAGGTTAAATTTTATTAAAAACGACCCCTGCGGCGACCAACGCCCAGGGGCCTTTTCATGCCCAAAGCCTCCCTTGCGTAAAGGGAGAGCGTCGCCCCAACCGAAAGGCTTCCCTGTGTAAGGGGAGCTGGCAGCCGTAAGGCTGACTGAGGGGTTGACGGCACAAGCTATGGCGATAGCTTCATCTCGCCCTCAGTACCGCACCACCCCCAAAGCCTCCCTTGTGTAAAGGAAGGTGGCACGGCGCAGCCGTGACGGAGGGATTGCCGACGCCAACTGCGTTAGTTTCGTCTCGCCTGTCGGCGTTGCGGAGCCTTTTGAAAATGCATAAATTGCACGGCTACCGCCGGGGTGGCACTTTTGGATCGCCTCGTCGGGCGTAACCTCCGCTTAAGTCGAGCTGACCCTACGCCTTGGTTCGGGCAGCCCTCCCCGCTGCGGTGCGCCCTCCTCTCCCCACAAGGTCTTACGACCTTGCGGGGGCTACAATTCAAAAGCGACTTGGGGTAAACCCCAAGCCCCCGACGCACCGGAGCGTAGGCTAAACGGTGCTTATAAGGTGCAGCGGGCGCATCTGCCCCACCGCCTTGCGGTGCCCGAAAAAATCTTCGCGCTGCTCGCTTGCTCGATTTTTTCGACCGCTACGGGTGCTCCGCCTCGCTGCATCCGCCACTGGCGGC